>Ga0164296_1004791_pt1 | contig 12158 bp, 9 predicted proteins | sample GEODES057metaG_FD_113533 | JGI IMG/M metagenome (GOLD analysis project Ga0164296, IMG submission 113533) | Dystrophic lake water microbial communities from Trout Bog Lake, Wisconsin, USA - GEODES057 metaG | ecosystem: Environmental > Aquatic > Freshwater > Lake | place: USA: Trout Bog Lake...
CTCTGCTCGCTCTATCAAAGGCGGCGACATTGAGGAGACTGCCACTCGTACCAACTTAGAGGCCGCTGATGAGGTGGCTCGTCAAATGCGCTTACGCGACTTGGGCGGACTGATTGTTATTGACTTTATTGATATGGAGGAGTCCAAGAACAGGCGTGAGGTTGAGAACCGTTTGCGCGACGCGCTTCGCCAAGACCGAGCAAGAGTTCAGTTTGGAAGCATCGGTAAATTTGGTCTCCTAGAGATGAGTCGTCAAAGACTTCGCCCTGCATTGTCAGAGGGGGCGTCTATCCCTTGTCCAAGATGCGGTGGTGCAGGTCACATAAGGGATTCAGAGAGTTCTGCGCTGCAGATTTTGCGTATTATTCAAGAGGAGTCCATGAAGGACAACACGGCGGCCGTTTATGCGCAAGTGCCTGTCGAGGTCGCCTCTTACCTCTTAAATGAGAAGCGAACGGAAATTGCAAAAATTGAGGTTAAACAACGTATCAACGTTTTGTTGATCCCCAATAAATCACTTGAAACACCTAACTACAAGTTAGAGCGACTCAAGCATGATGATCCTAGGCTGGACAATATTGAGACAAGCTACAAGATGGTCGAGGAAGTGGAGGATCCGGCCTCAGTGACCCGTCGTGCTCAAGAGCCAACAAATCGTCAAACTCCGGTGATCAAGGGCGTATTGCCTGATGCTCCTGCACCCATTGCAGAACCTAAACCGGCGAAAGTCGATAAGGCCGTGGCAAAAGCACCAAAAGACGCAACTGCTGGTGACGCAGGATTTATGGGTTGGTTTAAAAACCTCTTTAAATCTAAGCCTAGCGTCGAGGCTGAAAAATCTGAGACTGCAGATAAAAATAAAGAAACACGACGTGACTCCAACCGTGCACCCAGAGAAGGTGCTGGGCGTGGGGATGGACGCAGGGGCTCTGGTCGTAGAAATGACAGAGGTGAGCGCTCTGAAAGAGGTGAGCGTGGCGATCGCCCAGAGCGAGGCCAAGGTGCAGCGCGAGGCGAAAGAGCAGAGCGTGGTGAGGGCAGGGCTGCTGGGTCTGAGCAAACTCGCCAAGGTGGGCAACGAGGACCGCGCAGTGCAGGACAGGGAGCACCTAATCGTGAGCCAAGAGAAAGCGGTGGGCGCGAGCAACGCGAGGGCGCACAACAAGAGTTGGCTCTGCAGGGTGCAGAGAGTTCAAATCAAAGTAGGAATAATGCTTCTCAAGCCGATAGAGTAAGCGATTCGGGTGTTCAAGGCGAGAGATCTGAGCGACCCAGAAGGCGTGAGCGTACCGAGCGTACTGAGCGCACGGAGGGCCGCGAACCCAGACGTAATAATCGCTCTACTGATGCTCAGTCCGCAAATTCCCTAGACGGTGTTCCTCTACAAAATGGGCCCGCTTTGAATGATCAAGGGACTGAGCTACAGGAAATCAATCCATCAGCCCAGCAAGCACAAGCGCCTGGACTTGATATGGAGCGGGTGGAAGAGCGACGCGACAGACGCTCAAGAGACCGTTACGGTCGCGAACGTCGTGAGCGCCAAGAGCGTCCAGTAACTGAGGAGGGATCTGCCCCGCAAGGCACGGCTTTGGATCACCAACACTCGAACCAAGTTGCTCAGGCTACGGATTCCAGCGCAGCCTCTCACCATCAAGCCCCGCAACACTCTGTTGCCAGTGTCCAAAAGACAGAAATGCCTAAGGTACAAGCTTTTGATTTGCCTGTCAGTCAGCTGATCGAGATGTCCAAATCCTCAGGCCTGGAGTGGGTAAACAGCAATCCCGAACGTGTGGCGCATGTGCAAATGATCATTGCCTCTGAGCCAAAACCAGTGCATGTTCCAAGGGAGCGTCCACCGATTGTTGAGCTTGATGAAGGACCACTTATTTTGGTGGAAACTCGTAAAGACTTAACCAAGCTAGATGTGGGTGTCTAGATCCTGAGTTAATCTGCAACTCGTCTTTGTTAGACGTTAGGTTGGGGAGGACCGCTCGTTTGAGCGACCTCCCTTTTTCTTTTTTAAATCCACATAAACAATAAAATCGCTGAGCTTAAGGATTAAGCAGCTTATAAATAAACGGAACCGTAAGTGCGCCCAAAATACCGTGAAGCCCCATGGCCAGACTTGCGTAGGTACCAGCCTCGGTGTTGATGCTAAAGGCTCTTGAGGTGCCGATACCGTGAGATACGATTCCAATAATGAACCCCCTTTGCCACCAGGCCTTAAAGTCGATTGCGTTAAGGATTAAGGGGACCAGCACCGATCCGGTAATACCGGTCAGAACTGCAAAAACTGCGGTCAAGGTCGGAGAGCTACCGATACGCTCTGCAATACCCATAGCGATTGGGGCTGTGACGGATTTTGCGTAAAAGGCACCCGTAATAGCCTGATCTGCGCCCATGAGCGTGCACAGTCCTACACTTGAAAAAATGGATACAAGACCCCCTGTACATAGTGCAAGAAGAAGCGGGAATAAGCGACCTCGCAGTTCGTGAATTCCCCGGTAAATGGGGATAGCCAAAGCAACCGTTGCAGATCCCAGCAAGAAGTGAATGAACTGTGCGCCTTGGAAGTACTTTTCATAGGACATCCCTATGAAGTGCAAGGATGTGGTGATGAGGGCGATCGTGATAATCAAAGGGTTAGCGAGAGGATTGTGATTTGACTTTTGATAAACCCATAATCCTGTTTGGTACGATGCCAGCGTTAAGAAAAGTGCAAGTAAAGGGCTCCCAGACAGGTAAACCCAAATCTCAATAATAGATTTGGATTCAGTCATGTTGATCCTTGGCTTGAGCGGAGTTCTCGTTGCTAGATGGGTGGTCTGGGCTTAGCCAACGTAAAACCAGTGCACTACTCAAAGCTGCAAATACAACACTCATGATGAGTGCTGTAACGATCGTCAATGCATTTTGTTGGAGTTGCGGAATAAATAAGATGATGCCAACAGCAGCGGGTACGAATAGCAAACCAAGGTAGCGACTAAAGGTGTCCGCTACGCTTGCAAGAGAGGTGTTGATATCCTTCAAGTACATGAGCCAAAGTAGCAAAAGTACCAGGCCGATTACAGGGCCAGGTAGGAATGGGAGAAGGAGTTTTGAGATGATTTCCCCAAGGCCTTGAAAAAATAAGATTTGAAGAAGTCCGGAAATCATTTTGAATCACTTAAAGTTAGTTGAATAGTCCATGAGTACTAAGGCGTCTAATTATTGAACTATCCCAGTGATGAAATAGATCCACTGATACCAAAGTGGCGCCAATTTGCTGACACTTTTCAATCGCTCATCAAGCGTTCAAAAAAATTCAATAAGATTCACTGAGAGCAATCTTCTTCCAGTAAACAACCGCCTCTGCCTCTTGTCCGCGTTGCACGGCCAACTCCGCTAAGGTTAGCCAAGCTGCTTTTTGTAGTCCCGAGTGATTGAGTTGCTGCGCAGCCTCTAGCATCAATTGCTGTGCTTTCCCCCACAAGCCGTTGTACATACAGGCCATAGCGCTCAAATACTGAAGAAGCGCACTTCTTGGGTTCATCGATCGTGCTTGGTCAACGACGGTTAACCAATGTTTGTCATTGCCAATCACTTTTAAATGAGAGGCAAGGGTTTGGATGAGCCGAACTTGCTCTGAATCCGATAGCGCACTGGGGCGAGTGATCATCAAATTCCAAATAGGCGTGAGCCAAGTCAATGCGGTTTGAGAGCTCCCCGAGAGGGATAGCATTCGCTCGCTCGCATGAATGGCAACATCTGGAATCGAGCGTTCGTGCGAGTCCAGTAACCGCCAAGTTTGTTGGAGTTGGTGTTGATCGTAACAATCATTCAAGCTAGATGTACACAAGCTTCTGAGCAGTCCTTGCGCTGCGTTCTCGGAGAATGCACCGTGCTTGTTTAAGAGTCTTGCTGTCTCAAGCGCAGCAAGGTGATGCTTTGCAAGACGGTCTGCTTTGAGTTTTAATCTGAGTGTCAGTGTACGCCTGGATACCCCGCTCTTTAGTTCTCTAAGCCAAGCTAGTGCTCCAACCGGATCAGCTTCTGCGAGGGACCACCGGGCTGCACTGAGTAAGCTGGCTGCCTTGGTCTCGTAGGCAGCTTCGCTGTCTTCGCTCGTTTCTTTCAGTATGGCTTGTAGATGCGTTTCGCGGGTCGCGATATCCCTTAAAGCATGTGCACTCTCAGCCCCTATTAAATGGGCTAGGGCCTTGAGTTGATTAAGATACTTTGGGGCCGACACCGACTCACTTGTCAATTGCTCAAGTGTATTGGCGCTATCGATGGTTATTGCTGCTGATCTGAGGGAGCGCAAAAACCTGCCCGTCATCAGTTGTTCTAAAGCGTTGAGGAGGCTTTCATGCATGCTCCGTTCACGTTGCTGGAGTCTCCAGCGCTTGGCAATTTGGGGTAAGGCGTAAAGAGAGGAGACAGCGCGCGTGGCTAAATAAACAACAAGAAAACTAGCAACCAATATAAGCACAGCAAAGTTGATGGAGAAGTCGACTCTGTACCCAGAGATAAAAACGGACACCAATCCACCGGGATGATCAGCTCCAATAGAGAGTGCAACAGCGACGCCAAAGAGAGTTAAGAGCCAAATTGCTGCTTTCATATCAATTGCCTAAGCGTGTTGTACCGATGGCTGACCAGGTGTCTTGAATTTGGGGTATTTCGGGCTGTGCACCAAGCTCCTTAATTTCTTTCAAAAGGGCCGCTACATCTTGGCCTTGTTTGGACTGCATAGAAAAGTACTTATCCAATTCTCGTTGACTCTGATTTAAATCTGCTTTGAAGGAGCTGATCTGGTGGGCGAGCAGCCCGAGTTTTGAATTAAGCAGGCGTAATTTAAGGTTCTCTTTGAGGAAATATCCTTGACTGGGGGTCAGTAAACTGGCCTCAGGTTGATCGATCCGGGTAATACGAACAAGGCCTTTGATTTGTGACCAAACGTGAGCGGTTAATGTGTCCAACCAACTCTCACCTGTGCTGTTACGAATCGATTGAGCCCAACTCTTGGCCTGGGTGAGAGCTGAGGGAGTGGGTGAGTTGGTATTGGCGGCGGAGACGTTACCACTGGTTTGCGGGGTACCAGTTCGGCTTTCATCTACTTTTGCAACACTCTTTATGACGGGCTCGGAGATTGGGTTTAGTTGCGGTTCGTTGAGCAGGGGTAGGACCTCTACTTTTTGAACCAATTGATCCAATTTAAGAAGGAGTGTAGGTGTATCAAGAACCGGTGTGGATTTGATCCGGTCTAAGTCCTTCAGTAAAGCCCTGTCTATGGCTGCAAGTTTGGGTTGTGATGATTTGGCGACGCGTTGTTCGCAGCTCCTTAGTGCTTCGATGAGAGGCTGAGCGCTACCCATTAACTGAGCTTGTTGCTGTCCCAGTCTTAGTGTGGACTCTAGTTCTGCAACCAAGTTTTCATCGCGGGTGTGCGACAAAGACTTCATTAAATCTTCGAGCTGAGTGCGCTGGAGCGCTACTTCCATAACTTTTGCATCCAGCAGAGCTAATTTAGCCGCTGTCTCACGTGCTAATTCTTGTGCGTCCTTAGAGCTTACTTTGGCCTCTAAAGACTGAGTGTTTGTCTGAGCACTTTGCTTAGCCAATAACTCTTCGATGCTGGATAGCTTAAACCACAAATAGGAGGCTGAGCAAAGCGCAGCAAAGCACACGGCGTACAAACCCAAGACTTGCCAGTTGAGGCGAGCGTGTCGATCCATCTTGGGGTTGGAGGCTAATGCATCTTGAGTGGGAGTGTTCAAAATAAAGACTTTTTAATGAATGGATTTTAATGATGTTAGGACATCACTGAGTGTAGGGCGTGACTCATGCACAACACCCCACCCCATATCGATTGCAGTTTGGGCAATACGTTTGTGAGTTGCTAAGGCGCGTCCCTTGGACCAGTCTTGATGGGGAAGGATTTGCCCCAAATTGTGAAGTGACAAAGAACTGCTAAAAACCCAGATACTACCTTCCCCAATTGCGCCAAGTGCCGCCTCCTTTTGTTCCTCGCTCCACTGGGGTGCGCGGCGCTGATAGACTTCAATTTCATCTACCAGCACACCATTTTGAGTGAGTTGGGAGATTAGCCATTGGCTACCGCTTGGGGTAATATTCTCTGCAATGGGCTGAGGTTGGTTTTCTTTTGCATCCAATGGGTGAGAGTCTGAACCTCGAATAATAAGTACCTTCTCACCAGCGCCGACAAGTTGAGACGCTACCGCCCAAAGTTGGGGGGAGTCAAATTGAGGAGCTGCGGGGGAGGGCGAGATAATTTGGGTGCTGGGTATGCCGTGAATTTTGAGGCTTTGAGCGGTACCCGGACCCGTAGCCCAAAAAGTAAGGCCCGGTACAGACAATCGCGCCGACACGTTAAAAGATTTGAAGAAGTGCTCTACAGCTGCGGTACTCACAAAGATCAAAGCAACGTAAGCACTCAAGTCCCCTAGAGCCTTGATTTGATTTTTCTGGAGTGCAATAGGAATCAGTTCAATCAAAGCCCAGTTGATAGCTGAGTACCCAGCGCTCTCAATTCCCTCAATCCATTGACGGGATTCTTGAGCGGGACGGGTCAAAATGATTTTTGAGGAGGGGGCCAATTGTGTGGGGGTCTAATGAATGTATGAATGAATGAACGAATATTAGACAAAAAGTAGTTCGGGGCGTTGCACTTTTCAGTGTAATCGAAACTGCCCTCGCAACCACTTGCGGCAATCCTTGCCTAGAGGAGCCCTTAGATGAGGCTAAAATCGCTTCGTATGTCATCCAATCAACTCGATAAAAAGTCCCAGTCCTGGTCTGCCCTCTTTGGCGAGCCGATGAGCGAACTGGTCAAGCGCTACACCTCAAGTGTTTTTTTCGATAAACGCCTATGGCATGCAGATATCGAAGGCTCATTAGCCCACGCTGAGATGCTAGCCCACTCAGGCATCATAAGCCAGACAGATCACGCTGATATTGTCAAAGGGCTTAGGCAAATTAGCGAGGAAATTCACAATAACCAGTTTGACTGGAAACTCGATCTGGAGGATGTTCATTTGAACATCGAGGCCAGGCTCACTCAGTTAGTGGGGGACGCTGGTAAAAGGCTTCACACTGGGCGCAGCAGGAATGACCAAGTTGCAACGGACGTCAGACTTTGGCTCAGAGACGAAATCGATGATATTTGCCAACTCTTGGTTGACTTTCAACACTCTTTAGTTGAAGTAGCTGAGGAGAACATTGAAGTGGTGATGCCCGGTTTTACCCATTTACAGGTTGCCCAACCGATTTCTTTTGCCCATCATATCTTGGCTTATGTTGAGATGTTCTCAAGAGACTTGGAGCGCTTTCGAGAAATAAGAGTACGCGTTAATAGGCTACCCCTTGGCAGTGCAGCACTAGCTGGCACGAGTTATCCCCTTGACCGCGAGAGAGTAGCAAGGACGCTGGGTATGGTGGATAAGGACGGGAACCCCTGTGTTTGTCAAAACAGTTTAGATGCGGTCAGTGATCGTGATTTTGCAATTGAGTTCACCTCAGCTGCAACGCTGTGTATGGTTCATATCAGCCGCATGAGTGAAGAGTTGGTGCTTTGGATGAGCCAAAACTATGGTTTTATCAAGCTCTCTGACCGTTTCACAACGGGCAGCTCCATCATGCCTCAAAAGAAAAATCCTGATGTTCCAGAGTTGGCGCGTGGCAAGACGGGACGAGTGGTAGGTCACTTGATGGGGCTCATCACGCTCATGAAGGGCCAGCCCTTGGCTTACAACAAAGACAACCAAGAGGATAAAGAACCCTTATTTGATACGGTCGATACACTAAAAGATACGCTCAGGATTTTTGACGAAATGATTGGCGGTCAAGTTGAGGGCAAGAGCGCAGTCAAATCAGGAGGCATCCAAGTCAATGCAAAGGCTATGGAGTCCGCAGCTCTAAAGGGGTATGCAACAGCAACCGATTTGGCTGATTACTTGGTTCGACGCGGTCTTCCCTTTAGGGACGCGCACGAAGCAGTCGCAAAAATTGTACGCGTAGCTCAGCAAAAAAATGTTGGACTGAGTGATTTGTCCCTGGCTGAGCTCGTTGAAATACACCCCTCTATCCAAGAGGACGTGTTTGAAGTCCTAACACTTCGGGGCTCGTTGAACGCGCGCTCTACGCTTGGTGGTACGGCTCCGTCGCAAATTCGGTTCCAGATTGAAAGATTGAAAAAATCGCTTTAATGCCTTTAACAGGGAATATCAAATGAGTGTCATTACAACCATCGAAGACTTACGTGTCCTAGCCCAAAAACGTGTTCCCCGAATGTTCTACGATTACGCTGACTCTGGGAGTTGGACTGAGAGCACTTACAAAGCAAATGAAACTGATTTTCAGAAAATTAAGTTCAGGCAACGAGTGGCTGTTAATTTGCAGGGGCGCAGCACACACAGTCAAATGATTGGACAAGATGTTGCGATGCCGGTGGCAATCGCACCCACTGGACTTACAGGTATGCAACACGCCGATGGTGAGATCTTGGCTGCGCGCGCGGCCAAAGAGTTTGGCGTCCCCTTTACTTTGTCCACCATGAGTATTTGCTCGATTGAGGCGGTGTCTGCTGGAACCCAGGGACATCCCTTTTGGTTTCAACTGTATGTGATGAAGGACAGGGCATTTATTGAGAGTTTGATTGACAGGGCAAAAGCCGCAAAATGCTCTGCATTAGTGCTAACGCTTGATCTGCAAATTTTGGGTCAACGCCACAAAGACCTCAAAAACGGACTATCCGCACCGCCCAAATTGACGATCCCAAATATCATCAATATGATGACTAAGCCGCGATGGTGTCTTGGAATGCTGGGCACCCAAAACCGTGAATTTGGAAATATCGTAGGTCACGTTAAAGGTGTTGACGATATGGGTTCACTCTCAAGTTGGACAGCTAAACAGTTTGATCCTGCCTTGAATTGGAATGATGTGGAGTGGGTAAAGAAGAAATGGGGCGGCAAGTTGATACTAAAAGGCATCCAAGATATCGAGGATGCAAGGCTTGCCGTGAATAGTGGTGCAGACGCGCTTATTGTCTCCAACCACGGGGGCAGACAACTAGACGGTGCTGAGTCCAGTATAGAGTCACTCCCCAGAATTGTTGACGCTGTTGGCTCACAAATTGAGGTCCACATGGACGGCGGTATTCGAAGTGGGCAAGACGTTTTGAAAGCCGTTGCATTGGGTGCAAAAGGCACCTACATCGGTCGCTCATTCCTTTACGGACTAGGCGCTATGGGACAAAAAGGCGTTTCAAAAGCATTAGAGTTGATTCACAATGAACTTGATTTGACGATGGCCTTTTGCGGTAAGACAAAGATTGATCAGGTCAATAGTTCTATATTGTTACCCGGAACTTTCCCTCAATAACTTTCCTCAACCTTAAGGTTCCTAATTAGGCTTGCTGTTAGATGCTCCTTCAGTGACGCAACCGATACCCGAAAAGCCAGGATCAATCCGACGTATCGCTCATCTAGATATGGATGCGTTTTACGCATCCGTTGAGTTACTGCGCTACCCACAACTCAAAGGTTTACCGGTTGTGATTGGAGGGGCTAGGCGGCGCGAGGATATGTATCAAGAGCGGTTGATGGCTCTAGATCCTACCCGAGACTGGAGAAATACGCCTCCATCAGATATCCCTCTAGAGATATTCCCAAGGCTCTCGACTTATGTGGGAAGAGGGGTTATTACTACAGCGACTTATGCAGCGCGTCAATTCGGAATCGGCTCTGCAATGGGACTCATGAAGGCCAGCCAGCTCTGTCCTGATGCGGTCCTCTTACCTGTTGACTTTGATGAATACCGCAAATACTCCAGACTTTTTAAAGAAGTGATTATGGAGATTGCCCCTGTGATGGAGGATAGAGGTGTTGATGAGGTGTATATCGATTTCACAGAAACTGCGGGAGGGCAAAGACAGGGCGGACGTGTGCTGGCTCGACTCATACAAAAGTGTATTTTTGATGCTACCCAGCTCACGTGCTCAATTGGTGTAGCGCCCAATAAGTTACTTGCAAAAATGGCCAGTGAAATCAATAAACCAAATGGCATATGTATCTTGTATGAAAAAGATATTCAAACCCAAATATGGCCACTTCCTTGTCGAAAAATCAACGGCATAGGACCCAAAACCGATGAGCGTTTAAAGGCTCTTGGCATAAATTTGATTGGTGAGCTTGCCAATTATGACCCCCAACTGTTGATCGCATATTTTGGGCAAAACTACGGAAGATGGTTAAACCGCGCAGCGCACGGCCTAGATGACGCTCAGGTGGTTACGTACAGTGAACCCGTCAGCCTAAGTAGGGAGACGACCTTTGAGCGGGATTTAAGCGCTAGGCATGACAAAGAGAGGTTGGGGGAGGTGTTTACCAAATTGTGCGTACAAGTTGCAAGTGATTTGCAACGAAAAGGGTATTTAGGTAAAACGGTTGGTATTAAACTGAAATACGATAACTTTAAGACCGTAACGCGTGATCAAACGTTAGATATGGCTATAGGCGATGCAAAATTAATTCGCCAGTACGCGGGACAATTACTCAAGCGAGTCGACTTAAACAAGCGCATTCGACTCTTGGGGGTCAGAATGGGATCACTGGTTCGAGTAGATAGCTCCAACGGTCCAGTTGGATCAGATGGATCAGAGGGTTCGAAGGGTTTGCTCCAAGGCGTTAAGTCCAGTGCAATCGAGAAAATTGAAAGCCACAACCAATCAAACCAGGGCGGCATGAATCAGGAGCTGTTTTAGTGGACTGAGGGTTATTGTCTAGCAGTGCGGTGGTGCTTGGGGAAAGGTCCAGGCTTGCTGGTTCTAAAGGGACTGATATCCACACCGCCCCTTCTTGTATAGCAAGCAAAGACACTGAGTTCAACGGGTTTGCACCGAGTCCAGATGTCGTTGTAGATTCGCTCCACACAGTGCTCATGAAATTCGTTGTGATCCCTAAAGCTCACCAAGTACCTGAGTAAGTCTGGTTGATCAATTTGTGGCCCGTAGTAGCTAATTTGAACGCTCCCCCAGTCGGGCTGGCCTGTGACTAAACAGTTGCTCTTGAGGAGGTCGCTTTTAAGGGTCTCTTTAACGGGTTGCTCGTTAAAGGCGGCGTGCAAGAGATCGGGCGTTGGGTGATAGATGCTGCACTCCAAATCCATTCTGTCTAAACTGAGACCTTCTAGTTCATGGGGCTGATGCAGATGAAATTCACTGGGAGAGTGGATCTGGACGCTGACCTGCGCTTTGGCAGAAGTACCACTCCATATAGCCTTGGTTAAATCTGTCTCCAAACATTGTTTTACCTGTTCTTTGCTCTCAAAACAGGAGGAATTAAAACTATTCAAGTAAAGCTTGAACGACTTACTCTCTACGATGTGAGTTGATTCGCAGGGAATGATAAAACGTGCAATAGCCACCTCAGGCTTTCCACGGGAGTTTAGCCAACTAAGCTCGTACGCAGTCCAAAGATCAGCCCCCATAAAGCTGGGATTGCCCTTGATACCTATTTCGAGTCTCTTTGACGCGCGCTCGATTGGGAAAAGTAATGAGGGCGTATAAGTATTGACGTAGCTCGAAGCTTTACCAAGCTCACCCAGCTCCCCAAGAATTTTGGCCAATGGTTTTTGGTCAGGTTTAGTAGGTTGTTTCGGAGATGGAGTTTCAGCAGACATGGAGGTGAGAATGAAAAAAAGAGAGTGAATCGAAGCAAAAGATAAGAGCTTTTTTGTTCTTTGTAAATTTAAAAAGACTCAAGCATTTTAAAGGTCATACTTTCTGAATACCATTTTTTCAGGCGTTGATATAGAGGACTCGAATCGGTATCCCTCAAGATTGAATTTTTGCAGTGCTGCTGGCGTTGTAACTCGGTGCTGAATGGCGTATCTTGCCATCAAGCCTCTGGCTCGTTTGGCAAGAAAGCTAATCACTTTAAATTTTCCGGATTTCTCTTGCTCAAACACACACTCAATCACTTTTGCATGGAGTGTTTTTAGATCAACTGATTTGAAATACTCTTGGGATGCGAGGTTGATCACCAAAGGATTTTTCTCCTCCTCTAAACATGCATTTAAATAATTCGAGACCGAGGAGCCCCAGAATTTATACAAATTTGCGCCCGCTGGGTTTGCAAGCTTGGTTCCCATCTCTA
>Ga0164296_1004792_pt1 | contig 12157 bp, 7 predicted proteins | sample GEODES057metaG_FD_113533 | JGI IMG/M metagenome (GOLD analysis project Ga0164296, IMG submission 113533) | Dystrophic lake water microbial communities from Trout Bog Lake, Wisconsin, USA - GEODES057 metaG | ecosystem: Environmental > Aquatic > Freshwater > Lake | place: USA: Trout Bog Lake...
CATGCAGACGCCGTCTCCTATCATTCTTTTTTGCCCTGCGTGAAGCTGCATCGATGTGCTGCAAGAGCATGCACTTTGCCACATGATTGCGCGTCGCGGCGTGCTCTGCTAGCTGCTCTGCTGACATCACACATACGGTGGCACTCTGCCTCCCCTCGCCACAGCGCCGCCCCCTCCGTGCGCAACTGTGTCGCGGCCCGCGCGCACAGGCACTTCAGGAGGCGTGACTCGGCTGGGCGCGCTGTGACCCGTTCTGGTGCAGCACTCGGCGCCAGACAGAGCCACCCTCTTTGTGTACCGTGCTGTGTGTTTGCACTGCGCCGCCTGGGCATGAGCACTGCCGCTATCCAGCCCATGGACGCGCAGCCGTTTGGCGCTAGTTCAGGCGAGCAGATGCAGCCTTCTGCGCAGTTCCGTGCCTGTCCAGAAGACCAGGAGTTGGTCTCGGCGGACGACACGCTGCCGCTCGCCAGGCCTGCTTCAGATGGCAGCATGGAGGCGGCAGTTACAGCGGCGCAGGCTGAAGCGGTGCCGCCGGAATTGGCTTCAGTGCTTGTGACTGGTGCCGTGCTGCTCGCGCCGCGGCACCTGGACGGCTCAGCCGCCGCTCCTGAGGTGCGTGGCGCGCCAATTCTGCTGCGCGGCGGGCTGGGGAGACGCGCATTGGCCGCTGGCCGGCGAATTGGCACCGCCTTGACAGTTGAACAGTCCCGGTCTGACACGGCCACGCGCCCACTACCGCCGCGCTCCTCCACAGACACAGAGACTGCAGACCGCGTTGCCGTCACAGCCTCCAGGCCAAGTCGCAGCCGGTACGTGGCGCGCCCTGACGCCAAGTACGGCATCGGCTGGTCGGCAGGTACCGGGCTGACAGACGCGCCCACACTGACCCCCAACCTGCGTCCCGCAGGCAAGAGCGGAGACGCAGCTAAGACGCAGCACACAGCTCAGCCGCTGGCGACAACACTGTTCGGCTCCACGGTGCGACCAACGAAGGAGCACCTCTGTCACGCCACTGCTCCCGACTTTGAAGCTGACACGCACGCGCTGGCCCCCACGCACACTCAGTTCGCTTTCAACAGCCGCACTGGTGATGTGGAGCAGCTCCTGTACTGCCCGCCAGCGGCAACTGAGCCTCGAAGTGGAGGTCCCCTCGCCTACGGTAGCTCTGTGGCTGCTGCCGCGGCGTCAGCGCTGCCGAGCGACGAGGACATGATTATGACACTGCTGCCTGATCCCATGGACGGCGGGTTCCAGCAGCCACAGCAGCACTCCTATGGAGGTGCCTCCCCAGCTATGCCCCTCCCTCACGCATTCGCGCCTGGCAGCGGCTTCATCAAGGCCGAGGACGCGCTGTTCGTCGGCAGTGCGCAGCATCAGAGATATGTCCACGCCCCGCTCCCGGCAGCTGCGCTGCCGCCGCCAAGACCTGTTGCCAAACCACGCCCACAGAAGACAGGCTCCAGGAAAACGGGCGCCGCCATCCAGTCCCGCGCCACAGCGCATGGTGGCAGCGTCGCCACGTGCACTAGCTCTGCCAGTCTGGCCAGTCTTCGTGCAGCCTACTTGACCATGTTCGGCCGCGAAACTACCTCCAACAACCGGCAGTGGCTCATCCGCCGCATCCAAGGCGGCGCGCCACCCGGCGGGTCATCAAGCAGCCCGCACAAGCGGGCGCGCGCGCACGGCGGCGGGGCGTCAGCCACCTCGTCCGGATCGGGCGCAGTTCACACAGCCGTGGGCCCTGCAGGAGACAATGGCTTGCTTCTTGGCGGAGCAACACAGCAACACACAGCTGCCCGTCGTGGCAATGGAGTCAAGCGCGTTCTCACTCCAGCTGAGCTCATCTCTGAAGCAAGTACAGTCCTGGCTGCAGCACACGCAGCAGCAGCAGCGGCTACCAACGCCGCTGCTTTAGCTGCCGACGCGTTAGACAACCATGTACATGCTGCTGCCGACACAGCCTCAGACGACGTCGCATTGGCGGGCACAAGGCAGCACTCACCAAAAGCAGAGTCCCTGGCTGACCCAGCGCAAGCAGTTGCCGTCGACGGCATGCTTGATGCCGTGCCGACTGCAGGTCACCCAAATGGCGCTGCTGCCGCTGCGGCAGTGAGCGCCCAGTTGGTGGTGTTACCTGCTTTGACTCAGAACCGGGGCGAAGGCAAGCGCGCAGTGAAGCCGAATCGGCAGTTCGCAGCTCTTGATGCGATCGATGGCGGCGCTATGCACGTGTCACAGCAGCATGGTCGCCGCGTTTCCGGGCGCGCGGGGGAGGCAAAGGTGAAAGCAGCAGGTGCATTGGCTGTTGATAGCATGACAGCCATGCGGCACGCGCACAGCAGCACTACGTTCGCCAACGCTGCAAATGGCGTCGCAATAGCAGAGGCTCAACAAGACGGGACCTGTCCACCACTGCCGGCGCCACCCATGGCAACTGCTGCGCCACCACGGGTGAGCGCTGACACTGCTGCTCAGCTCACCGCTGCTGCCATAAGTGCACGACACGCGGCGCGGTTGGCACGCGCTGCAGCTGACGATGCGATTGCACGCGATGGCGCCGCCATAGCAGCAGCCCAGAATGAGGCATCCCCGCGGCGAATCCGGCCAACCACGACTGCTGGTCGTGCAGCCATGAAGCGCGTGCGTGACGCCGAGGCAGCATCCAAAGCGGCTGAAGCGGCCGCGAGCATGGCTGAGGCGGTGGCAGCAGCCATGCGGGGCCGCCTGTCTCATGACGGTGGCTTCATAGCTGGTGCAAAGCGCGCAAAGAAGCCCCGGCTCCTTGCTGATTTCGTGATGCATGACGGCGATGGCGACGCGGCACGGGCGCGTGCGCACCGTGGTGGTGCTGGCGACGGGAACCGCAGCCGGCTGGGCGTACCTGCAGGCAAGCCGCCGAGGAGTCGGACGAAGCAGGCTCGTGCGAATGGCGCATATGCGCAGCAACACGGCGGCCATGGAGTGGCAGCGGACGGGATGCCCCTATTTGGCGGCGGCGGCGACGAGATTGACGACATGGACGATGCATTTCTGGACGCTCTGGTGTCAGATGCGCCTCTGCCAGGGCTGCCCGCTGGAGCTCTGTTACCCGCTCGCCATCCCTACCAGCAGGCAGCCCCCGCGGCACCTGGCTCTCCGTATCAGACTGCTGTTGACGCAGCAGCTGTGGCCGGCAGTGATGCAGCAGCAGCCCTGACGCCGCCAATGCACCAGGCTGGTGACGGCACTGCGTCTGCGCCTCCGCTGCCGCATACGGCCGCGCATTTGGATGTGGACGACATGATCCTTCCGGACCTGTACACTGGTGCTGACACTGGCATTGTCGACGAGGAGGGAGATGATCCGAACGGCATGTTCGCCGAGGCTCTGCAGCAGTACGCGGTGCACCTTCAAAGCACTATGCAGGGCAGCCTCCCACCGGCATTGGCCCCTAATGGCAGCCTTGGTGCACAGCCCCGAGCGGGTGCGATGTGGCAGCCTGCTCCTGGTATGCTGCCGTCTCATGGCGGTGGTGAGGGCAGCATGTTCGGCATGGGTGGTGGTGGTCACGCCGCCTTTGCCTGGGCTGTCCCGGCAGTGCCGCACCGTCCTGGAGATGCACCGCAGACGAAGCGGCAGAGCACCAAGAAGCGGTCTCTGCCCAGCTTGACGCCGCGCAAGTCTTATAAAGATGCGGGCGCTGGTGGCGTGACAGACGCATCACCAGCAGGCGCAGCTGGTGGAGCGACCAACGGCGGGCGGAAAAGCAAGCAGCACAACCCCTGGGCGCTGGCGGAATCGGAGGCTCTGGTGGAGGGCGTCGCTCTGTGTGGCGGCGGCCGGTGGGCGGACATCAAGAAGCTGGGTTTCCCGGCCATCGAGCACCGCTCCGCCGTTGATCTGAAGGACAAGGTGCGTCAATCAGGCGGCGAAACTGACATCGCCTTCGCTCTCCCTTCTGACTCCCGAACTGCTCTTCTGTCCTATAGTGGCGCAACTTGCTCCGCATCGCGCAGCTGCCGTCCCCAATCGGCGGCGTGGGAGGACCGTCAGGGAATGGATCAAAGTCAGCAGAGAAGCGCCGCGATGTGCCTGTCGAATTGCTGGCGCGTGTGCGCCAGCTGGCGGCACAGCAGCAGCGGGACGCTGCGGCGAAGATTACAGGGCACAGCCGCCCGCCAAAGGCGAGCGGCGGTGCGGCCTCGTCTCGAGGGACTGCTCTCTTTTCACAGCTGGACCACCGGCCGGGGACGCCAGAGTCGCTGTCCTGAACCACAGACATGCAATAGCTAACGTTCGATGATGTCGCGCGCGCGCTTCCTCTTGTCGGTGATATAGCAATGGTCTCGACCCATCGGCATGCCGCTGTTGGTTCTCTCATCACCGGACACGTGCGTCACAAAATCAAACATCCTGCCTTCTGCTATCGCATGCGCTGACACGAGCACCACACACAGGCCCGAGCTGTGCGAGCTGTCAGCGTTACCAACGACGCTGGGTCCACCGCTTGCTGTTGGCAAGTGCCTTGCGGACCTCCTGGGTGCAGGACTTACTGACGCGGACCTCGCACGCGTTGATATTATATTGACGTGCGGAGTGGGAGCCAACGCAGCGACCGCAGACACTCTACGGGAGGTTTTTGCAGCCTGCCCGGGCGTCAAGTGGGTGCACAGTTGCAGCGCTGGCGTCAACCACTGCTTATTTCCTGAGCTCGTGGAGAGCCCTGTGGTGTTGACCAACGCACGTGGTGTGTACAGCAACAGCTTGGCTGAGTGGGCGCTCCTGTCGTGCCTCTACTTCGCTAAAGACCTGCCACGGTTGATGGCCGCCAAGGCCGATGCCTCATGGCGGCCGTATGATGTCGAGGAGCTGAGGGGCAAGACACTCGGGGTGGTTGGATACGGGGACATTGGTAGATCCACAGCTACACTGGCCAAAGCATTCGGCATGCGCGTTATAGCCTTGCGTCGTACCGGCGGCGGCAGTGGCGGTGATGGCATCGCGTCCGCACTTTATGGACCCGATGCGCTGGATGAGCTTCTGGCGGACAGCGACTACGTCCTTATGGCCACACCTTTGACAGCGCAGACACAGGGCATGCTTGCTGCGAGGCAGTTTGCAGCCATGCGGCCGCACGCCGTGTTCATCAATATCGGCCGCGGCGCATGCGTGGATGAGCAGGCGCTGGTGCAGGTACTCACTTCTAGAGCCATCCGGGGCGCTGCGCTGGATGTGTTTAACGTCGAGCCTCTACCTCACGACAGCCCTCTGTGGACGCTGCCCAACGTACTGCTGTCACCTCACTGCGCGGACCGAACGGCTACTTTTCAGCACGACACTGTACGAGCCTTCGTTGCAAATGCAGCCTTGTTCGCAGCTGGTCAACCGCTGTCGAGTGTGGTGGACAAGCGCGCAGGGTATTGAATTGCGCTTATTTTATTGAGAGTAATATGCAATAGAGCGCTCTATTGCAATAGTGGCGCCACTCTGCTCCGACCTTCACAGTCCCAAGGGGGGATCAATGGGCTGCGCGGACCCCTGCTCGTTGGCAAAGAAACAGGCCTCGGGAGCGCAGCATCCTGCTCGTCTTTGCTGTGAAGAGGCGGTGCGTACCGCCGTGGCGCCGCGCGTGTAGGTGTCTGCTGCGGCGCGGTAGATGACCACAAATCATGCTCAGTTGCGGGCATAGGCGGCGCACTACCAGGCGGCGTTGAGGGTGCCGGCAGTCTATAAGGTGGCGATGCCATCACTGGATCATCATCAGCTGCAACAGAGGTCGATGAACGCCGAGCGCTGCGTATGATTGTCGCCTCTTTGCTGTCACCGATGGCGCGCCGCGGTGTCTTTGGAGAGGCACTGTTGTAGACCACCAAAAGTGGCGCCCCACTACCGCCTTGCTGCCGATGACTCGATGTGCGCCCCGGACTGCGTCTCTCTCTCGAGGCGCCCGTCTCCACAGCCAGCATGCCCTCTGGGTGCTTGAATGGGCAGGACGGAAAGTTGAAGCACGATGATCCGTACCGGCACGTCTTTCTCGACTGGCTCGTGCTCGTGCGTGACGATGCAGGAGCTGCCGTTGTTGCTGTTTCTGTTCTGTCACCCGCGTCATCTTGCATGGCGGCAACGGCCACGTGTGCGTTCCCTGCATCGCCACCGCGGCGCATCCCCTTGAGCGCAGCTGGTGTTCCAAATGCGTTGCCCACGATGATAGAGATCCCGTCATCATCGTCAAGTGAGTCTGGAAGCCCGAGGTCGCTGATTGACCGTGGGAGACGTCCACTGTTGCCTGGCGTCAACGGCGTGTGTGTATCATGGACGGCATTCTGTAGCGCCGCAATGTGGACGACATTACCAACAGGAGCAGGTCTTGAGCACAGCTTTTGTGCATTGCTCGTGCTGCCATTCGGGCCTTTGGGGCGCGCGTGTGCGACAGATGGTACACCCAAGCTGATGACCACTTGCGGCACGCCTTCCCGCCGCCCGGTGGGCTGGTACGACTTGCTTCGGAAGACACCCAGCTCCACCCTCGAGCGGACAAACTGCGAACAAGTCATGCCCAGATCAAGTGGTGGTGGGTGGGCGATGCCCATGCTCCCCACGGTGGCAGAACGCCAGGTGCGCAAGTACGTCGCAAGTTGAACCTCATAGACAGCCGCCACAGACGCAGACTGTCCCTCATTTACCACACTCGGCTTCCTCCCACGCTGCTGCTGAGGCTGAGGCTGCTGCTGCTGCTGCTGCTGCTGCTGCTGCTGCTGGGCCATGGTGACGACGCTGTATTTAGAATTCCAAGGAGCTGGAGCAAGCACAAAGCGGCTGTCGCGGCGAAAAGCCCGCTCCAGTGCGCTGACACTCGGACAGAGACTCGCGATAGTAGTGACGCCGTCCAGTAGTCTGCCCTCCTGCCAGAGGTGCTTGACTCCCACCTGGTCGTCCACTGCCGAAAGGAGTGACGCAATGTCGTCGAGACGATCAACGTCTTGTGCAGCTGCAGCCTCACCATCGATGCGTATGCTGTGCATTCTGCGACCCGCGACCCTTTCGTACTGCAGGGGCGTGCTGCGCGCGAGTCGTGCTGCGCGCGAGGGGCCGCAAGCAAAGGGGGACAGTGGGAACTGCCAGAGAAAGCTACCCCAACGCCTGCCCTCTCCACGCGTCGCTCCCTCGCAAGACAGATATGCCACCAAATTTCGGGCGAGGAGGTCGCGGTGGCTCCCGGGGCGGCAAAAGCCCTGGCACAGGGGGCGGTGGCGGCTCATCTCGCGGCACAGGCAGAGTCCCGAGGCGTGCTGGTTTGCGTGAGGAAGACTACGACGAGGTCGACAGGTTCCACAAAAGCGCAAACAAGCTCAGCCTGCGTGTTGACGACGACGACGACGGCGGCTTTGGGGAGGAGGAGGATGACTTGCCGGCTGCTGTGCTCGACCTCGACGACGACGAGGAGGAGGACGACGAGGACGACGATGATGAAGATGACGAGGACGATGAGGCGTTGCAACAGATGCGGCGTGCGAAGCAGACTCTGAAAAGCAAGCTCCTCCGCGACCGGGCAGCTGCTGCGGACGTGGGGGCGCCGAGCAACAGCGACGAGGAAGAACTTGCGGCTGCTGCCGGCTGGGGTAAGCGCAAGCAGGCGTACTACGACGACGGCGACTACGAGGTGTGTGTTGACGCCCGGCGGCCGGCGGCGTGCACGCAGCCACAACTCCCTGACGCCTGTGTTTTCTCTGTCTTCGCACAGGACGCGTCGGACGAGGAGGCAGCGCAGGAAGAGGAGAAGGAGGCGTTGCGTCTGCAGCGCAAGGCGGCTCAAGCGCTACGTGCAGACGACTTCGACGACACAGGTGAAGGTGAAGATGCAGAGCCTGTGGAGCGTGAGGAGCCTGACGCACGTGGTCGTCGACCTGATGCCAGTCGTCGTGGCAGATTGCCTGCTGCTGGCCAGCTGGCAGCATCTCGCGGCGCAGTAGTGGAAGCATTGCATAATGGCAACGACGAGGGCGCTGCTTTGGCCGCCGCTGAGGACGGCGCCCCGGAGTTGGTGGCACTCGCTGGAGAGCTTCAGACTGCACTAGAGGAGGTGCGGACACGTGCAGGGCCGCTGACTGATGCAGTGCGTCGAGGCGAGTTTGCAACCAAAGATGGCATCAGTTACCTGGACGCCAAGCACTTGACGCTGCTCAGCTACTGCATGAACATTGTGTTCTACATCCTCCTCAAAGCGCGCGCAAGCAGCAGTGTAGCCGGCGAGCGAGTGCGAGACCATCCAGTGGTGAAGCGCTTGCTTGAGGCGCGCACCTATCTCGAGAAGGCGCGGCCCATTGACAAGAAGATGGCGTACCAGCTCGACCGCCTCCTGAAAATGGCCTCCTCTGCTGGTGCAGCTGACCATGCAGTCGGCTCACATGGCGACGACGAAGGCGGCGGTGCTGGATTTGTGGATGCAGACGATCCCATGCATTTGCGGCCTAATGTCGACGCGCTTCTCTCATCACGTCAGCGGGGTGCAGCCCGTGCTGATGGCGAGGCTGAGGCTGGCGGTGACGGCGTGTACCGCCCACCAAGACTGGTGCCTACACGCATGGGGGCTGACGGAGGCGGCGACGATGACGACGAGCCAGGCGCTCGGGGGGCCAAGCGCGCCGCCCGAGCTGAAGCGGAGCGTCGCCGGCGGGCGGCACGCAGCGCGCTCGTGATGCAGCTGAATGAGGAGCTGACAGGTGCACCCACTCTGGTGACGTCGGACCTCGCAGCTGGAGGCGGGGCTGCTGCCGAGGATGTGGGCTTCATCCGCCGCGAGGCTGCTCGTCTTGCTCGTCGTGCGGCTCAGGAGGAGGAGCTGTTTGCGCGTGTGCCGATGAGCAAGCAGGAAAGGCAGCGTGCTCGTGCAGCTGAGCGCAAATCTACCGGCATGACCGCCCAAGTCGCAGATTTCGCTGACGATGTGGCGGATGTCGTGACTGCAGTGGAGCGTCTCGAACATGCGGGCGCAGCTCGGGGTGCGACTGCCAGTGATATGCCAGCCTTGCCAGCAACAAAGAAGGTGAAGCTTAGCGCAATCGCTGCGGCGGCAGCTGTAACTGCCAACAACGCAGCGCAGCGCACGCCTCTGTCCGGTGATGCTGATTTGCCGAAGAGACTGGAGCTTGGGGAACGCCGCTCCGCATTTGAGCGCCGCCCACGCCCAGGTGCAGCAGCCGCTGGACCTGCTGGCGACGACGACGACATGGATGTTGGTTTCGATGACGATGACAACCCGCACTTCGGTGGCGGTCCTAAAGCGGCGCCGAAGTGTCGCAGCGCTACGGCTGCTGAGGAGGATGGCGATGTGTACACAGCCGCCTTGACTGCCGCGGAGACGAAGCGCGCACGCAAGCGGCAGATGTATGACCCAGCAGAGCGCTTTGCGCCGGTGTATGCGTCGGAGGAGCCGCAGGCAGAGGCAGAAGAGCGGCGGGGGATTACAGGTGCAATGTGGAGCAATCGCGGGTTGACTCCTCACCGGAACAAGGACAAGAAGAATCCACGCAAGAAGCACCGCATTGCGTATGCGGACGCTTTGGTTCGCCGCAAGGGCGCAGTGCGTGACGCGGCATCAGGTCCGGTGGCCGGTGGGCTGGGCTACGGCGGCGAGGCGACGGGTATCAAGTCCACTGTCGTCAAGAGCCGACGTTTGTGAGCTCTACTTGTCATTCCACGACAGGCAAACAATCACGAGTGCGCCTCGAGTCCACAGCAGTGGCAGAAGCCTCCATCAACCCCGACGCGCGCAAATGTCGGCACCAGCTTGGGACGCGGTAGCTCATCACGAGACTTGTTCGGGTGGATGAGCACCTTGACGCCCTCGCCCCGTGTTGCGGTGCGGAAAGCCTCCGCAACATCCTCTAATGCGTAGTGATGGCTGATCAGCGGCTTGACGTCAACGGCCCCTGAAGCCACGAGGTCAATGGCAGCTTTGTACAGGTTGCAGTAGCGGAACACGCCCATGATGTCCACCTCGCGCTGCGTGGCATCAGCTAGGGGAATGGTGGCATCCGCATGCGCCCCAATGCCGACAAGCACACACTTCCCCCCGGATTTGCAGGCGCGGATACAGGTGGCGATGCACACATCTGCGCCGCTGCACTCGATGCAGCTATCGAAACCTTCGAGTTGACCGGCTTTGACAGAAGCTGCTACATCCACCTCCTTTGCATTCATTGTCGCTGAAGCGCCCAGTCGGGAGGCCATAGCGAGACGCTGCGCCTGCGTGTCCGTGACGATCACGTGCGTCGCACCGGCCGACAAAGCAGCTCTGAGCGTCAACAGGCCCACTGCACCAGCCCCTGTGATGAGCACCCTGTGTCCCGGAGCCACAGCCGCTTTGCGCACAGAAGCTAGTGCGACGTTGAGGGGCTCCAGCAGCGCTGCCTCGTCAAGGCTGACGTGAGCAGGCAGCTTGTGACACCACTGCGCCGGGTGAAGCAGCAACTGTGCCAGCGCTCCGGGGCACTTGCTGAGGAAACTGCCCAAGAAACGGACGCGGGGACATAGGTTGTATCGCCCGCCAGCACACGTGGGGCACTGGCCGCAGGGGACACCAGCCTCAAGCGCGACGGAGTCTCCCACTCGCAGGTGCTCCACTCCGGGGCCGACAGCCTCCACGACGCCGCTCGCTTCGTGACCCATGACGCCTTGGAAGCCGTCAGTTGTAGGCAGCTGCATGGCTTGGCCTTTAATCATGGCGTCCTTCCAATAGTGGACGTCGCTACCGCAGAGCCCGACAGCTGCAACGCGGACAAGCACCTGGCCTGGCCCAGGCTGTGCTACCGGCCGCTGCATGAGTCGCAAATCCTCCACGCCATGCAGCACGGCGGCGATGGATTGCATTACAACAACGTTCTGTTCAGCGAAGGCCGAGTCTAGTTGCCCTCATCGTCGCCGTCATCGGGTCCTAAAGCAGCGCCTGGGTTCGCGGCCTTATACTCGCCGCGACACCGCTTGCTGCAGAATTTCACCTCTTCCCAACACTTCTCCCACTTCTTGCGCCAAGTGAACGGACGCGCGCACTTGACACAGATCTTGGACGGCAGGTTCTCCTTTTTGACGCCACGAGGCATGGCACCAGACCCAGCGCTCTTGCCGCGCCCGCTGACTACTGTGACGGCCAACCGGCGCGCAGCAGCACCGAGCATCAATGAATGCACCACTCAGTCTGTGGGTGCAGACTGCTGAGTGGGGGCGTGGTGCAGGTAGCGGAAGTAGAATGCGAGATAGATGAGTACAGTCCCCACGTTGAAAGCAAGGCGTGGAAAGAAGTGGTGTCTGAAGAAAACAACGTCAAACGCTATGATTGTGCACACCAAACACGCTACATACAGGGCGTCCACGGCTGTCATGGTGCGCAGAGAGGACATAGCTACAGAACATGCTGCTCGCGGGGGGGAACTGGGCGCGCGAGTCCACGTTGGCTGGTCGACAGCACAGTTTTCCCCTCTCTCTTCAGCGTGTATGGCTCGCGCACTGGACGTCGTCCACAAGGCGGTCGTCTCGTTGCTGGGTGTGGCCACCGTCGCGAGTGCAGGGTGCGTGCTGCCCGCCCGTCTGTGTTGGTCGCACACAGGAACACAGCGTTGACTGACTCTTGGAGCCTCTCTTGCCCCCAGGTGGTTCGCTGTGAACGCCTACAACACCGTGCAGCACGCGAACCGGCCAGCCGACGAGACCCGCAAGCAGGAAGAGCCGCAGTCGCCGCCCAAGCGCGCCTAGTTTTGATGGCTCCAGCTTCAGCTTCAGGCAACCCCCAGGCTGTTGCGGAGGCGTTCGTCGCCGCAGGACTTGACGATGCGGATCGCCTGGACAGCTTGTTCCACTATGGTGCGGTGGACGCGCAGGCAACTGACGCCGACGGCAACACGCTGCTGCACGAAGCCGCTGCTCAAGGCAATTTGCGAGCTGCAAAGAGCATAGTCAAGCGCGCTGTGTTTTGGCATACGCCAGCAAGGCGCGACTATCTGAACCTGAGAAACGCAGCAGGCTTCACTGCGCTTGACCTTGCACGTGCCTCTGGCTCTGATGGTGTGGCCTCGTGGCTGCTTGCCCTGGGCGCCGCTGACCCGCTGGCTCCGCCTCCGCGGCAGCGGGGCCCACCTCACATGGCGGTGTCGCGCGCAGCAACTGCTGTGCCTCAGCAGCG
>Ga0164296_1004793_pt1 | contig 12155 bp, 10 predicted proteins | sample GEODES057metaG_FD_113533 | JGI IMG/M metagenome (GOLD analysis project Ga0164296, IMG submission 113533) | Dystrophic lake water microbial communities from Trout Bog Lake, Wisconsin, USA - GEODES057 metaG | ecosystem: Environmental > Aquatic > Freshwater > Lake | place: USA: Trout Bog Lake...
ATCACCAAACGCCATCGGCCAGTGCCGGCGCCAGTATCGGCGCCAGTATCGGCGTCAGTGCCGGCGCCGACGCCGGCAAAGCCGGTAGACGGAATGATTCATTTTGGTGATATCATCCCGGCCTTCATACCAGGACAGCCATGGCCGGTCGCGACATCGTCATTGCCAACAAGGGCCTTGCCTTCAGCGGCCATGATCTGGGCGCACGACCGTTGGGCGGGGTTGAAAGCGCGACCATCGCCCTGGCGGAGGCGCTGGCGCGGCAGGGCCATCGCGTGCGGGTGTTCAACGACACCCCCCGCAAAGAGACGATCAACGGCGTGCAGTGGCAGCCGATCGGCGCGGGGATGCCCTGGACCACCGATCTCTATATCGCCAACCGCCAGCACGAACTGCTCGCCGCCATCCCCTTCGCCAAAAAACGCGCGCTTTGGCTGCACAATCCGGCATCCGACAATGCGACATGGACATTCCGCCCCCGTCTGGCGCTGTTTCCGGCCACCGTGGTGGTGCTGGGGGAATACCACCGCACGACGTGCCCCCCGTGGCTGCCCCAAAAACACATCAAAATCATTCCGCTCGGCCTATCGCAGCCCTTCCTGACCGACCGCAGTCTGCCAACCCCGCGACCCCGGCACGCGATCTTCACCTCCAACGCCGGGCGCAATCTGGATTGGCTGTTGACGGTCTGGGCACAGCGGATCGCCCCTTTCGTGCCGGATGCGCAACTGCACATCTACAGCGGCCCGCAGGTCTACCGCATGCAGGCCGGCACGGGTTACAACCAGATGATGGCCACCCTGGCGCGCGCCGACGCGCTCGCGGCGCATGGCGTCGTGCGACATGAGCCCTTGGGCCGAGACGCCCTGGCAGAGCGCGTCGCGGCGGCGCGGCTGATGCTCTATCGCGGCCATCCGGACGAAACCTTCTGCCTGGCGCTGGCCGAAGCGCAGGCACTTGGCGTGCCCTGCGTCGTACAGCCGATCGGCAGCGTTGCCGAACGTGTTCGCGACGGCATCACCGGCTTCGTCGCCGCCGATGAAGACAGCTTCGCCCAGCGCGCCATCGATCTGCTGACCGACGACGGCTTGGCCGAAACCATGAGCCGAGCCGCCGCCCGCCTGCAAAGGTCACGATCCTGGGACGACGTCGCACGCGATTTCGCCGCGCTGATGGCGCCCTAGCCTGCTCGTCTGCCCCGCGAGGCCAGCACGGCCGCGGCCAGGGTCTTTGCAACCGACGATTATCGCGCCACGCTGGACCCAGAATAACAAACCAGGAAACGCCCGATGTATGCATTCCCCGAAGCCCGCACGCCCTATGCCGGCTCCGCCCCCCGCGGCGACGCCGCCCTGGCCGAATGGCTCGGCCGCCGCCCGTCCGAAGACGCGCTGGAACCGGATCTGCCGATCATCGACCCGCACCACCATTTCTGGGACTCGCCGCATCGCGGCTGCTACCTGCTGCCGGAACTCCTGGCCGACATCGGCGGCGGCCACAACATTGTGTCCACAGTCTTTTTGGAATGCCGAGCGATGTATCGCGCAGGGGGGGCGCGGCATATGGCGGCGGTGGGGGAGGTCGAGTTTGTCGCCGGGCTGGCAGCCATGAGCGCATCCGGCAATTACGGTCCCTGCCGCGTGGCAGAGGTGATCATCGGCGGCGGCGACCTGACTTTGGGTGCCGATAACGTCCGCGCGCTCATGCAGGCCGAGATCGTCGCCGCCGGCGGGCGGCTGCGCGGCATGCGCCACGGCGTCGCCTGGGACGCGCACGAATCGGTCAGCAAATACGCCTCCCGCACCGTGCCGTTGCATCAAGTCATGGTTCCGGCATTCCGCGCCGGCATGGCGCAGTTGGCCACGCTGGGTCTCAGCTTCGAATCCTGGCAGTATCATCCGCAATTGCCCGATGCGATCGATCTGGCGCGGTCGTTCCCCGACACATCGATCATCCTCAATCACGTCGGCGGCATCCTCGGCGTCGGCCCCTATGCCGGCCGCCGGCATGAGGCGTTCAATGGCTGGAAAGCCGACATCCAGACACTTGCCAAACTCCCCAACGTTACCTGCAAGCTCGGCGGTCTCGGCATGGTCTCCTGCGGGTTCGATTTCCACGAACGCGACCTGCCGCCGACATCGGCGGATCTGGCGCACGGCTGGCGCCCGTATATCGAGACCTGCATCGAAGCCTTCGGCGTCGACCGCTGCATGTTCGAGAGCAATTTTCCGCCCGACAAGCAATCCTGCGGCTACACCGAGCTGTGGAATGCCTTCAAACGCATCACCGCCGGCGCCTCGGCGGCAGAGAAGACCGCCCTTTACAGCGGCACGGCGGCGCGGGTTTATCGGATGATCGCGCCGTAAACTGTGTGGGCTTGATGAAAAGGGCCAGCAACGGCCTTGACGTTGCTGGCGACCTACCGCACGCTTGAACGATAACGATGTACCGGCGCGAATAGCCGGACAGAAGGGGGAAACCAATGAAGTCCACGCTTTTGGCGGCGGCCATGATGGCGCTGCCGGTATCCGCGTTCGCCCAGAATTGTGAGATGAAGATCGGCGCCATGGGGCCGATGTCGGGCGGGGCCGCGCAATGGGGTCTGGCGATGCTCAGCGCCACCGAACTGGCCGCGGCCGAGGTCAACCAGACCGGCGGCGTGAAGATCGACGGCAAGATGTGCAAGGTCGTCGTGGTGCCTTACGATAGCAAATACACGGCGGACGGTGCCGCTGCCGGCGCCAATGCGCTTGCCGCACAGGACATCCACCTGATCATCGGCCCCGTGGGTGCGCCGGAAGCGACCGGCATCAAGCCCGTCGCCGCGCGCAATGATCAGATTGCCTGGAACGCGTCTTATGCCCGCAACGCGCTAGAGACGAAGTATCCGCTGATGTTCCATATCGGGCCGGGCCCGGGCGGCTGGGCCGATCCGATCATCAAGCGCGCAATGAAGGAATGGAAATTCTCGTCGGTCGCCCTCGTCGCGCCCAACGACCAAGGCGGCACCGACACCGCGATCGTCGATGCGGAAACCTATCGTGCCAACGGCATCAAGACGACCGAGGAATATTATCAGCGCGGCACGACGAATTTCGAACCGATCGTCACCCGCATACTGGCCAGCAATCCCGACGTGGTCGACACCGCCTCATCCCCGCCGGGCGACGCGGGCGTGATCATCAAGCAATTGCGCCTAGCCGGCTTCAAGGGCCCGATCGGCCGCTTGGGCGGTCCGGGCACGGCGGAAATCCTGCGCGTGTCGGGCGGCCTGGATGTCGTGCAGAATTTCTATTGGTTTGAAACGATCCCGACGGGCAATCCAAAAATCCCCGAGATCGACAACCTGTATCGCAAGCTTCTGGGCAAGGACCCGGTCGGCGGATCCGCGGTCTGGGCCGACCTGCCGGCCGCGCGCCTGACGCTGAAAGCGGTGCAGATCGCCGGCACCGACGATGCACAGAAGGTCGCCGCCGTGCTGCGCACTCTGCCGGTGGAGGATCCGAACATAGGCCAAGGCCGCTGGGGCGGCAAAAAACAGTTCGGCATCGCGCAGGAACTGGAATTCCCCTTCGGCATCGGCATCATCAAGGATGGCAAGGATCTCGGCGTAACCCAGCAGGACCCGGCGGCGGAATAGCCGGATGCAGTTCCTGCAGGCGACGATCATCGGCGTCAGCCTGGGCGCGCAGTATGCCCTGCTCGCCCTAGGCTTCACGCTGATTTTCGGCATCCTCGGCGTGGTGAACTTCGCCCATGGCGGGTTCTACATGCTGGGCGGTTATGTCGCGTATAGCTGCGTCGCCTATGTCGGGCTGCCCTTCCCGCTGGCGGTTCTGATCGCCGTCCTGGCCACGGCCGCGCTGGGCTGGGTGTTCGAGTTGTTCCTGCTGGAACGCTTGGTCGATGATCACCTGGCAACGCTGATGCTGACGCTGGGGCTGTATCTTGTCATCACCACCGGCGCGATGTCGGCATTCGGCCCGCTTTCGATGGATTTCCGCTTTCCCGTCGGTGGCTCGCTGCATGTCGGCACGCTGTATTTGCCCTGGCAGAATTTGATCGTACTCGGTGTCTGCCTCGCGGCGATCGGCGCGCTGTGGCTGGTGCTGTTTCGCACCGATCTAGGCCGCGGCCTGCGCGCCTTGGCGGATGACCGCGCCGTCGCCATGGCGCAAGGCCTGCGCCCCAAGCTGCTGTTTCCGATGGCCTTTGCCCTCGCCACCGGCCTCGCCGGCCTGACCGGTGCCCTGGTCACGCCGATCCTGTCGCTCTCGCCCGGTGTCGGCGATCCGGTGCTGGCAACCTCGTTTCTAACGGTGATCCTGGGCGGGCTGGGTTCGCTGGAAGGCGCCGCCCTGGCCGCCTTCGTCGTCGGCTTGGTAGAGGCTTTTTCCAGCGTCTATTTCGGCGGCTCGATCGGTGCGCTGGTATTGTTCGTGCTGGTGCTGCTGATCCTGGTCTTCCGTCCCACCGGCCTGCTGGGCCGCACCGTGCGTGGCGCCTGAGCGATGCACAATAAACCCGCTTTGTTCGGCTGGCCGGAACTGATCTCGGTGCTTGTGCTGGCCGCCGGTTTCTTCGTGCCGATGTATACGCGCTCGGTGCTGGTCTATTCGATCCTGAACCAGGCCTTCATCGGCGTTATTGCTGCGCAAAGCGTCTGGATCATGCTGCGCATGAACCTGCTATCCTTCGCCAGCCCCGCCTTCATGGCCATGGGCGGCTACACCGTCGCCATCGCCGGGCAACACGACATCACCAACGCTTTGATCCTGGTGCCAGCCGCCTTTCTGATCCCGGCCCTGACGTCGATCCCCCTCGGTGCCATGGTGCTGCGCCTGCGCGGCACCTATTTCGTGCTGGTCACCTTCGTGCTGTCGCAGATCCTGCAACTGCTGCTGTTTGAAACCCCGGGCCTGACCGGCGGATCGAACGGGATTTCCGGCATCCCGCCCGTGACGCTGTTCGATATGGAGTTCGGCAGCAACAAGATGGTGCTGAAATTCGCCTGCGGCCTGGCGATCCTGGCGACGATCATCACCGGCGTGGTCACCCGCTGGTTCCGCCAACCCTTCGCCGCGATCGAGGAAAACGAGGTACTGGCCGAAAGCCTCGGCTTGGTCGTCTGGCGCTACAAGGCGTTGGGCTTCATGGTCTCCGCCGGCGTCGCCGGCCTGGCCGGTTATTCGCTGGTGAACATGCTGCTGACGGCGCATCCGACCAGCTTCGAATCAGGCTCCGCCGTCGATTTCATCGCCTATACGATCATCGGTGGACGCGCGACGATCCTGGGCCCGCTGCTGGGCACCGGCATCCTTGTCTATGCCACCAATCTGTTCGGCACCCATGGCCAATACGCCCAAGGGCTCTATGGCGTGTTGATCATCCTGGTCGTGCTGGTGGCGCGCGGCGGCCTGACCGGACTGGTGCAGGCGCTGCTGCGCACGGTGATAAGGCGCAAGGCATGAGCGAGCTTCGCATCGAAAGCCTGGCCAAGCGCTTTGGCGGCCTGCGCGTGTTTCAGGACATCAGCTTCACCCTGCCCGCCGGCGCATTGCTGGGCGTGATCGGCCCGAACGGTGCGGGCAAAACGACGCTGATCAATGTCATCTCCGGCCGGCAAAAAGCCTCCGCCGGCAAGGTGTTTCTGGCCGGTCGCGATATCACCGACCAACCCGCCTATACCGTCAGCCGGCTTGGCCTCAGCCGCAGCTTCCAGCAGACCAACACGTTCAAAAGTGTGACGGTCGCGGAAAATATCGCCCGCGCCATCCGATTCGGCCGGCGCGGCGCGCCCGCCGATCTGCCACGCATGCTGGATGAATTCGGCCTGACCCCGCGGCTGGCGGAAATCTCCGACAAACTCCCCTACGGCCTGCAAAAGATGCTGGGCTTGGTCATGGCGTTCGCCTGTTCGCCGCAGACCTTGCTGCTCGATGAACCGGCTGCCGGGTTGGAACGGTCGGAACGGCAGAATGTCGATACCTTTGTCGCGATGGTGCGCAAAGCCGGCGCCTCGGTGCTGATCGTCGAACACGACATGGACCTGATCCGCCGCCTCTGCCCGCGCATCCTGGTGCTGGACGCAGGCGTGCTGCTGGCCGACGGCACGCCGGACGAGGTGCTTGCCAGACCCGACGTCATCGCCGCCTATCTCGGCGATTCCGAGGAGGCGCACTGATGCTGCTGCGGATCGAGGATCTGTGGGTGCGCTATGGCGGCATCACCGCTTTGTCCGGCATCTCCATCGACGTGCCGGAAGGTGAAACCGTGCTGCTGGTCGGCGCCAATGGCGCCGGCAAGTCCAGCACCATCAACGCCATCATCGGCCTGGTGCCGGCCGCGCAAGGCCGCATCCTGCTGGATGGGCAGGACATCGCCGGTATCCCCTGCGAACGGCGCGCCCGCTTGGGGATCGGTTATTCGCCGGAAGGCCGCCGCGTGTTCCCCACGATGTCGGTGACCGACAACGTGCTGTCCGGCGCCTTCGGCCTGGGGCGGCGCAAGCAGCAGGAGGCGCTGGAATGGCTGCGCTCGATGTTTCCCCTGCTGGTCGACCGCGCTGACCAACCGGCGGGCCAGCTTTCGGGCGGCCAACAACAGATGGTCGCCATTGCCCGCGCCATGGCATCCTTCCCCCGTCTGATCCTGATGGATGAGCCGTTCCTGGGTCTGGCCCCCGTCTGGATCAAGCAGATCGGCGACGCCATCGGCCAGTTGCGCGCCCGCGGCACGACCGTGCTGATGACTGAACAAATGGCGCGTCCGGCGCTGAAACTGGCCACCTACGGCTATGTCATGCGCGGTGGCGAGGTGCGCCGCGGCGGCAAGGTCGATGACATCCGCGACCTCGCTTTGGCCGAGGAATATCTCTAACCCCCACCACGCAGCGGCATCGCGCAGCGGGCCTGTGACGTGCCGGATGGCGCTGAAGATCCTGCGCTGGGCATGGTGCCCTGGGCATATGGCGCACACCGATGCCGCAATCCCGATTGCGCCGGCGCCGCAGGTCGAGGATCGTGGCGCCGACGATTCCCAGCACGAGGCCGTTCCGATGTCGCCCCTGACCGATAGCAAAGCGCGAGAGGCGATCTGCCGCCTGGGCGCCAGTATTTTTTCCCGCGGCCTGACCTTCGGCAGTTCCGGCAATATCAGCCAGCGCGTCGAAGACGGCTGGCTGATGACGCCGACGAATGCCTCCCTCGGCGACCTCGATCCGGCGCGCCTGTCCAAGATCGGCTTCGATGGCGCCCTGATTTCAGGCGACGCGCCGACCAAGGAGTCGTTCCTGCATCGCGTGATGTACGACGAGCGGCCGGATGCCGGCGCGGTGGTCCATCTGCATTCCACCCATGCCGTCGCCGTGTCGTGTCTGGCTGATATCGATCCGCAGGATGTGCTGCCGCCGATCACCGCGTATTACGTCATGCGGGTCGGTCGCTTGCCGCTGATCCCGTATTTCCCACCGGGCGATCTGGGCTTGGCCGAGGCGGTGCGGCCGCTGGTGGGGCGTCATCACGCCGTGCTGCTGGCCAATCACGGGCCGGTGGTGGCCGGCACGTCGCTCTCCGCCGCGTCCGGCGCGATCGAGGAGTTGGAGGAAACCGCCAGATTGTTTCTGCTGCTGCAAGGCCACCGCACCCGCCCGCTGACGGCGGAACAGGTCGCCGACCTGCGCGCACGAGTTGGCTAAAAGCTGTCGAGATGCGTCGGCTGAAAGCCGCGGATTACATCGGCTGAAAGCCGGGGGGTACATCGGCTAGAAGCGGCGGAGATACGCCGGCTGAAAGCCGCGGCGATGCGGCTGAAAGCGGCGGCGATGCATCTTAAAACCGCGCCGGCATGGCGGTGACCGCGCGGTGAAACCTGGGTGCCGCCCCGGGGGGGCGCCAGGGGGCCACCAGGGCGGCACCCGGGGGACAATAACGCAAACCACCCCCGCCGAACCGCACGCAGGTCGCCACCTTGCCCCCAACAGCGCCCTGCGGGCACACTGGCGCCCGAGGAAACCAAGGATGTCCCCGCGATGAACCAGATTGCCCGCATCGGCGACGCACCGCACCGGCGGGAAGATGCACGCTTCGTGACCGGGCAGGGACGCTATCTCGATGACATCGCCTTCCCCGGCGTCGCCCACGCCGTCTTTCTCCGCTCGCCGCACGCGCACGCCACCATCAACCGCATCGACACCGCCGCCGCCCGCGCCATGCCTGGCGTTGTTGCGGTTCTAACCGCACAGGACGCCGCGGCAGACGGGCTCCGCCCGCTGCGCCCGACGGTGGAGGCCAATGTCCAGACCAACGAGCCCTTCGCCTTCCTGCCGCAACCCCTCTTGGCCGCCGACCGCGTCCGTTATACCGGCGAACCCATCGCCCTGGTGATCGCGGAAAGCCGCAACGCGGCCCTGGATGCGGCGGAGCGGATCGACCTCGACATGACCCCCCTGCCCGCCGTCACCACCCCAAGCGCGGCACTCGCGCCCGACGCGCCACAACTGGCCGCCGAGGTGCCCGGTAATCTTTGCCTCGATTGGCATTGGGGCCAGACCGAGGCAGCGGCCCAGGCCATCGCCACGGCGGCGCACACCGTCACGCTGCGGCTCGACAATCACCGCATCGTCACCAATCCGATGGAGCCGCGCGGCGGCGTCGGCGTGTTCGATGGCCGCTACACGCTGCATGTGTCCAGCCAGAACCTGCACGGCAACCGCGATGTCACCGCCGGCGTGATGGGCATCGATCCGGCGGATATCCGCTTCGTCGCGCATGACGTCGGCGGCGGCTTCGGGGCCAAGAATTTCTGCTACGCCGAATATGCCCTGCTGCTCTGGGCCGCCCGGGTGACCGGCCGGCCGGTGAAATGGATCGCCACCCGGTCCGAGGTATTTCTCGCCGATCATCAGGCGCGCGATCAGACCGCCACCGCCACCCTGGCGCTGGACGCGGATGGCCGTTTCCTGGCGCTGCATGTCGACAGCCTCGCCAACCTCGGCGCCTATATGGCGGGTGGCGCGGGCGGCGTGCAGACCAATCAATACCCGCATCTGCAGGGCGGCGTGTATGCCATCCCCGCCATTTCGCTGCATGTGCGGGCGGCACTGACCAACACCACACCGATCGGCGTCACCCGTGGCCCCGGCTTCGGCGAGGCGGTCAACATCATCGAACGTCTGATCGACGCCGCCGCCCGCCGCTGCGGCTTCGACCGCGCCGATCTGCGCCGGCGCAATTTTGCCGCCCCCGCGCCGATAACCAACGCGTTAGGCTTTACCGTCGATAGCGGCGATTTCCGCGCCGCCTTCGACCAGGCCTTGCAGCGCGCCGATCTGGCAGGCTTCGCCGAACGCCGCCGAACCAGCGCCGAGCAAGGCCGCCTGCTCGGCCTCGGTTTTGCCTGCCATATCAAAGGCACCGGCGGCAGCCCGACCGAGAATGTGGATATCCGTTTCGAAGCCGATGGCAGCGTGTCGCTGATCACCGGCACGCAGACCATCGGTCAAGGCCATGAAACGACGATGCCGCAAATCCTGTCCGACCGGCTTGGCGTGCCCAACGCGGCGATCCGGCTGCGCCAGGGCGATACCGATCTGATCCCGATCGGCGGCGGCCATGGATCATCGCGCGCGACCTATATGGGCGGAACGGCGATCTGGCGGGCGGCCGACATCATCATCGCAACCGGCAAACGCCTCGCCGCCCAGGTCTTGGAGGCCAGCGCCGACGACATCGTCTTCCACGACGGCGTGTTCCGCGCCGCCGGCAGCAACCGCACGATCGGCTTGCTGGATCTCGCCGCCCAAGCGCCGGGACGTTTGGACACCTACCATCGCTGGACGCGTGAGGCGATGACCTTCCCCAACGGCACGCATGTCGCCGAAGTTGAACTGGATCCCGAGACCGGGCGCGTGACGCTGGCGCGTCTGACGGCCGTCGATGATTATGGCGTCGTGGTCAATCCCACCATCGCCGCCGGCCAGGCGCATGGCGCCATCGCCCAGGGTGCAGGCCAGGCGCTGCTGGAGGCGGCCGTCTATGATCCGGGCTCCGGCCAGCCGATCAGCGGCAGTTTCATGGATTATGCCATGCCGCGCGCCGGCGATCTGCCCAGTTTCGACCTGAGTTTCGCCGGCACGCGCTGCACCACCAACCCGCTGGGCGTAAAAGGCTGCGGCGAAGCCGGCGCCATCGCCCTGTTTCCGGCCATCGCCAATGCGATCGCCGACGCAGTGGCGTGGGATCGAGAGTCCGATGCCGTGGCGTGGGACAAGAAATCCGACGCAGTGGCGTGGGATCGAGGGTCTGGCGCAGTGGCGGGGGGAAATCGGCCCGACGGGGCGACGGCGGAAACAAAGCCCGACGCCGTGGCGCGGGACGAAAAGCCCGATGCCATCTTCGCCTTGTCCGGTCCCGCCTCGCCGGCGCGCATCTGGCACGCCTTGCGCGGAACGGCGTGAGCACGGCAGACAGCATCGCCGCCAGGCCAGCAGCGGCATCGCCACTGCGATCGCTGCTGATCGTCGGCCTCGGCACGATCGTCGTGCCGCTCGATTCGGCGGTGAATATCGACTTCCCCGCCATCGTCGCGCGCTTTGATCTGCCGATCCCGATGATCCAGTGGATCGTCGTCGCCTATGTGCTGACGCAGACCAGCCTGATGCTCACCTTCGGGCGCATCGGCGACATTCTGGGCTATCGCCGCGTGTTCCTGGTTGGCACCGGCTTCTCCGCCCTCGCCTTTGTCGCCTGCGCACTCGCCCCCACCTATCCGGCGCTGATCGCCGCACGCATCGCCCAAGGCATCGGTGCCGGTCTGATCCTCAGTTGCGGGCCAGCCCTTGCCACCAGCCTGTTCCCCGAGGCGATGCGCGCCGAAATCCTCGGCCGGTATATGGCCATGTTCGGCATCGGCTCCGCCCTCGGCCCCTCGGTCTTCGGCATCCTGGTCGAGCATTGGGGGTGGAGCGCGGTGTTCAGCGTCCGCGCGCCCATCGCCGCCACCGCCTTCCTGCTGGCCTGGACCCTGCCCCGTTCGGCGCGGGCAGCAACTGCCGAACCCTTCGACGGCGCCGGCGGCGCGCTGCTGGCCCTGGCGCTGGCCTTCCTGCTGCTGACCCTGAACCGGCTGCGCACATTGGGGCCCGAGGTGCTGGTCTTCGGCGCCATCGCCGCGCTCTGCTGCTGGCTGTTTTACCGCCGGGAGCAGAGATTTCCGCGGCCGATCATCGATTTTCGCTATTTCCGCGACCGCGGCTTCACCATCATCAACATCGCCAACGCGCTGGTGAACCTCGCCGCTTTTGCCATCATGCTGCTGGCACCGTTCTACCTCAGCCGCGTGCCGGGCTTGTCACTGCCAATGGCCGGCTTCGTGCTGGCGGCCTCGCCCTTTGCCATGATCTTCGCCGCCCCGTTGGCCGGGCGATTGGCCAGGCGCGTCGCCGCCACCGGCGGCACAAACAGATCACCCCACACCATCGCAATTGCCGGTGCTGCGCTCAGCAGCCTCGGTCTGTTCGGCATCGCCCTGGCCGCCGGCGGCGCGCCGCATCTGGGCTGGCTGATGGCGGCGATGATGCTGCAAGGCTTCGGCGTGGGGTTGTTCCAGGTCGCCTATTTCGACATCGTCACCGGTGCGATCCCGCCGCAGAATCGCGGCGTGGCGGGGGCGCTGGGCATGGCAACGCGCACCATCGGCACCGTCAGCGGCGCGACCCTGCTGATGCTGATCTTCCAGACGCTACGCGGCGATGGCGGGCCGGACGGGTTCGGCGGCGCGTTTCAGGCCACATTCGCCATCGCCGCCGCACTGCCCGCGGCGATGGCAGCGATCCAGGTCCTGGTTCGGCGAGCCTAACCCGTGATCGCCGGAGGTGGCATCACACGCAGGCGTGAATCACGGGTTCAATAAACACCCACGATCGCCGGAGGTGGAACCACACGCAGGCGTGAACCATGTGCTCCACCGCCGACCGAAGCGCGGCCGAACGAAGAAACTTATGCCAGGTGCTGGCGGAAAAAGGCCGCGGTGGGATCGTTGGAGGCCGCACCCGATCGGCTGGCATTGTCGATATACAGCACCCCGATCGTGCCGCCGGCCTGGCGATACGCATGCGCGAACCGCATCGGCTCGGTGCCATCGAAGGGGCTTTCCGG
>Ga0164296_1004794_pt1 | contig 12154 bp, 10 predicted proteins | sample GEODES057metaG_FD_113533 | JGI IMG/M metagenome (GOLD analysis project Ga0164296, IMG submission 113533) | Dystrophic lake water microbial communities from Trout Bog Lake, Wisconsin, USA - GEODES057 metaG | ecosystem: Environmental > Aquatic > Freshwater > Lake | place: USA: Trout Bog Lake...
TGGCGAAGTTTCTATCGCTTGGTATCGCGACGCCGGTTATTTGCCTGAAGCGATTTGCAATTACTTGGCCCTGCTCGGTTGGTCTCCAGGGGAGGACCGCGAAGATGTAACGATGGATGAGTTAGTACAACTCTTTACCGTCGAACGCGTTCACTCTAGCCCTGCACGTTTTGATATGAAGAAGCTGGAAGCGATTAACGGCGACAAGATTCGCGCACTTTCTCCTGATGCATTCTTTAACTGGGCGATGCCATTCTTAACGAAGTCAGGTGTCGTTACCGGTACCGATGACGAGATTGCGCTAGTTAAGAAAGCGTTGCCGATCATTCAAGAGCGCATCACAACGCTCTCTGAAATCCCACCAATGCTCAAATTCCTCTTCACCAAAGAATTTGAAGTTGAAGCAGAGTCAGCGGCAAAGATTTCAGATGAGCAGAGCAAGAAAGTCCTTCAGATTTCACTCGATCGCCTCACGGGGTTAACAGAGTGGAACCATGACTCAATCGAAGCCGTACTTCGAACCGCACTGATTGATGAGCTAGGCCTCAAGCCTCGTATCGCTTTCGGTGCTGTCCGCATTGCGGTAACTGGAAGCCATATCTCGCCACCACTCTTTGAGTCGATGGCGTTGCTGGGCGCCGAGAAGAGCCTGGAGCGCATCAGAGCCGCTGTCTGAGGTACTATCTTTTTAGGTTATCCTTCTCCTGCTGGCCCGCAAAGGCCTTGGGGTATGGGGTAATTGGCAGCCCTTCTGATTCTGGTTCAGCGAGTCTAGGTTCGAGTCCTGGTACCCCAGCGCAATACCTGCAGGTTGAAAAGTAAATAGCGCGGCCCCGTCGTCTAGTGGCCTAGGACTCTGGCTTCTCAAGTCAGCTACGAGGGTTCGAATCCCTTCGGGGCTACCACTTCCGCGCTAAGACTGGAGCGAATCGCTGTGCAATCGGTGCAAGCCCTGCCCTGGTCTACGCTCGTCAATATCTGTGACCTCATCGCCACCTTCGCTTTCGCAACCGTCGGTTCCCGCGTAGCCGCAGCTAAAGGCATGGATTACGGCGGAATCATCCTGATCGCCGGGGTTTCATCCCTCGCCGGTGGAACTTTCCGAAACCTTTTCCTCGTCCATCAGCCTGCCTGGGAGTTAAACCCATGGCTCTTCCTCGCCGTGCTGGCAGCCGTCCTGATCACCATTTTTCGTAAGAGCGCCGAACCCGTGGGCCGCTTCATGCTCGCCCTCGACACCTTTGGTTTGGCCGTCGCTACGGTTTCCAGCACGAACTATGCGCTCGGATTCCATACCTCTTCGGTCATCGCAGTCGTGCTTGGTGTAACAGGCGCCGTGACCGGGGGATTGCTTCGTGATGTCCTCTCTCAAACCAAGCCAGTACTTCTGCACCGCGAAACCATTGGGACTTCTGCGCTCGCTGGTTCAACCGCTTATGTCCTGGTCAATCAGATTCACGTCAACAAAGTTGTGCCCGCTTTGGTCGGTGGCTTTGTAGTCGTACTCGTGAGGGAGTTGTCCATCAAGTTCGAATGGAATTTGCCGCGCATTACTCGTTAAGCGAGATAGGTTTACTTCACGTTTAACTACGAGGGGTGCGCGATGAAGTTCCTACCTGCGGACAAGAAAAAACTTCAGATTCTTTCGACGTCACTTCCTGGGTGCATTATTGGCCTTGCCGGATTGCTAATTTTGTCGTCCAATAACAATTCGAAGACTGGGTATCGCATTGTCATTTCGATGTTAATAGTCATTGTCTCTATCTACACAGGTGCCGTATTTGGAAAATTTAGGAAAAATAAATTAACAAAGTAACTATGCTTCAGTAATGCATAGTGAAACTATCTCTCCAACGGAATTACCTTCTCAATTGCCGAAAATCATGGCGCGATTTAAAGTCGACGGAATTTCAGCGTTACCTATTTACATAGGTGAACCCGGAGAACCCCGAGCCGTCCTAATTTCTCCGATACTTTTTGAAACGCTGAAGACTCTACTCAATGATTTCATCGAACAATCGAAGGTTCTAGGACGCATAAAAGACAACAGCCCGCGCATATCGTTCGAAGAATTGGTTAAGGCTGCTGGCTTTGATCCGGCTGATCTCGATTAATTGTTGAGAGCGGAAGACGGGAATCGAACCCGCACTTTCAGCTTGGGAAGCTGACGTGATACCACTTCACTACATCCGCGAGATATCGTGCTCTTGCTTACGGTAATCCAGTTTGGCCGTTTTCCGCAAGGTTAAGCGCCTGCGGAACTCATTCGATTTAGTGCACAAAGAATGTGCTCGAAATCCGCACCAGTTGCGTGGGACATCCCGATCTCACATGTGCGATTCGTGGAGAGAAATAGATCAAAGTTTCCTTGTGAGATTTCATTTGCTTCGGCAAAGGTCGCGCTTGAAGTTAACTCTGGATGGAGAATCCCGCGGTCACCGGCATAGGCGCAACATCCCCAGTTTTGGGGGATTGTTACTTCGGTAGCCAATGATTCGGCAATACTGGCTAGGCTCCTTTGAAGTCCAAGAGTGGTGCTGGAACACGTTGGGTGCACCGCGGCTGATTGCACCTTTTCATGTACGGAGAGCTTCGGCAAAATGTTTTGTGCTGTGAATTCGATTGAATCGATGATCACGAGCTTTGTGCCATCGACTGTGTTCAATGCAGTCATAGCGTTGATAAGGCCTTCTGTGCATGAGGAGTTGTCGCTCACGACCGGGATACGTCCTCCGTCGCTGGCCTTCCAGAGAGCGTTAAATGTTTGCTTGGCCATTGACTCTTGTCCGGTCTGAATACCTTTTGAGGACCACGGGGTTGAACAACATAAGTTCGAGATGTTCTGTGGAGTTGAATAACTGAGGCCGGCTTTTTTGGAAAGTGAGATGAGAGCCATCGAAGTCTCTGACTCGAACAGTGAATTTAAACAGGAACTGAAATATATGAAGTCGGGATTATCGACGCTTGAACTAATTCGCTTCGATCCACCTTGAGGTAGGTGATCGTTCCAGAGCGTTACGTTTTCGTCCCCGAAGATAGAGCGAGCGAGATTGTTTGTGGGCTTTACGAATGGTGTTGGCAACTTGCCGGCAAGGCTGAGCGAGGTTGATGCCATTGAGGTGAAAAGGCTCCAATTGTTCGCAGCCAATTTCCAAGCAAAATTCTTGAATGGGGAATTTCGTTTTGCACGTAAGTCTTGGACAAGGGAACCCGTATTGATTCCGACTGGACAGGAGGTCTGACACAAGCCATCTACCGCGCAGGTTTCCTCAACATGGTACTTCGAACTACTTATAAGGGATTTTGCGAGTGACGCGTTGGAGTCCAACGTGGCTTTGGCAATCGCACGTTGCAGGACGATGCGTTGACGAGGGGTTGTCGTTAAGTTTTTGCTGGGGCAGATTGGCTCGCAATAACCACACTCGACGCAGTTGTCGGCGATCTTATGAATGGTTGGGTTGATCTTTATGTTTCGCATATGGGCAAGGGCGTCATCAGAGATAACGACACCTGGGTTCAAAATACCTGCGGGATCGAAGGCTTGTTTGATGCGAACCATGAAGTTGTACAAAGTTGGGCCATATTGTCGTTCAACAAATGGTGCCATCATGCGACCCGTGCCGTGTTCGGCCTTTAAAGAACCACCCTGTTCAAGAACGAGGTTAACCATATCTTCCGTGAACTTTTGATAGCGCGAGCGAGAGGTCGCATCTTGGAAGTTCTCGTTGATCAGAAAGTGAAGGTTGCCATCTTTTGCGTGACCAAAGATAACCGCATCGTGATATCCGTATTGTGCAAAGAGCGACCGTAACTTCAAACAGGTGTCCGCGAGTTTTTCTACTGGAACAGCGATATCTTCGAGCAAGGCAGTAGTACCGGATCGCCTTGCTCCTGCAACCGCTGCGTAGAGCCCTTTGCGAACCTTCCAGACTTGATCTCTGAATGCCTGTTCGGTGGAGAGCTGCGTGCGATAAGACAAGGCAAGGGTGTTGATGGTGGAGTCTGCATTCGCGGTTGTTGACGCGAGGGATTCGTTGGTTTCGGATTGGTATTCCACGAGGAGTGCGCAATGATCGATGATCTGGAGTTCACCTAAATCGATCTTTGAAACTCGAAGTGAGGCAGCATCCAAGAGTTCGATTACTTGGGGTTTTGTTTCTATCAAAGGTGCGAGTGCTTCCGTGGCGGTTTGAATGTTCTCGAATACGAGCAGGGTGGTGGCTGCCTTCGTTAGTAAAGGAACGGTGTGAAATACGGCGCTGGAGATGAAGCCCAGCGTGCCTTCACTTCCTACAAGCAAGTGCATGAAAATGTCTATAACTGAATCGAAATCAATGAAGGAGTTGAGTCCGTAACCCATGGTGTTCTTTATTTTGTAGTGAGTCGAAATTTGGGAAACCAAATCGGGGTTCGATTGGATTTCCGCTTTAATGGATTCGATATCGCGCACGAGTTCTGGGGCAGCTCTGCGGAGTTGGGATTCGCTATCCGGGTCAGCGGTATTAATCGTGGTTCCATTGGCCAAGGTAACTATGACGCTCTGTAGCGTGCGGTAGGCGTTGTCGGTAATACCGCAGGCCATTCCGCTGGAATTATTGGCGATAACGCCACCGATAGTGCAGGCGATTTCACTTGCGGGGTCGGGTCCCAACTTTTTGCCATATCTCGCTAGAGCAGTATTTACCGCGCGAACGTTTGCGCCCGGTTCAACTCTGACGAGTGCGCCGTTGTCCAAGACTTCGATTCTCCGAAAGTTGCGGCGTGTGTCGACCAGGATTGCATCGCTTACGGCCTGACCAGAAAGGCTTGTTCCACCGCTTCGAAAAGTTACTGAGGTTTTTGTGCGGTGAGCGAAGTGAAAAATTTCAGCAATATCTCCGGGCGATTGTGGTGTCGCTATTTGCTCAGGAATGAGTTGAAAGTGCGATGCGTCAGAGGAGAGCCGGTATCGATCAATATCGCTATCGGAAAATAAAGATGCAGAAATTGGTTTAGAACTAATGAGACTCACGGCTTACTACGTCTCCGCTGGATCCAATCAAGAAATCTAAGTCGGCTCCAGTATCTGCCCCTTGAACGTGGTCGACATAGAGCTTTGACCAACCGCGGGTTGGGTTTGCGAATGCCGCGCTGCTTCGTGCACTGGGTGTGCGAGCTTCGAGTTCCGCCTCACTGATTTCGATATTGAGGCTGCGGTTTGGTACATCCAGGCTAATGATGTCACCGGTTTGCACACGGGATAGTGGGCCGTCCGCTGCGGCCTCAGGGGAGACATGCAGGACGATAGTTCCGTATGCGGTTCCACTCATACGGCCATCGCTAATACGGACCATGTCGCGAATACCTTGCTCCAAAATCTTTTTGGGCAGTGGCATATTTCCGACCTCTGGCATGCCCGGGTAACCCTTGGGTCCACATCCACGAAGCACTAAGACGCTATCGGGAGTGACTTCCAGGTTTGGGTCATCGATGCGCTCATGGAGGTCTTCGACGCTATCGAAAACAATTGCGGGCCCACGGTGCACGAGGAGTTCAGGGGATGCAGCGCTTGGCTTGATGATTGCGCCGTTAGGTGCGAGGTTGCCACGAAGCACCGCTATTCCAGCATTCTCCATTACTGGTTCCGCCGGTGTCTTAATAACGGATGTGTCGTAGACAGCATGGCCATCTAGATAATCGACGAACGGTTTGCCAGTCACAGTTATTGCATCACGGTCAAAGCGATCTTTGATCTGCGAAAGGAGTGCGAGCAAGCCGCCGGCACGGAATAAGTCATCCATCAAGAATTTTCCGGATGGCGCCAAGTTCGCAAGCAACGGAATTTCTTTGCCGGTTTCATCAAAGTCCTCGAGGGAAAGTTCAACGCCAAGCCGGCCCGCAATGGCAAGGAGGTGCACAACAGAGTTGGTGGAACCGCCCACGGCAGCAACTGCGGTGATGGCGTTGATGAATGAACCGCGCGTCATGATTTCAGAAGGTCTGCGATCAGCGGCAATCATCTCCACAATCTGTCGACCGGTCTCATGCGACAGCGCGAGCAACCTGGCATCCGGCGCAGGAGTCCCGGCAAAACCAGGGATCGTCATTCCTAGCGCTTCGGCTACGACCGCCATTGTGGAAGCCGTACCCATCGTGTTGCAGTGACCCTTGCTTCGAATCATCGAACTTTGCGACTTTTGGAAATCTTTATTGGAGAGCGTTCCGCTTCGCGCCTCTTCGCTAAGCCTCCAGACATCTGTGCCGCAACCGAGTGGTTCACCGCGAAATGTCCCGGTCAACATTGGACCACCGGGCACGACGATCGCAGGGATATTGACCGATGCGGCCGCCATCAATAACGCTGGAATTGTTTTGTCACAGCCACCTAATAGGACAACGCCATCAATGGGGTTAGCGCGAATCATCTCTTCGATCGCCATTGCGGCCATATTGCGCCAAAGCATCGCCGTGGGTTTTACCTGGGTTTCGCCGGGTGAAACGACTGGCAAGTTATGTGGAATTCCGCCGGCTTCCCAGATTCCTTTTTGAACATGTTCAGAGACTTCATTGAGGTGTGCATTGCAGGGAGTGAGATCAGAAGCGGTGTTGGCGATCGCAATATGTGGCTTCACTCCATCAAAGGCATCATCCGGCAATCCACGAAGCATCCAGGCGCGATGAATGTAAGAATTACGGTCGGCCCCGCCGTACCACCCATTACTCCGAAGCTCGGTCATTGCAACTCGCTCACTGTTTAATTGCAGGGACATTCCTATTAGTATCGGGAAGTCTATTGCGCGAACTGCGAGTTCACTATGAAGGTCAGGGGAGATTCAATGAAAGTCCTGCGCGTAGTGGCGCCTCGCAAAGTGGAGGTCGTCGACCTCCCAAGTTTGAGTCCGGCCGCCGGGCAACTCTTGATCGATATTAAACGCGCTGGTATTTGTGGTACAGATATCGAACTTTTCATGGGCGAGATGGCCTATTACAAATCTGGCCGCACCACCTTTCCTATTCAAATAGGGCACGAATGGGTTGGAGTCGTGCGTGAGGTTGGAGCGGGCGTTGATCAATCATGGATTGGTGCACACGTTACGGGGGACACGATGATGGGGTGCCTGCAATGTGACCGCTGCGAATCCGGGAAGTCATACCTCTGCGAAGCACGAATTGAATTAGGGATTACCGATGGGTGGGGCGGTGCGCTGGCGCAACAAATAGTATTCCCCGCTAATTTCGCAATACGGATTCCTGATTCCATTAGCCTTCCCGTCGCCGCAATGATTGAGCCCGCAGGGAATGCGCTGCGTTGCGTGGAATCGACAGAACTCGTGGCAGGGGAGCGGTTGTTGATTTTCGGAGCAGGAACCATCGGTTTGCTCTCCGCGCAATTTGCCCTCGCTCAAAATATTGTCGTTCACATAGTTGATAAGCAATCAGAATCTTTGGAGATCGCGCGCGCCCTCGGAGTTGAAAATACATATTTATTGAGCGATTTCTTGAGTTTAAATTTGAATGATTTCGATGCGGTTATCGATGCGACGAGTTCCGAAGAGATGCCAGCCATGGCCGTGCAAAGCGTGAAACCTAGTGGACGTATCGTACTTATTGGCCTTTCGCAGACCCCTAGTCTTATTGATACAAGGCAAGCAGTTCTGCGCGATGTAACCATTATCGGAATTTTGTCTGCGTCACCCGGATTGCGAGGCGCTGTGGAATATTTCCAATCCGGTGAAGTTAATCCCGAACCACTGATTAGCGAAGTGATCGGCCTGTACGAAGTTGAGTCGCGTCTCAATGGAATCCGTAATCCCACTGCAAAATTCGGTCCAAAGATCCACGTCGACCCATGGTTGGTAGAGGTATAGGTAATGAAGCCCGAGGTATGGGACACCTATAAGTGTCATGTCGGTGAAGGTCCCGTTGCGACTGGTCTGGACCACCAAAAAATATATTGGGTCGACATATTAAATAACCTGGTGATCTCCAAGGATTTAGCGAGTGCTGAACGCAATGAAATTCATTGCGAAGAAAATGTCAGCTTCGTGCTGCCCCGGAGTAACGGCGGACTTGTATTAGGAACTGCCGATGGGCCGATAGCCATGGAACCCGCGGGCGAACTTCATTTAATGCCAACGCGAGCCGACGCGGACGGTTCGCCGGATCCAATTCCAATGCGCTGGAATGATGCAAAGGTCGGCCCATGCGGTGAGATCTGGATGGGAACAAGTGCATATGGAGTCGAGTCAGAGTTAATTGGGCTTCACAAATTGTCAGCTAATGGCAGGAGTATCGAGCGTGTTCTGCGGGGAATGGGGTTGAGCAACGGGATGGACTGGAGCCCAGATGCCCGCACCTTTTACTTAATCGACACGCTACGACTCACCTTGTTCGCATTCGATTATGACAGTGGCCAGATCTTGAATCAGAGAGTTGCCCTCAGTTGGGATCCCAGCGGCAAAGAATATCCAGATGGAATGTCAGTCGACAGCGACGGTTGTTTGTGGATCGCATTTTGGAATGGAAGTTGCATCAGGAAATACTCGCCGACTTTCGAACACCTCGAAACCATTAATTTCCCCGTCAGGTTTGTGTCCAGTTGTGCATTTGCCGGGGCTGACCTAAGTACGCTTGTTATAACAACTGCAGTCGGTGACAATGGTTGGCACGACGATCATGCTTCGGCAGGCATGACTTTTGTAATGGAGACCGACGTTAAAGGAAAGGCCCCTTATGTCTTCGCATCTTAATAACGCTTTAGAACAAGCGGGTCGCGTGGCACTTGTAACCGGCGGTTCAAGTGGAATCGGTCGCGGAGCAGCGAATGAGTTGGCACGGCAAGGTGCAAGCGTCGTTGTCCACGGATTAACACAAGACGAAGCTGCGTTAGTTGTTCAGGAAATTCGTGTGGCTGGCGGTACCGCGATCGCAGCATTTGGCCCCATTCATGATCCGCAAACTTCAATCAACGCTGTGAACTTAGCAGTCGAAGAATTCGGCGGATTGGATGTATTGGTGACCTCTGCTGGTATTCAGCGATATGGAACCGTTACGGATACTCCAATTGAAATGTGGGACGAGGTCTTTAATGTAAACGTCAAGGGTGTCTTCTTGGCCTGCCAGGCGGCACTCCCAGAGATTCGCAAGAGTCCAGCCGGTGCCATTGCAATCATTGCATCGGTGCAGGCCAGTGCAACCCAAGCAAATGTTGCCGCATACACTTCAAGCAAAGGCGCATTGCTTTCACTCGCGCGTGCGATGGCCGTTGATGAAGGTCCACATGGTGTCCGGGTGAATTCCATAAGCCCAGGAACTATTGATACACCAATGCTTCGAAATACTGCGTGGCTATTGAGTGATGGTTCACCCGCCGGTATGCAAGCACTCGTTGATAACTGGGGGTCGGCGCATGCCCTTGGGAGAACAGGCACCATTCAGGAGCTCGGTTCTGTTATCTCATTCGTTACCAGCCCGCGCGCAAGCTTCATGACGGGTGATGACATCAAGGTCGACGGTGGATTGCTCGCGCGATTGGCAGCTGCTGCACCAAAGGAAGGTAAGTAATGATTCACCTGACCGAACAACTTTCAGCGCGTCCGCTCCCACTATGGGAACTGGTGAAGCAGTGTGGAGTAAGTACGACGGTCTCCTTGCTCCAGGGTGCTGAACAAGAACAACGGATGTTCGCCTCCGTCGGTGATGGCAAAGCTGAAGTCGGCTACGTCGACGGAATTGTTCCGTGGTCACTAGAAGGCATTGCCAGGGATAAAGCGATTTTTGCATCGCATGGGATTGAAATGATCGGGATCGAAGATACCGCCCCCATGGATTTGGTCCGACTCGGGTTACCTGGACGCGATGAACAGATTGAAAACATCATCGAACAGATCCGAGCCATGGGAGCGTTGGGGATCAAAACCCTTTGTTATAACTGGATGGCAGTTTCCAGCTGGGCTCGCACTAGAACTGATGTCGTCAGTCGCGGGGGAGCCTTCGTTACTGCATTCAAATTATCTGATACCGAAACGATGCCGCCCATCGCAGAACCCGGAGAGTATTCGCAAGAACAACTGTGGGATGCGCTGAAGTATTTTCTTGATGCAGTTATTCCTGAGGCAGAAACTGCCAATGTGCGACTCGGCATGCATCCCGATGATCCACCATTGCAAGCTTTGCGCGGCATGCCCCGCATCATGAACTCCATTGATAACTATCGTCGATTGCTCGATCTATATCCATCGCGCTCTAATGGAATAACGCTCTGTCAGGGTAATTTCGCACTTATGACCGATGACTTGCCTTCGGTGATCCGCGAATTCGGAAAGCGCGATGCGATCGCTTTCGTACATTTCCGTGACATCGTAGGAGACGTTACTGATTTCGAGGAGACTTTTCACGACGCGGGCCAGAATGATTTGCCTGCCTGTATCAAGGCTTATCACGAAGTAAATTTCGACGGTCCGATGCGCCCTGACCATGTGCCAACAATGTATGGCGAGGCAAACGAGCGTCCCGCCTATGAAACATTAGGACGGCTCTTTGCCCTTGGATATATTCGTGGTTTGATTCATAGCGAATATGGAAAGCCGAGGATCTGAAGTGAGTCCAAGAGTTCGCACCTATTGGAATTCAACATTTGTGCTCGTCCTTTTTGTAATGATTGGGCTTGTAGTATTTGTATCGAGCGCCAATCTCCATGGCGACATCAGGTATTTGATCTGTTGGGTTTCGGGTTTTTGCTTTGGTAGCGCTTTGCTCTCATTTATCGCGCTTATAGTTGGGCTGTTTCAAGGCGAAGAAGCAGGTTCCCTGCGCACGCAATTTGAAAAATTTCTATACAAGCCAGAGCTTCTACCTGATCAACGTGTCTTTGACTTAATGGGCGTACTGCAACTCTTCGGTTCGTGCGGATTTTTTTCAGTATTTAGGCTCGGCTATTCAAACGGGTTCGTAGTCTTTTACCTGGTCTTGTCGCTTGTTGGAAACCAAGTTCGCTCAATGCGTAAAGTGCGCTTCGAAAGAGATCAGATTGCACGAAATTTCGACATACCTAAACCTGGTCGGGATGACGGGATTTGAACCCACGGCCCCCAGACCCCCAGCCTGGTGCGCTACCAAACTGCGCCACATCCCGTAAGCCTTAATTCTATGGAAGAATGAGGTCTATAGAAAGTTGGCGAATGATTTAAATGTGTACCAAAACTAGATGTCGCAAGTGTGGCAAGGCTTCATGGGTGGGTTGTGGTCAGCACGTGGAGCAAGTTCTCAAGGGAATTCCGCAATCAGAACGATGTCAGGGTCACGAAAATGATCCCAAGTCGCCCGGCTTGCTCAGTCGTTTATTTGGAAGAAAGTAGAAATTCATGTGTAGTCCGATCCTCTGTGCAACCTGCCGCAAAGTAACGTGGACTGGTTGTGGCGAGCATATTCCTGACGCGCTTGCTGGATTTTCAAAAGATCAGATCTGCACCTGCGATCCGGATCTGGCTGTTAAAGCTGGCCTGAACTAAAACCTACGAGCAGCGACAAACTTTTCGTTACCGAACCACGAGCCGAATGGTTCAATCCGAACTCGGGCTCCGGTGTGTGGGGCATCCACCATTTGGCCATTGCCGAAATAAATTCCTACGTGGGTAATGGGTTGACCAAAGAAGACTAAATCTCCAGGTCTGATCTGGTTGAGCGGGATGTATTTTCCATAACCTGTTTGGGCAGCTGCTGAATGCGGAACAGAAATTCCTGCGGCACCTAATGCACGCATCGTCAATCCCGAGCAATCCCAATAGACCATTCCTGCTGCACCGAACATGTAGCGAGATCCGAGCTGGCGAAGTGCAAATTTCAGGGCAACTGCTTCGGCGCCAGAAGCTGCAATTTTGCCTCTTGCTAATTTCAAAGATTGCCTTTGAAATGCGGTGTCTTGTGATGCTTGTAGGCGAGCCAACCGGGCGCGTTGCGCTTTGGTAAGGCTTGCCAAAATCTTTTGGGCTTCAGTCAATTTTGCCTGTGCGGCGACTTCTTCGGCTTGGTATTTAGCTTTAGCTGCTGCTACCAGTGCAACCTTTTGATTCAAAGTGAGCGTCGTACTTTTCAAGGCAATATCGGCGGCAGCGAGCTTTCTCATCTTGATGGCATTTTGGGTTTCGATAACGCTGAGCGATTGCGCGCTATTTAA
>Ga0164296_1004797_pt1 | contig 12153 bp, 13 predicted proteins | sample GEODES057metaG_FD_113533 | JGI IMG/M metagenome (GOLD analysis project Ga0164296, IMG submission 113533) | Dystrophic lake water microbial communities from Trout Bog Lake, Wisconsin, USA - GEODES057 metaG | ecosystem: Environmental > Aquatic > Freshwater > Lake | place: USA: Trout Bog Lake...
ACCGGTAGCTGTGCCCTTGGTGCATAATTCTATGCCATTTACGGGTGGCAAATCTTACTATGATGGTGTGCAGTGGAAGTACCATCGCTGGCCCGGCTTTGGCCATATAGAACGCAATGATGTGGTGGTATTCAATTTCCCGGCTGGTGATACTGTTATGTCAGAGCGCCCTGCTGACGACTATTATTCTACCCTCATTAACGAGTTCAATGGCGACCGCGACGCAATTCGTAGCGCATACCATATCATAACCAGGCCGGTAGACAAAGAAGAAAACTATATAAAACGCTGCGTGGCAGTACCCGGCGACAAGCTGGAAGTGAAAGATGCCGTACTTTATATCAATGATCAACCGGCAGTTGCTTATCCGCATCAAAAGCGATGGTATCATATTTTTACCAAGAATGCCGGCATTGCCGATTATTTGGAGGAGCATGATATTGAGTCTGCTGCCAATATGTCGGGCGAAGGCAATGTTTATAATTTGGAAAATTGTCAGGTGGACGAGATCAAAAAGCTGCCTAATGTTGCTGATGTAGTGCCGTATGTCTTTACAAAAGGCGCGATCAGAGAATTGATCATTTTCCCGCAGGATACCACCAACTTTAAATGGAACCGGGACAACTTCGGCCCTTTGGTAGTACCCAAGGCAGGTGTCACCGTGCAATTGACCCCACAGAACATTGCTTTATACCGCCGCATTATTCGCAACTATGAAGGCAATAAACTGGAAGAAAAAGACGGCAAGATCTTCATCAATGATAAAGAGGCCAATTCATATACTTTCGGTATGGATTATTACTGGATGATGGGTGACAACCGCCACAATTCGCTGGATAGCCGTTATTGGGGCTTTGTGCCTATGGACCACGTAGTGGGCAAGGCATGGCTGGTTTGGTTCAGTTACAGTAAGGACGGCCTGTTCCATGGTTTCCACTGGAGCCGAATATTGCATACCGTTCATTCGCTGGAAAAATAATTGCTCAATAAAATGAAATGTTCAGGTGGCCACTTTCTCGGCCACCTTTTTTTTGTCGGATGCTAAACCAATAACAGCCAATAAGGAGTCAAAAAATGCGTATTTAAAATATACCAATTGGTATATTTTATTATTTTTACGCCGGTTATGTACCCAAAATCAGCGCTCACCCGGCAGCACATACTGGAGCGATCAAGGCAGTTATTTAATAAGAATGGCTATTCGGGTACCTCTATGCAGGATATTACCGCCGCAACCGGACTGACAAAGGGTGCGCTGTACGGTCATTTTGAAAATAAAGATGCTATCGCACTCGCTGTCTTCAGGCTCAATACCCGCACTTTGCTCGACGGTTTCAAACTGTATATGGATGCAGCAGAAGGCGTAGTAGGTAAGATCAATGCAATGATGGCCTATTACGGCGATCATTATTTGGAACTGACGCTCAATGGAGGTTGTCCATTTCTCAGTGCTGCGACAGAGTTTGATGACCGGCCCGGTGAAATAAGGGAGCATGTAAAAGCAGCATTTGCTGAGTGGCAGGGACTGATCATTACGATTCTTAGCGATGGCCAGGCAGCCAAAACGGTAAAGCAGGGAATTGACGCAAACAAGTACGCATTGCTGTTTGTATCTATGATAGAGGGTGGCATTATGATGACACATTTATATGGCACACCGGCAGTATTAAAGACCGTATTTGAACAGATCGATCATATTATTCAACTGGAAATTTTAGCGTAGCATGGGGCAGGCAAATAATATCAACTTTCAAGATCCGCAATGGCTGGATAAGCGGGAGTATCCATTTAAGGGTCATTATTACGAGACGCCGGTAGGCAAGATGCATTATTTGGATGAAGGCACCGGAGACCCGATCGTGATGGTGCATGGTAATCCGGTTTGGAGCTTTATTTACCGCAATTTGGTAAAAGAGCTGAGCGCCGACTACCGTTGTATTGCACCCGATATGATAGGCTTCGGGCTATCTGACAAGCCAACTGCTTTTGACTATTTGCCCGATCATCAGGCCATGTTATTTGAAAACCTGATGAACCATTTAAAACTAGATAAAATAACGCTGGTTGTGAACGATTGGGGAGGACCAATAGGACTGTCGTATGCACTGAAGCACCCTGACAAAATAAAGCAACTGATCCTATTGAATACGTGGATGTGGAGTGTTGCAGATGATCCCTATTATCAAAAGTTCAGTGGCTTTATGGGTGGCCCGATTGGGCGAATTTTGATCAAAAACTTCAATTTTTTTGCCAAGATCATGGTCAAAAAGATCTTTGGCAATAAGTCCAGGCTCACTCCGGAAATTCATAAACAGTTATACATGCATCTGCCAACAGCGGCCGACCGTAAAGGATGCTATGTGCTGCCCAAACAGATCATCGGTTCGAGTACATGGCTGGATGACCTTTGGCAATCGCGTTACAAGATCAATCGCTTGCCTGCAACGTTCATCTGGGGTATGAAAGATATTGCCTTTCGCGAAAAAGAGCTCAAAGAATGGACAGAAAACTGGCACAATTATACCATTATAAAGCTGGAGGATGCAGGTCATTTTCCGCAGGAAGAATACCCGAACGTAGTGGCCGATGCAATCCGCTCAAAAATGAATACTTTGTAGGCTTATTAAACGACAAACATGTCTTCCAAACTTATTCTGACGCTAACTGCGATCATTTATGCCTTAGTGGGTCTGGGTCTCACCTTCGCGCCCGATGAAATTGCAGGATTTCTAAAAACAGGCACTTCTCCCATGCTGGTACTTTTGTTGCAACTCTATGGCGGGGCAGTGCTCACCATTGCGCTTTTGAACTGGATGAACAAGGGCAACTACATTGGCGGCATCTATAACAGACCATTGATCATGGCCAATATTTCGCATTGTTTTATTTGTGCGGTCGCGTTGCTTAAGACCCATTTCGGTAATACCCATGCCGATGTAAGTTTAAGCATTTATGCAGTGATCCTTTTAGGTATCGGACTTTTGTTTTTCAGGTTGATGAACAGTACAACTATTGATGCGACCAACTGAATAATTTTATGTTGTATTTTGATGGTTCGCGCCTCACTTTGTTTTTGGCAAAATGTCGTGATTCTAAATAATGCTACGTGCCTTAAGCATCTTATATTCTGAATCAAGCATAATTTTCCCACGCGCCTCATTAGTAAGGTCTTTCCGTTCGGAAATAGTTTCAACCCGTTTTTTAAACATGGAGTCCTCTTTATTGTATTTAGCGGAAGATTCCGGTATATAGCCGCCATTTTTCTGCTCGTTTTGTAAAGGGTCCAATTTCTGAGTTTGTGCATAGGAACCTGATGATGTTACCAGTAGTGCGAGTATGAATGCAATTCATCTCATGTCTTGCTAATTTTAAAAAATACTACTCATAGATAATTTAAGTTACAAATAAAAATTATGAAAACAGCTCATAGCTATTTCAAAAAAACACTACCAAGCTCGTTCTACTTTGTGTCGCATACTACATCCATTGTGTTGGTTTTGCCTATCTTTGAACCTATATTAGCTAACAGATGCAACCACAAACGTTACAATTCTTAAAACAACTGAGTGCCAATAATAATAAGGTTTGGTTTGAAGCCAACAAAGAGGCTTACGAAGCAGCCAAAGCCGATTTTGAAGACATGGTTGGCAAATTGTTGCAAGGGCTTTCGGACATTGATCCTGCCTTTAAGTCGCAGAAACCGAAGTATTGTATTTTCAGGATATACAGGGATGTACGTTTTTCGAAAGACAAGTCGCCCTACAAGGCCAACTTCGGGGCCTATTTTAGTCCGGGTGGTAAAAAGTATCCGGGCGCAGGCTTTTACATTCACTTAGAGCCGGGTAAGAGCTTTGTAGGCGGCGGTCTGTGGATGCCCGAAAGTAACATACTGAAGATGGTGCGTCAGGAAATAGACTACAACCTTACTGAATTTGAAGGGATTGTAAAAGACAAAACATTCAAAAAACTTTTTGGCGCGATACAGGGCGAACAGTTAAAAAATATGCCAAAAGAATATGCAGCCGATAATGCCGCGGCCGAATACCTGAAGATGAAGAGCTTTGTAGTGATGCATCAGCTTGCTGACGAAAGCGTCACGGATGCTAAGACCGTGAAAAAATGCATGGAAGTATATACTACCATGGTTCCCTTTGTCAATTTTATCAACAGGGCGGTCAATTCCTGAACACAAAAAACTGGAAAGGCTTTTCTGCATCAAATATTTTCTTGCTGCTGTGTGGTCTTGCAGGTGTATGTTTTGATTTGTGGTAGATGTCCAGCAACTCGCTCGCACCCTGAATTTGTTTCCGGGTATCGATCTTATTGACGATGAGCATCAACTCAGTGACTTGCTTGTCAAAGCTGTCTTTCCACACTTTGGCTACTTTGGAGGTGATCAGAACCTCTCGGATCGGTTGGTTCATGTTTTTACAATTTTATTGGTTAGGTAATCAGGATTTTTCCTAAAGGTAAGGAGTTATTTTATAAATACAAGCAAAATTATCATACAAATACTGAATTAACAATTAAATGACAATTCTATTCTTAGGATTAGTGATGTGGTTTGAGTAATAACGGCCCGGATTATTTTGCGGTAGGCTTAAATACCTCCAATTCAATCTGCTGCTCGCAGAAAAAATGCTCACGCACATCATTAGAAGCCACTATTACCAATCGGTGCATGGCATATTGTTCCATCCAGTCGCGGTATTGCTCTACGCCTTTTTGGTCCAGATTGGTACAGGGTTCATCGAGCAGCAATATGGGCGTATCAGAAAAAATAGCTTGTGCCAGTTTCACCCTTTGTTTCATACCGCTTGAATAGTCGCCTATAGTACTGCCCGCTGCGTAGCGCAGCCCGGTAATATCTATAATGTCATCAACGGAAAGCCCTTTCAGCGGGCGCTTAAAAGAAAAATGAAAATGAAGGAATTCGCTCAGTGTCAACTCTTCCACCAACTCTTGTGCAGGGGCACAAAAGCTGATCAAGGGAAACAATTTTTCAGTAGGCACAGGTTGGTCTGTGTCGCTAAAGTAAAGCACCTTGCCTTCTGAGGGTGCCTGCATACCGGCTATCATCCGCAACAGGGTAGATTTGCCGCTTCCGTTATGTCCCAGCAGCGCATACTTACCCGGACTTACAAATTCTACATCCATATTCCTGAAGATCCAATGTCTTTGGAATCGCTTACCGGAATGCTGCAGGACTATCTTCATACTGTTGTTGCCTAGGAAATGTCTTCTCCGGTAGGGCGGCGGGTATAACCCTTCATGATGCCGCGCCCGGTATCGCGCACAAAACTGATGATCTCATCGCGCTCGTCTGATACAGGTATTTCTGTTTCTATGATGCTCAATGCTTTTGACACATTGAATCCTCTTACAAACAGGATTCGGTAGATGTCCAGAATATGGTTGATCTTCTCTATAGAATAGCCTCTGCGTTTCAGTCCTACTGAGTTTACACCCACATAGGAAAGTGGCTCACGCGCTGCCTTCACAAAGGGAGGAATGTCTTTACGAACCAACGAACCGCCGGTAACAAAAGCGTGTGAACCGATGCGCACAAACTGCTGCACAGCCGTCAGGCCTGCAAGCACCACATGGTCACCTACAATGATGTGCCCTGCGAGGGTAGTATTATTTGAAAAAATACAGTAGTTGCCTACTTCACAGTCGTGTGCTATGTGGCTATACGCCATGATGAGGCAGTTATTACCGATCTTGGTTGCATTACGGTCGCTGGTACCGCGGTTGATGGTCACGCACTCGCGAATAGTGGTATTATCACCAATGATCGTAATAGTATCTTCACCTTTGAACTTAAGATCCTGCGGAATTGCAGAAATTACTGAGCTTGGAAATATGCGAACGTTTTTACCGATCCTTGCCCCCTCCATAATAGTGACATTGGAACCTATCCAGGTGCCTTCGCCGATCTCCACATTTTTATGAATGGTGGTGAACGGATCGATCTTTACATTAGGTGCGATTTTTGAGTCGGGATGTACGTATGTAAGCGGATGGATCATTTTTTGTCTTTTCTGATTATTTGTGCTACTAATTCTGCTTCTGTCATCAATTTATTGCCCACATATACAGTGCCTCGCATTTCACAAATGCCTCGCCTTATCGGGCTCAGCAATTCCATTTTCAGTATCAGGGTATCTCCCGGCACTACTTTATGTTTAAACTTCACCTTATCTATCTTAAGGAAGTAAGTGTCATAGTTTTCAGGGTCCTGATAATTATTCAGCGCTAAAATACCGCCTGTCTGTGCCAGTGCTTCTATTTGTATCACACCCGGCATCACCGGATTGCCCGGAAAATGCCCTTGAAAAAAATGCTCGTTAAAGGTCACATTCTTAATGCCTACCACATGCTTGTCGCTCAATTCTATGACCTTATCTACATACAGGAACGGGAATTTGTGCGGCAGTTTTTTGGTAATGTGGTTGATATCAAACACCGCTTGCTGAGACGGATCATATTGTGGTATGTCGGAAAGGTGTTTGTTCTTCTTGATGTATTGTTTCAGCTTTTTGGCAAATTCAACATTTGTTGCGTGCCCCGGTCTGCTGGCTATAATATGTGCATTGAACGAGCTGCCCACCAGCGCCAGATCGCCCACCACGTCCAGCAATTTATGCCGTGCCGGTTCGTTGGTGAAGTGCATTTGAATGTTGTTTAAAATACCTTCCTGCTTTACCTGAATACTGGGTTTGTTGAACACCTGTGCCAGTCTGTTCAGTTCATCCTGACTTACGATCTTATCCACCACCACTATGGCATTGTTCAGATCGCCGCCCTTGATGAGGTTATTATCAAGGAGGTACTCCAGCTCATGCAAAAAACAAAAAGTGCGGCACGGGCCTATCTCATCCCTAAACTCGCCCAGATGCTTCATGGTAGCGTGTTGTGTACCCAGCACCGGCGAATTGAAATCTATAAGCGCTGTGATCTGATAGGCTGTTGACGGTATGGCCAGCATATCCACGTTCTTCACCGGATCGTAATAATGTATGTTGGTATCGATCGAGTATACGATCCTTTTGGCCTCCTGCTCTTGTATACCTGCGCTTTCTATCGCATCAATGAACTGGCGCGAACTACCATCAAGAATGGGTACTTCGGGGCCATCAAGCTCCACTAATACGTTGTCTACACCCAAGCCAACCATAGCTGCCAACATATGCTCTATAGTACTGATGCGCGCTCCGTTATGCTCTATGGTGGTGCCGCGCGATGTATCGGTCACATAATCAACGTCGGCCTTTACTATTGGCGCATCGGGAAGGTCTGTGCGTTGGAACCTGATACCATAGCCCGGTGTTGCAGGACGCATGGTAAGCTTTACGTGCTTGCCGGTATGCAGCCCAACACCGTTGACCGTTACCGATTCTTTCAGGGTATTTTGATTGGGGCCTTCATGCGATGCATAAAGAGAATCGGATGTCTTTTTTGAGTCCGGCCTTACAATTGCTGATTCGTCGATCACTTTTTGTATTCAATATTTTGTGAACTTAAAATTGATGTTAATTCCATCACAGTTTCTTCCAATTTCAGAAGTCTTTGCTGTAATTCCGGCAAATTTCGAAAAATAGCCTGACTTTTTAATGAACTTTTATATTCAAATGCCGGACTGCTGTTCAAAGTGGTATCAGGAACTGTCACCGACTTAGATAATCCGCTTTGCGCATTGATGCGCGTTCCGTCTGCCACATGGATGTGCCCCACCATGCCTACTTGTCCGCCTATCACACAGTTTTTACCCACCTTGGTACTGCCCGAAATACCTGTTTGCGCAGCAATCACGGTATTCTCGCCAATTTCCACATTGTGAGCTATCTGAATCAGGTTATCTAATTTCACCCCTTTTCTGATGATGGTAGAACCCATGGTAGCACGGTCTATTGTAGTATTCGCGCCGATCTCGACATCGTCTTCAAGCACTACATTGCCGATCTGCGGTATTTTTTTGTAGGAGCCATTGGCCAGTGGCGCAAAACCAAAACCATCGCCGCCTATTACCGCACCTGAGTGGAGCACTACATTACGGCCCAAAATGCATTCTCCGTATATTTTTACACCTGCATATATTTTTGATCCGTCGCCTACCACGGCATTATTGCCTACATAACTGCCAGGATATATTTTAACGCCATTGCCAATAATTGCGTTGGCGCCGATATAACAAAACGATCCTATATACACGTCGTGCCCCACCTTGGCGCTGGGATGTATGTAGGCATGCTCTTCTATACCGGTAAGATTGGTCTCTAAAAACATTTCGTTGTACCGCTCCATAAGTGCAGCAAAGCTGCTGTATGCATCCGGTACTTTAATGACGGTGGAAGATACCGGCTTCAGTATCTCTAATGATTCGTTGACTATGACCACCCCGGCTTCCGATGTGTACAAATAATCTTCGTACTTGGGATTGGCGATAAAACTGAGTGACTCTTTATCTGCCTCCTCTATCTTGGCTATTTTGCTCACTTTAGCATCCGGATCACCCAAAAGTTCTCCGTGTATTAAAGTTGCTATCTGTTGCGCGGTAAATTGCATTGCTCCCCTGTTTTCTTTGGTTACTAAGGAGTGGAGCCCGATCTTAAAAGGGGACGAAGCAAATATATTTCTTTTGTATGTCGTGTGCCAGGGTCTGATTTACCAGAGAGTCTTCCATCTCTGTGATCTTCTTTACTCCTGCTTCCTTCGTTTCTATCTTTATCACATCTCCACTGGTATGGTAAGACCGATTGGTAGCTACACCTGAAAATACAAAATATTCAATTAATTCGTCATCTATTTTTAAAGCAGACTTCACCTCATCTTTTTTCTGCCGCAAATTCCTTGCCAAAGATCCCGGATTATAAACAACTTTATAAAGTTTCCTTAAAATAAGCATTTTACACAGCGTAGACAATACTTTATCCTCATGCGTTTGCCATACTTTTATAGAAACCATAATATCATTGTCGTCCAACATGCAAAATTGATTCAAGTGTTCTGGTTCGTTGATGAATGCTTTTTCAGATATGTTTCGATATAAAAAATAACTTAGGGCCGGCGTGGCAAACAGCTCTTTTCCCTGACCGGCCAACTGCTTAGCCCGCTTCAGGATATTGATGAGCAGGAGCTCTGCACTCAGTACCGTTTTGTGCAGGTATACCTGCCAGTACATGATATATCGTGCTATGATGAATTTCTCTATTGAATAAACGCCTTTTTCCTCTACAGCCAGTTCATTGTCTCGTACGGTAAGCATTTGCAGTATGCGGTCATACCCAATTACCCCTTCAGATACACCGGTATAAAAACTGTCGCGGTTCAGGTAGTCCATACGATCTACATCCAATTGGCCGGATACTAATTGGTTAAGGTATTTTTGCGGGCATGCATTATCAAATATCTGCATGGCCCTGCCCAGCATACCACCGGTTTCCGTATCCATCTTCTGCATAACAAGGCGCGATATTTTTTCGTGCGATATCCCCACCAATGTATGCTCTAACGAATGAGAGAAAGGTGCATGGCCAACATCGTGCAACAGTGCTGCAATACGCGCCGCCAGTCGGTCCTCCTCGCTTATCACTACTCCCTTGGTCTGCAATTCATCGAGCGCCTTGCCCATAAGGTGACATGCGCCAAGCGAATGATGGAATCTGGTATGGGTTGCGCCCGGATATACCAAATGCGCTAAACCCATTTGTTTGATGTGGCGCAACCGTTGAAACCACGCATGATCTATTAGCTGCATCAGTTCCCGTTCCGGAAAGCGGATGAACCCATAAACGGGGTCATTGATTATTTTCACCTTGATACTCATCGATTTCTAATCCCGATGCAATAGTAAAGCATGTAGCGAGTTAAACAAAATTAAAGAAAGGTCAGCAGGTTTGCATAAGTTTTACACAAGAGGCATTTACCTGAAAGGTCAAAGTACCACAATAGTTACCTACAGTACTTTTTTATCAGCTCGTTTGCCTCGCTTACACCACGGTCAACTGCTGCCTGCAGGTCTATGCAGCCTTGTACTAAATTATTGTTCCTGATCTCTACATAACCCATGTCGCAAAAAGCGATGCCGTCTTTTGGATTTTTTGCCAGTGCCGCATGAAAGTCTGCTAATGCACCTTCATAGTCGCCATTGTCGTTGCGCACCATTCCCCGGATCACGTAGCCGGAGCAAAAGCCGGGATCTTTTTGCAGCACCTTATCCAGGTCGGCGAGTGCCTGTTTGAATCTGCCCTGATGGTAATAGGTCAGTCCGCGATTGGTGCGATAAACATTGTTTTCCGGGTCTAATTCCAGCGCATGGTTGAAATCGGTCATAGCAGCTGTATACCTTTCCAATTTGTCGTACACCAGCCCCCGGTTATTGTAAGCATCGGTATTATCAGAGTCTAAAGCAATGGCCTTGTTCAGGTCAACCAACGCAGCGTCTGTCTCACCCTGCTTGAAATAAGTCATGGCACGTCCGGCATAGGCTTTGCTGTAGTGCGTATTGAGTAAAATAGCATTGTCAAAATCAAACAAAGAAGCCACATAGTTACCTTGCAGATAATTGACCATGCCTTTGTTGAAATAAGCAGATACTAATTTAGGTTGCAATTGCAGTGCTTTGTTGGCATCGGCAAGCGCACTGTCATAGTTCCTTATTGCGATCTCTGCCATGGCGCGGTCATCATAAATTTCAGCCATGTCACCGTTTGCTGCCAACGCACGGTTGAAATATAACAATGCAGTATCGTACGCCTGAAAGTTATAGGCTATCAGGCCCTTGTTGGATAGCGCACCGGCATTATGAGGATCATAAACGATCGCTTTGTTGAAATGCCGGATTGCAGCCTGATAATCTTTGTGCCTGACGGCCTTTACGCCCCTTGTATTTTCTCTGTGCGACATAAGCTTGCACGAGGATAATAACAGCAGGCAACAGTAAAAGACATAAGGTTTTCTCATCCTAACAAATATGGGAAACGTTTGCAGGTAAATAAGTGCGACTACTCATCAGTACTAAAGATGTAACTTTTATAGGCTGCATTTTTCACCAATGATCCGGTCAATTCTTTACAAACTGATGAATGGCTATCGGGCCACCATCGTCGCCAACGGCTTGCAGAAAATAAGTGCCAGGTGCCAGTGACGCAGTGTTGAATTGAATGACATTCTCTCCGGGTTCACACACTTTATTGGCTATTTGGTCTATTATTCTGCCCTGAAGCTCGCTGATCAAGAATCTGTAATTCTGACGTGTGCCAATTGTAAATTCAAATCGGACCATCTCTCTTGCAGGATTGGGGTACAGCATACCGTTGGCTGTGCGGGCGGGGGATACGGTCGGCACTTTGGAATTGTAATATGGTGAAGCTAATTCGGCAAAATAATTGCCATAGTTGTGGTTCCACCTGCCATACAAACCTTCAACCCATACCTTGCCAATGGAGCCATAGAATGGATGTGAACCACTATAGTCGCCCCAGCGTTGCAGATTGCCCGATAATTCGTCAATATAGCTTTGTCCGCTGCGTATGGTAACGATATTGGAATAGGAGCTACCGTCATAAAAGATAGCGCCATAGCTTGGTGCAAGATTCGCACCGGAATAGTCGAAAGAGATTATAGACTGATTATATCCTGAGCCGGAATTTCCGGTGTATGAAATGTTGGGATAGCCAAAGTCCAATGTGTCTATGGTATAGAAATTACCAGTGGCCGTAGGTGCAGTGTTAAAGTTGCTGATGATGCCATGATAGATCGCAGATGCTCCGTTGGCAGGGTCAATGGACGTACATACAAATTGTATTTCCTGATCTTTAATAAAGCCACCTAAAATACGATTATCATTAGTTGCCAAGCCCGTTGCAGTATCCGGTTGCAGCGCATCCGGCGGCATGCCATAAGCAAGTGAAGAGGCAACTGCCGTTACAGATAATATACTATCCGGAGCTCCGATAGTGTCCGGTATCTGTACAATAAACACAGAATCATTGAGCGTATCAAAGTCTTTATTGGAGAGGAGGTATTGCGCCGGTCCAAGGATAGTATCTGCAGGATTCAGTGGATACAGGCACCGCAGATAGTCGCCATTATAAGTAATGCTGTCGAAAATGCGGTAGGTGACCGAAGTTGCGCCGCTATAGCCATCAG
>Ga0164296_1004798_pt1 | contig 12152 bp, 10 predicted proteins | sample GEODES057metaG_FD_113533 | JGI IMG/M metagenome (GOLD analysis project Ga0164296, IMG submission 113533) | Dystrophic lake water microbial communities from Trout Bog Lake, Wisconsin, USA - GEODES057 metaG | ecosystem: Environmental > Aquatic > Freshwater > Lake | place: USA: Trout Bog Lake...
AAGGCCACCAAGGCCACCAAGGCAACGAAGGCGACCAAGGCTGCTGCGCCGAGCGTCGAGGCCTCGCCGAACGCGTCCAGCGAGACTCCGCCAGCTCCGACTGCCGAGGATGCTCCTGTCGCGCCTCGCCGCCTGGTGAGCTCCGCCAAGCCGGCGACCCCGGCGGAGACCCGACCGGCACCGCCCCGGCCTGTCGAGCCGACGGCTGAGGATGGTGCGGAGGCACCGCGGCCAGCCGCACAGGCCCCGCGTCCGACGACCCCACCGGCTGCTCCTGCTGCTGGTGGTTCGGCCCCAGGAGCACCGAGTGCGCCGCCACGCCCTCAGGCGGGCGATCCTGCACGTCGGCCCATGCCGACCAAGCCGCCCCTCTCTGACTCTGGCAAGCCGATCCCTCCGCCCCCGCGCCGTGCCCCGATGAGCCCGTCGGGCAAGCCGATCCCGCCGCCGCCTGGTGGCGGGCGTCGTCCGACGCCTGGCGCCTCGGGTCGCCCTGAGACCGGCGGCCCCCGAGCCGGTGGCTTCGGTGGCCGTCCCAGCGGCGGTGGCTACGGCGGTCGTCCAGGTGGCGGTGCCGGTGGTGGCGGCGGTGGCTACGGCGGTCGTCCAGGTGGCGGCGGTGGCTTTGGTGGTGGCGCAGGTGGCGGGTTCGCTGGTGGCCGTCCCGGTGGTCCTCCATCGGGTCCTCCTGGTGCTCGTGGCGGTCCCCCCGGTCGTGGCCAGCGACCACCGCAGCGTCGCTCGCGACGTCGGCGTCGCAACATGGAGGAGCTCGAGCCCACGCAGATGACGGCGTACATGCCGTCGACCGCACCTGTGCCCGAGGGAGAGATCATCGTCGAGCGAGGATCGACGGCGCGTGACCTGGCGGCCAAGCTCAACCGTTCGGCGGGAGACGTGATCCGCTTCTTGCTCTTCCAGGGCGAGATGGTGACGGCCACGCAGTCCTTGACCGACGACATGATCGAGCTGTTCGCCGCCGAGCTGGAGGCCGAGGTTCGTCTCGTCGACCCGGGCGAGGAGCAAGAGGCTGAGCTGTTGGCCAAGTTCTTCGAAGAGGAGGACGAGGAGGAAGAGGGCGAGACCTCGCCACGTGCCCCGGTCGTGACCGTCATGGGTCACGTCGACCACGGAAAGACGAAGCTGCTCGACAAGATCCGGTCTGCCAACGTGGTGGCAGGGGAAGCTGGTGGGATCACCCAGCACATTGGCGCCTATCAGGTCGTCTGGAACGGTCACCCGATCACCTTCATCGACACCCCCGGTCACGAGGCGTTCACCGCCATGCGTGCCCGAGGCGCACAGGTCACCGACATCGTGATCTTGGTGGTGGCCGCCGACGATGGCGTCATGCCGCAGACGGTGGAGGCCATCGACCACGCCAAGGCAGCCGGCGTGCCGATCATCGTGGCCGTCAACAAGATTGACCGCGAGAACGCCAACCCTGATCGCGTCCTCCAGCAGCTCGCCGAGCACCAGCTGGTGGCGGAGAAGTGGGGTGGCGACACGATCGTTGTCGAGGTCTCGGCCCTGCAGGGGCTGGGAATCGATGACCTGCTCGAGCAGCTCGTCTTGGTCGCTGAGGTCGAAGAGCTCAGCGCACCGCTCGACGGCCGAGCCCGTGGCTCGGTCCTCGAGGCAGAGCTCGAGGTGGGTCGTGGGCCGGTGGCGACGGTGATCATCCAGCGCGGCACCTTGCGAGTCGGCGACCCGATCGTCGCTGGTGCGGCGTGGGGCAAGGCCAAGGCCTTGATCAACGATCTTGGCAAGCAGGTCAAGGAGGCTGGCCCCTCGACCCCGGTCCAGGTCCTCGGCTTCTCGGAGCCGCCGCAGGCGGGCGACGAGCTGCGCACGGCGACCGACCTCGGTCATGCCCGCACCCTCGCGGAGGCACGCGCTCAGCGGATGCGCCTGTCGGGTCACCTGCCCGCACCTTCTGCGGCGGGTGCTCGTCTTGAGGATCTCTTCGAGCAGATCCAGCGTGGCGAGACGGCCACGCTCAACGTCGTGCTCAAGGCAGACGTCCAAGGTTCGCTTGAGGCGTGCACGGAGAGCCTGAAGAAGCTCGAGCGCGATGACGTGAAGCTGGCCTTCATCCGACGTGGTGTCGGTGGGATCAACGAGAACGACGTCCAGCTGGCGGCGGCGTCGAACGCCACCATCATCGGGTTCAACGTTCGGCCTGACCGGCGCAGCCGAGAGATGGCCGCCGCCGACGGCGTCGAGGTGCGGACCTACGAGATCATCTACAAGCTGATCGAGGACATCGAGTCGGCCATGATCGGCATGCTCGCCCCTGAATTCGAAGAGGTGGTCACCGGCGAGGCCGAGGTGCGCGAGGTGTTCCGCATCCCGCGCGTGGGCGCCATCGCAGGTTGCTACGTGCGAGAGGGGACCATCACCCGTGGCTCCAAGGTCCGATTCCTGCGCGACGGGACGGTCATCTGGAAGGGTGCCATCAACTCGTTGAAGCGCTTCAAGGACGACGCCCGAGAGGTGCAGGCTGGCTTCGAGTGCGGTATCGGCCTGACTGACTACCAAGACCTCAAGGACGGCGACATCATCGAGACCTTCGAGGAGCGAGAGATTCCCCGGAGCTAGGAGAGCTGATGGCACATCGTCCTCGCGACCGCGCCTATGGCGGCGCAGCCAGCTATCCCCGAACTCGCAGGATCAACCAGGTGCTCCGCGAGGTCATCGCTGAGGAGATCGAGCGACTTGCCGACGCCGATGAGCGGCTCCGGATGGTCACCGTCACCGAGGTGGACACGGCTGCCGACCTCGACAATGCCGTTGTCTACTTCAGCTCTCTCAGTGACGATGCGGGCGAGGCGCTCGAAGAGCGTCGAGGCCAGCTCCAGCGTCAGGTTGCTCGACAGAGTCGGATGAAGCGCACCCCAAAGCTGCGCTTCGAGGTCGATCCAGCGGTGACCCAGGGGGCGAGGATCGACGAGCTGCTCCGGCGGCTCGGCGACGACGCGGATCAGTGAGCCGCTCGGCGCGCCTCGAGGGGCCGGATGGCTTCGTCATCGTGGACAAGGGATCTGGGCTGACCAGCCATGACGTGGTCGCTCGCCTCCGGCGCATCCTGCGCCAGCGGAGGACGGGTCATGCGGGGACCTTGGATCCTTCGGCGACGGGAGTGCTTGTGGTCGGGGTTGGTCGAGCGACCCGACTGTTGCGCTACTTGCAAGACACCACCAAGGGGTACGAGGGGACACTGACGCTGGGTTCGACGACGTCGAGCCTCGATGCGGATGGAGCGGTCACCGCCACCTTCGAGATGGAAGACATCGCTGCAGCTGACGTGGAGCAGGCCGCGTCGACGCTCACGGGGAATCTGCTCCAGGTGCCCCCCATGGTCTCGGCGATCAAGGTCGACGGGCGCCGACTCCACGAGCTGGCACGCGAGGGTCGAGAGGTCGAGCGGGCGCCCCGGCCCGTGCGGGTCGATCGATTCACCGTGGCTCCAACCGAGGACCCCATGCGCTTCACCTTTGAGGTGGTCTGCTCATCGGGGACCTATGTGCGCTCGCTGGTCGATGATCTTGGGCGATCCCTTGGAGGTGGCGCGCACCTCGCCACGCTCCGTCGCACGTCGGTGGGGGCCTTTGACCTGCACGACGCCAAGACGCTCGAGGAGATCGAGGAGCTTGTGGGCGCTGATCCAGGCGGCCCCGAGGCGGCACTGCTGCGGCCGGTCGACGGGCTTCGGGGCATGGAGCGCGTCGAGGCGGGCGACGAGGCCACCGCCTTCATCCGAACAGGTCGGGCGCTCGAGGCCGGCGTGCTCGGCGCCACGGGGCCTGGGCCGTTTGCGGTGATCGATGGACATGGCGACCTCTTGGCGGTCTACGAGCGAGGTGGCGAGGAGCGGCTGGTGGCAGCCGTCGTGCTGGTGGCGACGTGAACGTCAACGAGCAGACGGTGACCGTCTAGGTTTCGAGTGGCATGAAGATCCTGACCCCGAGCTCCGAGCCGCTTGGCCCTGGGTCGTCCGTGGTGACGATCGGCGTCTACGACGGTGTCCATCTCGGCCACCAGGCCACCTTGGCGAGGGTGATCGCCGAGGCGCACGCTGCCGGTCGCCATGCCGTGGTTGCCACCTTCGATCGCCACCCCACCGAGGTCGTTCGACCTGATCGGACCCCGCTGATGCTCTGCAGCCTCGACGAGCGGCTCCGTCGGCTCGAGCTTCTCGGCCTCGATGCCACGATGGTGATCCCGTTCGACGAAGCACGAGCGGCAGAGTCCGCGGAGGACTTCGTGAAAGGCCTCGTCGTAGGTCATCTTGGTGCGACGAGGGTCGTGGTGGGGGAGGACTTCCGCTTTGGCCACGGCCGGCGTGGCGACGTCTCGCTCCTAGAGCAGATGGGAGTCCAGCTGGGCTTCAGCGTGGAAGGCGTCCATCTCGACAGCTCCCAGGGTGAACCGATCTCGTCGACGAGGATCCGCGCTGCGCTCGCTGAGGGCAACGTGACCGAGGCATGTCGCCTCCTCGGCCGGCCACACGAGGTCGCCGGCGAGGTGATCCACGGGGATGGGCGGGGTGGTCCCGAGCTCGGATATCCGACGGCCAACGTGCAGGTGCCGGCGGGGATGGCGATCCCGAAGGTGGGGATCTATGCCGGGTGGTACCAGGACGATGGCACCCCACGACACCCTGCGGCCATCTCGGTGGGACGTCGGCCGATGTTCTATGAGTCGGCGGACCCTCTGGTCGAGGCACACCTGGTGGACTTCGAGGGGGATCTCTATGGTCGAGCGGCCAAGGTGTCGTTCCTTGATCACCTTCGGGATGAGAAGCGCTTCGATTCCGTTGAAGCGCTCATCGAACAGATGGGTCGAGACGTGGCGACGACACGAGACCTGTGCGCACGCCACGGCGCAGCGGCACCGCCGCACTGAGGACTGGCCAAGGCGACTGCAGCGTTCCTGCTACCATGGGAGCGCACGTCGAGGGCCCTTCTTGGTGCGCTCACGCTGTGGGGCTGCGGTATCTCCGCCACCCCGTTCCTCTTATCGACGTACCTCGAGGATGACGTATGACTGACAAGCAAGAGATCATTGCCGACAACAAGCTTCACGACACGGACACGGGCTCTCCCGAGGTCCAGATTGCGATCCTGACCAGTCGGATCTCGCACCTGACCGAGCACCTCAAGACGCACAAGGGTGATCACCACACCCGCCGAGGGCTGATGAAGCTCATCGGTAAGCGTCGTCGGCTGCTCGACTACGTGCGGGAGAATGACGTCGAGCGCTATCGCTCGATCATCGCCAAGCTCGGCATCCGCCGCTAGCAAGGCACACGACGCCACCTGCCCAACGGTGGGCGGCGTCGCACATCACGGGCACCACCGGCTAGCCGGCTGCCAGTCGCCGGTCACCTCAGCCCCGTCGGGGCGCATGCGAGGTGGTCGACCACTGGGAACCGGACCGGGTGGTGCCCCTCACACAAAGGAATAACACCACCATGGCAGACGCCATCCGCGTAAGCGGCGAAATCAGCGGCACTGACCGCACCATGAGCTTCGAGACAGGGAAGCTCGCCCAGCTCGCCGACGGGGCCGTCCAGGTCCGCATCGGTGACACCATCGTCCTGGCAACCGCCACGGCTGCTCGTCACGTGCGTGAAGGGGCGGACTTCTTCCCCCTGACCGTCGACATCGAGGAGCGCACCTACGCCGCAGGAAAGATCCCCGGATCGTTCTTCCGTCGTGAGGGCAAGGCCTCAGACCAGGCGGTGCTGATCTGCCGGCTCATCGACCGTCCCCTTCGGCCGAGCTTCCCGAAGGGCTTCCGCAACGAGGTCCACGTGGTGGGCACCGTCTTCGGCGCCGACCAGGTCAACCCGCACGACATCATCGCCATCAACGCCGCCTCCGCAGCGCTGATGATCTCGGGCATCCCCTTCGATGGTCCGATCGGCGCAGTTCGCATCGCCTACACGACCGACGGCACCTGGATCCCGCACCCCACCTTTGAGCAGGGTGACGACTCCACCTTCGAGCTGGTCGTCGCCGGCCGCGCGCTGAGCGACGCCGAGGACACCGACATCGCCATCATGATGGTCGAGGCCGGTGGCACCGAGGGCAGCTTCAACAAGTACGCCGCTGGCGCACCCAAGGTCGACGAGGAGGTCCTTGCGGCCGGCCTCGAGGCATCCAAGACCTGGATCCGTGAGTCCATCAACCTGCAGCGCGCCATGGTCGCCGAGTACGTGGCCACCCGTGGTCCGATCGAGATCATGCCCTACACGGTCGCCTCTGACTACGCCGACGACGTGTTCGCCGCCGTCGAGGAGATCGGCACGGCCCGGCTCACCGCAGCCAACGTCCAGACGTCCAAGGCGGAGCGCAATGCGGCGCTCGACGCTGCGGGCGCGGAGATCATCGCCGAGCTCGAGGCCCGCTTCCCCGACCGCACGGGTGAGATCAAGGGAGCGATCCGTTCGCTCACCAAGAAGCTCGTTCGCAAGCGCATCGTCGAAGAGGGCGTCCGCATCGATGGTCGTGGCACCACGGACATCCGTCCGCTGACGGCAGAGATCGACCTCTTCCCGACGGCGCATGGCTCAGCCATGTTCCAGCGCGGTGAGACTCAGGTCGTCAACGTGACCACCCTCGGCATGCCGCGGATGAACCAGCTGATCGACACGATCACGCCGGACTCCACGAAGCGCTACATGCACCACTACAACTTCCCGCCGTACTCGACCGGCGAGACCGGCTTCATGCGGGGTCCGAAGCGTCGTGAGATCGGTCACGGCATGCTCGCCGAGCGTGCGCTCTTCCCGGTCATCCCGACCCAGGACGAGTTCCCGTACACCCTGCGCCTCGTGTCTGATGTCCTCGCGTCCAATGGGTCGACGTCGATGGCGTCGGTCTGTGGCTCGACCCTCTCGCTGATGGCGGCCGGCGTGCCGATCAAGGCGCCCATCGCCGGCATCGCCATGGGCCTCGTCTACGACGAGGGCAAGTACGTGACGCTGACGGACATCCTCGGTGCCGAGGATGCCTTTGGCGACATGGACTTCAAGGTTGCTGGCTCTGCCGATGCGGTCACCGCGCTGCAGCTCGACACGAAGATCGACGGCCTTCCTGCTGACGTGCTCGCTCAGGCCCTGCTCCAGGCGAAGGCCGCTCGCCTCGAGATCCTCGACGTGATCACCGCCTGCATCCCCGAGCCTCGCTCGGAGGTGGCCACCAGTGCTCCGAAGATCGTCTCGATGGAGATCCCGATCGACAAGATCGGTGAGGTCATCGGCCCGAAGGGCAAGGTCATCAACACGCTCCAGCAGGAGACTGGCGCCGACATCGCCGTCGATGATGACGGTGTCGTCGGCACGGTCACCATCGGAGCCGTTGATGGTCGTGCGGTCGAGGAGGCCCGTCGTCGGATCTCCTTGATCCTCGACCCCCCGACGGCCGACGTCGGCGAGACCTACCAGGGCAAGGTCGTCAACATGACCAAGTTCGGTGCGTTCGTCAACATCCTTCCTGGCCGCGACGGTCTCTTGCACATCTCGAAGCTCTCGTCGCTTGCCGGCGGCAAGCGGGTTGGCCAGGTCGAGGACGTCCTCGAGCTCGGCCAAGCCATCGAGGTGCGCGTGGACGACATCGACCCGCAGGGCAAGGTCTCCTTGTCCCTCGCAGGCGAGGCTCCGGTCGAGGCACCTGAGCGCGCCGAGCGAGCGGAGCGCCCCGAGCGCGCTGAGGCGCCGAGCGCACCGTCGGCCAAGGCGTCGTCGTCCTTCGAGGACTCCTTCGAAGCCGAGCTCGAGGCTGAGCTTGGTGACCTTGGTCCCGGTGCCCCGACGCCACCCAGCGATGGTGGCCGGTCGAGGAACCGTTCACGACGTCGCTAGTGGGCGAGCGGCCCCTGTGGGTCGCGCGCTGATCTGCTGCCGAGCGAGCGCTTCGGAGCCACCACGGTGGCCACGGGCGCTCGCTCGGTCGCGTTCGGGGTGCGCTCGTCGAAGGGCCAGGACCTTTGGGCGATCGGTCGGCGAGGTCAGGCAGCGGCGAGGGGGCGGCGCCGCTGGCGCAGGTGCAACATGACGGCGATGCCGATGAGGAACGCCACGGCAGCGAGCCCGAAGGCATTCCCGAGCACCAGCTGTCCGGCGCCCTCGTGGAGCTCGGCGGTGCCTCCGAAGGCGACATGCCAGATTGGTGCCCACCAGAAGAGGATGGCGCCGACGATGGCAATCGCTCGGCCAGATCGTGGTCGATCGTCTCCGAGGAGGAGCCAGAGCAGGATCGGGATGATCCAGACCATGTGATGCGCCCAGGTGATCGGCGAGACGAGCAGTCCGGTGACCGCAGCCACGAGCATTCCTAGGAAGGGCGACGACTCGCGGTAGGCGCGCCGTGCGACGGCGAGGCCGGCAATCAAGACGACGAGGCCGACGACGGTGGGGACGAAGGCCCCAAGGGCAGTGTGGCTGAATCGATCGAGCATGCCTCGCAGGCTCTGGTTGGAGGTGAACCACACCCCGCCTACTCGGGATGCGTCCGTGGCGTAGTGGGTCCAGTAGCTCCATGAGGTCCGCGGGGCGACGGCAAAGGCGATCGCCGAACAGGCAAGGAAGGTCCAGACGGCCGTCCAAGCGGCCTTGGTTTGGCGGGTGACGAAGAGATAAGCGACGAAGACCAGGGGGATCAGCTTGATGGCGGCAGCGATGCCAAGCAGGATGCCGCGCGGCAAGGTTCGACTTCCACACCGAAGGTGCCCGGTGAGGTCAGCAAGGATCATGACGGTCAGCACGAGGTTGATCTGTCCGTAGTTGAACGTCAGCCAGACCGGCTCGAGGCTGAACGCAGGGCCCAGAGCGATGAGCGTCCACAGCACGAGGTTTCGACCACGCAGGTCCGCTCGCAGTGCCCGCAGCGAGAGGGCGATGATGCCTGCAAGCGCGAGCACGTTGAGCGCAGCCCAGGACAGCTGGGCCGCCTGGTGGGGAAGCCAGGTGAGGGGAAGGAACGCGATGGCGGAGAACGGGGGGTAGGTGTACGGCAGGTGCGGCGAGAAGGAAAGGCTCACGTGATAGAGCGAGCCGTCCGTCAGATGTTGGGCGCCGAGGAGATACACATCGAGGTCGAGCTGGAGCGAGTGGTACGTGGTCAGCCATACCCGAACAAGGGTCCACGTCAGTGAGCTGGCTGCCAGGAGCACTAGGAGGGCTCCCCGGTGCCGCCGAAGGAAGCTCATGGGCGTCCGATGGCCGTCACGGGGTCCAGAACGGACCGTTGGAGATCACCGTCAGCGCGGCCATCGAGACGGCGAAGAGCCCGAAGATGATCTCGAACCACAGCCCGTTCAGCCTCGCCCCGAGCACCGCGAGCAGGGGGAAATCGCGCAACAAGAGTCGAGGGGTCACGCCGATCACCGGTGAGATGATCCCGAGCGCGAGCACGGCGACGACGTACCCGATCCATGTGGCGGGGGGTCGGGCTCTGAAGAACACGACGAGGATGGCGATGACCGCCACGATGCAGATCGCCTTCACGGCATAGTTCGGGTCTTCGAACCCATGGGCGAAGAGATGCCCGAACGCCCGTGGCACGGAACCGAAGTAGGTGCCTCCCTGCCAGCCCGCTCGTTGTGCCTTGAACCACTCGAGAGGCGAGCCGGTGTGGACCCAGAGGTAGGTGAAGAAGGCGAGGAGACCTGCGGGGGCGAGGATGGGCGCCCAGAGCGCCCGGAGCTCTCGGTGATCCCTGATCGCCACGTAGGCCCCAACGATGCATGGCACCACCACGGCGACCGCGACCGGGTCGGCAGCGCTCGCCACCCCTGCGGCCAGGCCGGCGAGGATCCACCGACGGCGGCGGAGCGCCAGGAGGCAGAGGGCCACGAACAAGATGGTGGCGGCCTCGGAGTACACGTAGGACAGGACAAAGGCACCGGGCGAGAAGACGACGAACGCCGTTCCTCGATCCGCCGCACGGACGCCCCACAGGTCATGGATCATCCACCACACGGCAACCGAGGCCCCTGCGCCGAGCAGAAAGACAGCGATGAAGGCCGAGCTCGAGAAGCCGAGCGTGGTGACGTTGTGCACGAGGCGCACGAAGATCGGCAGCAGTGGGAAGAACCCGAGATCCGATTGGGCTGGATTTCCCGATCCAGGAGGGATGTGGCGAACGTAGCCCGACGAGGCGATCATCAGATACCACTTGGAGTCCCAGAGGACGAGGCCGTCAGAGACGCGTTGCTTGAGGATGTTGGCCGTCGCCGCGACGACCATGAACACGCCGAGTCGCGAGGCGAGGAAGAGGGCGAGGGGCCGCAGCGCCAACCTCCACCCAGACGAGGGATCCAAAGAAGGCGCCACGCCATCGCTTGCTGGACCCGTGGGGTCGATCGCGGTGCCGAGATCAGACATGAGGCTCAATGGTAGGTCGGCACTGACGAGGTGCAGGTGCGGAGCCTCGTGCCGTGGCCTCCTGGCGAGCACCTCGGGGCCGACCCAGGGCGGGAGTATCGTGGCAATGGCACCAAGACGTTGGCCCCTCAAGGCCTGCAAGGTGAAGGAGCATTCGGTCGTGGCAAGCACCAAGGAGCAGGCGTCGCCGTCTTCGGCGCGGCTCGTGGCGCCGTGGATCGTGCTTGGATCACTCGGCGCGATCGGCATGGTGATCTTCGGTGCCTCGATCGGCGCAGCGATCCATCCCGGAGTGCATCGGTGGTGGTTCAACGTCGTCGTCACCCCCCGAGCGCTCGCGGAGACGGGGTTCTACGGGAGCATTGCGGTCCTCGTGGCGGGCTGGATCGGCGTGGGATTCCACGCCCGCCACGGCAGGTTGGGCATCGGGTTGGCATGGTGCTCCCTGTTGGCCTGGGGTCTTCCGCTGTTCCTTGGCCAGCCGCTCTTCAGCCGTGACATCTACAGCTATGTGGCGCAGGGCTTGATCGCTCACCGTGGGCTGAACCCCTACAACGTTGCTCCGACCGTGCTCGATCCAAGCACGGCCTTCTCGTCGGTGGCCACGGTCTGGCACAAGACCACCTCGCCCTATGGGCCAGGTTTCCTTGGCATCTCCAAGCTCACCATCGGCATCGCAGGCCATGGACCCGTCGCACAGATCATGGCCTTTCGAGCGCTTGAGCTGCTGGGCGTTGGTCTGATGATGGTGGCGATGCCGGTGCTCGCCCGCCGAAACGGCAACGATCCGGGCCTGGGGCTGTGGCTGGCGGCGTTGAGCCCGCTGGCACTGTTCGGATTCGTGGCCTCGGCCCACAACGATGCACTCATGATCGGCCTCATGATCGCAGGCCTTGCCGTGGTCTCGACTGGCCGGCTTGGCTGGGGCATGGCCCTGATGGCACTCGGAAGCACGGTGAAGCTCCCAGCACTCGGTGCCATCGTGTTCGTGGCAGTCGACCGCTATAGCGCAGCCGCGGATACCAAGGAGCGGCGCCGCGTGATCCTCGATGCGGTCGGTATCCCCCTTGTGATCATCGCCGGGATGACCACGGTGGTGGGCTACGGATGGGGATGGCTCGGACCGAAGGCCCTCCGGATACCGACCGAGCTCCGTATCCTCACGACGCCCTTGGTCGCCGTGGCGACTTTCCTCGATCACCTGCTTCACGCCATTGGGATTCCGGTGCGCCTCGGAGGGACCGAGACGGTTGTGCTCCTCGTCGGAGAGATCGCCAGCGTCCTCGTGATCATCCTGCTGTTGGTTCGAGTCCCCGGTGGACCGATGCTTCGCCTGCTCGGGCTTGCGCTCTTGGTGGTGGTCCTCGGGAGCCCGACGATCTGGCCCTGGTACTGGCTGTGGGGGGTCAGTGTCCTGGCGGCGTCCGATGCCCAACGTTCCAAGGCGTTGGCGGTCCTGGCGTGCGTTGGCATGTTGGCGGTGGGAGCGGGAGGCACGCCGCTGCTCGGCGGTTGGACCTTCTGGGTCACGGGACCACTGTTGCTCGTCGGCGGGCTCTGGGTGGCAACCGGTGGTCGTTGGCGCATACTGATCGCACCGTCGATTGGTCGTGCCCTCTCGTGAAGGGCCAGGCCGTCGCGGTGAGGACCTCGTCGCTTCCTGAGCGAGGGGCGGAGGGTCGATGGCGCTGGGTGGGCGTGCCGCTGATGGCCTATGGGGCCGTCCGACTGCTCTCCATCGTGATCGTCCTGGCGGCAC
>Ga0164296_1004800_pt1 | contig 12141 bp, 8 predicted proteins | sample GEODES057metaG_FD_113533 | JGI IMG/M metagenome (GOLD analysis project Ga0164296, IMG submission 113533) | Dystrophic lake water microbial communities from Trout Bog Lake, Wisconsin, USA - GEODES057 metaG | ecosystem: Environmental > Aquatic > Freshwater > Lake | place: USA: Trout Bog Lake...
AAAGTGAAATTGCCGCCATTCCTACCGGCAAGCGGACCATTGGTGCCTCAGTCGCCGGCGTCGTCTGGGCGGCGTTGCATTCTTGAGCTGGCGCTTCGTCCTCATTCGTCGGTGATTTTGGCAAATAGGCACGGGCGCAATTGGCGTGCTCTAAGAGCGTTTCATCTAAAAATTCGTAAGGCTCAGGACTTGGTGGTCGTGTTGGCAACGGAGTTGGCTCAACTGTCGGCGGAGGTGCCGGCATCACAATATGTTGCTTTATCATCGCAATCAAATCTTTCTTTCGTTTACCGCTCCACCGTGAAATCCTGTGCTCCTTACAAATATCAATAAGTTGCTTATTTGTCATCGCCCAATAGTCGGGTTGCGGCTGCGTTGCCATTATACGCCTTACTTGGACCCAACAGAAAATTTACTATATAAATACCGAACCGGTGGACAATTATTTAAACTTATACTATATCTATATTAAAAGATTAGTATGACTACGTTTACTTTTACACTACCGGCGTTCGGTGACCGTAAATTCACCGCTCACACACAATCTGTCTATCACGCACTTGGCGATGGATCCGACTTATATCAGTACAAGGGCTACATCAATGAAATGTTTGCCCTATTCCGAATTGAGGCAAAGGCGCATGATATGAAACCCAAAGAATACTTTTTGAGTAAATATGAACCTTTGGCAGCGGCTATTCAAGGAAAACGATTTGCTGCCGGCGTATGGCGCGATGCATTGCGCGCCCGTTTTGATGAACTCCATGAATATTATGAAAACGCTATGATTAAAAAAGTCAAAACGGATACGAATATACTGGTCGGTGATATTGTATATATTGAAACCACGTATGAATCGCGGCAGTATTACGGCTTACATATTGTTATATTAGACGCAGATGGAAATAAGTCTCTTTATATGTACGGAGACGGCATTCGTCTCGGCTCACTTGATAAACAGACAGTTAAGGCTCTACTTGATCATAATGCTGCGTTTTTTAAGAAGGCAGATAAGGATGCGCTCACCGATATCATTTACAATTTTGATGTGGGCTCACACGACGATTGGCTCAACAAAGACTTACGGGCGGAAATATATGACAGCACATAGTAAGAATGGGTGTATCGTCAAGTACTGCCGCCGCGGCAGCCGCCGCACAAAAAGAGCAACAAACCGAACTACCCGTCAAAGGTCACTGGGTTTCCGATATAAAAACCGGTTTCCGTTGGTCCACCGACCCCATCATATCAGGTCCAGAAGTCGTCAAAAAGCCGCTAGGCAGCGGTGGAATTCCTCAGTTTGAAAATGATAATAATGTTAAAATAGGATTCTCGTTACCTAACTTGCCCGGCGAAGTATGGGGTCCCTACCGTAAGACGTTTACAAAATCCGAATTTGGTGGTCAGGCATTTACGCAACCCGAATCAGTCGACGGCGTCCCTATCCTTTGCCGTTGCCGAAACATTTACGAATATATGCGCGACCCTCGTGGCGGTCGTATGTTACAGGGACTCGGTGCAGTACTAGGAGGTAAGAGTGTGCCGGCGTGCTGGGATGATGCCGAGACAATTTGGAATCCAACCGGCGGAATGTATTTCTATGTGAAAACGCGTCATCCAGAATTCTACACATTAGCCGCAAGTAAGCAGGGATTATTTGGTATCGCCAAGGCGGCAGCCACTGGTCCCATCGGTCCTGTACCGCTCGCCCTCGGTGCGTATTACTTGACTAAACCAAAAAAGGCGGTAGGCGGTGGTAAGCGGACACGGAAGGCAGCGAAGCGCACAAGAAAAATGAACCGCCTAAAGTCTCGTCGCAATAAGTAGACCAAAAACAATGAGCGACCCCTCCTCGCCGCACCTTATCGTTACGGCGGCACCCGAGGAGCCCAAGATCTACAATCCCTGGAATCTCACTAACCGGCGCATACCGGATGCTGAGATTCTTGCTATTCTCCGTGCTTACGGTATCAAAGATAAACCCCGCCGTTGGGAACTCTTCCGCCAAGCCTGTATTCACAGCTCCTACGTTGACCGACCCGAAGGACCTGTTACGAGTGGCAAGGACGCCGGTGAGCCCGTGATTATCGCCCCACGACCCGAAGGATGTATGCCACTCGCCTCTGCCGACAACGAAGCAATTGAGTTCGTCGGCGATTCACTGCTCGGCTGCGTCATCGCCCTCTATCTACACGAGCGCTACCCCGACCAGGACGAAGGATTCCTAACGCGGCTTCGCACTCGCCTAGTGAATAACAAGCAACTCGGCGAGCTCGCTCTAAAAATCGGATTCCAAAAGTGGATCGTCCTCAGCCGCCACGTAGAAGACGTCTGCAATGGTCGCCACAATCTCCGCATCCTCGGCAGTATGCTAGAAGCCTGGACCGGCGCAATGTATCTAGACCTGGTGGAGCAGAATCCTGGTGCGGCATTTATGCGCGTCCGCACTTGGCTCATCAACTTGTTTGAAACCCAGGTAGACTTTGTAGCGCTGATTAGTGAAGATAATAACTTCAAAGACCAGCTCCTCAAACATTATCAGGCGACCTACCACTCACCTCCTAAGTACAAGGAAGTTCTGGTGGAAGGACCCCTACACGACCGTACATTCACGATGGGTGTATTGGCACCCGATGGTTCAATTGTTGCTACAGCAGTCGCACGAAATAAGAAGGTCGCCGAGCAGGAGGCGAGTCGTCGTGCGCTCATCAAGTTGGGCGTACTTCCAAATGAGGATGAGTAGGCGAACTACTCATATCTAATGTAACAACCTGATGGACACTTTTTACACTTCCTAAACTACTATCCGCTTTTTCATCCATTAATTCATTTCCATCCGCTTCCAAAATAGCATCCAATTGTGTTTTTGATTTCCAAGCAGCAGCGTCTGCTGGCTGTGTCACAAAATGCGTTAATTGTTTTTGTACAACAGAACTAATACGATCTTCTTTCACATCAATACTAATATCGCGCATCTCTTGTATAGCTATATCCATTAAAATTCTTGGCAAACTAGATACATCCATATTTAATTTAGTTTCCGTTTTCAAATCTTTTTGGGCTTGTCTAGAAATACAAACCGGTATTTCCAAATTCGTTTTGAGCAAATCAAGATAAATATTTTTATTCTTTATAATCATCCATAAAGCATCCTTACGAAGTTCAATTGGTAATTGAAGTTCCGAAGCAATATCTGCACTAAACGAAATCCAATCTTGTTTTGCCTTAATATTCAATTCAAGATTTTCTTGAATTTGATAAATTTTAATATATCCTGTCATAATTGCTATACTAAAACTCATAACGATGAATATTGTATTAAGTATTATAGTGAGATTTACACCAACACTATTTGGAAAACCGGCTTGAGCGGTTGCTATGGTTCCTGACAAAGTAGATAGGACTAGACCAAGAATTGTATTGGCTCGTATTTTTCTACGATAATGTGCGATGGCTAATTCTAGACAACGTATATTATATGCCGCAATCGTAACCCACTCAAACAGCACAGATACATTGGATTTTGACCAATTTGTACCATAACTTTTTCGTAAATCCAAACTTGGCGCCGGCATTGTTGGCGATTGCCCTGTTGCGGGGGATTGTGTTACTGCCGCATTCATCTTAAATATTGCACTATTCTTTCGCTCCAGTGGCTTCCGTTCCATCCTAGTCATATCTTTGTTTTTATTTTAATGAAATAAGTTAAGGATATACTATGTCATCAAAGGGTTCTCAAGGACTAAGGGGTCCGCCCCGGTTTGTATCTCCTATTGCTGCCGCAAAGATTCGTAAAGCCGACCCACCGCCATCTATATACGAGCTACAGGAATCTTTGACAGTTGCTGCGCCCGCTGAAATGGCGGAAACCGTCATGGGGACCGGCGTTGGAGTGAGCGGCGCACCTGGCGGAACAGCCGATATTGTGGCGGTTGAGGCGGCACCTAAAGTAGTAAAACCCAAAACTGTCCGTGCAACTCGTACTAAGACTGCCACAGACGAAACAGCAGAAGTAGCCGAAGCAGCACCCGCAGCACCCGCAGCACCTGCAGCACCTGCAGCACCTGCCCAACCAATGGTTGATTTCCTTGAACCAACTCCTTCTTTGCCAACATTGCCCACTGTCCGTATGGCACCTCCGCCATCCGACGATCTCACCAGTCTTGCCGCACGTCTCGTTGAAAAAACCGACCAACGCCAAGTTAAAGTCACACCAGACGCATTTATGCCCGCCAATCGCCGTGCATTCAAGCCATTCATTATTGAAGCGTATCGCCGTTATAAACTCCCCGCAATCTCCGAAATTCTCAACCCCAATGCGTGCGCTGAAGCCGCTGCCGCCTCCAAAACCCAAGTAAAAGCGTTCGCCTACCAGCAATTTGTCCGCGACTATATTCAACGCCCCTCACCCTATCGCGGCGTCCTCGTCTACCACGGTCTCGGCTCCGGTAAGACCTGTACCTCTATTGCCGGCTTAGAAGCCCTGTGGCAAGCAGGACAGAAGCCCGTCTACGTAATGACCCCCGCCTCTCTGTCCCCTAACTACCGCGACGAAATCACCAAATGCGGTCCGTTTGTTTTCCGTACGAATAACTACTGGACATTTATTGCGGTCCCCTCCGTCAAGGCGCCCTCTGCCGAGCTGGACTTTCTAACAAAAGTAGTAGGTCTGCCGTTGGGCTCCATTCGCAAACGGCGCGGTGGTTGGGTGCCCGATCCCGCGCGTGCCAAAAAGCCCAACTTTGATTCGCTGCGACCCGAGCAGCGCCGTGAAATCACCGAACAGATCGTTGACCATATGGACTACCGCATCCAGTTCATCCACTACAACGGCTTGTTAGAACGCCAGGTTCGCGATTGGGCGTGTAATCACCCCACAATGTTTGACGGTGCGACGATTATTATTGAGGAGGTCCATAATTTGATTCGTACTATTAACAACTCGGCGTTGGAACAGACCTATAAGGACGAGCCCCGTGACCTTGTCCAATACGTTCCGAAATTCTGCTCGGTCGGCAAGAAGTACCGTATCTCCTACCTGCTGTATCGTATGCTTACCTCCGCCGTCGGCTGTAAAATCATCGCACTCTCGGCGACACCTATCATCAACTTCGCCCAAGAGATCGCTATCTTATCCAATGTGCTCGCTGGCGACATTCGTATGGTAGAAGTGAATACATCCGGTTTGGATAAGCGGGCACAGATTAAGAAATTGCTTGACGCCCATCCAGAAGTGGATTTTGCCGAAGTGGTCCCCCGCCCCGAAATCTCCGCCTCCACCATCCGTATCACCCCCGTACCCAGTGGCTGCCGTAAAGTCGTAGACCCTACAACAGGAACGTTCCGCGGATTTATTCGTGACGAGGCGATGGCGGCGATGACCGACGAAGTGAACCGTGAGCGCAACGTAGAAGCGTGGTTTGAGCGTGTAAAAGCATCCCTCGCCACTGCGGGCATCACCTCCTTTGCCGCCGTCACATTCAAATCGGTGTCACGTCTGCCCGATACCGAAAAGCAGTTCCGTGAACTCTTCATTGATACTGATAAGTTGGAAGTGAAGCCGCGACTTGCTCTACCCCTAATGGCTCGCCTGTCTGGACTCATTTCGTATTACAAGGGCGGTAAGGCAGACCTGATGGCGACTGTAAATCGCGACGAAATTGTGATGCTAGATATGAGCGATCTACAACTCAAGAAATATACCGAGCAGCGGAAACCCGAAATAGACAAAGAGGTGCGTGCGCGTAAGGAGAAGAAACCTGGTGCCGAAAGCGTCTATTCGCAGATTTCAAAGAATATTAACTCTACGTTTAAGATTTTCTCGCGTGCCGCCTGTAATTTCGTCTTCCCCGCCGACTATGAACGCCCTATTCCCGCCGATTACCGCGACGTCCTCAAAATGATCGGTGCCAAGAAACAAACGGTCGTCACCGACGACGGCGTTCTCAATTCCGAAAATGAAGTAACCGAGGTGGAGAAGGTTGCCGAGGAGGCGGAAGCAGGCGAGCGTGCCGAAATGACCAGCGAGGATGCCGCTGGCACGCCGACTGCCGCCGAAGAGACGGCTGCCGCCGCCGGTGTTGCCGAAAATGCGGCAAAAGCGTTACCGCCTGCCACCTACGCTGAAGCGTTAACCGCTGCCGTAGCGATGCTTCGCAGCCGCGCTGCCGAATACTTCTCGCCCGAGGCATTGCCCACTATCTCCCCTAAATTCCAGGCAATTCTTGACCGTGTGGTGCTATCCAAGGGACCGGTTCTCGTTTATTCCAATTTCAAGACGCTAGAGGGCGTGGGTCTATTTTCAGTTGCCCTGGAATTCCAACAAAAGTATACGAAGTTTGATATTATAAAGACGCCACTCGGAGACTGGGCGCTGTCGCCTGAAACGATTGCTGCCGGCGCAGGTGCGGGTTTACGCTACATCACGTATACCGGCGACGAAGAGCGCGATAAGCGTAATATCATGCTGGCTATCTTTAATGGCAAATGGGGTCGCGTACCTGGCACTCTAGCGACGCAGGTGAAAGAGCTGTTTGGAGCGGAGAATAATCTTCACGGCGAAATTATAAAAGTCATTATGATTACCCAGTCGGGTGCCGAGGGTATCTCGCTTGCCAATGTTCGCCAGGTCCACATTATGGAGCCGTACTGGAACTACGTCCGTCTTGACCAGGTGAAGGGTCGCGCGATTCGTATCTGCTCGCATATGGACTTGCCGCCCGATGAGCGCAACGTAGATATTTTCACCTACGTGATGAAATTTTCGGATCGTCAGGTGAAAGAAAGATTAGTGGACGAGACAATTACGAATATTGACGGCGGTGATACGACGGACCAGTCTATCTTTCGGCTGTTAATGTCCAAGAAGCATCTAAGTGATTCCATTTTGGACGTTATGAAGAAATCGGCGGTGGATTGCGAGTTGAACTCCACGGAAAACGGCGGCTACGCCTGTTACCGTTTCGCCGGCAACCCGTCCTCTACAGAGCCACTATTCCATCCGCTGGTGGAGATTGATGTGACCGTAGCCGAGGCATCAGTTCGTTCCGCTGTTTAGACCAGCCGAGTAGGTATCCACCGTTCGCTTTAGTATATAGGTGCCGCCAAGTCTCAAATCCATTGCGTCTATACAGCCTCTCGGCGTCTGGATTGTCATAGGCAACCTCTAATATGACGTTAGGGCTCATCATTTTTACTTTTTGTAGCAATGTTGAACCGATTCCTTTGCCTTGAAACTCGGGATGGACGACCAAGTAGGCGAGTTCTATGGTATCCAAATACCGAAACATTTTTGTATGTCTCAGTAAGGCAAAGCCTACGATTTGGCGTTTGTTGAGCACAACAATTGATTTTGGATCGGCATCCCTCAGAGTCGCACGGAATTCGTGTATATAGGTATGGTCAAATGTCTCTTCACCAAGCCGTTCTACGGCATCGTGATGATGGGGCTTATACGGCGTGTAGGTGCTCATTTACCTACTAAGCGGGTGGGTTTTTCTATTGCCATTGTAGAATGAGCGAACAGCGCCCTCTTCCAGATTTAGCGTCATTGGGCATTCGCGGACCCCGCCCATCCTTTACTCCGCCTACCCCATTTGTTCCTCCTGTAAATTCTACGCCTCGTCCGCCTGCACCTCGTGCTACAGGTATGCCTGGTGCATTCCCTGTACCGTCTATTCTTGCTGCGATAGGTGCTTCTTCGGCGCCTCCATCTACACCAAGCACAGCAATAGTTGCGGCTGAACCACGTTTTAGAATCCCTCGCCCGCCCCGTTTGAGCAGCATTGCCGCATTAAATCCAAATGGTGAAAAACGTATTTACAATTGTTTAATATCACGCCTTCCACCCAATAAGTTGAATTTTCTGAATCTTCCTTCTGGTCGTGTAGCGGGACCCGCTGCCACCGTTGACTTACGCTCCCGTTTTCCTCCCGTATATGACCAGGGTGCCCTTGGTAGTTGTACGGCGAACGCGCTCTGTGCTGCGTTCGCATTTAATGCCCCTGGCTTTACGGGCTCTCGGCTCTTCTTATACTATAACGAGCGTATGTTGGAGAGAACTATCACATATGACTCCGGTGCGTATCTACACGACGGTATTGCCGCGATGAAAACGTATGGACTCTGTAGCGAGTCTCTCTGTCCGTATATTATCAGCAAATATGCTGTAAAACCAACAGCGGCGATGTATACAGCGGCACTTGCCGATCGTGTCTTAACTGCACAGAATATTCAGCCAAACCTAGCAACTATGAAGCAGGCGCTCTCCCAGGGCTATCCCTTTGTCTTTGGATTTACGGTCTATTCGTCATTTGAGAGTGCCTCGGCGTCGGCAACCGGCATTATACCTATGCCTGGACCACGTGAATCTATACTCGGTGGACACGCCGTAGTCGCCGTTGGCTACGACGACACCCACCAATGGTTTATTTTCCGTAACAGCTGGGGCTCAGGATGGGGTGACCACGGATACGGCTATATTCCCTATGCGTATTTGTCGAATTCGTCGCTCACGTCAGACCTCTGGTATATTACGTCCGTGAAGAAATAATCGGTAAACATAAACTTGGCATAAAGTAAGAAAGGGATGCCGATGATTGTTGCACCGCCCGTACCCGTACCGGCGGTTCAAGATGCCGAACCTGCCGTCAAGCCGTTTGAGATAGTCGCCGAATGGCTAGAGCCCGTGCGCACCATGCTTACTGGCAAGTTTGGCGCCGATAATATGGATCGTGTGAATGCCCTGCTTTTAGAGACCGGTGCGATTATTGCCGGTGGCTCTATATTACGCGCCGTGTCGCCCTGGAACGCCGATGTTCGTGGTCTACGAGGAAACAATCCACGCAGATCACCCGAAGTGAATGACTTAGATATTTATGTCCCTGTTCGTATGACCCCCCGACTGATTGACGGACTCTACACGGGTGAAGGAGGGCTTTTAGAAAATGGACGGTATAAAGTTTTACCGGCGAGTAGTTACTGCGAATCGTTTCTAAGGAAAAATGGTATTCGCCGAGTTCATACATTTACCAATCAGCATGAGGATAATCCTACAGATATTATGTCGGTTCGTCACCGCCGTAGCGTCCAACAGGTTGTCACCAATTTTGATTTAACAATTTGCCAAATCTGGTACGACGGCGCTCACGTATACGCAAGTCACCCACAAGATATTCGCGATAAAAGGGCAACTCTTCAGTCCGAATATGTTGTTGCGCTGATGCGTGGCAATGTGTATATTCGTAAGCGTATGGATAAATACATGAAACGTGGTTTTAGTATCTCAGTTGAAGGGGCTAGAGAGACATTTGACGTTTTACCAACGGACCAGGGCGCATGTACAAAAGATAAGAATCAATTTCGTATTCGTAAAACAAAGCCCGAATTTTGGAATCGTTGGTTTGCCTCGGTTGCTACAGCGTGGCTATCAGGTTCAGCCACAACATTTAGAACTGCAAAGAGTTATCTTCCTTCTATTGCTGACAATATGTTGCCTAGCAAAAATGTATTAATTCCCCTTGCTCAAAATTTGCCACATCTATCCGCCGTCAACGCTACAGGAATGCAGATAATAACAAAAGGATTTCTTATTTGGAACGCTATGCCATTAGATAGTTTTTGGAACAATTTTAAGGATACCGGCTACGACTCCGAAGATTACGAAAATGTAGAAAATAGACAAGCGTTGGCAGCCGAATTTATGTCAACCGTCGTACCTGATATTGCGTGGCAGGCGGACGGTATACGCGCGTTTGCCCTTGCCATGAATAAATTTTTAGAATATCAAATGCTTCCTATAAAATATTCAAATAGGCAAGAAAATAGGGAAGAAGGTCTTAGAATTAAAATCACGACGGGATTTACATTAGGAACAATTTTATATAAAAATAAAGGTGACATACCGTTTGACCGTAATGACTTTGATCTTAGAAGTCTATTCATGGAACCAGAAGTTTTTAATATATATTTAGGGCAACTTTTTGGTAACAGTTTACGAAAGGTAGAAGTTGCTACAGACTACGCAGAGGCAGGTGCATTAGTCTATGATATTCATAACCACCCATTAGCCGTCGGTATTTCTCAGGCAAAATTCAAGGATCATTTACGCCGCCATAAAAGGTTTCCCAAAGACGCAATTCCCTGCTATTGGCGAGAGTGTAATAAAACACTCGCCCTTACAGAAATCCATCATATTCTTGGGCGTGAAGCATATGGAGAGTGGTTTGGAGGGGCGGAAGCAATACCAATGTGGCAGGGATTTGCCCAAAGCGATGTCACCCTTATGGATACGATTTTTTCCGAAGAAGGTATGGAAGCAAAGAATTTCTCCTGCTGCCCTGTATGCTTATCCTATGTCCGCCGTGAAGACGGATGTATGTTTATGCATCATCAATGCCCTAACTTACAAACACCGTATTCTGTAGACTTGTATAATAAATATAAGGATAGATTTAATGAGTTATGGTGGTGTACCTTATGCGGTCGTGTATGCCAAGAGCACCGGCGTATTGATCATCCTGAAGATATTGTCCCTGCCCATCACGCCCTTGGACCGGCGGACGGTCCTCGTAGCGATTTGATTCGTCCTGGTGCTGGCGCCTCGCCGTTCTCAAACGACTGTACAGCCTACGGTGGTGGTATGCTTCTAGAGAAATTTATCCGTTTCCAGAAAATCCGTGAAGTAGCAAATATTCTCAAAGCCCAAATTGGTAGAATAACATTAGAGGCTGCTAAGAAATATATGATTGACCAGGTATGGAATTCTCCCCTTAATATTGACCCTATGCTAAGAGCCCATTTACAAACACTGCTTACCGAAAAACGGTTTAATATCCCTACGACTGCCTTCCCTAATCGTCCACCTGCGCCTCCAGAAAATAATAATCTTGTTTATCCCAATGTGCCTCGGAATGGTGCCGCTGGGGATGTGTTGCTCCCCATTGTTCTTCCTGAAGGTGATGATGCTACAACTATGGACACGGTAAGACCAGCGATTCAATTTATTCATCGGCGCCAAAACGGTGAAGTCAATACTCATGCGGATGAATACATTGGGCTAGAAGGTTTGTTTAATCTATTACAATCTCGTAATGATGAATATAGACAGGGGCGAGGAGGGGATATTGGTATGTGCTGGAACTATCCTACTTGCGATGCCAAGATTCACCCGCAAGAAGTTCAAGCCATTCTTACTCGTTTGGATACGAATGCTGCCGACTATCCTGAAGTCACAGCGGAGAATAAAGCCCGTTACAGGCAAATTTACGACGTCTATAGAAATAATTACAATCGTAAATTCCAACAGCGGGGCGGTACACGGCGTCGTGGTCGCAGACAGCACGGAGGTGACGGCGAAGAAAACGGCGCGGTTACACCTTTCTTCGTTGAAGCATCTGATGCTCAGTGTATGCTACCGCGTAGATCAAACGCTGCAGCGGCACGTAAGCGTAAAACTCTACGGCGTCGGCGGACTACAAGGGGGCGTCGCTAATCTAAACCAAACTTAATTCGTATAGGATAGAATGTCTATTAAATACGACGCTGTGCTCATTCATAACGCGTTTGAGCAGATTGCTTCCCGTAAATACAAGGATGAAGGGGAGTTTTTACATACCTGCCGTATGGAACTAGAGCCGTTTGTCTTTGGCACCCTTAACCACCGCTACGGTGCTGAATTCCAACGATACTGGGATTCCTGTATAATTCCTACCTACGGAGATAAGACCGTGGTTATTGTTGAACGACGCCTTCACCCCAATCTACGATTCTGTCTACAAAATGCCGCGTACTACGCCCGTGGTTGGAGTATTACCGTTATTTGTAGCGATGTTAATGAGGCATACGTGAAAGCGTGCGCGGGGTCGCAAGCCGCCTCGGTTCGTATTATTCCATTTTTCAAAGGACTCGGTACGCCCGAAGAGGGTAAGACCGAATATAATACGGTTTTACAAGAATGGCGGTTTTGGGAACTATTTCTTGAAGAGCACCTACTCATGATGGAGACCGATACCTATCTGACGAAGCCTCTGCCGGCATCGCTTCTAGACTACGACTATGTGGCGTCCAAGTGGCCGTGGGCGCCCAATGCTGCCGGTGGCGGCGGTCTCTCCTACCGCAAACGTTCTATGATGAAGAACGTGT
>Ga0164296_1004801_pt1 | contig 12140 bp, 10 predicted proteins | sample GEODES057metaG_FD_113533 | JGI IMG/M metagenome (GOLD analysis project Ga0164296, IMG submission 113533) | Dystrophic lake water microbial communities from Trout Bog Lake, Wisconsin, USA - GEODES057 metaG | ecosystem: Environmental > Aquatic > Freshwater > Lake | place: USA: Trout Bog Lake...
CCGCGCGGGCGGCTTATGATCTGTGGCTGGAAGCCAACATCAAGCACGCCACCTTGGTGCGGGCAAATGGGCTGGACGGCGCGTACGACCTGTTCGTGAAGGACGGTCTGGACGTGCTGGCCGGGCTGCGGCCGCGCTTGCTCAACGATGTCGCCAAACTCCCCGGCGCCCGAATCCTAGACGGCCAATTCGCCGCCGTGCAGCAGGCCGTAGGTACCGCCAAAGGCAATGCCAGCGCGTTGGCCTTCCTGCAGGGCTTTATCGCCGAGGCCAAAGCGAGCGGCCTGATCGCTGGGTTGATCGCCCGGCACAACGTGCAAGGGCTTTCTGTGGCGCCGTGAAACCGGTTCCGCTAGAAGGCGCGTTTCCTGCCGATGCGAGTCGGCATACACTCCGAAAAGGCTCCCGCCGTGAACCCGACCGATATCGCCCGCGTGCAGGCTTATTTGCGCGCCACCCTTGGCAATGACCGCATCCATATCGACCCGCCAGCCCGCAAAGGTGCCTCGGTCGAAGTGCGCGTCGGCACCGATTTCATCGGCACGCTGCATCGTGATGAGGATGAGGGGGAAGTGTCCTTCACCCTGACAATGGCGATCCTGGAAGAAGACCTGCCGCAGGTAGCGGTTAGCCGGAAATAAGCCGCGCCGCCGCATCCGCCAGTTGCCCGACCAGCACGCTGATGGTCGCGGCAACCGGTTGCCCGGGCAGCGCATCGGCGTGCAGCCGCACCGTCCGCGCCACCGCCGGCCGTCGGCTGGCATCGCGGCGCACGGCGATTTGCGCCACCAACACCACATTGCCGGCGGCGTCCATATCCAGCCGCTGCACGTCGAGTTCGACCACACGATCCGCCTCGGTGGCGATCGCACCGGATTCGGTGAACACGCTGGCCGCCGGCAGTCGCTGCACCAGGTCTTCGGCGAACACCCGTTCCAGCATCCGCCCCAGCGGCTCCGCCCAGCGTTCGCTGTCGGACACATTCAGTCGATAGGCGGACGGGGCGCGGACAAGTTCGGCGCGGTCCAGATAGCCGGCCAGGCCAACCCGGTGCAGTTCGATGCTGATCGGCGCGGTCGGCAGCGCCGGGCCGGGCGCGAAGGCCAGAGTATAGAGTTCCAACGGCGGCGAGGTGCAGCCGGCCACGGCAAGCGCCAGCAGGAAGGCCATGCTTCGGGTGTTCATTGTTTGCCGCCCCCTTCCCGCCCGCGCAGCAAAGCGTCGGGGTGTGCGCCGAGATAATCCGCCAGCAACCGCATCGAGCGGGCCGCGTCGCTGATCTGGCCAAGCAGCCGGGTCACGTCGCGCTGGAACGGCGAGGCACCGCCATAGCCGCTATCCACCGAAACGATCAGCGCGTTGGTGCGGTCGATCGCGGTTTGCAGCCCCTGCGCGAGATCCGGCAGTTTTTTCGCCGTCGGGCTGATGCCGGCTTGCAGGCTGCGCGCCACATCGCGGGTGGCGGCCAGGGTCTCATTCAAGCCCTTCATCGTGTCCCGCAACTCCGCTCCGTTGGCAATGGCGCTGATGCCGTTCAGCGTGTCCTCCAGCCGGGCGCCGATTTGCTCCAGCGGCAGGCTGTTGAGCTTGGCGACGAAATCACCGGCGGATGTCATGATGCCGTCAAGCCCGCTGGTCTGGCCGGGCAGCACAATGGCGCCCCCATCCAGCGCCACATCCACCGGAGCGGCGTGCGGCACAAAGGCCATCGTCAGCGCCTGCTGGCCGGTGAGGAAGTTGGCGGTCGTGAGTTCCATCCGCAGCCCGCGCGCCACCAGCCGGCGGGCAACGGCGAGGCTGTCGGTTTCATTCAGGCGGGCGGCACCGATTTGCGACATGCGCTCGGGCTGGACCTCAAAGTGCACCGTCACCCGCGACGAGGCGCCGGAAGGATCGAAATCCAGTTTAATATCGGTCACATTGCCGATCTGGATGCCGTAAAGCTCCACCGGCGCGCCAACGGCGAGGCCACGCACGCTGCCCTCAAAGCGGGTGAGCAGCTTGATGCGCTCGCGGTACCCGGCAGCGGCCGCGCTGGCTTCATCGGCATAGAGCGGAAAAATCGCCCCCTCGGCCGGCGGCGAACCATCATGCTCCTCCGGTGGGGTATCGAACGCAACCCCGCCATTGAGCAGCGCCAGCACGCTGTTCATTTTCAGCCGCACCCCTTGCGCACCGAGTTCCACCGCCACACCGGAGGCGTTCCAGAAGCGCGAGCCGCGCCGCACCAGCGCATCGTACGGCGCCCGCACAAAGGCCTGAATGGTCACGCCCTGGTCGGCGTGATCCAGGCTGTAGGACAGCACTTCACCGGCCGGAATATCACGGAAAAACAGCGGCGAACCGGAGGATAGCGAGCCGATGCGGTCGCTATGCAAGATAACAGTGCGGCCGGGTTCATCGGACCGGATCGCCGGCGGGTCTTCCAGCCCGGTAAAACTCAGCCGGTTGGCACCACCATGGTCGGTACCGGGGTCGAGCTCGATATAGGCGCCAGAGACCAGGGTATCGAGGCCGGAGATGGTGCCCGCGGTCACCCGCGGACGCACCACCCAGAGCTTGGCCTTGTCGGTCAGCAAAGGCTCCGCCTCCCGCCGCATGCGGATACGGACGACGACGTGGCTGAGGTCATCGGACAAGGTGATTTTATCCACCACCCCCAACTCGACCGCCTTGTGCTTCACCTTGGTCTGGCCGGCTTGCAGCCCGTCCGCGCTGCGCCACGCCACCGTGATCGCCGGGCCGCGCTCGCTGAGCGCCTGCCAGCCGAGATAAGCCGCCAGCAGGATCGCGATGGCGGGAATGAGCCAGATCAGCCGCGGCACGCTCGGCAAATGGATTTCGGCATGCGGATGGTCGGGCGTTTCGGTCATGGTTTGGTTCCGGCGTCCCACATCAGGCGTGTGTCGAAGCGCATGGCCGATAGCATGGTCAGGATAACGACGCCGCAAAAACATATTGCGCCCGGCCCGGGGGTAATGGTGGCCAGCGCATCCAGCCGCACCAAAGCGGTGAGGATGGAGATCATGAACACATCAATCATCGACCAGCGCCCCACCGCCTCTACGATCCGGTACAGCACCGTGCGTTCGCGCAGACGGCCGTGCGCGTGGCGCTGAACGCTGACCAGCAGCACCGTCATGCCCACCAGCTTCAGCACTGGCACCATGATAGAGGCGAAAAACACCAGCGCCGCCAACGGCCACATCCCGCCGGCCGCCAACGCAATCACCCCGCTGATGATGGTATCGCTTTCCCCATGGCCGAAGGAGACGAGGTTCATCACCGGCAGCAGATTCGCCGGCAGATACAGCACCGCCGCCGCAATCAGCAGCGCCCAGCTATGGCCGAGGCTGCCGGGCAGCCGATGGTGCAGCGCGGCGCCGCAGCGTGAGCAGCGCAGGCGGCCGGCCGGCGGCAGGCGGCTCACCTGATGGCAACATTCACAGCCGACCAGCACACCCAGCCCGGGGGTGGGCGGTTGCGCCGGCGCCAAACGATCCCACACCGCGGCATCGTCCAAAAACGTATCCGTCGCCGCCATCGCCAGCATCAACCCACCCAGCGCATACAGCGCCGTGCCAACTTCAACCTGCGCCATATCCACCAGCTTGGTGTAGGCCACAAAAGCGCCAAGCAGGAACACCTCCACCATCGACCAAGGCGAGAGCCATTCCACCCAGCGGAACACACGGCGCAAATGCATCGGCGGCTGGCGCAGACGCATCATCAGCAACACGTAGATGGTGGCGAGCAGCTTCACCAACGGCGCGCCAATCGTGGTCGCCAGCACCACCACCGCCAACGGCCAGGCGCCGGTGGCGTTCAACTCGGTTGGCCCGGTGGCCAGGTCAGCGAGACTATCGCGCCCACCAAGGCGCAGTTGCATAAACGGCTCCCGCGCTGCGACCACAAACAGCACGAGCCCGGTCAACGCCATCGCCAGTGCCCGGCCATGCGGGTCCACCCGCCGGCGGCGCAGCACCGCCTGGCAGCGCGGGCAGCGGGCGACGGCGTGGCGCGGGAGCGCTGGCAGGCGTTGCAGCAGGCCGCAGGCCTCGCATTCGCGCAGCCGACCGGCATAAGAAGGCAGGGGCGCATCCATCCAGGTCATGTGCCAGCAATGGCTGCAAAGGACAATCTGGTTCCCGTTGCGAAGGCATGGTAATCGGGGGCACTGCGAGGGGAAAATGGCCATGAAACAATTAGGCTTGGGTGGTTGGGCGCTGGCATTAACGCTGGCAACGTCCGTGGCGCTGGCACAAACGCCGAAATCCGGTGGCACGCTGAAGATCTATCAGCGCGACAGCCCGGCCAGTGCGTCAATCCATGAGGAAGCGACGTTTTCCAACAACGTCCCGTTCATGGGCATTTTCAACAACCTGGTGATCTTCGATCAGCACATCGCCCAGAACAGCCCGGACACGATCCGGCCGGAACTGGCCGATAGCTGGGCCTGGGGCGATGGCGGCAAAACCCTGACCTTCAAGCTGCATCCCGGCGTGAAATGGCATGATGGCAAACCCTTCACCGCCAACGACGTGAAATGCACCATCGATCTGCTGCAAGGCAAACTGGCTGACAAGTTCCGCAAAAACCCCCGCAAATCCTGGTACGACAACGTGCAGGCGGTCGTGCCGAACGGCGATCTGGAGGTCGCGTTCAAACTGGGCCGACCGCAACCGTCGCTGCTATCCATGCTGGCCTCCGGCTATTCGCCGATTTATCCGTGCCATGTCTCCACAGCGAAAATGCGCACCGCGCCGATCGGCACCGGGCCGTTCAAGTTTGTCGAATTCAAGCAGAACGAAGACATCAAACTGGCCCGCAATCCGGATTACTGGCGCGCGGGCAAACCGTATCTCGATGCGATTGAATTCCCCATCATCACCAATCGCGCCACCGCCATGCTGGCCTTCATGTCCGGCAAGGTGGACATGACCATGCCAACCGAGGTGACCCAGGCCATTCGGCGCGACATTCTGAAGCAGGCGCCGAAATCGGTCTGCGTGACCGCGCCAACCAATGTCGGGCTCAACCTGATCGTCAACCGCAACAAGCCGCCGTTTGATAACGCCGATCTGCGCCACGCGATGGCGCTTACCATCGATCGCAAAGCGTTCATCGATATTTTGTTTGAGGGTGAGGCCGATATGGGCGGCGCGCTCCTGCCGCAACCCGAGGGGATTTGGGGCATGCCGAAAGACATGCTCGCCACCCTGCCCGGCTACAGCCCCGATATTACCGCCAGCCGCACCGCCGCCAAGGCGCTCATGGCCAAAGCCGGCTACGGACCGGACAAGCACCTCGCGATCAAGGTCTCCACCCGCAATATCGCCACCTATCGCGATCCGGCGGTGATCCTGCTCGACCAGTTGAAGGAAATTTATATCGATGCGGAGTTGGACGTGGTGGAAACCTCGGTCTGGTTCGGCAAGATAGACCGCAAAGACTACACCGTTGGCATGAACCTGACCGGCAACGCGGTCGATGATCCGGATCAGTCCTTCTACGAAAACTATGCCTGCGGATCAGAGCGGAACGTGACCGGCTATTGCAGCCCGGAACTGCAAAAGCAGTTCGATGCCCAAAGCCAGGAAACCGACACGGCCAAGCGCAAGCAGATGGTCTGGAGCATTGATGCGCAGTTGCAGAACGATGTTGCCCGGCCGACCATCGTCTATGGCCGCGCCGCGACCTGCTGGGCGCCGGATGTGCATGGCTACACCGCCATGACCAACACCTCCTACAACGGCTATCGCTTCGAAGACATGTGGTTAGATCGGTGATCGAACCCATGGTTGCAGTATGAGCGGCTATCTGCTCCGCCGGGTCGGCTTGATGCTGCTGACCCTGTTCGGCATCTCCATCATCATCTTCGTGCTGTTGCGGCTGGTGCCGGGCAACATGGTCGATATCCTCTTCGACAGCGCGGGAATGGTGGACCCAGCGGAGAAAACCCGGATCGCCGCCGAACTCGGCTTGGATAAATCCATTCCGGAACAGTATCTTGTTTGGATGAGCGGCCTGTTGCATGGCGATCTCGGCTTCTCCTACGTCTCAGAAAAGCCGACGATTGAGGAGATCTTGCCGCGCATTCCGGTCACCGGCCGGCTGGCCCTCAGCGCGATCGGCTTTGCTGTGCTGTTGGGCGTGCCGTTCGGCGTGATCAGCGCCGTGCGCCAGAACAGTGGGGTCGATTATGGGCTACGGGTGCTCTCGCTCGCCGGCCTGTCCATCCCGTCATTCTGGCTCGGCCTGATGGTGCTGATGGCGTTTTCGGCCCTCACCGGCAAGCTGCCGGTTTATACCGAGGCGCCGGCCAGCATGCTCGATGCGGTGCTGCTGGTCGCGGTGCCGGCGATGACGGTCGGCTTCCGTTCCTCGGCGCTGATCATGCGGCTGACCCGCTCGGCCATGCTGGAAGTGCTGCGGCAGGATTATGTGCGCACCGCGCGCGCCAAGGGGGCTGGTGCCGGGCGGGTGAATTTCCACCATGCGCTCCGCAACGCGCTGCTGCCGGTCATTACGGTCATCGGGCTGGAAACCGCCTTTCTGATCGGCGGGCTGATCGTGACGGAAACCGTGTTCAACATCCCGGGCCTGGCGCGTTTCCTGGTTGAATCGATCCGTAATCGGGATTATCCGATTGTGCAAAATCTCGTGATGCTAACGGCATTTATTGTGGTGAGCATCAATTTCGCAGTGGATCTGCTCTACGCCGCACTCGATCCGCGCATCCGGCTGGGGGCATAAAATGGCCGAAACCTATGGCCGCGAACTGCGCCGCGCCGGCGCGGACGCCAACAGCCCGCTGCGCCGCTTGCTGCTGCTACTGCGCCGCTATCCGCTGGGCGCCGCCGGCGCGTTTATCCTGACGGTGTTTGTACTGGCGGCGATTTTCGCCGATGCGATCACCTGGCTCGACCCGCTGCGGACAAATGCACCGGAAAAGCTGATGGTGCCCGGCGGCAAGCACTGGTTCGGGTCGGACGTGATGGGGCGCGATATCTACAGCCGCATTGTCTTCGGCGCGCGGATTTCGCTGGCGGTCAGCCTCGGCGCCACCACCTTGGGCTCCGTGCTGGGCGTGGCGGTGGGGCTGGCAAGCGGCTATCTCGGCGGCACGTTCGATTTGTGCGTGCAGCGGGTGATGGATATTTTGCAGGCACTACCGCTGCTGGTCCTCGCGTTGGTCACCGCCGCCGCTCTCGGGCCCTCGCTGACCAATACCGTCATTGCCATCGCCATCCCGATGATCCCTGCCTCCGCCCGCGTCATCCGCTCCAACACGCTGGCCCTGCGGGAGGCGGCGTTTATCGAGGCCGCCCAGGTGCAGGGCATGAGCGAATGGCGCATCGCCATCCGCCATATTCTGCCCAACACCGTCGCCCCCCTGATTGTGCTGGCAACGGCGCAGTTGGGATCAGCGATTTTAACCGAGGCATCGCTGTCCTTCCTCGGCCTGGGCATTCCGGAACCGGCGCCAAGCTGGGGGCGGATGCTGTCCGAATCCGCCGCCGAATATATGCGCACCGCGCCGTGGCTGGTGATTTTTCCGGGGGCTGCGATCAGCCTGATGGTGTTCGGCACCAATCTGTTGGGGGATGCGTTGCGCGATATTCTGGACCCGAGGCAACGCGGATGATCGCCGACCCGATCCTGGAAGTTACCGGCCTGCGCACGGTGTTTTTCACCTCCGCCGGTCTGGTGCGCGCGGTGGAAGATGTCTCCTTCACGCTACGGCGTGGCGAAGTGCTGGCCGTTGTCGGCGAAAGCGGTTGCGGCAAGTCGATCACCGCATTGTCGCTGATGCGGCTCGTCCCCTCCCCGCCCGGGCGGATCGTCGCCGGCAGCGTCAGGTTGGAAGGCCGCGACCTGCTGGCGATCAGTGAGCCGGAGATGCGCGCGGTCCGCGGCAATCTGATGTCGATGATTTTTCAGGAACCGATGACCTCGTTGAACCCGGTGCTCACCATCGGTGAGCAAATCGCCGAGGCAGTGCGGCTGCATCGGGACGTGACCAAGGCGCAGGCCTGGGAGCGGGCGGTGGAAATGCTGCGCCGGGTACGTATCCCGGAACCGGCGCAACGCGCGAAGGAATATCCGCATCAACTCTCCGGCGGCATGCGCCAGCGCGCGATGATCGCCATCGCCCTCGCCTGCGACCCGAAAGTGCTGATCGCTGACGAGCCAACAACGGCGCTGGATGTCACCATTCAGGCGCAAATTCTCGACCTGGTGCTGCAACTGCAACAGGAGAGCGGCACCTCGGTGCTATTGATTACACATGATCTCGGCGTGGTGGCCGAAACCGCGCAACGCGTGGTGGTGATGTACGCCGGCCGCAAGATTGAGGAAGCCAGCGTCGAGGATTTGTTCGAGCGGCCGATGCATCCCTATACGCACGGGCTGATGCGGTCGATCCCGCATCTGGCGGCACTCAGCGGTGCGGTGGCGGAACGGTTGCAGGAAATTCCCGGTATGGTGCCAGCCTTGTCCAACCTGCCCAGCGGTTGCGCCTTCGCCGCCCGCTGCGGCCATGCCGATGCCGCCTGCACCGCCGGGGTGCCGCCCTTGGTGGAGCGCCGGCCAGACCATTTTGTCGCCTGCTGGCATGCCGGAGCGCTGTCATGACCCCGGTATTGCATGTCGAGGACCTGAAGAAACACTATCCGGTCAAATCCGGCTTTCTGCGCCGCACCACCGGCACCGTCTTCGCCGTCGATGGCGTCAGCTTTTCCATCGCTCCGGGCGAGACGCTGGGGCTGGTCGGGGAAAGCGGCTGCGGCAAATCCACCGTGGCGCGCACCGTCATGCGGCTGGTGGAGCCCACCTCGGGCAAGATCATGGTGGAAGGCACCGATATTGCCAGGCTGCCGAAAGCCGCGCTACGGCCGTTTCGACGCGAAATGCAGATGGTGTTTCAAGACCCGTTTTCATCTTTGAACCCGCGCATGTCGGCAGGCGATATCGTGCGGGAACCGTTACTTGTACACAACGTTGCCACCGGGCGCGAGGCCGATGACCGCGTGGCCGCCCTGTTTGCCCAAGTCGGGCTGCGGCCGGCGCAAATGGGCAATTTCCCGCACCAGTTCAGCGGCGGCCAGCGCCAGCGCATCAGCATCGCGCGCGCGCTGGCGCTCAACCCAAGGCTGATTGTGGCCGATGAGCCGGTATCGGCGCTCGATGTGTCGATCCAGGCACAGGTGATCAACCTGCTGATGGATTTGCAGCGCGATCAAGGCCTGGCCTATCTGTTCATCGCGCATGATCTTGCGGTAGTGGAACATATCTCCCACAAAGTGGCAGTGATGTATCTAGGCCGGATTGTCGAATACGCCGACAAAGCCAGCCTGTACCGAACCCCCCAGCATCCCTACACCGAAGCGCTGCTCTCCGCCGTGCCAGTGCCAGATCCGAAGCTGAAGCGGCGCAAGCGGCTGCTGGAAGGCGATGTGCCCAGCCCGATGCGCCCGCCTCCGGGCTGCGCCTTCCACACCCGGTGCCCCTACGCTGAAGCTCGCTGCAAGGTGGAAGCACCGGTGCTGCGCGAACTGGCGCCGGGGCACGTCGCGGCATGCCATCTGCGCTGAAGGCTAGCGTTGGCGCCGATAGGTTTCCGGCGCAAATATCGCGAAGATCACGCCCACCGAGGCCATCACCGCGGAGACCGCCACCAGGGAGGTCACCGCGCCAAACCAGTCCGCCAGCATGCCGAGCAGCACCGGGCCGAGGATGTAGCCGAGATCGCCAACCATGCGGTAGGTGCTGAGCGTGGTGGCGTTCATGCCCGGTGGGGCGGAATCGGCGGCATAGGCGGTGGGCGCGGAGCCGCCGATCGAACTCGCCGCCCCCCAGATCAGGCAGGCAGCCAGGAACCAGGGATAGCTGTCGGCGATACAGAACATCAGCATCGCCGCGCAAAAAATCAGGTTGGAGGGCACAATCACCGCCTTGCGCCCAAAATGGTCCACCAGCATCCCGGAGGGATAGGCGCCGATCAGCCCGGCCAACAACCCGGCGGCCAGCGAAGTGCCGATGGTTTGCACCGACAGATGCAGCCGTTCGGTGCCGATCAGCGGCACCAGCGCGAACAGCCCGCCGGTGCGCGAGGCCGTACTCATCAAATTGATCAGGCAGACCAGCACAAAGCCGCGTTGGCGGGCGAGCGCGTAAACCTGCCACCCATAGGAGGCTTTCGGCGCCTTCGATTGCGCCGCCGCCGCGCGCGCCATTTCCCGCGTTTCGGGAATGGCGAACCAAGCCAGCACGGCGGCGAGCAGGCCGGTGATGGCGCCGGCGTAAAACGGCGCAGCCAGGCCGAAATGCTCCGACAGCACCCCGCCGGGCAGCGGGCCGATGCCGAGGCCGAAAATGAAGGCAGACATATAAATCGACAGCATCCGCCCCCGCCGCTCTGGCGCGCTGATATCGGCCACCACGATCTGCCCAGTGGTAACAATCAGCCCTGCCCCGGCGCCGGTTAAAAACCGCGCGGCCAGGAATTCGGGATAATGTACCGCAAACACGCACCACAGATTACCGGCCAATGTCACCGCACCGCCGATGGTCAGCGCCATGCGGCGGCCATACCGGTCTGCCACCCCGCCAGCCGGCGCTGCGGCCAGGAAGCGGGCCAGGCCGTAAATGCCAACCGCCATGCCGATGGCCGAGGCCGAAACGCCGAAGGATTGGGCGTAAACCGGCAAGGCCGGCACGATGGCGCCGAAGCCCATCTGGTTGATGCCGACCAGCAGGCAGATCCAGATCAGCACCCGCGTTTCGCGCTTGGCGTCGCTCATCCCGCCCGGCCTGCCAGCACGCCGTCCAACCAGTCAGACCGCATTTCCGGCACGCTGGACAGCAACAGTTTGGTGTAGGGATGATACGGCGGCGCGAACACGGCCTCCGTATCGCCCCCGTCCACCATTTCCCCTTTCAGCATGACCGCAACCTTGTTGGCGATGCGTTTAACCGTGCCGAGGTCGTGGGTGATGAACAAATAGGCAATGCCGAGTTCGTCCTGCAAACGCTTCAGCAGTTTGAGGATCTCCTCGCCAACCAACTGGTCGAGCGCGGAGGTAACTTCGTCGCAAATGATCAGGTCCGGCTCGGCGGCCAAAGCGCGGGCGATGCCAACGCGTTGCTTCTGGCCACCAGACAATGCGCCGGGTTTGCGGTCGATATAGTCGGCCGGCAAATCCATCATCGCCAGCAATTCCAACACCCGGGCCCGCACCTCGGCCCGGCTGCGGCCGAAATAGAACTGCACCGGCCGGCCGATGATCTGCAACAAGGTCTGGTTCGGGTTCAGCGCCACGTCCGGGCTTTGGTAGATCATCTGCACCCGGCGCAACTGCTCCCGCGTGCGGTCTTTCAGCTTCGGCGCCAGCATTTCATGGCGAAAGCGAATATCCCCGGCCTCGCGCGGCAGCAGGCCCATAATCACGCGGGCGAGCGAGGATTTGCCGCTGCCACTTTCGCCAACCACGGCCAGCGTATCGCCGCGCTGAACGCTGACAGACACATCGTTGACCACGCGCAGCAGGCTGGCATAGCTGGCGACAACATGGCGAAGTTCGAGCAGCGCCCCGCTATCGGCGGGGTGATGGCCATGCGCTTCGAACCGTTCGGCGACCAGGCGGCGGGTGTAGTCTTGTTGTGGGTGGTGCAGGATGGCGTCGGCGCTGCCGTGTTCAACCATGCGGCCGTGCCGCAGTACCATGATCTCATCGGCGATCTGCGCCACCACCGCGAGGTCGTGGGTGATGTAGATCGCCGAGGTTCCGTGCTCACGGATGAGTTTGCGGAAACTGGCCAGCACTTCAACCTGGGTGGTCACGTCGAGTGCTGTGGTCGGCTCGTCGAAAATTAGAATATCCGGCCGCGCCGCCATCGCCATCGCCGCCATCGCGCGCTGCAACTGGCCACCACTGACCTGATGCGGGTAGCGGTCCCCGAATTGCTCGGGGTTGGGCAAATCGAGTTCACGGAACAGTCCGATGGCGCGGCTGCGCGCGGCCGCCGGCGACAGCAGGCCCTGCTGGATCGGAATTTCGCAGACCTGTTGCAGGATGGTGTGCGCCGGATTGAAGCTGGCAGCAGCGGATTGGGCGATATAGGCCACACCTGGGCCA
>Ga0164296_1004802_pt1 | contig 12134 bp, 19 predicted proteins | sample GEODES057metaG_FD_113533 | JGI IMG/M metagenome (GOLD analysis project Ga0164296, IMG submission 113533) | Dystrophic lake water microbial communities from Trout Bog Lake, Wisconsin, USA - GEODES057 metaG | ecosystem: Environmental > Aquatic > Freshwater > Lake | place: USA: Trout Bog Lake...
CTGTGTTGGGATCAATTATCGGGGTACCCTTGATGCGATCTAAATACTTGTTCATCTCGTCTTTTGACATAGTACGATGTGGTGCATCTAGTTTTGCTTCGTCAACCTCTTCTTCCTCAGGTGCAACGCCTTCGCTTTGCAAAAATTGATCAAGAGACATGACCACAAAGTTATCCGAAAACGGAGTTTCTGCCTTGACTTCCCGTGAGTTTTCGTTTATTATGTTAAGAATGCTACGAATATCCATTGTGACCCTATTATCTACTGTTATTTATCAAAACCTAAATTAGGAACTAAAAATGCAAGACACTAGCAATGACATTCTTTTTTATGCGGCAGGTGCATTAGCATCTATAGCTATTCTACTTATCTTGTTTAAAACCTTTCGAGACCGATGAACAATGAATATTTTTTATGTAAATACTAATGCGGAACTTGCTGCACAGTCCATGGTAGATCGGCATGTGGTAAAGATGATTCTAGAGACCAATTGATAAATACATTCATGTAAGGGAATACTACCATGAAAACATGCATGATTTGTAATAAAGAATACCGAGATTTAACAAAACACATTAAGATGGCTCATAAATTAACCAAAGATGCAGCATATGATTTAATGTTGCAGCACTTTCCTGAACTGTTTGCGTCTTGCACCGTATGTGAGGGGAAAATCAAAAAAACTGTGGGTGCTGGTGGAAAGATGACATGTAGCCAAGAATGCAGTAAATTAGCTAAAAGTAATGTTAATAGGGAACGGAAACAATCAACCGATGTCATCAACCGCCGAATACTGAACACTGATCAAACAAAAAAACAAGCTGCTCGTAAAAAAACTATGTTGGAACGTTACGGAAGTTTATATGCACCCAAAGATGCGGTTGCTAGAAACAATAAACTCAGGGGACAGAAACGCCCGCGATCAGTAGAACATCAAACCAATATCATTGATTCTAAAAGAAAAAACGGAACATTAAAGCATACCGAATTAGCTAAAGAGAATATCAGAAAAGGTGTTAATAAAGTTTATCAATCTGATAATCCGCCATGCACCATTTCATCCGGATCCCCAAAGGGGTATATTACCGGAACCATAAATGAAATATATTATAGGTCAAGCTACGAATTGAAGTTCTTAAAATATTGCCATAGTAATAATATTGATGTGAAATCCGCAAGCACTACGGAATTTAGAGTAAGATATGTAACCGATGATGGTAAGCAACATTATTATTACCCTGACTTTTATTTGCCAGATTACGATTGTATTATTGAGATAAAACCACTTGACATGATAACAGATTTAGTACACACTAAAAGTCATGCATGTGCGTTAGAATATAACTTTTCACTGGTAACGGAAGAAGAATTAAATGATCTGTCTGCGTTTTTTAAAAAACTTTAGGAGTAAGGTATGAACATATTTATGGTTGATCAATGTCCTGTGAGGTCAGCGACAAGTCTGGTGGATAAACATGTAATTAAAATGTGCGTTGAATCGGCCCAATTACTGTCAACGGCGCATCGCGTGATTGATGGTGAGGAATATACAGGTCAGTCTCAGTCTGGCCGCAAAGCAAAGAGATGGAGACTCAACAATGATCTTGATACTATTCTGTATTCTGCTACTCATATTAATCACCCGTCCGCAATCTGGACGAGACAGACTTCTGGAAATTATAATTGGTTGTATGATCATTTGGTTGCTCTTGGCAGTGAGTATACCCATCGCTATAATCGTAGGCATGTTACTATTTATAAGTTGGGCGTCATCTTAAAGAATCCTCCTGATAATATTCCCCAAGGTGCTATGACACCGATGCCCTCGTGCATGGATAAGGAATACATCATCGGTAATGATCCTGTGGAAAACTATCGCAACTATTATAACAAGGGAAAAACCTCTCTGCATCGGTGGACCAATCGTTTTCCTCCCGAATGGATTGAGGGAGAAATTCAAGCGGGGTCAGGACCAAAGCATATATACATTGCAAGGAATTCACATGTTTGAAAAACTCAAGAAATGGCTTATCAATGAGCCTGAGCCCCCTCCGGAACCCGAACCGAAGCCAAAGAAGCCCCGGGCGCCGAGAAAACCTAAGCCTAAGATAGAACTTAGTGCTAAGGAAAAGGCAACAGCAGCCGGAGAACCATATGTCGCTATTCTGAGTGTAGACCTTGATCCCAATGACATGGGCAACGGTAGTTTTGAACTCGATTGGAATCCTAAGTTTGTTGCTGACCTTGTAAAACAGGGATATATGTATGCTCCTAAGGATACGGATGCTATGATCGTGGACCGTTGGTTCCAGAATGTGTGTCGCAATATCGCACTTGAAATTTATGAGCAAGAGATTGCCGATCCTGAAAAGCGTGATGAGAGTGATGTCCGCGTCATTCGCCAGCGTGATATAGGTGACGGATTTACTGAGGTTAGCTGATGAAAACTTTTCTATCTAACGAGAATATAGACCTCGCCATCCAATATGCCTTGGGCAATGATGAGGTCTTTGAATCCTTAGATCCAGGCTACCGAAATCTATTTCTAGCAATCTTGGGTGACAGCAACTCCTCTATGCTCAGAGAAGCTATGGTTTTGCGTATGCTCAACTACGTTTCTTATCCAGAAAAACATGGAATGGATGGCTATTGCCCTGTTACCAATAAGGAAAAGGAAGCAAAGCCTAAGTTTATCGTAAAAGGGCAAAAAATCGGAGCTACAAGCGGCAACTTTAATGACATGACTATTGAACTTCTTGACAAGAAGGATGGGTGTGACGTTATTTGTGCTGGATTCTATGAAGGAAGGTTTCTCTACATCGTTGAGATTCCTTACGAAGTTATCAAGCCTAAGCTACAGACTAGAGTTGATAATGCTAAGATTGGCAAAAGAGTCGTGTGCGAGTTTGGATACAAGAACTACGATCATGATAGTTTGCAGGTCAAGTATCTAAATGAAGCGTTGATTACTAAAACCAACAGCCTGTCAAAGCCTCATTTTGAGATGCTCAAAAGGCGGTATAATGCATCTAGCTGATGTGCTTAACAAGCGATATTCTACTAGGAATATGAGTGATGCTGACTTTGAGGCAGCATTACCTACGCTTGCACAACAGCTAGAACAGACCAGTTTCTACTTCTCATATACTGACGATGAAATGCGTAAGGATTGGAAGAAGCTGTGCGATTGGACTACAACCGAAGACAGCATCAACTCTACTAGTCGCTTGGGTATGAAGCTGAGTGAGCATTTCTGTCCTAACTTTTATGACATTGAAAGCGCAAGCGGAACCAGTTACAAGAGTCTGTGGACTGCTAAGAACCTAGAAAAGATTCTGCGTTGGAATCGCAAGAGCCATAGCACGCCTTACTTGAGTGAAATCAAGCGTGGAATCTATTTCTGCTGCGGTCTTACTAAGAACACAATGTACCGTCCTCAGATGATGAAGCTGGCATGTATCAAGTATCGTCCCGAGCGAGTGCTTGACCCATGTGCAGGCTGGGGTGGCAGAATGCTAGGGGCAGTGAGTTACGGAGCGCATTACACTGCGTTTGAACCTAACACAACTACCTACGCTAATCTAAACAAAATAGTAGACTTCTTAGGAATTCGTGATAAAGTCACATTGATATGTGATGATGCTAGGAATATGTCACACTACAATATTCCTAAAGTTGATCTAGTGCTGACCAGTCCTCCGTATTTTGATCTTGAGGTGTATGCTCATGAGGATACACAAAGCATCAAGAATATGAACACATATCAGGACTGGGCTGATGGATTTTTACGAGAGATCATTAAATCAGGTATTGATCATCTAAATGAAGGCGGTGTAAGCTGTTGGAATGTTGGTAAGGTTAAGAACCGAGATATGAATGATGATGTCCGTAAGTATCATAATGAATTTGGATATGATATAATTGATACTCTTGCAGTAGATAGTAGCAAGCGACAGAGTAACCAAACATCTACGAAAAATGCTAAAAGCAGCGATAATACAGTTGTTTATGCTTTGGATAATTTCGCTTGACAAGCACCTAAAATGGTAATACATTAATTTTATCATCAACGCATTAGGATTGTATTATGTCCAAGAAGAACAATAATTTTCCGCTTAAATGGGTACCCAGCAAGGTAAAACGCACTCGCAGCGTCAATAACAAACTGGCCCGCAAGGCAGGCGAGTTTTACGTTAAGACTGTGGCGCAGCGTCTGGAGGAAGTGAATATACCGAGTAATCAAGGATTACATGACGCGATTGAAGATTACTACAAGAAGGGAATCACCTTCTCGCTAAAGAACTTGCCCAAGCATAGCAAGGTCAAGATTAAACATATCCTGATTGATGAAGATATTCAGCGTGAGATTGATGAAATTCACGTAATGCACATCATTCAAGGATTTGACGAGCGACGAGTGAATCCCATCTTTGCTGTTAAGTTTCCCGGAGAAGATAATTATCATTGCACTGACGGACAACATACTGTCGTGTCTTTGGCTAAACTTGCACAGGCAGGTCTCATTGATGAAGTAGATGAGAATGACTGGGAAGATATGGAAGTTGACGTTCTTTACGTTGAGACTTCAGACCGCTCATTTGCCCGAGAACATTTCGCATTCATCAATGGTGTTGGCAAGAAGAAAATTGACGAATATGATCATCACAAGCAGCGCGTCTTGAGCTATCGGTTGGATGGTAATACTACCAATCAAGAATATGCGCTTGCTGCTGAAAAGCAAACTATTTGCGAAAATAGTGATGTCTATCCTATCAGCAAGGAAGACGAAGAAAATCTCGGTATTCCCGGTACTCTGACTCACCTGGCTGCTATCAAGACGATGAAGCCTGAGATTTTAAATTTTACTGTTAAGAATCACAATAGATTTTGGAATGATGAAGTTGTAGAGGCTGCTGAATTTAGTTTTAACAAACATCTTTATAATACAGCAAAGATTCCTGTAGATAGCCCTGAGTATGTAGAGTTTTTGACTAATCTGAATGCTATTATCAAGGAATTGTTTACTAATCCTGGACAACTATTAACTACAGTAGGGGACGCATATGCTGCTTATTCAAAAGCAGTTTATGGAACTAGTAAAAGTTTACATGATACTGCAATTCTGAACGTATGTCTTAAAATTTACCAAAGACTTGGGGGTAAGTATCCTGTTCCTGACATGGTGCTATCCCACAGCGAAGCAGGGAAGGATCTTTATGACTTCTTGCCCGCTAGTATCAAGGTCCAGGTTAAGGCTCTAGGAGCGAAATAATGAAGCGTTTTCTTTATATTATCCAGACACAGCACAATAATATTTTGGGATTTGGTGTGTGTGCTTCTCCTGGCAAGAGGTTGCAAGACTATGTAGCACACAGTGCCTGTAAGCAAGAGTTTGCTTGTTTGTACTACGGTGAGAAGACTGACATAGATGCTCTTGAAAAATATATTAAGAACGAATGGTCCAACATTCGTCTTAATATCAATGGCAAGTGGAAGTGGGAATGGATTAATCCTGAGGCAAACAAGTCAGTAGATGAACTGATTGCTCTGGTTGATACCAAGATTGCTGGTCATCCTATGAAAAGCGTAGGTAAGCTAAAACCTGATTTTCTCCCATTCAAAAACTATTATTCCAAAACCCCTGTCAGAAAGGATGTTTTAGATTTTGATCCTACTAGCTTTTTAGATTTTCAGGCTTGACAACCTCTAAAATACCAGCTATAATATGTGTATAAATAGAGAAAGCATCCGATGAAGTACGCACTCATAGACACAGCAAATTCATTCTTTCGTGCCAGGCATGTTGCTGCGAAAAATGAGGATAAATGGGTCAAAGTAGGAATGGCGATGCACCTCACGCTCTCATCTGTAAATCAGGTTGTGCGTAAATTTGGCATTGATCATGTCGTCTTCTGCCTTGAGGGCCGTTCTTGGCGTAAGGAATTCTACAAGCCGTATAAGGCTAATCGTATCGCAGTGAATCCTACTGAGGCTGAAGTTGAAGAGAACCAGATGTTCTGGGAGACATATGATCACTTCACGACCTATCTGCGTGACAAGACGAATGCCAGCGTACTGCGCCATCCCAATGCTGAGGCAGATGATATCATCGCTCGTTTCGTTCATCTACATCCTGACGATGAACACTTCATCATCTCCACTGACTCTGATTTCGTGCAATTGATCGCAGAGAATGTGCATCAATATAACGGCATGACGAATCAGGTGATCAAGTTGGATGGCTACTATGATGATCGTGATCGTATCGTGAAGGATAAGAAGACCAAAGAACCCAAGCTGCTTGAGGATCCTGAGTATCTCCTGTTCAAGAAGATCATCCGTGGTGATGCTACTGACAACGTGTTCTCTGCATATCCGGGCGTTCGTGAGAAGGGTTCTAAGAACTCTATCGGCATCCGTGATGCATATGAAGATCGCAACAAGCAAGGCTTCAAGTGGAACAACATGATGTTGCAACGCTGGACCGATCATGACGGCGTTGAACATCGTGTCAAGGACGACTATGAACGTAACCGTGCCCTTATTGATCTCACTGCACAGCCGCAAGAGATCAAGGATAAGGTTGATGAGGTCATTCGCAATGATGTACGCATTGCTACGACTCCTCAGGTAGGAATCCACTTGATGCGTTTTGCTGCAAAATACGAACTGACCAAGATTTCCGAACAAGCAGAGACTTATGCGAAGTGGCTCAACAATCCTTATAAGGGAAAGTTAGTAGAGGTGTAATATATGTTTTTCTTCATAGGAGATGAAGCACCACTACAAGCACTGCACAAAGTCCACGATAGGCTCTATCTGGATGATGGATGGTCCTCTACTGTAGTGTCAGGTGAGATGGTATGGTTTAAAGGATATAGCACTGACTGCACTCTTTCAGATGATATTGCTGCTGTAGTTTCTCATGGATATCGTCCTGCAGGTAAATGGTGTGCTATCGTATCGTATGGTGATAATTATGAGATCATGCATCCTCCTCTAAGAGGGTTTCCGCTGTATGAGAGAGACAAGTTTAGTAGGACAAATCTAAAATTAGAAGCATATACACCAGTATGTTACGACGGACCTCATATCAATGAACAACCGGCTCTTACTTTAGAACAAGCATCGACCATAATCGGTGATATTCTCGTAGAAAATACGGTCAATTTTTTGAAATATACCAAAGTTAACGAGATGAATGTATTATGTTCTGCTGGACTTGATACGATGACATCTTGGGCGATACTAGATAGCGTTACTAAAAATTACACACTACATGCTTATGTTCCTAAACAAACTGATAGAACATTACATGAACATTTAGGAAGGATCCGTGAATACGAATCTGATCTTTTAGATAAAGTATCCCAAGATTATTGGGGATATGATGTGATGAATGCATTTAAGGACCTTAACTGGTATGCCACTGGGTACTATGCAGAAACTATGCAACTCCGTCATGGAGCAGGGCAAAGAGCAGTCGCTAATTATCAGGGTAAACATACACTAGAAATGCTTGAAGAGACAGATTATCTCTACTGGTTTATACAAAGGGCTGATATTGCTAAGAGACATGATGGTGACAAATTAATTTTTAAGGATGAGCAAGAATTAAAAGACTATATATATCATACGATTTTCCATGACTATCAGATGTGGCACATTGATAATAATATGACGTTCAGTCCGTTTGCTGATTCTCGCATCGCTCAAGTTTCTTATAGAATGTCAATCGCAGATATGACTGCTAATTGTAAGAACGGTGATGTTCAGCGTAATATTATTAAACGATTCAAGCCTGAACTTCTATCTTTGGTCTCAGACTACAAGAATTCAAAAGATGTATGGGCTAACTTTAGGAAGAACTTCGCTAATATAACTTTAGATCCACAAGTAAGGGTGAAAATACGATGAGCCAAAGCATTCATAGTAACTATTTTTGCAAAGATTGCAAACACAGCATGGTCTCCTTGGGTGCCCGTATCGGATCTATAATTTTTGATTTAGGTAAAGTACCAAATCATGATTATAAATGCAAACTATCATATCAAGAAAAATCAGTGGACTATAATCTAGTAACTGGTCCCAAGAAGATAGAGGCTTATTACGAAAATTGTTCTAGCTGGAGATCGCCGTTTAATGATCGTTGTGGCCCTGAAGGCAGACACTGGACACCAAAACACAAAAAAGATTTATTTTTAGCACTTACAAAGGAGAGGTGAATGAGTGAACTAATCGCAAAACCAGTAGTAAAGAACCAGTTTTGGATTGTTACTGATGGTGAAAAGAAAGTTGGTAATGTAACTGCTAATCATCAAGGATATGGAGTACAACTTAACGGTACCTTTATTCAGTTCAACAATACTGACGAGATTAAAAAGACTACCAAGATTAGATTTGAACCATTAAAGTCTAATAAAACCAAGGCTGAATTACCTTACCCTGAGTACCCTAGGCCCGCTAGGACCTGTAATTCGTTGTTTGATATCAAGCGCGGATTACACCTGTTTACCAAGACTAAGAAGAGCAAGTGTCAATATGCTGCTGGATGGTTCGTGATGGATCAGAACAGCATGAAACAGGTCGTATTCTGTCCTAAGTATATCTTCATTCAGCGTTATCCTTATCAAGGACCGTTTAAAACGGAAGCCGAGGCAAATAGCATAAATATCTGATCATGCAATTTATGCACATAAAAAGATTTGTAGATAAGATGGCCGTCGTTGAGTCTAGGCAGACTAAAGATGTGGTTTTACCTATGATTGATGCCCGGGGATTGCGCGATGACATCACCAAATTACTATCGGATCTTTATGCGCTCAGTGCTGATCAGAATAAAAAAGAAGAAGTTATAGATATACAGGTAAAGGGTGGATCATTTAAATGAGCCGTAATCAGCCAAATGTCTTGCTTGAGCATGTGGACAAGAAGACCTACAAATGCGATCAGATCGTAGAAGCTTCTGGAATATGGGCAGTCTTTTATGATGATCAGCCTATCAACCTGAAATCCTTTCATTATCTGACAAACGATACTGCGCCTAAATATAAGAAGACCAGCTTCTCTAATCCTGGCCATGCTAGAAACCTCTGCCGCAAGTTGAACGCACAGTTCAAATCTGACAGGTTTACTGTAGTCTTCATGAACAGCGGCACTACCGTTTATCCCGATGACCTACAGGACTAAAAAAGAGATCACGGAGAAGGTTCTTGATGAGTTAAAGGACGATCCCGATAATCCATGGAAGAATCTCACTGCGGATAAGGTGATCTTTCATTGGTGGATGACCGGACGATCTGGTTTCGGACTCAGGTTGACTGATACCGGACACAAAGCGTTATCTCTCGCAAAGATAGAATATTATGAATTTCCAATGGATCTGGAAAAAGAAAAGAGTTTGGTGAAAGGATGGGACCAATATGTAAAACAACTCAGTAAAAAGTTGGATTGCCCTTATTTTATAGGGGTAAAAGATCGTATTCCGTTCATCAGGATATATGATAATCGTACTGCAATGATGGTTACCTTATTCGGAGACTTAGGAGAATATCTAGATTCCGTAGATAGGTATAAATAGACTCACAGAGAAATCTGTATACATACATACACATGGAGAAAGATATGTTAGAACTATTGACTAAGACCGCCCTTGACACCTTTCAATCGGCTAAAAAGACAGCGATTGACACTTTCGTAAAGCACGATGGTCTCGCTAAAACCCTAAACAAATTTGTAGATACTCAGACCGAGTATACCAAAAAGGCTGTAGAAGCTGCATTTGCCGCAAGTTCACAGCTTGCCAGCACACTATCGGATAAGACATTCTACGCTGATAACATGAAGGCGTTGCAAGACGAAGTGAAGTCTTGGACCCCTAACAAGAAGGAGAAGTAAGATGACTAATCGTAATATTACCCGCATCGCTAGCCGAGCAGGAAATACTATATTGGGCGCAATTTGTTTGTGTCTACTATACTCTGTCGCAATCATTATAGTATAAGGATCAAGAGATGTCTAACGATAAGATTCCGGGATTGCCCGAATTTAAGGCGAATAAGAATGGATATGAGATCAGGTCTGATATCCTTGGAATGGCTAAGGACCTTGTACAGTCTGAATACTCAGCTAAGTTTATGGGCTGGGAACGGACTGTGACAAAGGATGAGAAGACAGGTGAGATCGTGACTACTGTCTCTATGCCAGAGTTTCCCGGACTTGAAAAGGTTCTTGAGACCGCTCAGAGAATGTATGACTTCGTTAATCAGGTGAAGAAATAATCTCCTGGACAGACTAAGAAAAATGCCTGATTCTTCAGGCATTTTTTTTGATTAAAACGGTTGACATCGGTCGCCCTTTTTGCTATATTTAATTGTTAAACAGGAGTTCTCGTGTCACAGAAACCAAAACCACTTGAATACGCAGATGGCACCAAAACATGGTATCTGAATGGCGAACTTCACCGGAAAGATGGGCCGGCAATTGAATACGCAGATGGCTCCAAATTATGGTATCTGAATGGCGAACGTCACCGGAAAGATGGGCCGGTATATGAAGGTGCAGATGGCTCCAAACAATGGTATCTGAATGGCGAACTTCACCGGAAAGATGGACCGGCAATTGAAGGGGCAGATGGCACCGAAGAATGGTGGCTGAATGGCGAACGTCACCGGAAAGATGGGCCGGCATATGAAGGGGCAGATGGCTCCAAATTATGGTATCTGAATGGCGAACTTCACCGGAAAGATGGGCCGGCAATTGAAGGGACAGATGGCACCAAAACATGGTATCTGAATGGCGAACTTCACCGGAAAGATGGGCCGGCATATGAAGAGGCAGCTGGCACCAAAGAATGGTATCTGAATGGCGAACTTCACCGAGAAGATGGACCGGCAATTGAAGGGGCAGATGGCTCCAAGCGTTGGTTTCTGAATGGCGAACTTCACCGAGAAGATGGACCGGCAATTGAAGGGGCAGATGGCACCAAGCGTTGGTTTCTGAATGGCAAAGAAATAGATCAACTCGTCCATTGGGTGACTACAAAAGAAAGACAGATGGCATAAAAAGGTTGACATCGGTCGCCCTTTTTGCTATATTGAATCATAGACAGCGAGAGGGATCGGCACATGGATATCACGATCACTGGAACTAAGAATCGTTATCTCAACGCTATCATACGCGAAGCGGCTGAGTTCTACGCAGATATTCTTATTGATCCCCGAATGTCAGCAAATATCACGCTTGACATCGACCTTCATAAAAAGATGGATGTCCAAGGTGATTGCGTGAATGAGGATGGCACGAAAAATCCCCGGTGGTTCACGATAAATCTGCGGAATTGTAAGGAAGACGATATCATTGAGACCCTCGCACATGAGATGGTCCATGTGAAGCAATATGCGAAGAACGAACTGGGTTATCGTTCGGTCGCGACCAAAGGTAAGGGTCGTACTTTTGTGACTCACTGGATGGGTGAAGAATGGAAGCCCAGCGGTAAGGAAGATCCTTACTTTGACAGCCCCTGGGAAGTTGAGGCTTTCGGTCGTGGTGTCGGCTTGTATGATCGCTTCCTTCGCCGGAATGAAAAATAATTTCATAATAAAGGACACGCATGATGCTTGAATACCAGACTGATGTGTGGGCGGTTCTCTGCGAACCGCCGGAGCAACTACACAAGTTGGTGAATGATCTCGGTGTATCTCCGGAATTGAGTAAGAAGTTCAATACCACTTCTTTTACCTGGAATGTCATTGATTCCGATGAAGTGATCCGTAGGTTTCACATCGCATGTGTTGAATATGCGATGGTCGCTGCAGGGCGACTTCAACCGACACCGGCCCCCGATTACTGGCTGAAAGTAGAGAATTCCTGCCAACAGGTCATTGATGCACTGAATGGCACCGGTGATGTTGCTGCTCGTGCTGCTGCTGTTGCTGCTTATGGTGCTGCTTATGGTGCTTATGGTGCTGCTCGTGATGCTGCTGGTGCTGCTCGTGCTGCTGCTTATGCTGGTGCTGCTGCTGCTCGTGAAGACCTATTTGAGACTTTAATCCAAATTATTTTTGAGGAATACGAAAATAGGGGTTGACATCGGTCGCCCGTTTTGCTATATTGAATCATAGACAGACACACAC
>Ga0164296_1004803_pt1 | contig 12131 bp, 10 predicted proteins | sample GEODES057metaG_FD_113533 | JGI IMG/M metagenome (GOLD analysis project Ga0164296, IMG submission 113533) | Dystrophic lake water microbial communities from Trout Bog Lake, Wisconsin, USA - GEODES057 metaG | ecosystem: Environmental > Aquatic > Freshwater > Lake | place: USA: Trout Bog Lake...
GGCGAACGTCCGGTTGCATCGTGACAAGGTGCCGTTGTCCGGCATCTTCGCGGTCCGCGTCCTGGGGATACCCGGACAGCCGTCGGCGAGCGGGGTGGCCTCGCTGGGCACACGCCCGACCGTGGGTGGCATCGAGCCGTTGCTCGAGGTCCATGTTTTTGATTTTAATGGCAACTTGTATGGACTGCGGCTGCACGTCGAGTTCATCGCGAAGTTGCGCGATGAGGCGAAATTCGCGTCGCTCGATGCGATGATGGTGCAGATGCACAAGGATGCCGCCCGTGCCCGTGAGATCCTAGCCGAACCCTGATTGCCCGCCGAGGCCGAGACGAGACACTAGTGGACTACAAGAACACCATCAATTTGCCCCAGACCGACTTCCCGATGAAGGCGGATCTCGCGAACCGTGAGCCCAAGTGGCTCGAATTCTGGAAGCGACGCGACATCTATGGGCAGTTGCGCCGCCAGGCGAAGGGTCGGCCCACGTTCATTCTGGCGGACGGTCCGCCGTATGCGAACGGTGCGATTCACATCGGCCACGCGGTCAACAAGGTGTTGAAGGACATCATCGTGAAGTCCCGCACCCTCGACGGGTTCGATGCGCCCTATGTGCCGGGTTGGGATTGTCATGGCTTGCCGATCGAGCATCAGATCGAGAAGACCTATGGGCGCGTGGGCGGCAAGCTCGATCCGAAGGCCTTTCGTGCGGCGTGTCGCGAGTATGCGGCCAAGCAGGTCGCGGGCCAGCGGGTCGACTTCGAGCGCCTCGGCGTGATGGGTGATTGGGATCACCCTTATCTGACCATGCTCCCCGGTTATGAAGCCGCTCAACTGCGGGCCTTCGCGAAAATCTACGGGCGCGGTCATATCTACAAGGGCTACAAGCCGGTTCATTGGTGTCTGGATTGTCGCTCGTCGCTTGCCGAGGCAGAGGTCGAGTACGAGGAGCGCACGAGCCCGAGCATCGACGTGCGCTATCCGGTCGCGGATGTCGCGGATCTTGCGCGGCGTCTTGGGGTTCCTCCGGAGCAGCTGCCGTCACCGAGTGTCGCGATTTGGACTACCACGCCCTGGACGTTGCCGGCGAGTCAGGCGGTCAGCGTCCATCCGGAATTCGACTATGCCGCCATCGTGGCCGAGGGCCCACAGGGGCTCGAGACCTTGCTGATCGCGGCGGATCTGGTCAACTCGGTCTGCGCCCGTGCCGGCCTCGAAGGGATGCGGGAGATCGCGAGAATCAAGGGGGCTGCGCTTGAGCGTCTGACACTCAACCATCCGTTCTACGAGCGTGCGGTGCCGGTGATCTTGGGTGACCATGTGACGCTTGATGCGGGCTCCGGCGCCGTTCATACCGCCCCCGGACATGGTCTTGATGATTTTATCGTCGGCAATCGGTATGGATTGCCGGTCGACAATCCGGTGGGGGCCGACGGACGTTTTCTCGCGAGCACGCCGGTATTTGCCGGACTACAGGTCTTTGCGGCGAATGAGGCGGTGATCGAGTTGCTGAAGTCGCAGCAGCGACTGCTCGCACACGTGGCGTATCAGCACAGCTATCCGCACTGCTGGCGGCACAAGACGCCGCTGATCTTCCGGGCGACGCCACAGTGGTTCGTCAGCATGGATCGCAAGGACCTGCGTCGGCAGGCTCTCGCTGAGATCGGGCGCGTCACCTGGACGCCGAGTTGGGGCGAGCAGCGCATCTTCAGCATGATCGAGAACCGTCCCGACTGGTGCATCTCGAGGCAGCGCACCTGGGGTGTGCCGATCCCGTTCTTCCTGCATCGTGAGACGGGCGAACTGCATCCGCGTACCGAAGCGCTGATCGAAGCGGTGGCGCAACGCGTTGAGGTCGACGGCATCGATGCTTGGTTCGATCTCAAGACCGAAGAGTTGCTGGGCGACGAGGCTGCCCAGTACGAGAAGTCCGCCGACGTGATGGACGTCTGGGTGGATTCTGGGATGATGCATTGGTGCGTGTCGATCTTGCGGCCCGAGATCACGGCGCCTGCCGATCTCTATCTCGAAGGCTCCGATCAACACCGCGGCTGGTTCCATTCGTCGTTGTTGACGTCCGTGGCCATGCATGAGCACGCGCCCTATCGCGGTGTTCTGACGCACGGCTTCACGGTCGACGAGAAGGGCCGGAAGATGTCGAAGTCGCTCGGCAACACGGTCGTACCGCAGAAGGTGATTTCCTCGCTGGGTGCGGACGTGCTGCGACTTTGGGTGGCGGCGACCGACTACGCCAATGAAATCGCCGTCTCCGATGAGATCCTGAAACGGACGGCGGATTCCTACCGGCGCATGCGCAACACGGTTCGTTATTTGCTCGGCAATCTCGCGGGCTTCGCGCCTGCGTCGATGGCGGTGGCGCCCTCGGAGATGATCGAGCTCGATCGCTGGGCGCTCGCGCGTGCGGCGACTCTCCAGAGCGAGATCATCGCCTGCTATCGCGCCTACGAGTTCCACCAGATCTATCAGAAGATCCATAATTTTTGCGTGGTCGATCTCGGGGCGTTCTACCTCGATGTCCTCAAGGATCGGCTGTACACCACGCCGAAGGAGAGTCCTGCGAGGCGTTCAGCACAAACGGCGCTTTGGCATATCGCGGAAGCGATGGTCCGCTGGCTGGCACCCATCCTCAGCATGACGGCCGAGGAGATCTGGGCATCCATGCCATCGCTCGAGGGTCGTCCGGAGTCGGTATTTCTGAGTCAATGGCATCCGCTGCCGGCAGTCGGTGGCGAGACCTGCATCGACTGGGAGGCTGTGATCGCCTTGAAGGGCGATGTCAGTCATGCCCTTGAGTCCTTGCGGACGGCGGGCCACATCGGTGGGCCGCTGGATGCTGCGGTCGAGGTGTGGGTGGATACCGCCCGAGCCGCACGTCTCGAGGGCCTCGGCGAGGAGCTGCGTTTTGCCTTGCTGACCTCCGAGGCAACCTTGCACATCGGTGGTCCGGTGCCGCCCGAGGCGGAGCCGGCGCCATCGGTCGGTGAAGGCGTCTATCTGCGCGCGACCCCGGCCACGGGTGCCAAGTGCGTGCGCTGCTGGCACCGCCGTGCCGATGTGGGCGCGGATCCGCGTCATCCCGAAGCCTGCCGTCGTTGTGTCACCAACGTCGAAGGGCCCGGTGAGATTCGGAGGTTCGCTTGAGCACCGTCGTGCGGCCACGGCTCGGCGCGCTACGCTGGATCGTGCTGGCCCTCTTGGTGATCGCCGCTGATCAGTTCAGCAAGTGGCTCATCGTGACGCGGCTGCAGTTGTTCGAGCGGCACGACTGGTTGCCGGTACTCGAGATCACCCGTTTGCATAATCTCGGCGCCGCATTCAGTTTTCTGAGTGACGCGGGCGGTTGGCAGTTCTATCTGTTCGTGGGTCTCGCGCTCTTGGTCAGTGGCGGCATTCTGATCGCGTTGCTGCGATCGCCGACGGCAGGCCCGTCGCTCCTCAACATCGGATTGGCATTGATCCTGGGCGGTGCGCTTGGCAATGTCATCGATCGGGTCATGCGCGGCTATGTCGTCGATTTCATCCATGTCCACTGGGAGACGTCCTGGTATTTCCCGGCCTTCAATGTGGCCGACAGCGCGATCACGCTGGGTGCGCTGTGCATGGTGCTGGATGCGATCATCGAGGCGCGCAAGAAGCCAGCCACCGGCGCTGGTGACGCGTGAAGCTCTATCTCGCGAATCCACGCGGGTTTTGCGCGGGTGTCGATCGTGCGATCGACATCGTCGAGCGGGCGATACAGCTCTTTGGCGCCCCGGTGTATGTGCGCCACGAGGTGGTGCACAACCGTCATGTGGTGGAGCGCCTGAGAGCGCTCGGTGCGGTCTTTGTCGAGGAACTCGAGCAGGTGCCGGCCGGTGCGGTGCTGATATTCAGCGCGCACGGTGTGTCGCGTGCGGTGGAGGAGGAAGCGAGCCGTCGGGGCTTCCAGGTGTTCGATGCCACCTGTCCGCTGGTGACCAAGGTCCATATGGAGGTCACGCGTTATGCGCGTGATGCTCGCGAGGTCATCCTGATCGGGCATGCCGGGCACCCCGAGGTCGAGGGGACGATGGGCCGATTCGACGAGTCACTGGGTGGGCGCATTTATCTGGTCGAGACCGTCGCCGACGTCGCGAGTCTCGCGGTGCGCGATCCTTCGCGACTGGCGTTCGTGACCCAGACGACGCTCTCGGTCGATGACACCGCGAAGGTCGTCGAAGGTTTGCAGCAACGTTTTCCGGAGCTGGTGTCGCCTCGCAAGGAGGACATCTGCTATGCGACACAAAACCGGCAGGATGCGGTCAAGGCGCTCGTCGCGCAGTGCGACGTGCTGATCGTCGTCGGTTCGCAGACCAGTTCGAACTCGAACCGCCTGCGGGAGATCGCCGAAAAAAGTGGCATCGCCGGTTATCTCGTGGATGGTCCGGCCGATCTGCGCCGTGAGTGGTTCGTATCGGCAGGGGCGGTGGGCGTCACGGCGGGCGCCTCGGCGCCGGAAGTGTTGGTGACCGCGGTAGTGGATCAGCTGCGGGTCTGGGGTGCGGAGCCTGCCGAGGAGCTCGCCGGCCGGCTCGAGCATGTGGTGTTCGCCTTGCCCCGCGCCTTGCGCGACGTCTCACGATCCTGCTGACGCCGCTGCAATTGCATTGCCGCTCGGGTGGATGTTTCCGTATACTTCGCGCCCATTCGTGCCGGTGTAGCTCAGCTGGTAGAGCAGTCGCTTCGTAAGCGAGAGGTCGGGGGTTCGATTCCCTCCACCGGCACCACACTGACCTCAGGTAAGGTCGGCTGTGTCCCAGATAGTGACAAATAACGCTATCTATCAATCATTTGGCGTGCGTTTGTTGACCCTCCGTCAGGCTGCTGCCGGCGCTGGCGCACGGCGTGCTGAGCCCGGTTCGGTCTTTTGCCCCCCTTGGCCGGTTCCCGGCCACCGTGCTCCGGCGTGTCCTCCGGGGGTGTGCTCTCGGGGGTGTGCTCTCGGGGGTGTGCTCTCGGGGGTGTGGCCCTCAGTGTAGCGTCACCGTGTTGAGCCAGAATTCCTCACCGGCATCGGCACCGGTGTGGGTCAGCGAGACGTTGGTGATGTCGCCAATGTCGAGGGTGCGCTCGGCAGGCCCGTGGATGATGTCTGCCAAATCGATCGTGATCGTGGCGCGGCCGGGTTCCACCGTGAGGGGGCGGATGAAACGGTCGCGGTCGGTGAGCAGGTGTCGACGGTCGTCGATGCGAAGCGCCAGTTCCAGCGGCACCGGTGCTGGATTCGTAATCTCGATCCGCAGTTCGCGAAAGCCGTGCCAGTTGGCGCGAGGCTCATCCAGCGAAACGGCTCCGGTCGGGCGCACGTAGAGCGGCACATGAAGCGCGAGTTCACCGGGATGATGCGCGAAGGCCGCAGGCAATGGTCCACGCATCGCGGGTGCGCCTGCCGTTGACACGAGCAGCAGATCGATCCACCGATCTGCGGCGAACAGCACGGGGAATCGAATGCTCCGATTGGCGTAGGCGGTGAGCGTCACGGCCAGTGGGGTGAGTGTGATGAGCAGCAACACCGCGGCGGTCGAGACGAACAGTGCGCGCCGCCGGCGATCGGGCACCGGCCGCGTGCGTCGGTCGAAGCAGGCAGCGATCGCAAGCGCCAGTAGCGCGCCACGCGTATCGAGCAGTACATCGCGCCAGGTAGGATCACGATGCGTCAGGATCTGGAGGGCCTCGGTGAGCGCGCCGAGGCCGACCGCACAACCCAGCGCGACCAGATAGTGCCGGCCAACCCCACCGTCGGAGCGCTGCTGCTGGAGCACCAGGGCACTCAGTGCGATGACACCGAAGACACAGGGATGGGCGAGTTTTTGCAGCGTGTGCAGAATGAGGGGTCGCCCGGGCAGGGTGGCGAACACCACGAGGCACGCCAGACTGACAATGAGGATCCACCAGAATGGCGCTCTCGCGGCGCCAAGCCGCGAGATGTCGTAGTCGCCAAGGCCTCGCCGTGTCGTCGGTGGATCAGCCGAGATGACGTCGGGAGGCGGCACGTATCAGTTCGGCGACGCGCCGATCTTCTGGTCGAGGTGCCGCGCCAAGGAGGCGACCGTCGGATAATCAAACAGTTCCGTCAGATCGATGAGCCCCGGATATTCCTGGTCGATCTGTTCGTGGATCTGAATGAGCGTCAGCGAGCTTGCGCCGATTTCGAAGAGGTTGTCCTCAAGTCCTAATTGCTTGCCGGGTAGCGCCGCGTCGCAAATCGCCTGGATACGTGCTTCAACGCTACTCTGGGCGCTCGGCGTCGTGGGCGAATTGCTGCGTAGGCGCTCCAGGGCCGCCATTTCCGTCGCAAATTCTCCATCGACGAACGCGGTCTCGAGGGCCACTCTCTGGATCTTGCCGCTGGTGGTCTTCGGGATGCGTTTGACGGGAACGACGTGCGCCACCTCGAGGCCAGCCTGCTCGTTGAGGAGGCGAGTGACGGCTGCGGCGATCGGTAGGAATTCCTCGAGGGTGCCACGATGCAGGACGAAGATCGTCAGTGCGTCCGCTTCTGCGCCGATCGAGCGACAGCCCGCGGCCACGACCTTGCCGAGCTCGAGCCCCGGTGCGGTCTGGGCGATGGCTTCCAGATCGTGCGGGTAGTAGTTCTGGCCGTTGACGAAGATGATCTCCTTGGCGCGGCCGGTGACGTAGAGACTTCCGCCGATCATCACGCCGAGATCGCCGGTATCCAGCCAACCATCGGGCGTGATGGTATTGGCGTTGATCTCGGGTGCCTCGTAGTAACCGGCGGTGACGTTGCCGCCGCGAATCAGCAGATGTCCGACCGAGCCATCGGCCAACGCCGAGCGGTCGTCTGCAGTGATTCTGACTTCCGTGCCCGGAATCGGTCGACCGACATTCATGAGTACCAAGGCGTCGCGGCTTTCGGCGGATGCAAAGCCCGCGGGGGCGCCCAGCATCAGGCGATGGCGATCGAAGCGCACGCTGCTGTACGCCTGACCGAGCGGCGGGAAAGTGACGGCGAGCGAGGCTTCCGCGAGACCGTAGACGGGAAACATGGCCGTGCGCTTCATGCCGTAGGGGGCCATCTTCGACATGAACTCGTCGCATAGCTCCGGTGAGATCGGCTCAGCACCGTTGAAAATCAGGCGCACCGCGCTGAGATCGACCGACTCGAGGGTGCGTTCGCCGAGCACCTTGAGAAAGTGCCGATACCCGAAATTGGGTGAGCTCAAGATGGACGCCCGCAGGCGACTGGCCAGTTGCAGCCAAAGCAGTGGGCGACGGATGAAAAGCTCCGTCGGCATCAAGTGGTTCTCGATCCGATTGCCGAACATGAACAGATGCTTGCCGATCAGGCCCATGTCGTGCGTCAGTGGCATCCAGCTCAACGACACGTCGTTCTCGTTGAATCCGGCCGCGGCGGTGGCTCCCGCCATGTTCGCCATCACGTTGGCGTGGGTCAGTACAATGCCTTTAGGGTCGCTGGTCGAGCCCGACGAGAACTGGATGAATGCGGTGTCGCTGGCGGCGGGCCTTTGGAGGTGGCCTGACGCGCGCAGGTCGCCGAGTTCGTCGATCAGACAAGCGCGTCGCTTCAGCTTCTCGAAGGTGGCTGTTTCGCCGACGCGGGTTGCGAACTCCGCGAGGCGATCGAGATTCTTGCGGTCCGTGTAGAGCAGGGGATCGCCCAGTTTTCGGGCGATTCGCAGCAGTTTGTGTCGGTGCTCATCGGCAATGCCCACCGCGAGCGGCACCGGTACGATGCCACCCGCGAGCGCACCCCAGAAACCCTCGATGAAGCGCGGGTTGTCGTTCAGGAACAGGATCATCTTGTCGCCACGTCGGGCGCCGAGTGTCTCGAGATGTCCGAGGAGACCGAGCGCGCGCTCGTAGAGTTCTCCATAGCTCACGATACGTTCGTCGTGCTCGCCTTCATGGAAGTGAATCGCACGAGCGACCGTGCGATTGGCTTCAAGAAGGTCGATCAGAGTCTCATGGGGCATGATGCGTGTCCTAGGCGCGCTTTTTCGGCGAGCGGTTTCGAAGTTCTCACTGGCGTGGCGTCAGGCGCATGCGCAGCCCACGGCGGGTGCGCAGATTGATGGCCGCCTCGATGTCCAGAGGGCCGTCGTCGAGGTATTCGAAGCGCCAGCGTCGCGCCACTCGCGCAATGTGCACGGTCATCTCATACATCGCCAGATTCTCGCCCACACAGTGACGCGGTCCGGCGGCGAAGGGAATATAGATCCACTGATCCGAAGGGTCCGACGCGGTGTCGAGGAAGCGCTCCGGTCGGAAGACGTCGGGATCGGGCCAAAAGCGTGGATGGCGTTGGATGAGGTACGGACTCAGCATCACGTCGGTGTTGGCCGGAATGTTGAAGCCGGACAGGGTGTCCTCGGCGATCGTTCGCCGACTCAGGATCCAGCCCGGAGGATAAAGCCGCATCGATTCCCGCAGAACCGCCTGGGTGTAGCGCAGGGCCTCGCTGTCCTGGAAGGTGAGCGTGGTCTGACTCGGCATGGCGTCCACTTCGGCGATCAGACGCTCGTAGCAGGCCGGGTGCGTTGCCAGTAGATACCAGGTCCAGTTGAGTGCGCTCGCCGTGGTCTCGTGACCGGCAACCACCAGAGTCATCGCCTCGTCGACCAGCAGGCGTGGGGCCATGGGTGCGCCACTGTCGCGGTCGGTGGCATGCATCAACATGCCCAAAAAGTCGAAATGCTCTTCGCGGCCGGCGCGGCGCTTCTCGACCAACTCGCCCACCAGTCGACACAGGGATCGGAACTTGTAGGCGAATTGCAGATCGCGCGCCGAATGGTCCGAGACGATCGCGAATGGGTTGCTGCCCATACGGCCCGCCAGCCATTCCAGATCGCTGCCGAAGATCGAGCGGAGCACGATATCCAGCGTCAATTGGCTCATTTCCTCGGTGATGTCGATCGGCTGCCCGGTGTGCGCGGCCTGCGCCCAGTGCTCTAGACGCTCGGCGACGCTGTCATCGATCAGGGTCGCGAATTTCTCCACCACGCGACGATGGAAGAAGGGCTGGATCATGCGCCGCTGGCTGCGCCATAGGTCGCCCTCGCTCGTCATGATGCCGTTGCCGAGCAGTATCTTGACCCGATCGAGCCCAACGCCCTTGGTGTAGTTGCGGTGGTTGGTGACGAGGATGCGTTTGATGTCCGCGGGATTGTTGACGAACCACGTGTCGGATCCGCGACCGGGCGCATGAATGCGGAACAGATCGCCGTGCGCGGCGACGGCAGCCGACAGGCGCTCGAGGGAGTCTTCGGTGGACCCCACGTCAAACTGGTCGTCTGCCAGGGGCGGCCGGGCGTCGCTCGCGGTATGCTGGTCGGTGGGTCGCGACATGCGTGTCGGGGGCGTCCGAAAACGAGTATGCAACTGCTGAGTTTACATTACACGGACATCCCGCGGCACCCTTGTCCGGAACTGGATGCGCGGGTGTTGCCGCTGTTGCCCGCAGCGCGACGTGACGCCGTGGCGCGAAAGCGCGAAGCCGTCGATCGCAATGCCACCTTGCTCGGTGTCGCGCTGCTCGCTCGCGGCTGTGCGCAGCTCGGGCGAGCTTTCGACGGGCGCCAGCTGCAGTTTCCGGCATCGGGAAAGCCGATGCTCGCGGGCGGACCGGAGTTCAGTATCTCGCACGCCGCGGGACTCGTGGCGTGTCTCGTTGATCTTGAGTCGCCGGTAGGCATCGACCTCGAGGATCGTATGGCGGCCCGCTGGGAGGACATCGCCTTTGTACTCGGTGCCGCCGAGTGCGAGCGCTTGCAGCGCGAGCGCTGGCAACCGTCGGGGGCCTGGGTCGCGATCGAAGCCGTGCTCAAGGCCGCTGGGCTTGGTCTCGCAGCGGTGTCCAAGGTGCGTCTTGAGGGCGATCGCGCCTCGGTGGACGGTGAGTATTTTCATCTGCGGGCCATCGAACTGTCGGATCGACATGTGGCGTGCGTTGCACGAAGGGATGGCCCGGTGGTGGGTGTATTGGAGGCGATCAGGCATTCGCTGCCCGCGGCGATGATCGGACTCCCGGCGTCATCGGATGGGGCGGTATCGCTCGAGGGAGATCAGGATGGTTGATGCGACACCGGATCCGACGCCAGGTCCGACGCAGGAGACGCGCTCGGGCCGACGACTCACCGCGCTAAGGCGATTGCTTTATCGACTGGGTCTGCCGGTCGCGATGTTGTTGGTGCGCTTTTGGTGGCGTACCTGTCGTGTCGTTCGGGTGATCGGTGACGAAAATGCCGCCGAGGCGCTCGCGGACGGTGCGATCATTCCGGTCTACTGGCACGGGCAACAGCTTTTCAGCGTGCAGTATCTGTTGCAGCAGCGGGTGCGTGGACTCGCGCTCGGGTTCTTGATCAGTCCGTCGGTCGATGGTGAGCTGCCTGCCATGGCGGCTCGTCTGGTCGGCGCCCGTGTGATCCGCGGATCATCCAACAACACCGGTGCGCGAGCGCTCCGGGACTACTATCTGGCCCTCAAGGAGGGCATTTCGCCCTCCATCACCCCGGACGGCCCTTCGGGGCCCCGCCAGCAATTCAAGCCCGGCGCCATTTTGGTATCCCAGCTGTCGGGGAGGCCGATCCTGCCGATCTCCTTCGCCGCGAGTCGGGGTTGGCGTTTCACGGCATGGGATCGGTTCCTGCTGCCGTGGCCGTTCGCGCGCATTGTGGTCAATGTCGGGCGGCCGCAGGTGGTGCCGAAGCGGCTTGATCCCGAGCAACTGGCGCAGTGGCAGGACAGCTTGCGCGTGGAGCTCGATACGCTCTACGAGGCGGCGTGTGCGGCTTTGTCGACCGATTGATGGGCGGAGCAGTGGTCTTGGCCATCCGCGCATCCGGCGGATTCCAGCTGAATCGTCGAATGTGAGATGCCGTATTGGTCCGTAAGGACTTTCTTGATGGCCGCGAGCGTGGTGCCGTGGTCTGCGTCAGCGTTCAGACGACCATGCAGCGTGAGTAGCGTTTCGCTTGGCGTCAACGACCAGGCATGAACGTGATGAATGTCGGTCACGCCGGGGACGCTCGTGGTCAGATGATGCTTGAGCTCGTCGGCGTCGAACCCTTCGGGCGTGCCTTCCTGCAAGACGTGTGCCGAATGACGCAGCAACTGCCATGCGCCCCGTGCGATCAGGGCGGTGACGACCAACGAAAGCCAGGCGTCCGCCCGTATCCAGTCTGTGGTCATCGCGACCACCGCCGCCAATGCCGCAGCCCCGGCGCCCAACAGATCGCTGAGTACATGCAGATAAGCCGCGCGGACGTTGAGGTCGTGATGATTGCCGTGCAACAACCAGGCCGCTAGCAGATTGACGCCGATGCCGGCGATGGCGACAGCGAGCGCGACCGGGGGGTGTGTCATCGCCTGCGGCGTCAGCAAGCGCTGACCGGCCTCAAACAGAATCGCCGCCACAATGCCGAGCAGCAGGAGGGAGTTCACGAAGGCGGCGAGCACTTGCAGGCGGCTGTGACCGAAGGAGCGCGTGGCCGAGGCGGGGCGCTTCGAGAGCCGATTCGCGAAATAGGCGAGTGCCAGCGCGAGCGCGTCGACGAACATGTGGCCGGCATCCGCGAGCAGCGTCAGCGATCCTGACCAGAAGCCACCGATCGTCTCGACCACCATGAAGCCGCCGATCAACCAGAAGGCGACGCCAAGTCCATGCCCGTGTCCAGGGTGGTCGTGGTGCCCATGTCCGTGGTGATGCCCGTGTCCATGCCCGTGGGCGTGATGATGATCAGGCGTGTGATCGTGGGTGTGCTCGTGGGTGTGCTCGTGGGCGCTGTGGTGCCCATGGTCGTGCATGGCGGCAGTGGCGCTGGGGTGGTGATCGTGGCTCACGAGCGGACTCTAGTGGGTGCGGCTTGCTGATGCAATCTTAATGGAAAATTACTGCGACGGCAGGTAGTTAGATTGCAATCTTCGACAAATATGACAGAATCGCGCGGTCATTGGCCGCAAGCGGTGGTTTGATCCGAGTGCTTCGCATGGACCCTCCCTTGCCGGTGTGCTGCCAATCCGTGCCGCAGGGCGTGGAGCCGGCGCAATGCGCGGGGAGTTGCCAGTGTTGAGGGCGCTGAAGGACAGCGGTCTCACGGCCTCGGACGTGCTGA
>Ga0164296_1004804_pt1 | contig 12130 bp, 9 predicted proteins | sample GEODES057metaG_FD_113533 | JGI IMG/M metagenome (GOLD analysis project Ga0164296, IMG submission 113533) | Dystrophic lake water microbial communities from Trout Bog Lake, Wisconsin, USA - GEODES057 metaG | ecosystem: Environmental > Aquatic > Freshwater > Lake | place: USA: Trout Bog Lake...
CGGGCGCTCACCGGACCGGCCGCTCGCGGTGACCACCGCACGCTCGAGGCGCACCGCCAGGCACTGCCGCCACAACCCGAGGCTCCCTACAACGCACTGTCGGCCGTGGCCGCCCGAGTAGCGGGAGCCCCAGCGTGGAACTCCTGACCTCAATCGCCGCGTGGCGCGCCTTCGCGGAGGAGCAACGACACCTCGGTCGCCACGTCGGTCTGGTGCCGACGATGGGGGCGCTACACGAGGGACACGCCACGCTTATTCGCCGGGCGCATAGCGCTGGCGATGTCGTGATCGTGACTTCCTTCGTCAACCCACTGCAATTCAACTCACTCGATGACTTGCGCCTGTATCCGGCCACGCCCGACGCCGACCAGGTGCTGGCCCGCGAGGCCGGAGCCGCGGTGCTCGTGACGCCCTCGGTCGAGGAGATGTGGCCGGCGCTGGGTGACGTCTCACCCACCGTGGTGCACGTCCCGGGCGTGAGCGACCGATTCGAAGGAGCGGACCGTCCTGGTCACTTCGACGGTGTCGCCAGTGTCGTGAGCAAACTCTTCGCGATCACTGGACCGTGTCGGGCCTACTTCGGCGAAAAGGATTTCCAGCAGTTGACGATTGTGCGCCAGCTGGTACGCGACCTCGGCTTTGACGTGTCGGTGGTGGGCGTGCCAACAGTTCGTGACGTCGATGGTCTCGCACTGTCGAGCCGTAATCGGCGACTAAGCGCCGCTGGTCGGCAACGAGCGCTCGGCCTGCATGAGGCTCTCACGGTCGCTAAGCGTCGGGCTGTCACGCTCGCTCCATCGGCGTTGCGACAAGAGATGGTCACTGTGATGCAGCACGCGGGGGTCGAGGTCGCCTACGCCGACATCGTCGACGATCGCACCCTGCTGCCGGTGGGTGACGACGTCACCGGTCCGGCGAGGGCCCTCGTGGCCGGTGTGGTTGAGGGTGTTCGCCTCATTGATAACGAACAACTGTGGTTTGGAGGGCGCGATGCTGCTGGCAATTGACGTGGGAAACACCGAGACGGTGATTGGACTCTTCGGCGACGCCGAGACGCAGCCCGAGGCGATGGGATTCGCTCGCGCGTCGGGTGAGCGAGGGTTGGCCTACCACTGGCGAATGTCAACGGTGGTCGAACGGACCCCCGACGAGCACGCGATGATGTTGACGCAGTTGCTCGACCTCGAGGGGCTCGACCTACGCACGGCGGTGAGCGCCATCGCCATCTCCTCGTCGTCACCGGGCGTGACGACGCAACTGCGCCGCATGGCGAATCGTTGGTTTGCCGCCTTGCCCCTGACGGTGCTGGGGCCGGGAACAAAGTCGGGCATGCCCATTCTCTACGACAACCCTCGTGAAGTCGGTCCCGACCGCATCGCTGACGCGGTCGGTGCTCACGATCTCTACGACGGTGCACTCATCGTGGTCGACATGGGAACGGCCACCGTCTTTGACGTGGTGTCGGCCAACGGCGAATACCTCGGAGGCGCCATCGCGCCGGGCGTGGCCATTTCGCTCGAGGCGCTCTACAGCCACGCCTCGGCGCTGCGCTCCGTCGAGCTAGTGGCCCCCCGATCAGCGATTGGACGCACCACCGCCGAGTCCATTCAGTCCGGTGTGCTCTACGGCTTCGCCGGCCAGGTGGACGGCATGGTGCGGCGACTCAAAGCCGAGCTCGGTGAGGCGACGGTGATCGCTACCGGAGGGCTCGCTAGCCTCATCGCACCATTCACTGATTCGATAAATCACGTCGAACCGTGGCTCACCCTCCACGGATTGCGTATCGTTCATGAGAGAAATCATTCGGGAGACCCACGTTGAACACCCCCTACACCTTTGAGCACAACGCCTTCGCCGCGGCACTGCAGTCGACCTACGCCCACTTGAGCGACGGTGAAGAGTCGGGCGTCATCGTCAAGGTGGCCGGTCGCGTCATGCTGATGCGCACCCAGGGCAAGTTGGCCTTCGCGACCCTGCGTGACTCGAGTGGTGAGATCCAGTTGTTCGCCCTCTCGGCCGTCACCGAAGCCTTTGACGAGTTCGCCAAGCTCCACTTAGGCGACTGGGTCGGCGTCACCGGCGAGGTTGTACGCACCAAGCGCGGTGAGCTCTCGGTCAAGGTGCAGTCCTGGGTCCAGCTCGCCGAGGCCCAGCACAACTTTGGTGACAAGTGGGCCGGCATTGCCGACCACGACCTGCGTTACCGCCACCGCGAAGCCGACCTCTGGGCCAATCCCGAGACCCGCACTGCGCTCACGCGTCGCAGTGCCGTCGTGCGAGCCATTCGTCAGCGTTGCTGGGACCAGGGCTTTATGGAAGTCGAGACGCCGATTCTCAACGCCATCCCGACCGGCGCTGCCGCTCGTCCCTTTAAGACGCATCACAACGCCCTGGACTCCGAGTTCTTCTTGCGCATCGCCCCGGAACTGTGGCTGAAGCGCCTCGTCGTTGGTGGCTACGAGCGAGTCTTCGAACTGGGTCGGGTGTTCCGCAACGAGGGTGTGAGCCCTCGCCACAACCCCGAGTTCACCTCGCTCGAGCTCTACGCGGCCTACTGGAACTACATCGACATGATGAAGTTCACCGAGGAACTGGTGGCCGGTGTGGCCATGGACGTGCTGGGCACGACGGAGGTCGAGTACCAGGGTCGCCCCTTCTCCTTCGCCGCCCCGTGGCCCCGTCGCACTATGGCCGAGTTGGTCTCGGAGGCGTGTGGTGAAGAGCTCTCGGTGCACTCGCCGCGCGAACGTCTCGTGGAGCTCTTGGCCCAACACGGCGTTACCGCCCACGCCTCGTGGGGACCGGGCCGTTGTCTCGAGGAGTTGCTCGGTGCAGCCTGTGAAGAGCAGTTGTGGAATCCGATCTTCGTGACGGACTTCCCCGTCGAGATTTCGCCACTGGCGCGCCGTCACCAGAGTGACCCTGAACTTACCGAACGCTTCGAGTCCTACACCGCTGGCCGCGAACTTTCGAACGGCTTCACTGAACTCAATGACCCCGTTGACCAGCGGGCTCGATTCGAGGATCAGGCACGACTCGCCGCCGCTGGTGACGATGAGGCGATGCAGATTGATGAAGACTTCATCAAGGCGCTCGAGTGGGGTCTGCCCCCAACGGCCGGACTCGGTATCGGCATTGACCGATTGGTGATGTTGATCGCCGACGTCGCGAATATCCGCGAAGTGATTGCCTTCCCGACGTTGAAGCCGATTCCGCGCGCCTAGTAGGCGGGGAATTCGGCCATCAACGAGGTGAGGAAGGCGCTGAGCCCCTGACGGGCCCCTTCGCTCGGCAGCGCCGCGAGCGCCACATTGGCCTGATCGATGAAAGCATTGGCAGCGGCGATTGACTCGTCGATGCCACCACTGGCAATCACGAGCTCGCGCGCCTGCTCGCGCTGGTCATCGTCGAGTGGTCCACCTAAGAGTTCGCGCAGCTCGTCGCCGTGGCTGGCGCTCGCCAACGCGTAAATCGTGGGGATGTTGTACACACCCTCGGCTAGGTCCTGGCCGGCCGGCTTGCCGAGCTTGTTGTTGACGTCAATGACGTCGAGGATGTCGTCGCGTAGTTGGTAGACCATGCCGAAGCAGCGACCGAACTCGGTGAGAGCGTCGCGCAGTTCGTCGTCGTGTCCTGCGGTGATGGCCCCGACGTGGCACGAGGCCGACATCAACGCGGCAGTCTTGCCCTCGATGGCCTCGTAGTACTCATCGAGCGTGCGTTCGACGTTGTAGATGGTCTTGACTTCGCTGGCCTGACCGCGGGTCAGCCAGGCGAGAGTGTGGGCCATGAGCCGGGCCATCTCGACGCCGTGGTCGGCGGCAATGCCGGCCGAACGAGCCATGAGGTAGTCACCGCCGACGATGGCGATGAGGTTGCCGTAGCGGGCGTTGACGCTCGCGACGTTGCGTCGAATCTCGGCTTCGTCCATGACGTCGTCGTGGTAGAGCGAGGCGAGGTGCATCAGTTCAACGGCGACGCCGCCGAGGAGGTCGTCACGAGTGGCTTCGCGCTCGCCAAAGGTGGCCGAGGCGACAGCCAGCAGAGGGCGCAGGCGCTTGCCGCCGGCGTAGATCAAGTGGGTGGTGACGGCGTCGAGGTATTCGTCGCCGAAGACCACTGATTCAGCGAGCATGCCTTCGAGCCGCTGAACGTCTGCTTCTACTGAAGGGAGCCGCAAGTGCTCGTAAGGATTCACTTCACCAGCCTAGAGGAGGGTGCGACCTTCACCACCCGCGAAGGGGGTCTCGCCACGAGGGGCGAAGCGATAGTCGGCATCGATGGGGAAGGTCTGGCGGCGCAGCGCCAATTACGCCATCGATGTGGCTCTTTCGTGACCGTTACTACTGGTCACGTGGGGCGGAATTGGCTGTCTCACTCGACCGGTACACTCAGAACAGGAACGAATAAAGGAATTCAATTGTTCGAACGTTTTACAGACCGTGCCCGCCGAGTCCTCGTACTCGCTCAGGAAGAAGCGCGTGACCTGAACCATGCGTTCATTGGCACGGAGCACATCCTCCTTGGCCTCATTCGTGAGGGTGAGGGTGTTGCCGCCAAGGCCCTCGACGCGTTGGGGGTCACCTTCGACGTCGTTCGTGAGAAGGTCGAAGAGGCCATCGGCCCGAACTCCAACCCCAGCCCCGGTTCGCCGCCCTTCACGCCACGCGCGAAGAAGGTGCTGGAGCTGTCGCTTCGCGAAGCGCTGCAGCTGGGCCACTCCTACATCGGCACGGAACACATGCTGCTCGGTCTCGTCCGCGAGGGCGACGGTGTTGCGGCGCAGGTGCTCAACGAACTCGGTGCCGACATGGCTCGCGTTCGTACCCAGGTGATTCAGATGATGACCGGTCAGGCCGGTAAGGAAAGTGGCGCCGCTGCTTCTTCCGGCGCCAAGAGCGGTGACGGTGACTCCCAGGGCGGCTCGGCCGTTCTCGACCAGTTCGGTCGCAACCTGACGCAGTACGCCCGTGAAGGCAAGCTGGACCCGCTCGTCGGTCGCGACAAGGAAGTCGAGCGCGTCATGCAGGTCCTGTCGCGTCGTACGAAGAACAACCCAGTGCTCATTGGTGAGCCCGGTGTTGGCAAGACGGCCATCGTTGAGGGCCTCGCCCAGAAGATCGTGGCCAACCAGGTCCCGGTGACGCTGGTCGACAAGCAGCTCTACACCCTCGACCTCGGCGCCCTCGTCGCTGGTTCGCGTTACCGCGGTGACTTCGAAGAGCGCCTGAAGAAGGTGCTCAAGGAGATTCGCACGCGTGGCGACATCATCCTCTTCATCGACGAGATCCACACGCTGGTGGGTGCCGGTGCGGCCGAAGGTGCAATCGACGCGGCGTCAATCTTGAAGCCGATGTTGGCCCGCGGTGAGCTCCAGACCGTCGGCGCCACGACCATCGACGAGTACCGCAAGCACATCGAAAAGGACGCCGCCCTCGAGCGTCGCTTCCAGCCGGTGACCGTGGACCAGCCCTCGGTGGCCATGACCATTGAAATCCTCAAGGGTCTTCGTGAGGTCTACGAAGAGTTCCACGCCGTCAAGATCACCGACCAGGCCCTGGTGGCCGCCGCCAACTTGGCTGACCGCTACATCGCCGACCGCTTCTTGCCGGACAAGGCCATCGACCTCATTGACGAGGCCGGTTCGCGCCTGCGCATTCGTCGCATGGCAGCGCCACCCGCCGCGAAGAAGATCGACGAGGACATTGCTCGTATCCGCGCCGACAAGGAAACCGCCATGGAGAAGGGCGCCCTCGACCAGGCCAAGGCACTGGAAGAGCAGGAGCGTGAGCTGCTGTCAAAGAAGGACGAACTTGACGCGTCGGTGAAGGCCAGCGGTGGTGAGACCTTCGACCTCGTGGACGAAGAGACCATCGCCGAGGTGTTGGCGAACTGGACCGGTATTCCGGTCTACCGCCTCACGGAAGAAGAGACCTCGAAGCTCTTGCGCATGGAGGACGAACTTCACAAGCGCATCATTGGCCAGAACGAGGCAATCATTGCCTTGAGCCGCGCCATTCGCCGCACTCGCGCTGGCTTGAAGGACCCCAAGCGTCCCGGTGGCTCCTTCATCTTCCTCGGCCCCACTGGTGTCGGTAAGACGGAGCTGGCCAAGACGCTGGCCGAGTTCCTCTTCGATGACGAAGACGCGCTGATTCAGCTCGACATGTCTGAGTACATGGAGAAGCACTCGGTGAGCCGTCTCGTTGGTTCGCCCCCGGGCTACGTGGGCTACGACGAAGGTGGTCAGCTGACTGAGGCCGTCCGCCGCAAGCCGTTCTCGGTGGTGCTGTTCGACGAGGTCGAAAAGGCGCACCCCGACGTCTTCAACACGCTGTTGCAGATTCTCGAAGATGGTCGCTTGACCGACTCGCAGGGTCGTCAGATTGACTTCAAGAACACCATCTTGATCATGACGTCGAACCTCGGAACGGCCGACCTGCGCAAGACCATGGGCTTCGGCAAGGGCGACGACTTGGCCAGCTACGAGCGGATGAAGGAAAAGGTGCACGCCGCACTCAAGAGCCACTTCCGTCCCGAGTTCCTCAACCGTATTGACGACACCATCGTCTTCCACGAGTTGACGAAGGACGAAGTCATCGAGATTGCCCAGTTGTTCATCAACCGTCTCCGCGACCAGTTGTCGGTCCAGGGTCTTGGCCTCGAGCTATCAGCGGCGGCCCAGGGCTTCCTCGCCGACAAGGGCTACGACCGTGAACTGGGTGCTCGACCGCTACGTCGTGCGATTCAGCAGTACGTCGAGGACGTCTTGAGCGAGAAGATTCTCTTCAAGGAGTTTCACGCCCCGCAGACCATCGTGATCGACGTCGCTGAGGGCCCCGACGGTCCTCACCTGACGTTCGAGGGCATTGACGGTTTGCCGCCGTCAGTCGACTTCGAGGACACGACGCCGACCGCGTAGTTTGTCTCAGCACCAGTGCACGGAGCCGCCCGCGAGGGCGGCTTCGTGCTTTGCGGTGACTCGTTGTCACGCGTTGGCTCTAGGGTCGTTGAGGTGAAATCTCGAACTCTCCACGTCTGCCGTGACTGCGGCACCACCTCGGTGAAGTGGGTGGGCCGCTGCCCCGGCTGTGGCGCATTCAACACCTTCGACGAAGAAGTACAGACGGCGCAGGCGCCACTGGCCACCCCGGTGGAAACGCAGTCCTTGCACGTCCTCAGCGACGAGACGCGGCCCAGGCGTTCGACGTTGGTCGGCGAGTTTGACCGTGTGCTCGGTGGCGGCCTCGTCGCCGGATCTACCACGCTCCTGTTTGGCGAACCCGGCATTGGAAAGTCGACGTTGGCACTGATGTCCCTTCGGGCGCTGGCCGAGCAAGGAACCAGTGTTCTGCTCATTGGCGCCGAAGAATCGGCGGCCCAGGTTGCCGGTCGTGCCCGCCGCCTCGGCCCAGTGCCGGAGGGCCTCGACGTGGCCATTACGACTTCGGTGGCGTCAGCCGTGGCGCTGCTCGAAGAACGTCGTCCCGCAGTTTGCGTCATCGACTCGATTTCGGCAATGAGTGCCGATGAGCTCCCGGGCGTGGCCGGATCAGTGGCCCAAGTGCGACACGCCGCCGAACAACTGTGTTCGACCGCCAAGCGCACCGACACCGCACTCATTCTGGTGGGCCACGTCACGAAGGACGGTGAGCTCGCTGGTCCTCGAACGCTGGAACACCTCGTTGACACCGTGGTGCGCATCGAGGGTGATCGGTACGCCCCACTTCGCATCGTGCGAGCGCTCAAGCACCGATTTGGACCCACCGGCGAAGTCGGCCTACTGGAGATGGTGGGCGATGGTCTGCGGGAATTACCCGAAAGCGCCCTTGCGCTCACTGGTGGTGATGACGACGTTTCCGGCGTGGTCCTCACCGTGACCAACGACGGCTCGCGTTCCTTCCTGGTTGAAGTGCAGGCCCTCGTGGCCTCCTCGACCGGTGCCCCGCGACGCGTGGCGCACCAAGTCTCTTCCCAACGTCTCGCCCTACTGCTGGCCGTCTTGGAAGCCCGCTGCGATATCAACGTGGCCGGCGTCGACGTGTTCGCCGCGACCGCCGGCGGCGTGGCCGCCACCGAGCCAGCGGCCGACCTGGCCCTGGCGCTGGCCGTGGCCTCCGCCTCCATTGGCTTCACCGTGCCCCGCTCGCTGGTGGTACTCGGCGAAGTGGGACTAGCGGGTGAACTGCGGGCCGTGAGCGGTCTGCAGCGTCGTGTTCGTGAAGCCCAGCGCCGTGGGGCGTCCGCGGTCATCGTGCCCGTCGCCGGAGAGGATCTGGAGGTGGTGGGACTCACGGTGCACCGTTGTCCGACACTGGCCGCGGCTATTGCGACGGTGCGGGCCGATCGCTAGAGCGGAAAGTGCAGCATGAGCGGCTTCGACACCGCGCTCTGCTGGTAGGCCGCGGCGGCGGTGCGCAGGGCGGTCACCGTGCAGACCGTCGTGCCGGCCCCACTGACCGTGTGGTAGGCCAGCAGGCAGTGCTTCCCGGTAACGCGAAGTTGGTAAGTGCCAACCGTGCCGCCGGCGACGGACACCACGGCCGTGTGGATACCGGAGTTGCTGAGCGACAACGTCACTGGTGCCTGGGGCAAGAGCGGATTGGGGATCGGTGCCGTGGTTGAGAGATACGGCCCCAGAATCGTTTCGAGTCCGCCGGCGATCCACGCGGCGTAGGTGCCGTTCATGTGCACCCCGTCGTAGTAGACGAGGTAGTTGGTCGTGGGAGTGGCCGCCCAAATCGGGCATCGGACGGGGCTACAAAACAAGGGCGTGACGTCGACGAAGGTCACGTGGGTGGCCGCGGCGGCCTCGCGAATCTCGGTGCTGCCGTTCTGGGCCGGCGTGGTCTCACAGCCCTGAATATCGGTCGGGTGTGCGAGGGGGCACGTTGGAATCTGCCTAGGGATGTGGGGCATGCTCCCGAGGAGAATCACCTTGCTCCCGCTCGGCGCGAGCGCCTTAATGACCTGCTCCATCGCCGTGGTCTGGGGGTAGTGATAGGTGTCAGTCAGCGCGGTTGTCTCCAGCCCAATGGGGAAGACGAATGTCGGCTTCGTGGCATTGGCGAAGGCGATGGCCTGGTTGAGGAACGTCGTGCAACCCGCGGGACCGCCCGACATAAAGGCGAAGTAGGGGCCGCACCCACTGAAAGCGGTGTAGATCACGTGGAAGTTGAGGTCGAGTCCCAGGCGATCAAAGGTCGGGATCCACATGGCGGACTGGGAGTCGCCGAAGATGTAGATGGACTTAGGGGTCGACACGTTGCCGAAGGAACAACTCTTGACCGGGTCGGTGGGGAAGGTCGTCGTCCAGTTGCAGATATGAATGTTGACCGGGTCGTTGGCCTGGGTGGGATTGGCCAACGTGGGCACCGTCTTGGTGAAGTCTGGCCCCACCGTCTGGTTGGCCGCAGTCGCGAGGGCGCTCTCGATTTGGGCCAGGGTGGGGAGTGGCGTTTGCGCCGCGCGGGCCGCACCCCCGTGCCCACCGAGCAGGGCGAGGGAGGCGAGGACAAGGGCCGCGACCGAGCGGCTCAGTATTCGAATCGACGACGTAAGGGACATGGCTAAAAGGGTACCGTAGCCACCGTTTGGACGTCGGATTCTGCCAGCTCGTGCGGTCCGTCACGCTTGTGGAAAAAGTGCGGTAGAATAGTAAATCCCCTTTAGCTGTCTGGCCTATGCCCGACGAGGAGAACCTGCGTACATGGCAACTCACAAGTACAAGAAGGGCGATCGACTGGTCTACCCTCACCACGGCGCTTGCACCGTGGAGAAGATCGAGAAGATCACCGCGTTTGACGTGAAGCAGGACTACCTAAAGCTCAAAGTCGCCTACACCGACCTCGTCTTGATGGTTCCCGTGGCCAACGCTGAGTCGGTCGGACTCCGCGAGGTCATCAATGACGAAGAAGTCGAAGAAGTCTTCGCCGTGCTTCGCAAGAAGGAAGCTCGCATGCCGACGAACTGGTCGCGTCGATTCAAGAACCACTCGGAGAAGCTTCGTTCAGGTGACATCTACCAGGTGGCTGAAGTCGTCCGTAACTTGTCGATTCGTGACAAGGACAAGGGTCTGTCGGCTGGCGAAAAGCGCATGCTCACCCGTGCGCGTCAGATTCTCGTTTCCGAACTGACCTTCGCCCTCAATGTGGACACCGAAGCTGCAGAGGCCAAGCTCGCCTCGGTGCTGCCCTAGTCGTGACGGTCGCCGCCGTCGTCGTGGCCGGCGGCCGCGGGGTTCGTTTCGGCGGCCCCAAGCAGTTCCTCCCCTTTAATGGAACGACCGTGGCCGCCCACGCCGTGTCGTCGGCGCGCATCGTGGCCGACGTCGTGGTGCTGGTCGTACCCGAGAACTACCAGGGAAGTGGTGAGGGCGCCGATCTGGTGGTCGCCGGTGGCGATAGCCGATCAGCGTCAGTGCGGGCTGGCCTAGCCGCCACCGGACTGGCCGATATCGTCGTCGTCCACGACGCCGCTCGACCTATGGCGAGCGCCGAACTGTTCTTGAGGGTCGTCGCGGCCGTTCGCGACGGCGCCGACGCCGCCATTCCCGGACTCCCACTTACCGACACCGTGAAGCGCGTTGCCGATGGCGTCGCCGTGGGAACGCTCAATAGAGATGAACTCGTGGCCGTGCAGACGCCCCAGGCCTTCCGTCGCGACGCCTTGGTCGCGGCGCACGCCGCGGGCGAAGACGCGACCGACGATGCCGCTCTGGTGGAACGGGCGGGCGGTCGAGTCGCGGTCGTTCCCGGCGAGCGCGACAACATCAAACTGACGGAACCCGACGACGCCCAACGCCTGCGGCGACTACGTGGAGGCTCGATGCGAATCGGTCACGGCTACGACGTCCACAAGGTCAGCGATGACGAATCGCGCGAACTGTGGCTCGGCCTGGTGCACCTTCCCGGGGCAGCCGGTCTCGTTGGTCACTCCGACGCCGATGTAGCCACGCACGCGCTGTGTGATGCGCTACTGGGTGCGGCCAACCTCGGTGACCTTGGTCGCCATTTTCCCGATTCCGATCCCGCCTACAAGGGAGCATCGTCGGGTGTCCTACTGGCTGCTGTCATTGAGAAGCTCGCGCTCCTCGGCTTGCGGCCGACGTCGGCCGACGTCACCATCATCGCGGAGCGGCCTAAGTTGGCGCCGCACATGCCCGCGATGTCAAAGGCCCTAACTGCGGCCTTGGGGTGCGTAGTGTCGGTGAAGGCCACGACCGCTGAAGGCTTGGGGGCCATTGGCCGCCACGAAGGTATTAGCGCTACTGCTGTTGTTCTAGTTGAGGAGTACTCATGAGCCCCCGTCCCGCACCACGTCGTAATTCTGGTGGACGCCCCGCACGGCAAGGTGGCCGTCCGATCGCTGGCGGACAAGTAGGTCAGCGTCGCACCCCGCCTCGTGACAAGGAAGGTCTCGGCGGTGAGCAGGTCGAAGGTCGCCACGCGGTCCTCGAACTGTTGAAGGCGCGTCGCCGCACTATCCAGCGCATTTACATCGCTGACGCGCAGGACCCTTCGGAGATTTTGGATGCGATTGAGCGCGAAGCTCAGCGCCAGCGTGTCCCCACGCAACTCGTTTCCATGGCTCGTTTGGACCGCGAAGCCAGGACGGAAGGTCACCAGGGCGTTATGGCCATCGCCAGCCGTCTGGACACGGTGCCGCTCGAGACTCTCCTCGAGCAGACGAACCCATTTTTGCTGGTCTGCGACGGCGTAACCGACCCACGAAACCTGGGGGCCATGTTGCGAAGCGCCGATGGCGCAGGAGTGTCCGGTGTGGTCGTTCCTCGTCACCGGTCGGCAAGGATTTCGCCGACCGTGACCAAGACGGCAGTGGGCGCCATCGAGTACCTGACGTTTAGCGACGTTGGCGGAATCCCCACCGCTATCGATCAGATGAACAAGGCAGGAATTTTGACAGTCGGACTCGCTGGTGAGTCAACGGACTCCCTCTATGACTTAGACCTCGGCTCGACACCCGTCGCACTCGTCGTTGGCGGAGAAGAAAACGGGCTGTCAGCACTGACTCGCAAGCGATGCCAAGCGGTGGTTTCTATCCCACAGATTGGCAAGATTGTCTCTCTGAACGCCGGCGTCGCAGTGTCGATTGCGGCATTCGAAGTTGC
>Ga0164296_1004805_pt1 | contig 12129 bp, 13 predicted proteins | sample GEODES057metaG_FD_113533 | JGI IMG/M metagenome (GOLD analysis project Ga0164296, IMG submission 113533) | Dystrophic lake water microbial communities from Trout Bog Lake, Wisconsin, USA - GEODES057 metaG | ecosystem: Environmental > Aquatic > Freshwater > Lake | place: USA: Trout Bog Lake...
ACCGGACGAACTTGTTGCAAAATAAGTGGTAATGGGAACCATGCCACTGTTCAGAACCTCTAGATTCATAGATGGGGGCGCAGGAGGTGGAGGGGGGAGAGGCGGTCCAGTTAAAATTGGCAACGGAGTATTTACCGATGTATATCCTACAACTGGCTGAGCATCGCCTGTCAGTAGATAACCTGCGCCCGCCGTTGCGCCTGCTCCAGGACCTCGCTGTAAAACAACATTTGCTAAGGGAGGAGTATAACTTGTTAACCGTGACGGTGCTCCTGAGCCCGCAGCAGTACCTGACATCGGCGAATTATCCATTGGCTGAATATCATAGCCACCTCCAACAACGCTATTGGATCCTGCAAAACTATTTGCGCTTCCATTTCCGTCACGCAACGAAGTATTTACACTTCCGCTCTGGAAACCCTCTAGGCTTTTAATCTCTGGTACTGCTAAGGCGTGTATTAAATTCTTAGAAGGTATTGTGTCAATTAATAACTTTTCAACGGGTTGCTCAGGGGCAGACTCAGCCGTACCAGCGGGTGCAGCGGGTGCAGCGGGTGCAGCGGGTGGGGTAGAAGGAGGCGCGTCTGTAAAATACTCATTATGAGTACGACCAAAAATCTCCGGCCACATGTACAATAACACTATAACAGCAATTGCTGCTACGATTGCCAGGACTGTTCCAGCTGACACCATTCTGCTTGTAGTCTTTAAAAAATTTGACTGAATTACGGTTATTATTTTATTACGCACAATGCCTTATAAATTGCGTTATAGGGAAGATGACGTTATTGAAGTAGGGCTTGATGAAGCGGGTCGGGGTTGCCTATTTGGACGACTCTATGTCGGGGCAGTTGTCTTCAGCAATGATACCGATGATATGTTTGATAATGGAGTGGCGCTTAACGAGATTCGCGATTCAAAACTTCTAACAAAGCGAAAACGTGATATACTTTACGATTATATTCAAGAATGTGCGTTGGATAAGGCGACGGCGTTTGTGACTGCTAAAGAGATTGATGAACAGAATGTTCTCCAAGCGGATTTAACGGCGATGCATCGCGCCCTGGATTCTTTGGTGGTGCCAGTTGAGCGAGTGCTGGTAGACGGTGACCATTGGCGACCCTATAAGGATACGGAGGGACACGCTATTGTGGACGGTGACGCGCAGTATCTAGCAATTGCGGCGGCGGGCATTCTTGCCAAAGTATCACGTGATCGTTGGGTTGAAGAGATGGTGGCAGCTAATCCAGAGTGGGATTCCCACTACGGATTAAGTACAAATATGGGTTATGGAACCGCTAAGCATATGACGGGCTTGACGGCACACGGTGTCACGCCTGAACACCGTCGTAGTTTCGCACCTGTCCGCGCAATCACGGGCGGTCCGATTAAACGAGCCAAATCAGCGGAGCGTTGGCTAGGAGAGGACGATTAAGTCGGTTGCTCTTCGCTTTGGGGTCGCTCTTCGCTTACCACCAGCCGCCAACCTTCACGTTGTTCTTCTTGTTGTTGCGGCGGGAGCGGCGGCTGCGGCGGGAGCGGCGGCTCTTGCGCGACTTCTTGTTGTTCTTCGTGTTGTTGTTGCGGCGGCGGCGTCCTCCCATCATCATCTTGTTCTGGCGGGAGCGGCGGGACGCACGGCGGCTGCGGCGGGACGCACGGCGGGAGCGGCGAGAGCGGCGGCGGGACGCAGGCGCAGCGGCGTTGTTGCCGTTCTTGTTGTTGCTGTTGTTCAGCAGGTTGTTGTTGTTGCGGCGTCCTCCGCGCGTGGAGCGGCGGGACTTGCGGGATGCACGGCGAGAGCGGCGGGAAGCACGACGAGAGCGAGCCATTTGTTTCTGATTACGGCGGCTATTTTTATTTCTGCGCATGTAGCCACCACCCGTCGTCACTGAAAACTCGGCAAGATACGGATTGCCTGAGGAAGGGGTGCCTGAAATGGGCATGGATCCAGAGTAATATCCGCCCGCCTGACCTGGGAGCCGGGGAGCAGCCGCGCCTAACGCACCGAACAGACCGCTCACCGCGCCAGTCGCCGCGCCAACCGTGTTGCTCGCCACCTTACCAACGCCGCTAACCGCCTTGGTCGCCGTGGTACCTACACCTCCTAGAACATTCGTCGCACCCTTACCAACAGATCCCAACGTATTTGTTACAGCTCCGAATCCCATGTTTACCGCTGTAAATGACTTATTCAGTGGTGAATTGTTGTTCTTGTTCTTATTCTTCTTGTTGTTCGCCTTGAACGAATTATTCCTCATATTCGGAGACGCCTCAGGATCCTGGCTCGCCGATAAGTTGTAATTATTATTACGTCTCGGGGCAGTTGCATTGGTTAAGGGACCACGCTCCACATTGTTCATAGCATTATTTCTAGCAGCCTTAGCACCTGTATTTAGACCGTTCATATTTCTATTCTATAACGGCGATTTTAACCGCAAAAATTGAGTATATAAAGCCGAAACCTGTATCTCTAACAAAATGAGAGTACTATACTTTGATACTGAAACAAATGGGTTGCCAAAGGTCCGGGGTGGCGCTGATACTGATGTGAAAAACCACCCTGAGCCAGTAGAAATCGCTTGGCAGATATTGGAGGACGGGGTTCTGGTAAAGCGTCGTTCGGCACTTATTAAGCCGGACCCTGATATAGTATGGAATATGGAGAGTGCTATGATTCATAAAATCTATAAGCCGTTCGCAGTTGCGAATGGCACGCCTGGCGTTGATGTATTTACGGAGTTCAAGGAGGACTGCGCATGTTGCGATGCGATTATTGCTCACAATCTTGCGTTTGATCTGCCCGTTGTCAAGTGTGCGTGCCTACGTCTTTGTCCGGCAGATTTGGACTTCTCGTGGCTGCCCGCAAAGCAGATTTGTACTATGAAGCTCACGACACCGGTATGTAAACTTCCCTATAAGGATTCTAAGTATCCGCAACGCCCTGGTTCGTATAAGCAGCCGCGGCTCGCCGAGCTCCACACATTTCTCTTTGGCAATGAAGGAGTGTATGAGGCGCATCGGGCGGCGAGCGACGTTGAGTGCCTAATAGCGTGCTCTCATGAACTTATTCGCCGTAATATTCTAGTGCTATAATAAGGATGGCAGGGATGGCGGTTGCGGGGCATTTTTTACCGCTTTCACACGGACAGACTATGTATTATGAAGTTCACGGAAATCGTAAAGGACCCGTGGCACTTGTATTACATGGTGGACCCGGTGCCGGACTTTCACCGCTCTCAGTGCATATGTTTGACCTGACTCGGTGGTGCGTTATATTATACGACCAGCGAGGCTGCGGTCGGTCCAAACCTTTCGGCGTTCCATCGCTTTCTCACAATACCACGGACGATTTACTTGATGATATGGAACGGTTGCGACGAGTTCTTAAGGTGAAGAAGTGGTATTTAACCGGCGCCTCATGGGGCTCCACGTTGGCGTTGGTTTATGCAGAAAAGTATCCGTATCGGGTTAGCGGACTGCTACTGCGATCTCTCTGTTTGATGGATGATACCGAATCCGCTTGGCTCTACGAACCTCACGGTGCTGCTCAAGTATTTCCTTCCGAATATGAGCGTTTTTTAGCACCATTGACTGTCGCTGAGCGGAAAGGGACGATGATGGAGATTTTACGGGCGTATCAGAAGCGGTTAACAAGCCCCGATAAGAAGGTAGCGACAGAAGCAGCGGCTGCTTGGACCGCTTGGGAAGATTCCGTTGTTGCACTTATACCAAGACCAGTTACGTTCAAAGGAAAGAAAGATATATCCGTTGCGATTTTGGAAAATCACTACTTTATCAACACCGGCTTTTTAAAGCCAGGTCAGATCTTAGCAGATGCGCATCGGTTACGAAGAATACCAATTGATGTTATTCACGGGCGCTACGATATGATTTGCCCCTACCGTTCTGTTGCTGAATTATCCAAGATATTGCCACAAATGAAGGTAAAACGTGTAGAGGATGGCGGTCACTCCGGTTATTTTAAAGAAGAAGTAGGTTACATTCGTAAAGTTACTGACGCTTTTGTTAAGGGGGTGCCACGTAGTAAAGGGACGTTGAAGGCAGTGCGTACGGCGAACCTATCTAAATTGAAGACTCGTAAGAGAAGTAGAGAATGAGTAGTGGAGGACGTGGATTGCGTATCTGTGTACTCTCAGGCTCATCGCGCACTGTTGCGCACGCTTACGGTCTGAGTCAGGATGCTCGTATTATTGAACAAATATTACGAGAAGCCACTGCAGGCGGATCGGTAAAAATAGATTCGGTAGAGCACGGAGACGCTTATACGTACGGAACCGGTAATAGAGCATCAGGGGCGGTTGATATTAATATTCATTTGGAGGTGCCCTGCCGTATGGCATGGAAGTATGCGCGTATCAATATCGTCGTTGTCAATCAAGAGTGGTGGTATTCCGACGCGTGGAAATGGGTGTTGGAGCCGCGAGAGAAGGGCGGTGCTGACATCATTGTCTTCAAATCCAAGTACGCGCGTAATATGTTTTTTGACGTTGAAGACTCTCGTACACGTGTGATTTCTTGGCGTGCCGGTCCCGAAATTTCTGCCGGTTTGTCTGCTCTCGGTAAGAAAAAGCGTGAGTTTCTGTACTTGGTGGGTGCATCGGCGAACAAAGCCGCCGCCGCAATGATTGTTGTCGGCTCCTGGAAGGCGGAGTGGCCGCCGCTTCATGTTTACGGCTCCAAAATGATTATGGACTCGCTACGTGCGAAGTTTATAGACGCGAGTGTACGCGGCGTTGAACTCCTTGATACGTACGCTACCGAGACAGAAAGAGTGAAAGCGCAGGCGGAGTACGAGTTTCACGTAGTTGCATCCGCGGCAGAGGGATTCGGTTATACATTTGCCGAAGCGGCAGCGGTCGGTGCTCTACCTCTATGGACCGATATCGGTGTCTATACTGAACTCTATGGCGATATTCTTGGCTCTGTTGGTAAGATTTCTACACGGAAGGTATTGGAAGAATCCGCGTTTCCTGATAAACCTGCATTGTTTAGTGAAGCCGATGTTTGTCGTGCGGTAGAATCCCTGCTAGGACTCACCAAAGATGAGCAAAAGACACTATCTGGCGCTTTACGCCACCGCTCTACGACTCGTATGAAGGATTTCCGTGCGGCGTGCCGTTCTCTACTCAAATCCGCAATCAAACTACTTATTGTACCGACCGTAGTCGCTGCGTATCCGCCACGGCTACCTGCGATTCCTGATTTTCCTCACGTCGCCGTAGTGACGCTGACGCATAATCGTCCCAAGTGGTTTCCCAATATGGCGAATAATATCTTAAAATCCGATTATCCCAGTGATAAGATTACCTGGATTATTGCCGACGATAGCGACTCGGCGGGAAGAGTGGATGGCGCCGTTGCCAAATTCCAAAGTGTCAATCGGCATATTCGTGTAAAATATTTATCAATGCCAAAAAAGTTGGCAATCGGCGATAAGCGTAATAAGGCGTGTTTAGCCGCACCGCCTGAATGTTCTATCTTCATGATGATGGACGACGACGACCACTATCCTGTTTCCTCTATCCGTGCGCGTATGGCATACCTCAACGATCCTGCGATTGAATGCGTCTATTGCTCTACCTTGCCGATGTACGACTCCAAACGGTATATTAGTGCGATGAATGTGCCGCCTCTAAACTTATCTGTGGCAGAGCGTGTTAGCGAAGCATCCCTAGCGTTCAAGCGGTCCTTCTTTGATGCTGGACGTTTTCCTGCGTCGGTCAATGTCGCCGAAGGCGAGGGATTCATTGTCGGTCGTGAATCATTGACCGCCGAAATCTCTCCTCGTGGAATTATTGTTTCGTTTTTACACGGCGGCAATGCCACGTCTCGTCGTGTGCCTGATGCCACTGAAGCCAATGGATGCCATTACGGATTCAGTGATGAATTTTTCACATATATTTCAGAGATTTCTCTTTAAAAATCTTCTGTTGTCGTCCACCGTTTATTCAGATTTTTACACATAGCGACAGCCGTCGCCGCTTGAAACGATTTGTAAACCGGCGAAGAGGTATCTATAGTTGGCGGATTGAGTAATTCAGCAGCCCCCTTCATTTGTGCTACATAATTCCCAGGACTTGTATTAGTAAACCCAGGTCCAGGTATCGCCGCTGATCCACCGTTAAAAGCGAGATATCGTCCAAGCAGAGCACTGATTGCCATCTTTGTTCCAGTACCGCCTTGTTTAAAAGCATTTTGGATCGTCGGTAAATAATTATAGCTACCGATAGAGTAACTCATAATTGCGTAAGCGATATCGGGAGAAATATAGGATAGTACTAAATCCGTATTAAAATCGGATAAAGGTATTCCTGCGCATCCTGACAAATCGGTAGGAAGTGCCCCAGAAATATCCGATGCAGAGTCGGTCACTGTTTGGTTCGCAAATCCCTCGCGGCTTGGCTTAGGATTGTTATAAATAAATACACATATTCCTAATACTATAAAAAATATAATTGCTACTAATAATTCGTCCAACATCTTATTTAGTCTAAACAAAACAAAACTTTATGAGATAGATGGATTTATCAGGTGCGAATGGTGGACCCCTTGGTCCGCTAGGACACGTTGAGCCGTTAGCGTTTGCTACAGCGGATTTTGATGATGCTGATGCCGGCTCTGGCACAATGACAAATACAAAACAGGGTATAGAGAACGCTCTACAATTTCATATGAATGTAGGAAATACTATTGTACCCGATGAGCGCGATTATCTCCGACCCTGGCGTAAGCGTCTCCGTGATATTCTAACAAATGAAAGTGAACTGCTAACGACATTTCTAGAAAAACCACTGGAGGATACCTCTATTGTCCAACGGCACTCGCACTTCATTCGCTCCCTGGAACTTCCAACACTGAGCTCGTCGTCGCAGTGGATGAAGGATAAGGTTGCGGTTATTGTAGATAATGATACAGTGCTGAGCGAGCTAGAGGCGGAGCTTGGTCATTCTATTAGCGATATTCGTAAGGATATTCACGCCGTTATGAATGCGTACTTAGAAACGGTCAAGGAGATGTTTCGTAGTATGGAAATTTTGAATTTGAAGATTGAAAAAGTGGATACGATGAAAAAGCGCCTGCTCGGCATCTCCATTGAAGATGTGGAGACAGAGGAAATCCTGGCTCTCAAACAATCGGTGGTTGGATATATTCGGTCCGAGTACGAGCGCAATAAAATTCAGGGCGACTATAGCGAGTTTTGCCGGCACTATGCACGCTTCACAGCGCTGCGCTCCATCCTAATGGCGCTCAATGTGAGCACCAACAACGCCGATGGTCCTATTTGCTCTATTTGTACGACGGAGCGCGTCTGCTGGGCTTTGGTGCCCTGCGGTCACACGTTCTGTAACGGATGCGCGCAAAAACAGCGGCATCTCTGCTTCGTCTGCCGTACAACTCTACGGGACCGGCAGCGCCTTTACTTCATTTAGGGTCTCATCAATCCAGGCGACGTTGGCAAGGGTGTCTGTGAGATTTTGGGTGGTCTCGTCGTCTAATTGATCTGGAATCTTACTTTTGATTCGTTGTATAAGGGAATTATAACGAATCAGAAAGAACTGGCGTAGAAATCGGCGGGTTTCCTCGCTCGGCGGAGCGTCCATTGCTGATGTTTGAAGGGGGGGGAGGAGGGGATTCATTTTTTCTGATAAAAAATGACGTTGCGTTTAAAAATAGTAGTCAATAATCATATAGATTATAATAGAGAAATGTCTATTGTACCAGGTGGTTCTACAAACTCCCTCCTGGTGCCAACGAGTGCTCCTTCTGCCCCCGCCATCAGCGAACTCCCCGCTTTGCTGAAGCGCTGGATGACAATCCAAGAGGAAGTCGCATCTCTTAATGCCGAAATGAAGCAGCGTCGTACACAGTCCAAGGCGCTTAAGGATATTATTCTACGTATTATGGAATCCAATAATGTAGCAAAGATTAATGTCAGTAAGGGTGCGGTTGTTCATAAGACGCGCGAAGTCACCGAAAAACTCTCCAGCGGATTTATGCTCAAACATTTCAAAGAATTCTTCGGCGGCGATGAGGAGCGTGCGGCATCCCTTGTGAACTACCTAGAAGAGAACCGCACGAGCATTATGAAGCATGACCTCAAGCTACATGTTCCCAAGCCAGGTGGTGGCGCCGGTAGTGAATAAAAAATTTAGTAAAGTAGAATCAATATGTTCGGTGGTGCGGTTGCCAATGGTGTAAATGCTGCTCTTGAAGCCACGCCTTTTAAGATTTCAGAGCCGTTTGAGAATCAGACGGGTATGAGCGCGCTGCCGTTCCGTGCGGCACTCGTATCAGGAATCACCCTTCTTATCGTTTTAGGGCTCCTGCTCCTTTTTGGACAGTACCTCTGGAATAACGTCCTCCACGTTCTTGTTCCTGGCGTCAAGGAGGCGAAGTCTGTATGGCAAATCCTCGGCATTTCTATCTTAATCATGCTGCTCAGCCCCGGCAGCTGCCAGTGCGCCATGTAAATTCCTTCCTTCGGTGTAGAGGAATGGACCCCTCCCAAACAAAAATCATACAATGTTTTTTGTTTGTTTTATGTGTTGCACTTTATATAGAATTTGTAATACAGACATTTAATTTCGTTATGTACCTACTTGATTAGAAGTACTGAAACCGTCCCTTAATTTCGTAAGGTCCCTGCTCCAACGAAAAATGGGGTACGTAATAACCGGGATCACGAGGACCAGAGGGGCGGTCTAGAGTCGCCTTCTCCGATAAGCACGTGAACGCAATATTATGCGCAGTCTTTACAATTACATTACGGAAGGCGTCGCGCAGTTGTTGGCGCTCGTCTTCGTCGTATACAAGCGTATCAATCAGTATATTTCCACGATCATTGAATTTCATAAACTCAACCTCAATATCACGCGACCGCAATGCCTTCTTCAAGCATCGTCCTACGAAGCTTGCCGGTGGCTCAATATCGTGCTGGGTAGCAAATGGTAGTTGGTAGGTCTGGTAAGGACCCGCGCCCGAACCCGTAATATCCGCATCAATGCACAGCACCTTCTCAAGAATGAGCTTGAGTTCATTATACGCCATCGCCTCCTTTGATGCGGGTGCCGCCTGCTTCATCGGATAGAGGTGCTTGAGTATTCCCTGTGCTTCTATGCTACGGAGTAAGCATTTCGGCATCGTCTCTCCCTCCAGTGCTATGACGGCAAACCCCTCTTGTAAGTATTTAGGCCGGAGGTAGAAAAATAGACTTAGCCCGATGAGAACAACGAACAATACTCCCGCATATAGCAACGGCTCCATGTCTCTTATTGAAGCCCCAGATTTTTGATTTTATGCGGTTGCAGGGGCACTAGTTGCCCAAGATGTTTGTAGAGTGCGGAACTGGTCGCGCAGCAAGCGGCAAACACTCGCTACCGCCTGACGCGCAATAGTCTGCTCTTGATCCGTATCACCGCCGTCAGACTCCACACCAATACGTACAAACATCTCAGGGCGTAGAGGGTGCGGAACCTTATAACCCGCATATGTAATCCGCGGCTGCGCCTCACCGTCTACGTGATTCTCCACTAAGTAGGTTTCCAGGAGATTGCCCAGGGTGTGCGATTCGTTCGTAAAGACGATATCTACACAAGGGAAACGAGCATCGCCCTGCTGAACAACAACATTCTTCGGTAGCGTTGCGTCAATATCCTCATATTTACGTACAAGCGCTTCGGCAGCCTTTAGCGCATTGGATACAATAAGGGGAATAGGCTGAGTACCTACCGACTCTAGGTAAAACGTGAAATTCGTTGGGTTGCCACGCTCATCCGTAAGATAGCACCGCTGAACCTCCATCGTATTAAACTCACGCTTGAGCTCCGAAAGCTTCTCCTCCGCTAGATCCGTTACCTTTGGAATCTTCTTCGTATTGAGCAGCCAGTTCGTAAAGACATCCTCTAGATGATCTTCGTTCGTATCACGAGTATATTCGTAAGAGCACTGGCTCACTGGCGACCAGCGGATATTCTCCTGTCCTGTGCTAATAGACGCCTTCGTCTTGAGCTTAATCTGCTCATTTGGCGCTGAGCGATTCCACTGCGGTCGCAGTCGGGTAATGAGAACCGTCTCGCCTGTAATAGGGTCGGGAGGAAAGAACTGCACCGTTGGTACCTGTACAGGTGCCTCCAGTGGATTCTCAGGATTCTTCATAAAGATTTGAAAGTCGGACGCAGTGACATCAATCATATCCTTAGACGTATTCTCCTTATCAAGAACGAACTCATAACGAGCAGGGTCAAACGTAGTGTAATCTGCTAGAATCGGAATCATTCCGATACGATGTGAGATGATTTCGTTTACTAGCGGCGTTGTATTTACCGAAATAGTCATCTCAGAGGTTTCCGCCGGCTCGGTCCTGAACGCAACCGACGGTGTTGAGGAAATAATCGTACGACGAATCACATTCGCAAGCGTGACATTTGCATTGAGTTTGAAGGTTGCGCGAATCTTGCCCAGCGCCGGATTTAGTAGAGGCGGTCCCGATTCAACATAACCCGAAAACATTTTGCCTCCTCTTCTATCTTATACACCATTATCAATTTTTAGACCCCACCTCGCTCGTTTTTTTAGACCTTGTTAAATCGCCAGACTTTACAACGAGGAGATGAGCAAGCACCGCCTCTGGTATGGCACGAAATGTCGTCACTGCCAGGGATTTCTAGAAGAACTAGCACGCACCCCATTCGTATCACAGTTTCAGTTAATTTGTGTTGATCCATCACCCTCTCGCCCTCCTCTTCCTAATTGGCTAAAATCCGTCCCAACTCTATGGGTCGCCGGTGAATCCGAGCCACGTGTAGGTCCCGGTCCTGTCAATAATTGGCTTTTTGAAGCTAGACTCAACGGCAGTGGCGGTCCTAAGAATAGTCAACGTTCTATGGACGATAATCGTGGACCCCTTGCCGCTCCTGTATACTCGCCCGACATGGCTCCTCGTGGAGAAGCAACCAGTCGCTCTAATCCTCGCACCGGCGGCTCTATGGCGGTCAGTGCTGGAGGTGGAGGAGCTACCGTAACAGATATGGGAGCGCCTAACGGCGAGCCTAGCGCCTACTACGGCTCCGAAATGGAGGGTGGAATGTGGTCCGATAACTTCAGCTTTCTTGGCAGCGAATTCACCTCCGATAAGGGTGTGAATCCTATTGAGCGCAATTTCGCCTCCCTCATTCCTGGTGGCGCCGCTGGCTCTTCCGCCGCTGCTGCCGCCTCTGCTATCGCCGGTCCTCAAGCACAACGTACCGCAAAGGAAGATAAACTCCTGAAAGAGTTTGAAGCGTATACTGCCAGCCGCGATCGTGATATTAGTCGCCCCGTAGCCCGTATGGGTTAGGTAAAAAAATGACAAAAGGTTTAAACGTATAATTAGATTTAAAAATCAATGGCGAATCTTCTTACGGCGTTTAATACGAAACTCTTTGAATTTGTAGAGGAGCTTGCCGATACCTATCCAGAAGAGAAGGATATCGCAAGTGCTCTAGATTCACTACGTCTTCTAAAGAAGGTGAACCCGAAACTGATTCATTCCGGATTTATGGACTATATTTATCCTGACTTTCACGAGCCAGTCATGAATGAAGACGAGGCAACACTTATCGCAAAAGCGAAGGATATGACGACCGGCGCATACAAGGACTACGCCGTTGCCTATATTATCTTTGATCGCCACTGGGCAAATATGACCGAGGCAAATAAGAAGGCGATTTGGAATTGGTGTAAGGTGATTGTCATTCTTGGACGCCGTGCCGCTGGTATGCCCTAAACTCGTATTTGCGTTTCTTTATTTGTTACAGACTCTTTGTCTCTAACAAGTAAAAACATGTCGGTCTCGTTCTCCGCCACCTATGTACAATTTGTCACGGAACTACTGGAAACATTTCCGGAATACGCAAACGCACTCAATGCCGCCAAGGAAGACCCGAAGGCGCGCGAGAACTTTTTAGCCGTCTGGAAGACCCATACCAACAATATCGCTGTCCAGAACTCATCTATTTTTACGGATGCCGGTTTGGAATTGGTTCCTGGATTTGCCATGACCGCCAAACTATGGTCTGAGCTTTCTGACAATAGTCGCAATGCGATTTGGCGATATTTGACGTCGCT
>Ga0164296_1004807_pt1 | contig 12122 bp, 3 predicted proteins | sample GEODES057metaG_FD_113533 | JGI IMG/M metagenome (GOLD analysis project Ga0164296, IMG submission 113533) | Dystrophic lake water microbial communities from Trout Bog Lake, Wisconsin, USA - GEODES057 metaG | ecosystem: Environmental > Aquatic > Freshwater > Lake | place: USA: Trout Bog Lake...
ATAGGCAGGAACAATCACCACATCATCTTCGGTTGGATCTGTTTTGAGTCGATTGGTTATGCTGTAAGTTATGTCGCCCGAATCATTTCTGGCGGCAAAAATATCGGCCATCTGCATGTTTTGTGGTGTGCCGGCTCCGTGTTGGATACGCATGGTCATCCGAAATGCCCAGACCTTTGCGTTGTATGCGGTGTAGACCACCTGTGGAGAGCCAAAATCAGCACTCTGTATGAGGGTAGAAATTGTAACTTGATTGGTGCTGCCCGAGTTAGGTGATATGATTCTGCGTGTGCCGTATAGGCCCAGCTGCTCACCTTCGTAAGGGTTACCTGGATCGTAACTATTTTCTGTGCCAATCTTGACTGCGGGCAATATTACCTGACCGGATTCGTTGAACACGGTGGCTTTTGAGTTGACAGTTAGAGTTATATTTCCCCAGTCACCGTCGCCTTGCCCGGCATTGATTAGCACACTACCACCTACGGTCGCACAGCCAGTTGCGGTGCCACCATTCAATACCAAGGCTCCACCGGCCGAAGGAAGTCCACCTATACCGTTGGTTGTGCTGCCGCCACTCAAGACCAATGCACCAGCTATACGGTCAGTATTGGCAGTTGCCCCAGTGATATACATTGTATTACCAAAATTGTTGCTGGTGATATTACCACCAACATTTAAGGTGCCGGTATTATCAAACTGCCAATAACCTTGTGATCCAGTGCCATCACCATAGGTTGTGATATCAATATTACCATCTGGATAGGCTGTGAGACAACCAGCATAGTTTCCGTTGGCATAGAAACTGGTAAAGCTGGTTGGATTACCATTGCCACCATCCAGGCCTGTCCAGCCCTTGCCAGCAAAGCCTAGGCGGCCGCCACTTGGTAGGTATATCTCGCCATCTGCACCAAAAGTCCAAAATCTGGTTGTGGTATTGGCAGTGTCATAAGTTTCAATGACAACATTGCTCAGGGTATTGACTGTGCTGATTGTGGTATCACTAAAGGTAATATTGCCAGTGTTGGCTGTGCCACTGCCCAGACTGACCTGTGTGCCGTTGGCATAGTTTACAGCAAAAGTGTTGCCCGGTAGTGTTAAATTACCGGTCGGGTCAAAGGCCCAGGTCTTAGGGCTGGTGCTGTTGCCGGTAAGGACCAAGATGTTGCCATCGGCATATGAGTTGAAATCTATTGTGGCTATGTTGCCGGGACTGAAGGCATTGGTTACCCAGCCTACAGTGGCTGAAGCATTGGCACCTGCACCATATATTGCTAATACATTTCCATTATTGATCAACACTGATCCTGGTGCAATACCTATATCTCCAAGGTAGAGATTACCGTTGGTTTGGAATGAGTTGGCTGTGATATTGCCAGTGGTGCTGACGGAGTTGCTACCAAATGCACCCAGCAAGGAAACCACATTTGAATCACCGTAGTTGCCGGTAACTCCATTCAAAATACTAACACCATTGGCATAGTTAATATTACTTGTATTCAATGGCAAGTTCAAGTTACCAGTGGTATCAAATGTCCATGTGTTGGCTGTGCCTATTTTGTTCGACTGTATGCGCACATTGGTGGCGGCCATGAAGTCGGATGTGGTATCGGTTACAGAGATTCGGTCCTGACCAGCTCGTTTGACGCTGAAATTGGCAGCGGAATTGATGACCATGTTGGTTCCGCCATCTACTTTGATGTAACCGTTGTTAGTAGTGCCGCCATCACTGCTGAATACAATCTGATCAAAAGCATCGGTATTCAGTAAGGTGATTGCGTTGGAGAATACATTGCCCACAACACTCATGACAGCTGGGCCACCAGTAGAGGCCACTATAAACTGTCCATTGTAGGGTGATAAAGTTACAACACCAGCTTCAGATTCAAAAATCGTGCTGCCACCGCCATCCCAGACAATAGCACCACTGGTAGCACCGGTGTTTTGACCGATATGCACATTACCGGCACCGTCAAAGGCCAAGTAGTTGATATAACCGTCGTTATCTACACCGTTGACAAATCCTACCACATTGCCTACGCCTGACAGACCGCCTAAGCTCACATTGCTGGCCACCAACTGAGCACCTGTTAAGTTGAAGTTAATGTTACCGGTGGTATCAAAAGTCCAAGAATAATCTGTGCCTGCATTGGTATTGATTGTGACATTGCCGTTGGCCATAGGAATGGACACATTGCTGAGACCATTATAAATTGTGTTGGCTGTGCCGCCGCCTGCTGGTCCATAAGTTAATTCGTTGGTCGTGCTGTTGAAGTAAACAGCATTGGCAGTGTTGCTGGTATCATTGCGAACAGGATTAACATAGAATCCTGAGTTAGTTGGGTTTTGTGCCATAACAGCACCAGAGCCGTTTAATACAATGCTGTTTGCTGGTTGATTTGTGTAGCCAGCATAATATCCAATGGCTATAGCATTATCGCCTTGAGTTTCACCGCCAGCATAGTTACCAATGGCTATGGCATTGTTGCCTTGCTGGTCATAGGCTGCTGAGTAGCCAATGGCCACAGCAAAATCATGTTGGTTAGTTTGACCGGCGTAAGGACCAACAGCTACTGAATATTGTCCTTGTCCTTCGCTACCAGCACTATCACCGACAGCAACACTGCTAGCACCTTGATTATTACCAGTCAAATAGCCAATGGAAATATTGTTTGGACCATACAAATTGTTGATATTGCCAATATTGGCCCAGGCTACTGAAATTCCTGTGAGGTTTGAACCGTCGCCGTGTAAGTAAGCACCAACAATGTTGCCAGTGGTTTCTATGTTAGCACTTCCTGTTAATGCAACATTGCCGGTATTGATCACCCATGGTCCAGGACCACTACTGTTTACATCGAATTCGATATTGCCACCGCTGCTACTGATGTAAAGAGTTGGAGTGGCATCAAAACCAATATAACCTAGATTGTTACCATTTTGAACAAAATACAAATCAGCATATGGGTCAACATACACACTGGCTGAAAAACCAGTTATGCTGTTAGACAAAGTAGAGGTATTGCCCCAGCTTAGTATGCCTGTGCCATCTGTAGTTAATACCTGTGTGTTGCTACCAGTATCAACTGGAAGTGTAAGTGTGTAGCCTGCTGTGCTAGCATTGGGTTGTAGCACAACATTGTTGGTACCTACACCTGTGCCAATACTGCTGACATTGGCGATGGTGAAACCTTCACCATCCATGTTCTGTGTCAGTTGGCCACTGAATACTCCAGTGGCACCTGTTGCACCTATTCCGGTGGCTCCAGTTATGCCTGTAGCACCTGTAGTTCCTGCTACGCCTGTGGCACCTGTTGTGCCCTGAACACCTGTAGCACCAGTTGAGCCCATGATACCTGTCGCGCCCTGGAAGCCCATGACGCCAGTAGCTCCCTGGAAGCCCATGATACCTGTAGCACCAATCACGCCTTGAATGCCAGTTGCACCAGCAAAGCCCATGATACCTGTAGCGCCCTGGAAGCCCATGATACCAGTTGCACCAATAACCCCTTGAACACCAGTTGCACCAGCAAAGCCCATGATACCTGTAGCACCAATCAAGCCCTGTATGCCGGTGGCTCCCTGAATGCCCTGAACTCCAGTTGCACCTGAAAAGCCCTGTATGCCAGTAGCTCCCGTAAATCCTTGAATACCTGTAGCACCGGTTGAACCTATGCCAGTAGCACCAGTAGTTCCTTGAACACCAGTAGCACCTGTAGATCCTTGTGGTCCTTTGATTGTGCCCACATCAGTCCAGGTTCCGCCAGCATAGACCCATAGGTCGCCGGTAGTTTGATCTATAACGCCATCACCATTGACTGCACCTGGGAAAGCGGCGTTTAATGTTGCTTGCGGATTACCGCCCACAGTGGGCACCGATCCAATAATTGTTACTGAGGTTCCTGTAGCACCTACAGGGCCAGTGGCTCCACGCACACCTGTAGCACCAGTAGGTCCTGTAGCACCCGAAGCACCAATGCCTGTGGCTCCAATAAGGCCGGTAGCACCTGTAGCACCTGTGGTGCCTTGTGGTCCTGTAGCACCTGTTGTGCCAACTCCAGTGCTGCCTGTTGCACCACGAATGCCTGTGGCACCAATAAAGCCCTGTATACCAGTGGCACCCGAAGCACCTCTAACGCCTGTGGCACCAATAAAGCCCATGATGCCCGTAGCACCCGGTGTTCCTTGTGGGCCAGTTGCTCCAGTAGTTCCTTGAACACCTGTTGCACCCGAAAATCCCTGAATACCAGTGGCTCCCTGGAAGCCCATAACGCCAGTGGCACCTGTAGTGCCAACTCCGGTAGCACCTGTGGTTCCACGAATGCCTGTTGCTCCTGGTGTGCCTTGTGGGCCAGTGGCTCCAGTAGCACCAACTCCAGTTGCTCCTGTAGTTCCCGGTGATCCAGTAGCGCCAGTGGCACCTGTTGTTCCCTGTGATCCTGTAGCTCCCGTGGCACCTGTGGTTCCACGAATGCCTGTTGCGCCTGTAGCACCTGTATATGAGGGTCCAGAAGCACCTGCTGCACCTGTAGCGCCTGTAGCGCCGGCTGAACCTGTGGCACCTGTGGCACCTGTGGCACCATTGACACCACCTGTGGCCACCCATTTGGTGCCGTCATAAGTGTAGGCCACACCATTCGAGGCAGTATACATGTCGCCTGGGTTGGCTGGGTAGGGAAAAACGATGTTTGTAGTCATGGGACCAATCCTGTTATCTTGTATTTAGTTTGATTCGTATTACACACCGTATCTACTCCTTACAGCGGTATAATTTTGTTGTATTTCTGCTGTGGTCAAGGCACGATTATAGATCAAGGCCTGGCCAATTTTGGCATTCAAGTATTCTGAATTGTTGGTAACGCCAATGCCTAGGGCACTGGTAGTAACATTGTGACTGCCGCCCGGAGTGTCAGACGAGATCTGTGTGCCGTTTACCCAAAGGCTACGAGTAGTGCCGTCAAATTTGGCCACCACATTGAACCATTGTGTTACTGGGCTGAGACTACTGCTACCCACTAAATCATTGCCCCACCAATAGTTGTATAAACTATTATTTCCATTGTTTCTGAGTGCGTTTACCAAGTTGGTGTTGCCCCAGGCACTACCAATACCAATGATACCGCCATTACCCCAACTGCCGCCCATTTGAATCCAGGCACTCAAAGTATATGAGCTATTACCAGTGGGAATTCCAGTGGTAGTGGCTTTATTAAAGTAGCCGTTACTGGTTAGAGTAAAGTAGCCGCCGCCCGAAGCGGTATATGTGATATTACTGGAATTCTGCATGACCACATTGTTGTTTTGACCACTGAGATCATACCAAGTGGTGCCAGATCCTGGGTAACTTGCGGTGCTGTTGGCGTCAAGATACAACTGTAATCCACTGCTAACCGTGCCAAAATACTGGTTGTAAACAGCGTTGTAGTTTTGCTGTATTTCACTGGAGTTCAAGGCTCTCCCATAAATGGCCACAACGCCAATGTCACCATACCAATAGTTATCAGACAGTGCCACAGCTTCCCCACCGTTGGTGGCCCACTGACTCAGTGTCTGTCCTGGAGTAGTTCCCACCGCTTGTCCATTCAGGTAATAAGTCACCAGTCCAGCTCCAGTTTCAGTTACAGCTACCACGAACCATTGATTGGCTGTAATTGAAATATTGTTAGATAATCCTCCACCGCCAACTGCACTGAAATGTATTTGATAATTGTTTGATGTGTCGTGGTGTATATAGGTATTGAAGTTCCTGTTACCGCTGACCGAGCCAAATAAACAACGATACTGATCAACACCTGCGGTCCAGGCACTGGCGTTCATCCTGGCCACAATAAATGTGGTCTTGCCTGTATAGGTTTGATTGTATTTGGCAGTAGGGGTGCTGGCATACTGTGAGCTAGTGCCATTGAAAGAGAAGTAACTGGCTGTGCCAACATTGGTAAATGCAGGACTTCCGACCAGGGTGGCATTGTTGGTGTTGGTTGACAGATCAGTCCAGGTAGTGCCTGATCCGGCGTAACTGGCTGTATTGCCAGCGTTTAGGTATAACAGAGCACCGGCGGAATTAAACGATGAGTCATACACATTAAAGCCTTGTATGTTTATACCTTGAATTATTGTTGTCATACGCCAAATCTACCTTTCAACCCATAGTAGTTTTGTTGTATCTGTTCTACTGTGAGTTTGGTGTTATACAGTTCTAAATTGGCCACATAGCCCCAGGGCTGATCATTGGCCGTTTGTATATTACCCCAGGCATAGTGATACTGCCCAGCCACTGATTTGGCCACACTGGATCCAACCTGTTGGCCGTTGATATAGAATGTCTGACCTGAGGCATCGCCTACTGTGGCAAATTGGGCCCAGACATCACCATAGGCCGCCATGTTGTAGCCCGAACTGTTGAATCCAGTGTTAGCAGGAAGATTATCCCACATGCCCAACAGATTAGTCCCTGAATTAACAATGATGGCGTGACCGCCTGTTCCATAACATCTTAGCAGGGTTCTAAAAGGTGTTGTAGTGGATCTTACCCGCACCCAGCTGATGTAGGTAAAGTTTGTGGGTATCTGTATTGTAGTTGAGTTGGCTAGGATAACCTGCCCAGTGGCACTACAGTTAAAACATTTTACGCCACTCAGCGTAGTATAAAGATTACTATTGCTCAAGGTATGTGTGTAACCATTTCCTGACAGGTCGTTTACAGTAGTTCCTGTGCCTGAATAGCTGGCAGCATTGTTGGCATCGAGATACAGAACCAGCCCAGTGGGCATGACGCCACCATCCACAACTCTTATTCCACGGAGTGCGACACCTTGTACGATCATAGATACTCTAGGGCAACATGACAACACAACTGGCTGGAAGTACTACCGCCAGTTGAAGCACCTACAGCAATCCAGGTTCCTGCTGGAGTCCAACTAGTAATATCAATAGCATTGTCACATACTCCGGTGTCGCCAGTATACACATAGGCATATCGCTGTGCGCCTACTTTTCTAACCATGATACGGCTGGTTTGCCAGACGCCTTGATACACTACACCTGCTCTAAAGCTGACAGCGTTGCCGGTGGTAGCACCATTGCTATACCACTGTGTTCTAAGGTTAGTATAAGTCAAGTATCTCAAGCCAACGGCACCGTTGGTTACACCTAATGGTTGCGAGGCACCGCCGTTGGTGTTGCCACCAAATGTGGCCCAGACACCATCTGCTGGATTAGATCCGCTATTGCTGGTAAACCAGGACCATTCCATGACAAAATCTTTGGTAAAATCAAAAGTAGTGGTATTCCAGGCCACCGAACCACTCTTGGCGGTGGTGTTGGCGGTGAGTTGAACACCGTCACTGAAGTTTGAGTAAGTAGCATCACCTAAGATCGATCCTGTAATTGACCCACCTGTGGCAGGTGTGCCGTGAATCATTGCAGTCCAGTCAAACTTGCGTTGATTAGCAAATATGGCCGGAGTGCTTGAAGACAATACAATATTACCAGCAGTGGTAATGATTGATTGGGCGTTGCTTAAAACAATATCACCACCGGCCGGTATGGTCAAATTACCGGTATTGTCAAAGGTCCAGGTATAACTGCCGGCTACAATGCCCACATTGGCCTGCGATCCTACAATATTGCCAGCGGCACTGTAAGTCACATTGGTCAGGCCAGCACCATTGCCAATGAAGTTACCGGCTGATATGTTACCTGTGGTAGAGATGCTGTTACTGCCAATATTGGCCAAGTTGGCATTGCCATAACTGGCTGGTAATCCAGTAAGTTGGCTACCATTACCTATGAAGTAGTTGCCGGTGATATTACCAGCGGCACTGATCACAGACTGTGTGTTGGCCAACAAGATGTCGCCTCCTGGCGGAACTGTTAGGTTGCCAGTGTTGTCAAAGGTCCAGGTATATGCGCCTGCTACCAGTTGAACATTGGCGCTGGTTCCGGTCACATTGCCGGTGATGTTTATGTTGCCAGTTATGTTGCCGGCTGTGATATTGCCTGTGGTGCTGATCGTGTTGCTACCGTAGGCGGCCAAGAATGTTGCCACATTGCTATTGCCATAGGTAGCTGGTAATCCAGTGAGTTGGCTACCGTTACCAAACAAGTAGTTGCCGGTAATGTTGCCAGTAGTGCTAATCGTGGCCACATTTGAGATTGAGTAGCCTTGCCCATTGAGATTGGCAGTTAGGTTACCACTGAAACTTCCTGAGGCACCCGAGGCACCTGTGGCTCCTATGACACCTTGTAATTCTGTAGCACTAATAACTGGAGCAGTGCTTTCGCCCCAAGTAATAGTGGCACTTGCTCTTGGCATTTTCCAAGAATATGTGTATGTGCCAGCCGGTGGGTTATCTATGAAAACTTGGCATACGCTTTGATTTTCGTTGGCTGCGCTGGATTCAAAGAATTGTGGATTGCCCAGGGCTACAGCACCACGATACCATTGAACAGTTCCAAAAAATGCCGCAGAATTATTAACAGCATCACCCGAGCCTACCAGTTCAACTGGACCGCCGGTGGTTGTGATGGTCAGGCTCAATATTGTGCCATTGGCATTGACCACTGGGGGACTGGAAGGATTGCCTAAGACTTGGACATAGTTTAATGAACTCAATGCTCCGGCTCCGGTTGCACCAACTGGTCCTTGTAGGCCAGTTGCCCCGGTTGCGCCATTTGCGCCCGCTGTGCCAGTTGCACCTGTGGCACCCGAAGCACCAGCTGAACCCGAAGCACCTGTAGCACCAGTTGCGCCATTTGCTCCTGCTGTGCCTGTTGCTCCGCGAGCTCCAGTGGCGCCTGTAGGGCCAGTGGCTCCTGTAGCGCCCGGTGTGTTGGGTGCGGCATCTACCCATTGGCTTCCTGAACCATCGGTATACCACAGGTATAATCTTCCTGAAACTTCATCCCACCAGAGTGTGGATGCGGTTGGGCTTGTGGGTGCTGTGTTGCTCTGTATGATACTGCCGTTGCCGCCGCCGCCATTGCCGGTACCTGACGGTGCGGCCTGCACCCATTGACTGCCCGATATGTCGGTATACCAAACAAAGAATGTGCCCGATACTGTGTCCCACCATAGGGTTGAACTGGTTGGTGATCCTGGTGCTGTTGAACTCTGTATTACACCACCGCCAGTTCCGCTGATGTTGGTCAATTGACTACCATCGCCAATAAAATAGTTGGCCGTAATGTTGCCTATATTGCTGATGCTGAAACCATTGCCATTGATATTGGCCGACAGATTGCCATCAAATACACCAGTAGCACCTGTTGCACCAATTCCGGTGGCACCGGTTATACCAGTAGCACCAGCTACACCAGTAGCACCTGCGGTTCCTTGGACGCCGGTGGCTCCAGTTTGACCATCAACGCCAGTGGCACCTCTAACGCCTGTAGCACCCGTAGTGCCTTGAACACCTGTAGCACCGGCAAATCCTTGAACACCTGTGGCTCCAGTTGTGCCTTTTACACCGGTTGCACCTGATGCACCTATTCCGGTAGCACCTGTAGGGCCTTGAACTCCGGTAGCACCTGGGGTTCCTTGTGGTCCTGTAGCACCTGTCGATCCACGAACACCTGTGGCACCCACGGTTCCTGCAACACCTGTGGCACCCACGGGTCCTTGTGATCCTGTGGCACCGGTTGATCCACGAACACCTGTGGCTCCTGGAGATCCAGTGATACCTGTGGCACCTGTAGTTCCACGAACACCCGTTGCTCCAGTAGAACCTATGCCAGTAGCACCTGTGGTTCCTTGTGGTCCTGTGGATCCCTGAACACCAGTAGCACCAGTTGTGCCAACACCAGTGGCTCCTGTGGTTCCACGCACACCTGTAGCGCCAGTTGCACCGCGTATACCGGTAGCACCTGTAGTTCCTTGGACACCAGTTGCACCTGTAGTTCCTTGTGGTCCTGTAGCACCTGCTACACCTGTGGCACCAGTTGCGCCAGCGGGTCCAGGTGGGCCTTGTATTTGTCCCACATCATTCCATAGGGCACCGTCATAGACCCAAAGATGGCCAGTGGTTTGATCCAACACCCCATCGCCGGCTACTGCGCCTGGGAATGCCGCATTTAATGTGGCCTGAGGATCACCACCCACAGTGGGCACTGATCCAATAATTACAACACTGGTTCCTGCTGGTCCAGTGGCTCCAGTGGCTCCTGGCACTGTGCTATCAGCACCTGTTGCCCCTGTGGTTCCTTGTGGTCCTGTAGCACCTGCGACCCCAGTTGAACCTGTGGCTCCCATGACACCAGTAGCACCTGTGCTACCAGTTGATCCCATAACGCCTGTAGCACCTGCCGATCCTTGAATGCCGGTGGCGCCTTGTACTCCAGTGGCTCCTACTACACCTGTGGCACCAACTCCGGTAGCACCTGTGATGCCAGTAGCACCACGGATACCGGTGGCACCTACGGTTCCTTGTATGCCGGTGGCCCCACTTGATCCAGTAGCACCACGAACACCTGTGGCTCCTACTACACCTGTGGCACCAGTGGCTCCTTCTAGGCCTGACGCACCTGTAGCGCCAGTTGATCCACGCACACCTGTAGCACCTGTTGTACCAGTGGCACCTGTGGCGCCTTCTATTCCTGTAGCACCTGTAGCGCCAGTGGTTCCTGCGTTTCCTGTGGCACCACGAACGCCTGTAGCACCTGTGGCTCCATATATACCAGTTGCACCTGTGGTTCCTGTTGCACCTTTAACTCCGGTAGCGCCTTGCACGCCAGTAGCACCAACGGCACCACTTGCGCCTGTTGCCCCGATTGCTCCCAATGATCCAGTAGCGCCTCTTAAACCAGTGGCTCCTTGTAGTCCCGACGCACCCGTAGCACCGGTGGCACCTGCGGATCCGGTAGCACCTGTAGCACCAGTGGCACCAAATCCGGTGATTGGCATGCCATTGGCATAGTTTATGGCAAAAGTATTGCCGGGCAACGTGAGATTCCCAGCGGTATCAAAGATCCAGGTAGCGGTGTTACCGCTGTGGATTTGGACATTGCTGTTGGCAACAGGAATGGTGACATTGCTGGTGCCGTTAAAAATGGTGTTGCTGGTGGTATTGATACCAGTCAGTTGACTACCGTTGCCCAACAGATACGCACCCGAAATATTGCCGTTGGCAGTGATGTGTCCGCCTACTTGTATATTGCCCGGAATGGTCAGGTTGTCAACAGTGATGTTGCCGCCTTGATAATCTACATAATCGGCATACACAGTGCCCCATCTCAAGGCAGGAGAACCTAGATTTCTTATGTGTGACTGATCGGGCAAGACATGAGCATTGGCTATGACATTGCCAATTCCGTTGGGATTCAACACCAAGTTGCCGTTGGTATTGGTGGTTTGAATAGTGTTGTTGGCAATGACTACATTGCTCAAGACCGGACCTGCGGCAAAAATCTGGTCAAAGTTTACATTTACGGCAGTGAAGGCCTGGTTCAGTGATTCGCCGGGTGGCACAGTGGGTATGATCTGTTGACCGCCCTGATTGATGGTGGCCAACATGGAGCCCGAACCGTTGGAAACTGCATAGGTGCTGCCGCCAGGCAAGGTGGTTAAGGTGATGTTGCTGGTAGGGTATCCAACTGTGATTGTACCGATGTAGTAGGTGGTATTGGCAGTGATGTTGCCAAATGTTGTGCCGCTGAAAACGATCGGCAATCCTGGGAACATGTTGGCGGTGGATGCAACAGCAACGGCGTTTCCAATTGAAAATGTGGCTGTAGCCGTGGTTGTAAAAATATTCGAACTCATTAGGTATCCTGGTTAGCCTTTTTAGTTATTTATGGCTAAATGCTTATCCAAACCTTGTTGCGTATTGTGCAATCACATGCTATACTAGCATCATGCTGTTGTTAAACAGCGTTTAACATAGAAAGGTATCACATGAAACATTTTAATCCAGAAACAAAAACTTTTAAGGTATTTTCCGCATTGCAATCTGGCAAGGCCTTGACAGCCAGCCAAGCAGCCAAAATGGGCGTTAAGAATTTAAGCGCAGAAGTAAGCCGCATCCGTTCAAACGGTTTTGCAGTTTACACCAACAGCCGCAAAGCTGGCAATGGTGTTAATGTAACCGAGTATGTTTTGGGCAAACCAAGTCGCAAATTGGTAGCTTTAG
>Ga0164296_1004808_pt1 | contig 12120 bp, 10 predicted proteins | sample GEODES057metaG_FD_113533 | JGI IMG/M metagenome (GOLD analysis project Ga0164296, IMG submission 113533) | Dystrophic lake water microbial communities from Trout Bog Lake, Wisconsin, USA - GEODES057 metaG | ecosystem: Environmental > Aquatic > Freshwater > Lake | place: USA: Trout Bog Lake...
CCGCGAGCACCAGCGCCAGGGTCCGTCCCAGGCGCCGCAACCAAACCCGCCCGGCGCCGCCGACTTCAATCCAGCCTGGAAAAATCCGCATCCGCGACCCCGACGTTTCAAGGGCGTCTTGGGCCGCTTCCGGTTGGGCCGCAAGAGGGGCCCGCCTTGGCGCCGCGGTCAGTCGCGCGTCACCGCATCGCCCAGCGCCGCCCGCAATGCGCCAAGCCAGGGCTCATACGCCTTCCACTGGTCGAGCCCGTCGCGAAAGATCGGCTGGCGCACCTGTTCGGAGCTGGGCGTGCGCACGCTGCGCCTGGTCTTATGGAACTCGACGCAGGCCGGTTCGAACGCCAGTCCGCAATAGTCCAACATCCGTCGCACGCTGCCCTCCAGGTCGTCGATGACGTCCTCGTGGTCCACGCGCAGCACGCGTCCGGGCAGGGCCTCGTCCCAATGGCGCATTAGGTCGAGATAGGTGCGGTAGTAGCGGGCGATATCCTCGGCGCCGTAGGTGAACTCCTGCCCCTGCGCGAACAGCTGCTTGAGGTTGCTGAAGCAGCAGGCCATCGGCTCGCGCCGGGCGTCGATGATCTTCGCGTTCGGCAGCATCAGGTGGATCAGGCCGATGTGGCGGAAATTGTTCGGCATCTTGTCGATGAAGAACGGCTTGCCGGTGCGGTAGACCTGGGTGTCCGCCAGATAGGTCTCGCCCAGCTTGCGGGCGTCCTCGGCCGTCAGGTCCGCGACCGAGGCGGGATAGCGGGGATTGTCATGGTCGGCGTCGCGGCCCTGCAGGCCCAGCACGATGCGCTGGATATCCGACAGCTCCTGGGTGCCCTCGACCTTGGAATGCGAGGCCAGGATCTGTTCGAGCAGGGTGGAGCCCGACCGGGGCAGGCCGAGGATGAAGATCGGGTCCGGGCTCGGATCGCCCCAGTCGGCGCGCTGGTCGAAGAAAGTGCGGGTGCAGACCCCGCGCTGCTTGCGCGTATTGGTCTCGAACAGCTCGGGGCTATAGCGGCTTTCCGAGCGCTTCAGCGCGTTGCCGCGCTCATAGTAGAGCCAGGATTCGGCTGTCTCGCCGCGATCCTCCAGCGCTTTGCCGAGCGCGAAACACATGTGGTAGCGGTCGGGCAAGGCGATGGCGGGCGACGCTTCCTCGGCGCGCATGCGCTCGATCTCGTCCTCCTCGAACCGATAGGTCTTGAGGTTGGCCAGGCTCCAATAGGCGTCGCCGAAGTCGGGCCGCGCCGCCGCCGCCGCGCGATAGGCCTCGATCGCCTCCGGAACCTGGCCGACCGTCTTCAGCGCATGGCCGGTCCACAGCGGCACGTCCCAGGAGCCGGGCGCGTCCTTGCGCAGAGCCGCATAGAGGCCGAGCGCCTTGTCGTGCTGGCCCAGTCCCACCGCGCAGGTGGCGGCCAGGACCCGGTAGTCGATATTGGTCGGATCGATCTCCAGCAGCCGCTCGACCTGCTCGCTGGCCGCCTGATGCTTCTGCCGCTTGATCAGCGTTTCGGCATAGTCGTAGCGCGCCGCCCGGTAATCGGGCTCCAGGGCCAGGACGGCCTCCAAGAGGATGTCCGCGTCGTCCAGCGCATCGTGCGCCAGGGCGATGCGCGCCAGCAGCCGCATGGCTTCGGGGTGATCGCCCTTGGTGAGCAGGAAGTCCCGCGTGATGCGCTCGGCAAAGCCCAGGTCGCCGTCGGAAAACAGCGAGGTTGCGGTGACCACCTCCGGCGGCAGGGCCTTGAGCGTCGCCATGTGCTGGGCGGCGGTTTCGGCGTTCTGGGCGTCACCCGCCATCCGATAGAGACCGTTGAGCATCTTCCAGCTCATCGGCAGGGCGGGATTGATGTTGACGGCGATCAGCAGGCTCTCGATCGCGCGCGGGGCGTCTTTCAGGCCCACGTAGCAAAGGCCACGCTCCTGATGCAGCCTGCTGTAGCGGGGCTGGCCGCGTTCCAACCGGTCCAGCAATTCGAGCGCTTCGGGAATCCGCTGCAGGCAGCGCAGGCTGAGCGCGGCGATCAGCAGAAGATCGCGGTTCTCCGGCGCGCCCGCCAGCAGCGCCTCGGCGTCCCGCGCCGCCTCGGCGTGGTGGCCTTCCGCCTGGAGGCGGCGAAGCCGGACGACGTCCTGCTCCATCTGCGATGGCGGTGAAAGCTCGGTGGTTGACGTCATGCTGCCCCAAATAAAAAGGGCGGGCTGCTAAGCCCGCCCAATCCATTCGTCTGTCTACCGAAGAAACGTGACGTTTATCAGAAGCCGGCGGTGACCTTGATGCCGACGGTGCGCGGACGCAGCGGCACCGACGCCACGATGAACTGAGCCGTCGAGGTGTAGGTCGCGGCGCTGTTGTCGAACAGGTTCTGCGAGAAGATCTGCGCGGTCCAGTTGTCGCGGCCAAAGCCCAGCGAGGCGTCGGCCGTGGCGTAGCCCGGCAGCTTGAAGCGCAGGTAGGTGGTGTCGGGCACCGGGCTTTCGTTCGGCGCGCTGGACGGGGTGTAGTTGGCCGGCTGGGTGAACATCTCGCCGGTGTAGTTGACCGAGCCGGTGGCGAACCACTTGAAGCTGGCCATATCCCAGTCGTAGCGGACGCGCAGGTTGGCCTGGATCTTCGGCGAGAAGGCCGAGACGCCGCCCTTGACGCCAAAGGGGTTCTCGAACGGCTTGCCGTTGATCTGGGTGATGCACTGGCCGACGCCGGCGCGGTCCGGCGGCGCACCACCCGCTTCCTTGACCGGATCGGGCGGCAGGTTCGCTTTCAGGCAGGGCGAGTTCGACTGGGTGTTGTCGTTGTAGGAGACCGAGCCCTGCAGGGTCAGGCCGTCGGTCACCCGCGCCACGAACTGCGCCTCGACGCCCTTGATGTCGTAGTTCGGGCCGTTGAGCAGGAAGGTCGTGTTGCCCAGGCAGCAGGGCTGGTAGAGGGCGATCTGGACGTTGTCCCACTGCATCCAGTAGGCCGACACGTTCAGCTGCAGGCGGCGGTCGAAGAACTGACCCTTCACGCCAATTTCGTTGTTGGTCAGGTTGTCGGGCGAATAGCTGACCGGCGAGGCGAACTGGGGCACGCCCAGGCTATCCTTGCCCTTGACGTTCGAATACCGGCTGAACCCGCCCGGACGGAAGCCCTGCGAGAACAGGTAGTAGAACATCAGGTTGTCGGTCGGCTTCCAGGTCAGGCCGACCCGGCTTTTGAAGCCGGAATAGCTCTTCTTGAGGTTTTCGGCGTTGATGTTGGCCTTCAGGCCGCAACCCGACTGCGGGGTGAGAATGGTGTTCTCGTTCAGGCACTTGGAGTTGGTGTTGTAGACCGAACCCGTCTCGTCCTCGTCGTAGCGGTAATAGCGGGTGCCGGCGCTGATGGTCAGCACGTGCGGGATGATGTCGAAGTCGACCTGACCAAAGGCGGCGGCCTGATTGTAGCCGCGGTGGACGTCTTCGCCGAAGCCGACGTTGTCGCCCTTGATGCCCGGGTTGGTCGCCGTCGTGCCAGGCCAGGTCTGGCCGTTGCCGAGGCAGGGCGCGCCGCCGCCGAGCGCGGTGGAAAGGTTGTCGCCTTCGTCGCACGACGGGATGGTCTTGTAGTTGAAGTCCATCACGTCGGTGATGCGGAACTGTTCGTAGTACAGACCGCCGACCGCCCGGATCCGCCAGTCGTCCGGCGTGCTGAGGCGGATTTCGTTGCTGAGGTGCGTGTTGTGCACCTTGTCGTGCCAGTTGGTCACCGGCGAGTAGCAGGTCAGCGGGCCGCCGCCGAGCAGGCCGTGGCCGCCGCCGGTGCACTCATAGTACTGGCCGTACAGGGTGCGCGAGTAGTTGGTGTAGTCCATCTGCTGGTTGATGCGGCGGTCGGTATAGGCGCCGGTGTAGACCAGCTTCAGCGGGCCGACCTTGCCGTTGACCGTCCAAGAGGTGTTCTCGAACTGGTCGCGGTCGTAGGTCGGCGAGAAGGACGTGACCTGCAGCGGTTTCAGCTTCTGGAAGTCGGAGCCGTTCGGGTATTCGACCGACAGACCTTCAGCGTCGAGGTTTGCGACGCTTTCAGTGATCAGGACGTCCCAGTCGTTGTTGATGTCGAACAGGGCCGACAGGCGCGCGCCCTGGTGGGTCACCGGGTTCTGGTCCTTCTGGACCACGCCATTGTTGTTGACCTGGTGCTGGAAGGCGCCCGGCAGGGTGCAGCCGCCGAAGGTCTTGCCGGCGGGCTTGCCGTCCGGGCAGACGCCGGCGGTCGGCGCGATGCCGAAGTAGACGTTGTTGTCCTCGTTCGAGCGCGTGAAGGTGCTCGGTACGTTGTCGATATAGCCACCCTCGCGGTCGTTGTAGATCACCGCGCGCAGGGCGAACTTGTCCTTGATCACCGGCACGTTCAGGACGGCGTTGACGCTGGAGTTGTCGGCGCCGTGGGCGGTGAAGCCGTAGCTGCCTTCGACGCTGCCCTCGAACTTGTCGAGCTTGGGCTTGTTGGTGATGTAGCGCAGCGCGCCGGCTTCGGCGCCGCCGCCGAACAGCGTGCCTTGCGGACCCTCCAGCACTTCGACGCGGTCCATGTCGGCCATGTAGATGTCGACGTTACGGCCGGGGAACTGCATCGACTGGTCGTCGAGGTAGATGGCGACGTTCGGGAAGTTGCCGACGGTCGAGCTGGACTGGTTGCCGGCCTGGCCGGCGCTGAGGCCGCGCATGAACACCGAGCCCTGGCCCGGGCCGTTCGAGCCATAGGTGATGTTCGGCGTGTACTTCAAAAGGTCGGTCAGCGTCGTCACGTTCAGCTTGGCCAGCGATGAGCCGGTGAAGGCCTGCACCGTCATGGGCACCTTCTGCACGGTCTCACTGCGGCGCTGAGCCGTGACGACGACTTCTTCGACGCCCGTGACGGCGGCGGTGGCCGTGGTGGCGCTGGCTTGGTCGGCGGCGAAGGCGGTGGAGGCCCCACCGCTCAGCAGGGCGACGACCGCGCACGAAATCAGATAATTGGCTTTCAAGATCTTATCCCCCTTGAGACATTGCCCAACCGCCAAGACACGCATTCGGAGAGCGAGGGCGCCCCTGCACCCACACCGAAAACGTTCCAACGGATTGGAGTTCGCGTAACGAACTGTGATATCTGGCCCTGTATGGGGGCGCCGCGTAACGCTTCGGTGATGTAATAATGTCGGTACTTTAAATAATTTCCGACGATTCTATGACGACTTATTATTGTGCAAAAGCACTATCGCGTGTCGGATATCTGTCACATTCAAGCTTGAATGCTTTCAGACGCAATATCTATGAAGGTTATATAATGTACCGTGGTCGGATTATTGCTGACGCACGAGTGGCGGCGAAGGGTTAGGCTTTCGCCTTATCAATCAACAGTTCGCGCATCACGGGCATGAAGTCGGCGAAGGCGTGGGCCGACATCTCGTCGCGCTTGCCGATGTCGTCGTAGCGGCGAAGCGTTACCGCCTCGCGCCAATAGGGCAGGCGTTCGAACGCTGCGGCCTGATCGGCGTCGAACGGCCCGCCCTGCAGTTTCAGCGACGCCTGTGACGCAAAACTGAGCGCCGCGTGGTAGCCGGCCTCTTTGCAACAGAGGTAACGTTTGGCCGCCACATGCAGGGCGATGGGGCCGCAAACCGCCTCGTCGAACAGGCCGCGCAGGGCGTCGGCGCCGGTGCTCTGGTGGCGGTCGTCGACCTCGAATCGCGCAACGTCCTCCGCGACCTCGAACAGGTGGCCGACGTCGTGCAGCAGGGCGGCGATGATCAGACTGGGTGGGGCGCCGTCCTCCTGCGCCAGGATGGCGCATTGCAGGGCGTGCTCGATCTGGGAAACGCCTTCGCCGTAGGTCAGCGCGCCCTGGGTGGCGTAGAGGCGCTCCAAATCCTCAAGACTGGACAGTCGGGGCATCAGGGGTCCTGGACAGGCGACGCTGGAAATACAAGCCGGCCCAGACGATCAAGGCCAGGCCCACGATCGCCACCCCATAGGACGTCGCGCGCAGGAAATCGACCCACGACAACTGAACGCCGACGAAGTTGCGGAAGAGCAGCAGGGCGACCGAGCCGGCATAGCCATTGGCGTCGGCGATATAGATCAGGAAGCCGGCCGTGCCGATGCGGCCGCTGGCGGCGATGAAGCGGTCGAACAGCAGGGCGTTGAACGGCGTGTAGGCAAGATAGAGCCCGGCGCCGAGCGCCACCATCCACGAGATCGGCCCGATCATATGGGCCTGGAAGCCCAGCGAGGACAGGCCGGCGATAGCCAGGCCTACGGCCACTAGCACCAGGTTGGCCAGGAAGGCGCGGCGGTTGTCGCGGATGAACATCAGCGTCGACATGGTCACCAAGACGATGGCGGCCACCGGCAATTCCGACTGGGTGAAGATCGCCGCGTCGTCCTTGAAGCCGAGGCCGTTCCAGATCTCGACGGCGAAGTTGTCGCGGAAGTCGCGCAGCACGGTCAGGCCGACATAGACGACGATCAGGGCAATGAGACCGGGCGCGTAGGCCATGAACATCGCGCGCCGGGCGGCGCGGTCCATGGGCGCGCGAACCACGCGCAGCCGTTCGTCCTCGGCGTTCGGCGGCGGCAGGATGGCCAGGCCGAAGACGCAGAACAGCAGCAGGGGCGTGAAGATCAGCCCGGTCACGGCCGGCATCCAGTATTCATTGGCCCAGCCGTGCAGCATCACGGCCTTGCCGACGGATTTGACCACGCCGGAGGAGACGATGAAGCTGGTGCACAGCATGGCGCCAAGCACCTCCGACGAGCGCCGGCCCTCCAGGAAGCCAAACACCAGGCCCCAGATCATCCCCAGCGCCAGGCCGTTGAGGAACAGGCAGGCGATGTTCCATGGCGCGGGCGTCAGGCCAAACAGCACCAGCATCAGCTCGGCCGAGCCGATCAGCACCAATATGGCCACGGCCCGCCGCGCCGGCGGCAGTTCGGAAATCACCTTGATCCCGGCGATCTTGGACAGGGCGTAGCCGAACACCTGGGCGATGACCAAGGCGATCTTGTACTTGACCAGCACCGGGGCCGCGTCGGCGTAGCTCGCCACCGTGAACGGCTTGCGAAAGGCGTACATGGCGAAATAGGCGCCGAAGCTCATCAGCCCGGCGTAGAGGGCGAACACTGGCGCGGGGGCGCGGGCGAGCCAGCCCCGCAGCCGCTCGATGATCGACGTGGGCCAGGGCGCGGGGGCGGCGAGGGTCATCCGGCGGCGATCCGGCCGGCGATTTCGTGCACGACGGGCAGGAACTGCGAAATGTCCTCGATGACGAAGTCGGCGCCGGCGGCCTTCAGCCCGCGTTCGGCCTGGGCGACACGCTGGAGCCGATCGTCGGGGGCCAGGGCCAGGAAGGTCTCGCGGTCCAGGCCAACCTCGTTGCCCGAGGCCGACAGGCCCACGGTCCAGCAGCCGGCCAGGCGGCCTTCCTCGATGCCGACCGGGGCGTCATCGACCTTGATGCAGGCGCGCGCCGGCCAGGCGTCCAGCTCGATCAGCGCCTTCCAGGTCATCAGCGGGGCGGGCCGGCCGCTGGGCGTCTCGCCGGCGCAAACCACGATGTCCGGCGCATAGCCTTGATCGGCCGCCGCCGGCAGGATGTCGGCCATCATCTCCCGCGTGTAGCCGGTGCCAGAGCCGATCTTTACGCCCAGCGCCCGCAGGTCCGCGGCCGCCTGCGCCGCGCCGGGGATCAGCAGCGAGCTCTTGGCCGCGGCGGCCTTCATGACGGGTTCCAGGACGGCGTAGAGCCGCGCGACATCCGCCTCGGACGAGGCCGTGCCCTTCAGCGCCAGCCAGCGCGCGGCGACCGCCTCATCGGCCAGGATGGCCCGCAGGTGATCCAGCTTGGCCTTGCCCATGTCGCGTCGGGCTTCGGCGTCGGATAGGGTCATGCCGTCCTGGGCGAAGACGTCGATCAGCGCGCGCACTGGCGCCATGCAGCCGAAGTCGATCATCGTGCCGGCCCAGTCGAAGACGACGGCCTTGACGGGAAAACTCATGCCGCTGTCTCCGCATTGAGGCCGAAAAGCTCGCCGATCACCCGCTCGGCGATGCCGAAGCCGGTCGAGGCGCCGGTGCCGCTGGTGACCATCACCAGGCGGACGTTGGGTTCGGGCTGGTCGATCAGATAGGTCCGATCGTCGGCCGAGGCGTAGACCCCGACCCAGCGCTCCATCACCGGCGGCGGGGCCTGGCCGGTGGCGCGCGCGTATTCATCCAGGATGGCGTCCTCGGCCGCCACCGGCGCGAACGGCCAGGGCAGGTCGCCATAGTGGTGGCTGTCGCCGACGATCAGGCCGCCGTCCGCGCCCTGCGCCACGATCAGGTGGACGCCGTGCGCGTAGCAGTCCGGCTGCTCGGCGCGCAGCTTGGCCTCCAGCGCGCGGGCTTCGGGCAGGGCGGCATAGCCACGATACCGGGTCAGGCTGAGGTCCGACATCACCGCGCCGGGCAGCCGGAAACCGGGATCGCCGAGCTTGAGCATCGACAGGCGGCATTTGCGCAGGCCGTAGCTGGCGATGCGCTCGGGATAGAGGGTGGCGAAGTCGTCGCCCGGGCAGACCACCACCGCCTGCGCCTCGATCACCCCGCGCGAGGTGCGCAGGCGCGGCGGCGCGACCTCGAACGCCGCGGTCTCATTGTAGAAGGTCACGCCCAGGTCCTGCTCCAGCCAGGCGGCGAGGGCGGGGATGGTGGTGCGCGATTCGACCCGCAGCTCGATGGAACTGTGCAGCGCGCCCAACAGGTCTGGGCCGCCCAGGCCATGCGCCTCGTCACGAAACTCACCTGCCGTCAGCAACCGGCAGCCTTCACCCATCTCGGTGGCCAGGAAGGCTTCGATCACCGCCAGCGCCTCGGGTGAGCGCGCGGTCAGGTACAGGCCGCGCTGTTCGATGGTCAGGCCGGCCTTCGGCGCGATCTCGGCCCATACATCGCGGGTGCGGCGGGCCAGGGTCCAGCTGTCGCCGCGCTCCTGGCCGGTGACGGTGATGAAGCCGAAATTGCGGATCGAGGCGCCGTTGGCGCGTACGTCGCGCTCGATCACCGCCACGCGCTTGCCGGCCTTCGCTGCCATATAGGCGTGCGCCAGGCCGATGACGCCGCCACCGATCACCGCCAGGTCGAACGCTTTAACCGTCATGGGGTACCGAAAGTCGGGGCCGCGACGCGGCCTGTTTCACCAAGGAAGATCCGCTTCCCCGTTCGAGGCGAGCCGACGCTAGCCTAGCTATAGCGACCATATTTGACAGAACGGATTCAGTGGTCTGGACCAGTCATATACGAAGGAAAACTTTGTAGTTTATCTTTGTATCTGATATGCCGGTCTTCATGAGCGATGCCGCCGACACCGTGACCGCGCCGGATCTGGCCGCCTTGGCCGTGGATCTGCGCGCCCTGGTCGGCCGGCTCAAACGCAGGCTGCGCGAACAGGCCGACACGGGCGACCTCACCCCCTCGCAGATCGACGCCCTGCTGCGCCTGCACGGCGAAGGGCCGATGACGGTCACCGCCCTGGCGGCGAGCGAACGGGTGCGCCCGCAGTCGATGGGGGCCACGATCGCGGCGCTGGAAAGCGCGGGTCACGTGACGCGCGCGCCCGATCCGAGTGATGGGCGTCAGTCCATCGTCTCCCTGACGCCGGCGTTCGATATCATGCTCAGGGAGGGCCGCGCGGCGCGCCAGGACTGGCTGATCCGCGCCTTCCAGTCGTCGCTGACGCCGGCCGAACAGGCGCGGCTCGCCGACGCCGTCGCCCTTCTGAAACGGGTGGCCGAGGCCTGACGGGCCCGTCCGCCCAACCGAGTCCGCCCTATGTGCAAGGGAGCTTAGTCATGCCTGTCACCACGGTCGATCCAAACACCGCCCTGATCGTCATCGACCTGCAGAAGGGCATCGTCGCCCTGCCGACAGCGCCGCCCGTTGCCGAGGTGATCGCTAGAGCCGCGGGCCTGGCCAGCGCCTTCCGCCGCCATGGCCTGCCCGTCGCCCTGGTCAATGTCGATGGCCGCCCGGCGGGCCGCACCGAGCAGGGCTTCTCCACACAGGACTTTCCCGCCGACTGGACCGAGCTGATCCCCGAACTGGACCGCCAGCCCAGCGACATCACGCTCACCAAGCGCACGGCCGGCGCCTTCACCAGCACCGACCTGGAAGCGCAGCTACGCAAGTTGGGCGTCACCCAGGTGGTCATCGTCGGTATCGCCACCACCGGCGGGGTCGAAGCCACGGCCCGGCACGCCTACGAGCTCGGCTTCAACGTCACCCTGGCGATCGACGCCATGGCCGACATGAACCACGACGCACACAACAATAGCATCGCCGGCGTCTTCCCCCGCCTCGCCGAGACGGGAACGAGCGACGCCATCATCGCCCTTCTGGACCAAAGGGGCATGGCATGAGCTGGGCGCCCGACATCGCCCATGACATCGCCTATTTCCTTGGCGGCCTGTTCCTGGCCAACGCGCTGCCGCACTGGGTCAGCGGCCTGATGGGCCGGCCGTTCCAGAGCCCGTTCGCCAAGCCGCGCGGCGTGGGGCTGTCGTCCTCGACGGTCAATGTGCTCTGGGGCCTGTTCAACCTGGCGCTCGCCTGGCTCCTGATCGCGCGGGTCGGGACCTTCGACATCCGCTCGCCAGAACACGTGGCGGCCGTCGGCGCCGGCGCGCTGGCGATCAGCCTGTTCGCCGCGCGCCACTTCGGCCGGTTCCATGGCGGCGACCTGACCGGAACGCCGTGAGCGGTCCGTCCGGCGGCGCCCTCCGCTCGCTCAGGCACGGCAATTACCGGCTGTGGGCGGGCGGCGCGCTCGTCTCCAACATCGGCACCGGTGTGCAGCGGACCGCCCAGGACTGGCTGGTGCTGATGGTGTTGACGCACCGCAGCGCCTCGGCGCTCGGGCTGGTCGTGGCGTTGCAGTTCGCGCCGCAACTGCTGCTCCTGCCCTGGACCGGGTCCGCCGCCGACCATTCGGATCAGCGCCGTCTCCTGATGATCACCCAGGCGATCATGGGCACCCTGGCGCTGGTCCTCGGCCTCCTGACGGTGAGCGGCGCCGTGCGGCTATGGCAGGTCTATGTCTTCGCCTTCCTGTTCGGATGCGCGGCCGCCTTCGATGCGCCGGTGCGCCAGGTCTTTGTTTCTCAACTGGTCGGCGACGAGGACCTGCATAACGCCGTCACGCTCAACTCGATGTCGTTCAACCTTGCCAACCTGGTCGGGCCGGCGGCGGCGGGGCTGTTGATCGCGATGGTGGGAACCGGCTGGGCCTTCCTGCTCAACGGCGTCTCCTTCCTGGCAGTCCTGGCCTCGCTCTTCCTGCTGCGGGCTGGCGAGCTTCACCCCTCCACGCGGACCCGGCGCGCGCCCGGCAGCTTCGCCGCCGGTCTGCGCTACGTGCGTGGGCGGGCCGACCTCATGGTTATCCTCGCCATGCTGTTCCTGGTTGGAACCTTCGGGCTCAACTTCCCGATCTACATCTCGACCATGGCGGTGCGTGTGTTCCACGCCGATGCGCGCGGCTTTGGCGCCCTGTCGTCGGTGATGGCGATCGGCACGGTGATCGCCGCGACGTGGAGCGCGCGGCGCGGCAGGCCGACCCTGACCACCCTGGTCTGGAGCGCCGCCGTGCTCGGCGTCGGCTTTGTCCTGGCGGGGTTCGCGCCAACCTATTGGAGTTTTGCGGCCACGCTGGTGCTGGCCGGCGCCGCCTGCCTGACTTTCGTGGTTGCGACCAACGCCCTGATGCAGCTGTCCACCGAGCCGGCCATGCGTGGGCGCGTCATGGCCCTGCGCGTCGGGGTGGCGTTGGGCGGCATGCCGCTTGGCGCGCCGATCCTCGGATGGGTGGCGGACCATCTGGGACCGCGCTGGTCGCTGGGTGTAGGCGCGCTGGCCAGTCTCGCCGCCGCCCTGGTCGGCCTGATCTACCTGACCAGCGCCGGGGAGGGCGGCTCTAGCGGCCCATCGGAATAAGCCAATCATTCATAAAGCGATCTTAAGCTGTGATTCACCAAGCTTTCCTGCCGGGCGGGATCGGATGAGGGTGTTGATATGAAGGTCGTGACGTGACCCAGCCTGGCGTCAAGGCGGTGATCCTCGCCGGCGGCATGGGCACGCGTATCGCC
>Ga0164296_1004810_pt1 | contig 12119 bp, 13 predicted proteins | sample GEODES057metaG_FD_113533 | JGI IMG/M metagenome (GOLD analysis project Ga0164296, IMG submission 113533) | Dystrophic lake water microbial communities from Trout Bog Lake, Wisconsin, USA - GEODES057 metaG | ecosystem: Environmental > Aquatic > Freshwater > Lake | place: USA: Trout Bog Lake...
CACGACTGCTCCGTTTTGTATTTTGAAGCAACACCCCGCGACCAAAAATTAGCCATCATGGTATGTATATTTGTAGACTATGGGTCTGAATACATATTTACTTGCTCGTCTAAGCCCGGAACGTTCAAGCAAAATGTTGCTATCTTCGATAAGATGATCGGAAGTTTTAAAATGCCGGAATAATGCGCGCTGCTGCAATTTTTTTTTCATTTAGGCCATGCAAGTATCTAATAGAGTTATCAGTATACTGCTTTTTTGTTCATTCATAGTTTATGAAGTACCCAAAGGCATAGCGCAGACAACTGATACATTGCGCAATGTGATCATCAGTGACCACACTACTAATTATAAAAATTCCAAGACACAGGAATTTTCACCCGGACTTAAGGTAAGGGCTATAGACAGCAATACGCTTGCACAATACAAAATGCAAAGCATGGCCGATCTGTTGAGTCGTGAGCTACCCGTATATGTAAAAAGTTATGGTGTGAATGGATTGTCCACTATCAGTTTTAGAGGCGCATCGGCGGCACAGTCTGCAGTCTACTGGAATGGCGTGCCCATTCAAAATGCGGCGCTGGGTGTGGCAGATATCAGTACCCTCCCGGTGTTTTTTATGGATCAGGTGCAGATAGTTTATGGCAGCAGTGCAGCGTTATGGGGCAGTGGTAATGTTGGCGGTGCACTGATGCTGGAAAGTGATCCTGTAGCGTTTAGTCCGCATTCGTTGGCTATTTCGGTTGCGCTGGGCATGGGTAGCTTTGGTCAGTACACAGGTGGGGTGGAGGCTTCTGTGGCGAATAGACATTGGTATATGTCAGTAAAAGCGCTGGGGCAAAATGTACAAAACGATTTTCCCTATACCGATGCCAATGGAAATACACAACACATGCCCAATAGCCAAATGGGCAACGATGGCGCTGAATTGCGGTTGGGGTATAAAACAGATAATGCAGGTGTTTTCAGTTTTACGGCATGGTATCAGCAATATGACAGGGAGATACCGCCTGCACTATTTGAGCCGGGTTCAGACAAGGTGGACAACGATCGCTCACTTAGGTTGTTGCTGGATTGGGATCATCACCACGGTGCAAATGCTATGTATGTAAAGTTTTCAATGATGAAGGATGACAACAGTTATAATGATTCTGAACTTGACATACATGCGTCTGCTACCGTTTATCAATATTATGGAGAGGCAGGCTGGCGAAAGAACTTTAAGAAATTTGGTCAACTCTTGATATTCGTTCCATTTCAAACTGCATGGATGCAGACCGACAGTGGACTCAAGTATCAAAACAAAGTCGCCGTAGCATCGGCTTACGAAGTCAAATCATATCATCAGAAACTGAATGCTGCTGTAAATGCCCGTTACGAGATCTGCAATGGCAATGGGGTACTATTGCCGGGCACCGATCTATCTTTTAAACTGACCAACTATTTGTTGTTCAGAGGCAACGCCCAATATACCTATAGGTTACCAACGCTTAATGAATTGTATTATGTGCCCGGGGGTAATCAAAATCTTTTGCCTGAGGCGGGATGGAACAAAGATGCCGGCTATTCATTTCATGTTACCGCCGGCAGGTTTATGCTGATCAGTGACGGGGCACTGTATGACAGGTGGATCCATAACTGGATCATATGGTTGGGTGGCGCTATATGGACACCGCATAATATAGCAGAAGTGCATAGCCATGGTGTAGAGACAGAAAACAGAATAGAATATACGGTTGGTCAGTGGAAAGGATTCATTGATCTGGCCACCCAATACGGACGTTCAGTGACAGAGGCCAGCAATATTCCCAACGATGGAAGCATTGGCAAGCAAGTACCTTACACACCAAGGTATTCGGGAAATGTGAAGGGCGGAATAAGTTATCGGAAGCTGACCATCGGTTATTTCGAAACCTATACCGGTTACAGGTTCACAACAAATGACAATAGCGGCAATGCGCTGGCACCATACACTACCGGCAATATTTACCTGATGTACCATTTTATTTTTGGGGTGCATGATGTGCAGTGCAATGCTCAATGCAATAATATCTTCAATACACCATACCAGGTAGTGGCACAACGACCCATGCCGGGTATTAACTGGCAGGCAGGCTTGAGATTCAGGGTTCTGTAGCTAATTGATGCGATAAAATTTTCCCGGCAGCGTTTTTACCAGCCCCTGCATTTCTAATTGCAGCAGCGTTGCGGCAAGCTTTGAGCTGGGTAATCCGGAATGGTGGAACAATTCATCGGCATGTACGGTTTCTTTTACTTGTAGCAAGTCAATGATCCGTTGTTCGTCATCGGTCAGGGTCACAAATAGTTGTTTTTGCATAGTTTTAGGTTTCGATCTATTCCAGTTCATTAATTCTGCCAGATCTTCAAATTTGGTGATCATAGCAGCAACGTTATTTCTGATCAATTCATTGCAGCCGGCGCTGCGGCTGTCATTCACCCGGCCCGGAAAGGCAGCCACTTCACGGTTATAGCCATTGGCCATATGCGCTGTAATAAGGGCACCGCCGCTCAGGCCGCTCTCTATCACAACGGTCACATCGCTTAAGCCCGCCACAATACGGTTACGCATCGGGAAATTATTACGGTCAGGTAGGGTACCCGAAGGAAATTCCGTGAGCAGCCCGCCATTCTCCATCATTTGCCCCGCCAATTGTTTATGATTAAACGGGTAGATACGGTCCAGCCCGTGCCCCAATACACCTATTGTTGGAATGCAATTGTGTACAGCGCGTTTATGGGCTATGGCATCTATCCCTAGTGCCAGTCCGCTGATGACGATAACATTTTCCAGCGAAAGCAGACCATCCACCAGTTCTTCGGTCAGTTTCAGGCCATAATCGGTATGCTTTCTGGTACCTATTATTGCTACTGTTCTGGTGGCTTCCAGATCAATATTGCCCGCATAATAAAGAAGCAATGGTGCATCGACACATTGTTGTAGTCTTTTGGGATAGTCGAGCCCATAGCACAACAGTTTTACATTGTTCTTTTGAATGTAGTTCCACTCTTTTTCGGCCTGTTCTAATATTGCAGCATCTCTGAAGGCCTTGACCCTTGTTTCGCCTATCCCTTCTGCATGCCTTAGCTCCTTGAGCGATGTTCGGAATACAGTTGTGGCGGAGCCATATTTTTCTAAAAGACCTCTCCCGGTTTTAACGCCGGTGCCCGGTACATATGAAAGTGCTATGCGATAAAATAATTCTTCGTCATGATGGGGCGTCATGCGGATCATGGGGATTTGGTACGGCTAAATTATATAAAATGTGGTTGAGGTGAACAAGATTTTTAAGTACAAAGTTTGCAATTCGGTGATGTTGTTGGTTATCATTTATTTATCCAAAAAAGTTTTTGGTGATCGCATATAAAGGCGACAATTAATTCAGCACGAAGCATGCTGTTTGGCTTGGATGTCAAAAAAAGTATAACTTAGTGGGTCAAAGTTGAACAAATATGTCTCTTGAAACATTGGTAATGGAACACCTCAAAACGGCCATGAAGGCTAAAGATGAGGCTGCACTCCGCACGCTGCGTTCTATAAAAGCAGCTATTATTCTTGAAAAAACATCCGAAGGCGCTGCTGATGTGATCAGTGAAGCCACTGAAATGAAAATGCTGCAAAAGCTGGCCAAGCAACGCCGCGACTCCCTTGATATTTTTGTAAAGCAGGGAAGGGAAGACCTTGCTGTAAAGGAGCGCGAGGAATTGGCCATCATTGAAGGATTTTTACCCAAGCAGATGGGTGATGAGGAGCTTACTGTCACACTCAAAGGTATTATAGAGCAAGTTGGGGCCAAGACCGCGGCAGATCTGGGTAAAGTGATGGGTATTGCCAGCAAACAATTGGCAGGTAAGGCAGACGGTAAAGCCATTTCTGAGAAAGTTAAAGCACTGCTGTCTTAATCCACCTTTATGGCCATTGATGTTACCGGACTGATACTGGTTATCCTGTTTTTTATAAAAGGCTATTCAAGAGGTTTGGTAGTGGCATTATTTTCATTTATTGCCATATTTTTAGGTATCACCCTTTCTTTAAAATTTTCTCATGCCCTAGCCGAATGGCTTTTGGCAAAAGGTTGGGTAAATTCAGGTTGGGCATTGGTATTGAGTTATGTCATCATGTTCACGGCAGTAGTACTGCTGGTGCGCATTGTTGCACGGCTCATACAGAAATCAATGGAAATGGTAATGTTGGGTATGCTGAACCGAATAGGTGGTGGTGTGTTATATGTGCTGCTCGGCGCTATTCTTTGGAGTACCTTGTTGTGGTTGGGAGAACAGTTGCATGTCATAACTTCGTCTATGACGGCGGGATCAATGACTTTTGCTTTTTTTACCAAACTTGCGCCAATACTTTTCTCGGTCATAGGGCACTTATTGCCCTTCGTTAAAGACCTTTTTATTAATCTGCAGCATTTCTTCGATCACGTTAATCAAAATCATGTGGGCGCTCATTGACAATTATGATTCTTTTACGCATATACTACAGCACTATTTGCTGATGACCGGGCATGACTGTTGTGTTTTTAGAAATGATGCGGTGACCGTTGCCGAATTAGATGCGTTGATGCCGGAACGACTGATCATTTCACCCGGCCCCGGCACACCGGCCAATGCCGGAATAACCTTGCCTGCCATCGATCATTTTCATCAACGCATACCCATATTAGGTGTGTGTTTGGGACATCAGGCGTTAGGTCAGTACTTTGGTGCAAAATTGTATCAATTGCCGTATCCTATGCATGGGAAAACCAGTGAAGTACGGCATATTGGCCATACTATGTTCCACAACATACCAACAATATTTACGGCGATGCGCTATCATTCATTAGCTATAAACTCAATCGAAAATACGGGCCTCAGTGCTATCGCCTCCACAGATGACGGTTGCCTCATGGCTTTGGCACACGATACTTTTCCATGTATCGGGCTTCAATTTCATCCGGAGTCGGTAGGAACTCCATTTGGCCAGCAACTACTCAATAATTGGGCAGCGATGTATTAAGCCGTCAATCGTTATCTTTTTGGACAAGTTTTTTTGCGGTTGGGAGTAAGTAATACCGATCGGTGCAATGATTTGATCATGGTTTTTCCAATTGGAGAGTTCCTTTATATTTGCTTAACGTAATAGGCTATATGAAACTGGCGCCATTTTGTTTTTTCGATGGTATTGAGTTGGCAGAGGATTTTGCCTACTTGAAAAACAGTACCATTGTGCTGGATGGTGAGCTTTATAATATTAAATTGGTGGCGGTAGTGCCCTGTGAGCCGGATGCAAAGTTGGATGTATTCGCCAGAATACGATCAGCGCTGAACCCAACCGGTTTTTTGCAACCTTCCTTTAACGATGTAATGCAATATGTTAGGACAGTGCCCTTTGCAAGTTATGATGTGTATATAATAACTACCAAGAAAAATGGAAAACGGATCGATGTGCAGTTCATTCCATTGATTACCTATGCAACCGAAAAAGGCGAGTTGGGCCAGGGTTTTCAAATTTCACTACGTTCCGATCAAAATAAATAAATTATTTATTAGTGTGTTGATGTGGCACGATACGTATCGCATGCTAATGCAAGTTGCAGGATACCTGAATTTTGCGCTTGGTATCACAGTTATTCAGACGATTATTCCATATGTAAACACGGTAATGCCCATAAAAAATTATCGTAGAATACCAAAAAAATAACCCAAAACTCGCTTAATTAGCTTACTTTTGCGTTCCTCTTTTAAGTAACTAAAAATTAACTGCCAATGGCTGACGATAAACTGAAGGTGCTAAAGCTTGCAATGGACAAGATTGAGAAAGACTATGGTAAAGGGTCTATTATGATGTTGGGTGAAAAACAAAAGACCAATATCGATGTGATCAGTACCGGTTCTTTAGGTTTGGATATTGCGCTGGGTGTAGGCGGATTGCCGGCAGGTCGTGTAGTGGAGATATACGGACCTGAGTCTTCGGGTAAAACAACTATTGCAATTCATACTATTGCAGAATCGCAAAAGAAAGGCGGTATCTGTGCAATAATTGATGCTGAGCATGCTTTTGACTCATCTTACGCTCGTAAATTGGGTGTAGATGTAGATAATCTGATCATATCACAACCTGACTACGGTGAACAAGGATTGGAGATAGCCGACAGGCTTATATCTTCCGGTGCGGTAGACGTAGTGGTGATCGATTCTGTAGCTGCATTGGTGCCCAAGGGTGAACTGGAAGGCGAAATGGGTGACAGCAAAATGGGTTTGCAGGCAAGATTGATGAGTCAGGCTTTGCGTAAGTTGACTGCAACTATTTCGCGCACAGGCTGTTGCTGCATATTTATCAATCAGCTCAGAGAAAAGATCGGTGTTATGTTTGGCAATCCTGAGACGACAACCGGTGGAAATGCTTTGAAATTTTATGCTTCAGTTCGTTTAGACATCAGGCGCATCAGCCAGATCAAGGACGGGGAAGTGGCCAGTGGTAACAGGGTTAGGGTAAAAGTGGTTAAAAATAAAGTGGCTCCGCCATTCCGTCAGGCTGAATTTGACATTATTTTCGGAGAAGGGATCAGCAAAGTAGGCGAGATCATAGATATGGGAGTTGAAATGGGGATCCTGCAAAAAAGCGGGTCTTGGTTTGCCTATGGCGATAGCAAGATTGGACAGGGCAGGGATGCAGTTAAACATTTTTTCAGCGATAATCCTGAATTAATGGCAGAAGTTGAAGCCAAGATCAGGCAAGCATTACAGGTAGCTGAATAATGTTTTCATGAAGTAAGTTTTGAGTTATGGCAGTCTTCAAAAAGGAAGTACCTGTTGCAGACAAAGAAAAGGAGTAAATAAATTATATAATAAATAAAATCAGTAATAATAAGACAATAAACATGTCAGTAGTTGCAACAAAACAGTTAGTAAAATTCGTACCTAAAGAACACACCGGATTCTATGACACTTTAAGAAAGCGCGTAGACGAGTATTTCACCAAAAACAATATTTCTAAGAATTATAATTTTTCGATGCTCCAGAAAACCATCGCTATGTTGGCTATGTATCTGGTGCCTTATTTTTTCATTGTATCCGGGGTGGTTGCAGGCCATACATTAATATTTTTCGGCCTTTGGATCCTCATGGGTTTTGGCGTAACAGGTATTGGTGCTTCGGTAATGCACGATTCATGCCATAGCGCCTATTCTAAAAATGAAACGGTGAATAAAATGCTTGGCGGCACATTGAATCTGCTGGGTGGATATGCTAAAAATTGGAAGATTCAACATAATATATTACATCATACCTATACCAATATTGATGGTTTGGATGAAGATATTGATTCAGGAAGGTTCCTCAGAATGTCGCCTCACCAGCCCAGAAATAAAATGCATAAATATCAATACATTTATGCCTGGTTCTTCTATTCATTGATGAACTTGTATTGGGTGATCATTAAAGATTACAAGGCTTTGATCAAGTACAATAAAAATGGCATGTTGAAGAAACAAAAGATCAGTCTGCTTCGCGGTGTATTGGAAGTGACCTTCTACCGACTGGTTTACTTTTTTTACCTCATTTATCTGCCATATTTGTTCAGTGGTTTTTCAATAGGTAGTCTGATCTTAGGCTATATTGTCATGCAAATGGTGGCAGGTTTTACACTGGCTTGTGTATTCCAACTGGCTCACGTTATGGAAGAATGCGAATTTCCTGTTCCTGATTCCTCGCATGAGATCAATAATAATTGGGCTGTCCATCAGGTGTTGAATACGGCAGATTTTTCACCGAAGAGCAAATTTTTAAGCTGGTATATAGGTGGGTTGAATTTTCAAATTGAGCACCATTTGTTTCCCCATATCTGCCACATACACTATAAGGAAATTTCAAAGATCGTAAAGCAAACTGTAGACGATTATGGGTTACCTTACAATGTTCAACCTACCTTCCTAAAGGCAGTCATTGAGCATGGCCGGATGCTGAAAAAGTTGGGAACTGCGTAGGCCATAATAAGATAAATGTTAGTGCATCCTGATCTCAATATGGAAAAGGATGCCTTCTTTTTTGGTGAAAATCGAAAATTCTACATTTTAATTTGCTCAATTAATTTTTTTATTTACCTTTGCACTCCAATTTTTCCGGCTTTCCTGTTCATTGACAGGGAATCCGATATTACTGCCGGAAGAATTTAACTAAAATTAATGTAATGGCTACACAAAAAATCCTTCAGGATTATGAGCTGATGGTGATGATTACACCTGTACTCTCAGAAGAAGACTTCAAGAGCGCTCAAAAAAAGTACACCGAAATGGTAATTTCATTTGGTGGTGAGATCGTAAATATGGATTCATGGGGACTGCGTTCTCTGGCCTATCCGATCGATAAAAAGACAACTGCACTGTATTTCGTTCTGGAATACAAAGCTCCAACAGATGCTAATGCTAAACTGGAAGTGCAAATGAACCGTGATGAGAACATCATGCGTCATATGATCACCCATTTAGACAAGTATGCGGTGCTGTACAATGGCAGAAAACGTAACAAGCTCGCAAACACAAACGTAGAATCGTAAACTCCTTTATAATTATATTATGGCAAAGCAAGCAGATATAAAATTTTTAACTTCGACCCGTGTAGAAAAGAGGCAAAAGAAATATTGCCGTTTCAAGAAAATGGGTATCCGCTATATTGATTATAAGGATGCTGAATTCTTGAAAAAGTTTTTGAATGAGCAAGGCAGAATGCTGCCACGCCGTATCTCCGGGAACTCGCTGAAATATCAGCGCAAAGTGGCTCAGGCTATTAAGAAAGCACGCCAAATGGCAATTTTACCTTACGTTACAGATCTTTTAAAGTAAAACAATATGAACGTCATTTTAATAAAAGATGTAGATAATTTGGGCGCTGCTCACGAAAAAGTTGAAGTGAGAGCTGGTTATGCCCGTAACTACCTGATCCCCAACAAATTCGCTATCGAAGCAAGTGGATCAAACCTGAAGCAGTTGGATGAAAGACTCAAACAACTGAAAATAAAAGAAGAAAAATTAGTGGCTGAGATCGCTAAGGTTACTGAAGTATTGAAGGCTTCTCCTTTGCGCATAGGCGCTAAGATAGGGGTAAGTGGTAAGATCTTCGGTTCGGTTACTCCGATCCAGATAGGCCGTGCCATCCGCGAGCAAAAAGGTTATGAAATAGACCGTCGCCGCATTACCATTATCGACGATGTTAAAGAAGCCGGTACTTACAAAGCCAGTGTAGACTTCGGTAAGGAAAATGTAGTGGAAGTGGAATTTGAAGTAGTAGCTGAATAGGCTATCTGTTTAACGATAAATGAGAAGGCTGTCTTTTTTAAGGCAGCCTTTTTCATGCTACAGATCTATGCCGATATCTTTTCCATACAGATCAACATTCATCAGGCCGGAAAATATTTTGGCGTTGTTCTCTGGGTCGTAGCAACTTACATGTACCATTTGTTGGCCGTAAATGGGTGTGCTGATGTCAACAATTATTGACTTGAGTTTTTTGCCTTTACGGTTACGTACTTCCACCCATCCCGAAGAGAGTATGAGCGCGCCGATGCCTTTTTGAATCATTGGTTCGTTCATGTCGTGATACACTTCGGGTGGATAGTCAGTAAGCCAATAAGTGTATGTTTTATTCGTATCCAATTTACTGTCGGTGCCGTAGGTACTATCGCCTACCGACTTTAATATGTTCAAAGCTTTGTTGATGTTTTTTATTGAGAACGATAGTGAATAGCCATTGAAAATCACGGTCACCCCGGGCTTGTGCCATAGCCGGTGTAGCGGCACTTCTTTTTGTGCATATAAGTGATGTGGCCAAATAAAGGTTGCCACTAACAGAACGGAAAGAAAATTAAATCGCATCAGCTCTTTATTTTTCAATCACAAAATAAGCAAATCCATTACTTTCGGGCAAAAATCATTTAAATGAAAAGTTTTGCCAGTGACAATTATGCAGGTGTATTGCCGCAAGTGATGCAGGCTCTTGACATTGCAAACAAGGATCATGAACGCTCTTACGGTGCCGATAACATAACTGCCCGCACCCGTAAGCTGATAACAGATGTGTTTAAGACCCCTACAGAAGCTTATTTTGTGTTTAATGGTACAGGAGCCAATGTGCTGAGCATTAGCAGTGCCACACAAACCTATAATGCTGTGTTGTGTGCCGATACTTCTCACATCTATAACGATGAGTCTTCTGCTCCCGAGACCATTACGGGGTGCAGGTTTTTTCCTTTGAAGGCTGACGACCATGGTAAACTAACCCGTGATGTAATTGCGGAGCGCCTTATTCGCAAAGGAGATGTACATTATGCTCAAACCGCCATGGTGTCTATTACTCAGGCTACTGAGTACGGTACTGTATATACGCCGGCAGAGATCAGGGCCATTGCTTATGTGTGTCATCAGCATGGGTTGTATCTGCATATGGATGGCAGTAGGTTCTTTAATGCTGCGGCATCGCTGGGTTGTGAACTGAGCGATATCAGCAGCGCAGCAGGTGTAGACATCCTGTCATTGGGTGGTACTAAGGCAGGCATGATGTTTGGTGAAGCAGTATTGGTTTTTAACCCCGATCTGAACAAGCATATAGCCTTTAAGCATAAACAGGTAATGCAACTTGCCTCAAAGACCCGTTTTATAGCAGCGCAATTTGAAGCCATGCTTACCAATGATCTTTGGCGCACTACCGCCAATCACAGTAATGCAATGGCGCAGGCGCTTAGATCGGCAGTATCCGGCATACCCGGCGTTTCGGTAACCAAGCCGGTACAAGCCAATGCCGTATTTGCAGAGATCCCCCGTGCCTGGTACATGCCATTGCAAGACAGTCATCCATTTTATGTATGGAAAGACAGCACCCATGAAGTAAGGTTGATGTGTAGCTGGGATACACAGCCAATAGACATAGAACGCTTTGCAGCAGCTATGCAAAAACTGTCATAGCTATGTGAAGTTTGATCTATACAGTGCTATAGACAATAGATAAAATGAAAAAGCGCTCCGAAAATTCGAAGCGCTTTTTTAGTATTTGGTTCAGCGTAGGAATTAATAATCCATACCCATGCCACCACCCGGCATTCCGCCAGGAGAAGGCATTGCTGATTTTGGTTCCGGTTTGTCGGCAATAACACATTCTGTAGTCAGCAACATGCTGGCAATAGAAGCGGCATTTTCTAAAGCGATTCGGGTAACCTTAGTAGGATCGATAACACCGGCTCCCATCAGATTTTCGTATACTTCGGTACGTGCATTGAAGCCGTAGTCGCCCTTGCCTTCACGCACTTTCTGCACAATGATAGAACCTTCGAGGCCGGCATTGGCAACAATAGTGCGCAATGGAGCTTCTAATGAACGACGAATAATATCTACGCCGGTCTTTTCGTCATTGTTTTCGAATTTCACTGCATCCAGCGATTTGATAGCGCGGATATAAGCTACGCCACCACCCGGTACAATACCTTCTTCAACCGCAGCGCGTGTTGCATGCAATGCATCGTCTACGCGGTCTTTCTTTTCTTTCATTTCTACTTCGGTAGAAGCACCTACATAAAGCACTGCAACACCGCCGCTCAGCTTAGCCAAACGCTCTTGCAGTTTTTCGCGATCGTAATCGCTGGTAGTTGTTTCGATCTGAGATTTGATCTGGTTAACACGGGCAGTAATAGTTTCCTTAACACCCTTACCACCTACTATTGTAGTATTATCTTTATCAATAGTGATGCTTTCAGCCTGACCCAAAGAAGCCAAAGAAGCATTTTCTAATTTGTAACCCTGATCTTCGCTGATCACTGTGCCACCGGTCAATACTGCGATATCCTGCAACATTTCCTTGCGGCGGTCGCCGAAGCCCGGAGCTTTAACTGCGGCGATCTTTAATGAACCACGCAATTTGTTCACCACCAATGTAGCCAATGCCTCACCATCTACATCTTCAGCAATGATCAACAAAGGACGGCCACTTTGAACCACGCTTTCCAGAACAGGAAGGATGTCTTTCAGTGTGCTTACCTTTTTCTCATAGATCAATATAAATGGATTTTGCAATTCCACTTGCATTTTCTCTGTATTGGTAACAAAGTAAGGACTCAGGTAACCGCGGTCGAA
>Ga0164296_1004811_pt1 | contig 12119 bp, 10 predicted proteins | sample GEODES057metaG_FD_113533 | JGI IMG/M metagenome (GOLD analysis project Ga0164296, IMG submission 113533) | Dystrophic lake water microbial communities from Trout Bog Lake, Wisconsin, USA - GEODES057 metaG | ecosystem: Environmental > Aquatic > Freshwater > Lake | place: USA: Trout Bog Lake...
AGCACCAGCAGTCAAGGGAGTTTTTCGAGTCGCCGGACTTGCTCATACAAACTCCTCCCCCGCAAACAGGGGCACAATGGGGAAAGATAACGCCCTATTCGCAGTTGGGACAAGAACCAGCCCAACCCGCTTTCCCGCAGACGCCCATTATCTCAAGATCAACACCGCCTCGCCGATCGTAGATCTTTGACTTGAAAAGCAGAACCAGGGCGAGACCGTATCGCCCCGGAATTGATATAGGCAAATAGCGTGCCGCAATCCGTCAGGATTTGGCGGATTCGGCCGATTCGGACACCGGCCGGCTTTCGACAACCTCATCGACCAGACCAAACTCGCGGGCATCCTCGGCCGACATATAGGTGTCGCGCTCCAGCTTGCGCTCAATCGCCTCGATCGGCTGCCCCGTATGCCGCACATAGATTTCGTTCAGCCGCTTGCGCAGCGTCAGGATTTCACGCGCCTGGATCTCGATATCCGTCGCTTGGCCCTGCGCACCGCCGGACGGCTGGTGCACCATGATCCGCGAATTCGGCAGCGCATAGCGCTTGCCCTTGGCGCCGGCGGTCAACAGCAGGCTGCCCATCGAGGCGGCTTGGCCGATGCAAACCGTGCTAACCGGGCTGCGGATGTATTGCATCGTGTCGTAAATCGCCAGACCGGCCGACACCACGCCACCAGGGCTGTTGATGTAGAAGGAAATATCCTTGTTGGGATTTTCCGACTCCAGGAACAGCAACTGCGCGCAGATCAACGAACTGACCTGATCATAAACCGCGCCCGTCAGGAAGATGATCCGCTCTTTCAACAGGCGGGAGTAGATGTCGAACGCACGCTCCCCGCGGGCGGTCTGTTCAACCACCATCGGAACCATATTGTTGGCGTAGATCTCGACCGGATCGCGGTCCCGCATGGTCATCATCCTTGGTTGTTCGGCTCAATCGAGCCGATCATAAATAGGCGGCCGAGCAACAAATTCCAGCCGCCCGGCCAAACAGATGAAGTCTATCCGATCGCGCCGCCAGCCTCTAGCGGAATCGCCCACGCCGCGCCGAACCAACCTTCAGGCGCGCGGCGATCAGGCCGCTGCCGTCTCCTCGGGCTCGCGCATCAACTCTTCGGGCGTGACGATCGTATCGGTGATAGTCGCCAATTCCAGCACGAAATCGACCACCTTGTCCTCCAGCAGCGGGCCGCGGACGCTGTTGGTCAGCTGCGGGTATTTGCGGAAGACTTCCAGCATTTGCATTTCCTGACCGGGGAACTGCATTGCCCGCTGATACAGCGCGCGGTCCAGCTCTTGATCGGTCACGACGATATTGTTCACGCGGCCGATTTCCGCCAGCAGCAGGCCCAACCGCACGCGACGGTCCGCGATGGCGCGATAGTCGGCGCGCAGCGTGTCTTCGTCCTTGCCCTTGTCTTCCTCGTCCTCGGTCCCGGCTGTGCGCGCCTGCTCAAGCTGCTGCCAGATCTGCTCGAACTCCTGCTCCACGATCGACGGCGGTGCCGGGAAATCCATCAGATTGGTCAGCGCGTCCAGCAGATCCTTCTTCACCCGCAGACGGGAGGTACCGTCCAACTCGCCCTGCTGGCGCGACTTGATCATCTCTTTCAGCGCCTCGAGGTCGTCGAGGCCAACCTTCTTCGCGAGTTCGTCGTCGATCGGCGGCAAGGCCTGCGTGCTGACCTGCTTGACCGTCACCTCGAACACCGCCGGCTTACCGGCCAAATCCGCCTTGCCGTAGTTCTCGGGGAACGTCACGTTCAGCGTCCGCGCCTCGCCGGGCTTGGCGCCTTCCAGGCCTTCCGCAAAGCCGGGGATGAAACCCTCTCCACCGATCTCCACCGGCATGTCGCTGCCGGTGCCGCCCTCGAAGGGCACATCGTCGATCTTGCCGACGAAATCGATGCTGACAACCTCGCCCTGCGCGGCGCCATGGCCACGGCTTTCAAGCGTCTCAGCCGGAATTTCCGACAGGATGCGCTGGCCACGGGCAATCTGCTCGAGGGTCTTTTCGATCGCCTCCGCCGGCACCTCCGCCTTCACGCGGGTCAACGCGATCGTGGAGAAATCCGGCAGCACGATATCAGGCAGCAATTCGAGTTCGACCTTGAACTCCAGGTCCGCCGCCAGTTCAGCCGGGTTCTCGGTGACCATATCCACCTTCGGCTGCATCGCTGGACGCAAGCCGCGATCGTTCAGAACCTTCTGCGTCGCTTCGGACACCGATTCTTCAAGAATCTCGGCAGAAACGGCCGAACCGAAACGCTGCTTGACGATCGGCATCGGCACCTTGCCGGGACGAAAGCCCGGTAGCCGCAAAGTCTTGCCTAGCGTCGTCAACCGCTCCATCCGGCGTGCGGCAAGGTCCGCGTGCGGAAGAACCACGGTGTAGCCGCGCTTCAGCCCGTCGGAGAGCGTCTCGGTAACCTGCATTGTTCCAGCCAATCCTTACAAAACCCAAAAACCCAATTCACGCGACGGCGCTTGCGGCGCCTTGATGGTGCGGGCGAAGGGACTTGAACCCCCACGGCTTGCGCCACCAGAACCTAAATCTGGCGTGTCTACCAGTTTCACCACGCCCGCCCCGAAAGGCGCCGAACAGCAAGGCACCCTAAACCAAAGCCAATAAACGTAAGACGCTTGGCGGCAAACCGCCAACCACCGTCCGGACGGACGACGCACGTCCCCTGATCGCCACGCACAATCCGGTAGCCGCCAGTCGATACCCGCAGCGACCCGAACGCGGCGCTTTAGCCCACCCCAAGCATTAGGACAAGCGACAACGCATCATCCACCGACCGCCTCGATGCCAAGCCCTCATCAAACCGCACACCGACATCATCACCCGCCGGCATACCCCCAAGCATCGTGGGTATCTCATAAACGCTCAGCAAACATAGGCAAAACGCATGGCTGACGGGACGACTCTGCTTTGACTGCAACCCTCCAGAATGCAAATCTACTGGAAAGTAAGTTCACGGGCCAAGCCGGCTTTCCCAAGGGTCCTACCCACGGTGATCGGCGGTTATCAGGCCAAATTGAGGGGTCGAAGATGGCAACTTCCAAGGTAGCAGGCACGCCCCCTAAACTGCCCGCGAAGGCGCCCCCCAAGGCAAAAGCAAAACACGCCGCAAACGACTCACCCGCCGTGCCCCCCACAGCGGCTTCAACAACAGCGGCTGCAACGATGGCGGTTTCAACAACAGCCGATGCGTCACAAGATGACGCGACACGCGACTACAGCATCGCAGCCGTCGATCGCACGCTCGACCTGCTCGAAGCCCTCTCCCGCCTTGGCCCCACATCACTCGCCGCCCTCGCCGAAGCATCCGGATGCACACGCACCGCAGCCTTCCGCCTGCTGCGGACCCTCCAAGCACGCGGCTTCACCATCCAGGACGAAGCCCGCGGCATCTGGCGCCTCGGCGCCCGCTGGAATGCCCTCGGCCGCTCGGCATCCGAACAAGGCGCGCTGGCCGCAACCGCCATGCCGATCATGGCCAGCCTGGGCAAGGCAACCAACGAAAACGTCTACCTCCGCATCCGGGATGGCATGGAAAGTGAGACGGTCGCCATCTACCAAACCGATCCCGCCATTCGCCTCTACTCGGAAACCGGCAAGCGCGGGCCGCTCCACGCCGGCAGCAGCCGCATCCTGCTCGCCTTCGCTCCGGAACCCGTGCAAACCCAGCTCCTGGCACAGCGCCTGAACCGCTTCACGCCCGCGACCCGTATCGACCCAACCTGGATCGCCGCAGATCTACAACGGATCCGCAACCGCGGTTACCTGATCACCTCGGATGAGGTCGTACCCGGCGCCGTCGGCGTCGCCGCCCCCGTGCGCGATGCCACCGGCACCGTCGTCGCCGTCCTGCATGTCAGCGCCCCGTCCATGCGCATGCGACCGCCGCGGCCGCGCAACGTGCTGCCCCAGGTGGTAGACGCCGCCAATCGACTCTCCGAAGCGCTTGGCGCCATCGGCAAGCCGGCCGCCGCAACCCCGCTGGGGGTCGCCTCGCCCGCCAATGCCTGGATGAACGCCAACATCCTATCGCATGCTCGGCCGCATACGATTTTCCGCTGATCGAACACGCCGGAAACGAAAACCCAGACGAGGCACCAGGCGAGGCAATCGAATCACATGCCCCGCCTGGGTCTCAATCCGTTAATCGCGCCGCAGCCTGACCATCAGCGACCAAACAGAGCCAAGACAGACCTCACCAGCCGCTAATTATCCGCGCCACTCAGATGGCGACTGATTACCCGCGCCATTCAGATGGCGACGGCACCAACCCCCGATAGCTCGGTGCCTCCACCGGATGCTGGTCCTTGACCTCGATCGTCGGTGCCGACGGCTTCATGTTCGGCACGGATGGCTGCACGGCCGGCGTTGCCGCCGGAGCCCCCGGCGCCCCTTCCCCGCAATGACCCGACGACTGCGATACCACGTGCGGCGCCTGACCGGCATTGAAAGTCATCTGCACACTGTGCACGCAAACGCCATCCGCTCCCTGGCCCGCAACCATGCCAACCGGGAAAGGTTGCGCCATCTGCCGCATCATCAGCGCCATCTGACGATCCATATCCGCCGCCATGCGCTGCATCAGGGCAAAGGGCGAGTCGACCGCCTGCGCCACAGCGGGAACGAACACCACCCGCGGCGAGACGTTACCGGTGTACTGAATCTGCTGCACGCTGCCATCCGGCAACTGAACGGTCATCACATGCATATCGGGCGACTCGGCCCGTGCCACACCGCCAACGACGCCCGTCAGCAGAAGCGCTGCGGCGCCGGCGAACAAACCATTTCGTATCATCGACAGACAACTCCATCAGGAAACGAAAGCAACACCAAGATCATACGCAATCAGCCTTACCAACAACAAACGCGCGGATTACATTTTTGTCATCATCGCGCGTAGTCCGGCTCCTCGCGATCCAGAATGCGCCGCCATGCATCCAGATGCAGGCGGCCATCGATCTTCTCGCTCCACGGCCCGCGGTGATTGCGACGGTGATGCGCCGGCAACGCGCGCATCGGCCGACCGGTGGACATCGCCGTGACCTGATACATCGCCGTCCGTTCGGCAATGAAGCATTCGTCGAACGCGTCATGCACGGTGGGGCCGACGACAGTCACCCCGTGCCCGCCCATCAACAAGATCGACTTATCGCCCAGCGCCGCCGCCAGCCGATCCCCCTCGGCATGGCTGTCGGCCGGCGCGCTGCCGAAATTGTCCACCGCCAGGCGATCGTTCAGAAGCAGGTTGTTATGATGCGACAGCGTCATTTCGGGTTCCGCGAGCATCGACAGCGCCGTCAGATATTGCGGATGCACATGCACCACGCAGATGGCGTCGGGGCGCGCGAGGTGGATGCGGGTGTGAATGTGGAACGCCACCTTGCGCAGTTCGCCCTTCCCCCGCAGCACCCGCCCATCCAGGTCGCAGACGATCAGCGAACTGGCCGTCAGTTCCTGGAACAGCATCCCGCGCGGGTTGATCAGGAAGGTCGGCGCCTCCTCCGGCGTGCGCTTCGGCAGCATCAGGGAGTTGTGGTTGCCGATCTGCTCGTTCCACCCCAGGCGGGCGGCAACACGGAAAACCGCGGCCATGTCGCGGCGCAGATCCCATTCCCGTTCCTCGGCCTCCGCTGCGGAGAGAGTGTGCGGCACGGTGTCCATGATCGGGGCCTCCTGCGGGCATATTACCCCCGCGAGGCGGCGGCGCAAGGGACGCGGGAACCGGCCTGTGCGAAACGATACCCGCCAGGCGCCTCGGCCCGTCCCCCTGCGGGCCCGTCCCCCTGCGGCCCCTTCCCCTGCGGCCCCTTCCCCTGCGGGCCCCACCCGCTCGGCCACACGACGTCGGTTCATCCCATGACATGCCGCATGGGCGAGCGATGCCGCCAACAGCCATTTCCTGGTGAGACTGGCGGGACCATTTCCCGGAGCCGACCTGCATATCGGACACACGCCGCGCGGAAGGACGGTCAAGGATGGCACGCAGGGCCACCGCGCAGCGGCGCGCAGCGTCCTTGACGGTCCTGAGCTCGGCGTGAGGCTCGCGGCAGGACGGGTCGGACGGTCTGTGGCGGAACGATCCGCTTCGGCGCCGCCGGCTCAGGCGACCCAGGGCGCCGGCACGAAAAATCGCCCGCCGACCGTCTTCAGCGCATTGTTCTCGCTCGCCATCGCCGCGGCGCGGATGGCGCGCAGCACATCCCCGGCCACAGTCTGCCGCCAGAACCACGTATCCACCTGCATCGCCGACGGTTTCGGGCCGACCGCCTGCGCCACCTCTCCGTAGAACGCCTTCACGTCGTCGCAGACGAAGCGCACCGACAGCGCCGTCGTGTCCAGATTCGCCAGGACCGGCAGTTCACCCGCCAGGATGGAGACGAAGAAATCGGCCCAGGAAGACGGTTCCGTCCCGGACAGGCCGACCGATGTGCGACCGAAACGCGCCTGCGCGGTGTGCCAGAGCGGCATCGCGGCCTGCAGTTCCGTGCGCCAGTTCTCCATCAGGCCATACCGGCCCGGCAGCGGCAGCGCAGGCGCCACCCAGTCCGGCGTGTCGGTCAGACCCGGCGGGATTTCAGGAAAATCCTCCAGGATCACGGGACCGTCGGTACGCTCCAGCAACCTCAGCGCCGCCGTCAGGACCCGCGTCTGGAACGCCGCGTCGGAAGGCTCACCGACCGGCCGGCCCATTGGCGCCGCCGTCCACAGCGCACGCGGCGGGCGCGTCCGCTCCGCCTGCACGCGGATCGACGCGAGCGCCACGGTTGCGAAACCCTGTTCCTCCAGCTTATGGGCGAGCGCGCACACGGCGCGCGTGCAGAGCGGTCAGACGGGGCTGAGCAGGACGGAGTCGATCCGTTCCTGCCGAAGCTGCCCGGCGATCTGCGCCACCGCCTCCTCCATCTCGGCAGGGTCGGTGGAGCCCATGACCGTGTAATGCGTATCGGCCACGCCGCCGATCACCCCGGCGGCGGCCAGTTCGCGCAGACGCTCGATCGGGAACACCACGTTGATGTCGCGCTGCCAGCCGGACCGATCGAAATTGGTCGACACATGGCTGATCAGCAGATCGTTCGGCGGCGTGTCGGCGGCGATCTGGCGACATTCGCCCGAGCCAAAAGGGAACGGCTTGTCGCCGCGGCGGATCAGCGCCGCACTCGAAACGATCGCCACGCGCCGCTGCGCCAGCGGCAGGCCGGCGACGAACGGCGCCGTCTCGAACGACGGGCAGGGCAGGTTTAGGACGACGTCACGCGTCGGCTGCGGAATGTCTTGGGTATATGCCACACCGCCCTATCCCATACCGCTCTGTGTTTCGCAAGAGCGCCTGGCCCTCGGGCCTTGCCGCAGCGTCATCGTTCTGCAACCATGCCCGATGTCTTGGCGACGCCGCCTCCGGCGCGGTTCACGCCGAGCGGAACCCGTGGGGGAAGCTCATGGGCCTGACCGATTGCAACGCGTTCGTCTCGACCGCCGTCTTTGACCGACCTTGGCAGCACGGAGTTGCGCGGATGACCCACCGCCCCAGCGTTTACGGCACACGTCACGCGATATCCGCCGGCCATTATCTGGCCACCTCGGCAGGCTTTTCGATCCTAGAGGCCGGCGGCAACGCGATTGATGCCGGCGTCTGCGCCGGTATTTGCCTTGGCGTGCTGCAACCCGATCTGGTGAATTTCGCCGGCGTGGCGCCGATCCTCATCCGCTTGGCCGACGGCACATGCGAAAGCATCGCTGGCCTGGGCTGGTGGCCCAAGACGCTGCCGCCCGACCTGTTCATGCGCGAGCATGGCGGCAAAATCCCAGATGGCGTGCTGCGCACCGTCATCCCCGCCGCCCCCGATGCCTGGATCACCGCCCTGCGCCGGCATGGTACGATGCGGTTCGCCGATGTCGCCGCGTCAGCGATCCGCTTCGCCGCCGAGGGATTCTCGGTCTACCCGCTGCTGACGCGCTCGATCGTCTCGCATGAGCATGAATACCGCCGCTGGGCGAGCAACACCGCCGTGTTCCTGCCGAACGGCCGTGTGCCGCAGCCAGGCGAAAAATTCGTGCAGACGGATCTATCGCGCACGATCCAATACATGGCGGATCAGGACCGCGCCGCCGGGCCCGACCGGCTGAAAGGGTTGGACGCCGCGCACCACGCGTTTTATCGTGGCGACATCGCCCGGGCGATCATCGCGTATCAGGAGCAGAACGGCGGCTACCTGTCGATGCAGGATATGGCGGAATATCACTCCGCCATCGAACCCGTGGTGCGCCGCAACTGGCGTGGGCATGCGTTGGTAACCTGCGGCCCCTGGTGCCAAGGCCCCGCGCTACAACAGGCTCTGGCCCTGGTCGAACAGGTCGGCATCGACGGTTTGGCCCACAATTCAGCCGATTATCTGCATCGCATCGTCGCCTGTCTGAACCTTTCTCTGGCTGATCGCGAATACCATTTCGGCGATCCGAACTTCGTCGACGTGCCCATCGATCACCTACTAGATCCCGCCACGATCGCTCGGCGAGCCGCCGCGGTGCGCGATGATCGCGCGTTTGCCGAGATGCCGGCGCCGCTGGATCTGCCCAATCGGCTGTTCGACAGGACCGATGCGGACCTGCCGAAAGTTGAAGCGGATACATCCTACTGCTGCGTCGTCGATCGCTGGGGCAACACGTTCAGCGCCACGCCATCGGACGGATCGGGCAATGTGCCCGTCGTTCCTGGCTTGGGCATCGCACCGTCCGGCCGCGGCTCCCAAAGCCGGCCGGACCCGCGCCACCCGGCCGGCGTCGCGCCAGGCAAGCGCCCGCGCCTGACGCCGAACCCGGCGATCCTGGTAACCGACAAAGGCGGTGTGATGCCGTTCGGCACACCGGGCGGCGATGTGCAGACCCAGGCGATGCTACAAGTGCTGCTGAACGTCATGCATTTCGGCATGGACCCGCAGGCCGCGATCGAGGCACCGCGCGTCGCGTCCTATAACTTCCCCTCATCCTTTGCGCCGTTTGAGTATTTTCCCGGCCGGTTGGCGGTGGAAGGACGGATCGACCAATCCGTCCGCGACGAACTGGCCGCGCGCGGCCACAAGATCCAGGACTGGCCGGAATGGACCTGGTTGGCTGGATCGGTCGAAGCGATTCTGACGGATCCGCAAAGCGGCATGATCGGTGCGGGTGCCGATCCGCGGCGTCCGGCTTACGCGATCGCGATCTGACGCGGGAATAGAGACGCCATTTCCCGCGTCAGATCGCGGCGGCGGGGCACAGTCGCCCGCAACATCGCGGCCCAGAAGTGCATTATCGGCAGCGATCGCCCGCAAGCGCGAAGTGCGCCCGCCCACCTTATGGTTTGCAGGCTAACGCGACGCACACCGGACGACAGGTCAACGCTCATCAGCGGGCCAAAACCGTCACGCCGAACCGACTGAAACGCGGGGTGTTCTACGCAACCTTGTCGAAATATCCCGTATACCCGAACAGTCCCACCGCGCCGCCGGTGTGCAGGAACACCACACGTTCCCCCGCGCCGATTTCACCTTTGCGGATAAGATCGATCATCCCCGCCATCGCCTTACCGGAATACACCGGATCCAGCAGGATCCCTTCGTGACGCGCCAGCATCTTCACCGCTTCGGCCATGCCATCGGTTGGGATGCCGTAACCATCCCCGACATAGTCACAATTGGCGACGACCGACTCACGCCGGATGCCTCCCGTCAGGCCGATATAATCGGCCGTGGCACAAGCGAGCTTATAAACATTCGCCTCCTGCCGATCCTTCGGCAGACGCACGCCGATACCCAGGATCGGTAGCGCAGCATTGCTGCCTTCGATGCCCACCACCAGACCGGCATGCGTGCCGGCACTGCCCGTGGCGGTGACGATGCGATCGAACGCCACCCCCATCTCATCGGCTTGCTGGATCAATTCCTGCGCGCAACTGACATAGCCCAAAGCGCCCACGACGTTCGAGCCACCACCGGGAATGACATAAGCGTTTTCGCCACCGGCGCGGAGGTCTTCCCCCTTCTTTTCGGCCTCGGCATTCATGTCCACCCCACCCGGCCGGTATTCGATCCGACAGTCGAACAGCTTGTCCAAAAGGACATTGCCGCTTGCCAGATAATCGCGATCGTTGGTTTCGATCCGATGCTCCAGCAAGGCCGTACAGCGCATGCCGAACATGGCTGCAACCGCGGCGGTCTGGCGCACATGGTTGGACTGCACCGCCCCTTGGGTGACGATATGCGTCGCCCCCTTCGCCTTCGCCTCGCCGATGAGCCATTCCAGCTTGCGCACCTTATTGCCGCCGGTGGCAACCACGGTGCAGTCGTCACGCTTGATCCAGATCTCCGGCCCGCCCAGGGCGCGCGTCAGATTATCCAGCCGATGCAGCGGCGTCGGTGTCGGGAACAGGCGAACGCGCGGGAAGCGGGCGAGATGCATGGACAATCCTCCGGCACGCCGGCTTCTGCCCGGCATGCGCAAGTGGCGAAAATAACGCCGCCGCCGCCCCGGTCGCAAGACAGAGGCCGAGACAGCGGGAAAACCGCTCTATTCCGATCGGCAACGACGGCGGAAAGCCGTCGGCCTTCAGAGCGGCCAAGCCGTGTTGAAGCCGGCGAAGGTGTGCGGGATCCGTTTGATGTCCGTCACCAATTCTTTCGCCAGTCCCGGCGGCGTGCCAACCGGAAAATGCAAGTCGATCGAGTCCGCCACGCCACCGAACCGCGCCTCGATCGCTTTGGGCAACGCGGCGAACGTGCCGCACGCAGCAAAAATGCGCACCGTGTCGTCCGACACCTCTGCCGCCATCCGGTCCCATTGCCCGGCCACCGACATGCGGTGCAGTTTGGCGCTGAGATCCTCCAATCCGTGCAGTGCCAAGATCGGCAGATAGGTGCGCGTAGAACCATAAAAGCCGATGCGCCGGCGGGCCTTTTCCATCTCGGCCGCCACCGCCGCCTCATCCGCGCCGGTGCATACGAAGCCGCCGCCGTGCACGTCGAAATTCAAGCGGGATCGGCCGCTGCGGCGCATCCCCTCCATCATCTGCGGCATACAGACTTTTTCCAGATAGGCGCGCGAGCACAGCGGATGCAGCCGCACCCCATCGCCCACTTGGCCGGCAACGCGCAGCATCGCCTCCCCAACCGCGGCGATGGTGATCGGGATCATCGGCAGACCCGTCGGCTCCGGCGAGAAATCCGGCGTCATCAGCGTCAGATTGTAGTGATCACTGACGAAATTCAGTCGCCCGCGCGTCTCCCACGCCTGCCAGACCGCGCGCAATGCGCGCACATAATCACGCATACGCGGCGCCGGCGGCGTCCAGGCGATGCCGAAACGGCGCTCATTATGCCCCTTCACCTGGCTGCCCAATCCAAGCACGAAGCGGCCCGCCGAATTGGCCTGAAGGTCCCATGCCTGCTGAGCGAGCACCGTCGGACTGCGCGGAAAGGCAACCACCACCGACGGCGTCAGCTCCACCCGACTGGTCGCCAGGGCAGCCATGGCCAGCGGAGTCATAGGATCGTGGCCGAGTTCCACCGTCATCAGAGCATCGAAGCCGGCCGCTTCGGCCGCCTTGGAAGCCTCCATCGCCGCCGCCCAGTCCTTCTGCGGCAGAATGGTAAAGACGCGCATCGCTTAGCCTCGCGCCAACCGGCGTTGCACGAATTCCAGGCGGTCCTGGCCCCAGAAAATATCGTCGCCGATCACAAAGCTCGGTGCGCCGAAAACGCCCCGTGCCAGCGCCGCCTGCGCCTCGGCATCGCGCATAGCCGCCCAGCGGGGGTCGGCGGCTTGGGCGATCACCGTGTCGGCATCCAGGCCGACATCGCGGATCAATTGGGCAAAAACCGCCGGGTCGGCCGGGTTCTTGTCCTCCTCCCACACCGCTTTCAAAACGCGATGCGCCAGTTTCACGGCCGGCGCGTCACCGATCGTCTCCCGCACCGCCACCACGGCCGGCGCCGTCACCGCCTCACTCGACGGGAAGAATTTCGGCTGGATCTGGATCGGAGTCCCCAGATGATCGCGCCAGCGGGCCAGTTCCTGCAGCCGATAGGCTTGGCGCTGCGGCGACCGCTTGGGCAGCGGCAA
>Ga0164296_1004815_pt1 | contig 12109 bp, 8 predicted proteins | sample GEODES057metaG_FD_113533 | JGI IMG/M metagenome (GOLD analysis project Ga0164296, IMG submission 113533) | Dystrophic lake water microbial communities from Trout Bog Lake, Wisconsin, USA - GEODES057 metaG | ecosystem: Environmental > Aquatic > Freshwater > Lake | place: USA: Trout Bog Lake...
GCGAGGCATATTTGTTCTCCTAGTTCGCTTGAGTGATTAAAGGCCAGCCATGGGCAGCATCTGTGCCATGTGACCCATATTGGTCTCATGTACAGCAACAGCTCCACGCAGGTGACGTTTGTTCTTGGTGCTCTTCTTGGTCAAAATGTGACGCTTGAAGGCTTGGCCGCGTTTGACGGTACCACCCGGGCGAACTCGAAAGCGCTTTTTAGCGCTACTTTTAGTCTTCATTTTGGGCATTTTCTGCTCCCTTTTTAAATTGTGCTCGTGAGGCGCCTGCGAAATAACCCCGCAGTCTTGTTAGCCCCGAGACACTTGCTTTAGTGCGTTGCCTTTTTAAGCCTCTGCGGACATTGCTGCCGCTTCGCCTACGGGTTTGGCTACGCTACCCGGTTTTCTCTTTCCTGGCGCAATCATCATCACCATTTGTCGCCCCTCTAATTTAGGGAACTGCTCAACAATGATTAAATCTGCCAATTCATCCTTGATACGCTGCAAAAGTGCCATACCCAATTCTTGGTGAGTGATCTCACGTCCACGAAAACGCAACGTTATCTTGCACTTGTCTCCGTCGTCCAAGAAACGCTTAATGTTGCGCATCTTGATGTTGTAATCCCCATCATCCGTACCAGGACGGAATTTGATCTCTTTGACATCAATTACCTTTTGCTTAGACTTAGCTTCAGCCGCTTTCTTTTGCTCTTGGTACTTGAACTTCCCGTAGTCCATCAATCTGCAAACAGGTGGAGTTGCCATTGGGGCAATCTCGACCAAATCAACATCGTACTCCCCGGCCATTCTTAAGGCTTCAGTCAAACTGACAACCCCTAAGGGTTCATTATCTGGGCCCGTGATGCGGACCTCGGGGACCGTGATTTCACGGTTTAAGCGATGTTTACGCTCTTCGCGCTGGCGGCGGTCTCTAAATTCTGTAGCGATGGTTCATGTCCTCAAATGTGTCCCCATCAAAGCCAATGCTTGATGTGGTGAAACTCCGGTACAGTGTGCCCAAAAATGCCCCAGCCTAAGACAGGTCATCTTTTATGAGTAACATCTTCCAGAATTCTTTGAGTAAAGGCCTCCAAGGACATCACTCCGAGGTCAATATTGCCTCGGGCGCGCACTGCCACGGTACTATTCGCAACCTCTTTGTCTCCAACGACAATCAAATAAGGCGGCTTTTGCAACGAGTGCTCCCGTATTTTAAACGTTATTTTCTCGTTGCGTAAGTCTTGGACCACCCTAAACCCTTGATTTTTCAGCATTTTCGAGACATTTGTCGCGTATTCAGACTGCCCCTCTGAAATATTGAGAACGCAAACCTGAGTCGGCGCGAGCCAAACCGGCAAGGCACCGGCGAATTGCTCAATCAAAATACCGATAAATCGCTCTAAACTACCCACAATCGCACGGTGTAGCACGACCGGAGTGTGGCGTTGACCGTCTTCGCCCACATACTCCGCGCCCAAGCGCTCTGGCAAGTTGGGGTCAACTTGGATCGTGCCGCACTGCCAAGGTCGGCCAAGGGCATCTTTCAAAGTGTATTCAATCTTGGGGCCGTAAAAAGCACCTTCGCCCGGCAAATACTCAAACTCGCAACCCGAGGCCTTAAGTCCTTGCGCCAAAGCATTTTCAGCCCTGTCCCAACTCTCCTCAGATCCAATCCTTTTCTCAGGTCGCGTGGAGAGCTTGTAGATGATGTCTGTGAATCCGAAATCTTTGTAGACCTTTTGCAAAAGAGTCGTAAACGCAACCACCTCTGACTGAATTTGGTCTTGGGTGCAAAAGATGTGACCATCATCTTGTGTGAAAGCCCTCACTCGCATAATGCCGTGCAACCCGCCGGTGGGCTCATTGCGGTGGCATTGACCAAACTCACCAAACCTAAGCGGCAAATCTCTGTAACTCTTTATCCCTTGATTGAAAATGAGTATGTGTCCAGGACAATTCATCGGCTTTAGTGCGTAATCACGTTTTTCGCTCTCTGTGGTGAACATATTTTCACGGTACTTATCCCAGTGGCCTGTTTTCTCCCACAAAGATTGATCCAAAATTTGCGGGCCTTTGACCTCCAAGTACCCGTTATCACGGTACACGTGTCTCATGTACTGTTCAACCTCTTGCCACAACATCCAACCCTTGGGATGCCAAAAAACGGTACCGGGCGAGTGCTCATCAATGTGAAACAAATCCAACTCTCGTCCCAGTTTTCGGTGATCGCGTTTTTCTGCCTCCTCCAACATCACCAAATACTGTTGCAACTCCTCTTTGCTGGCCCAAGCAGTCCCGTAAACCCTTTGAAGCATTTCGTTTTTATGATCCCCGCGCCAGTAAGCACCAGCCAACTTCATGAGCTTAAAGTGCTTTAATTTACCCGTGGAAGGTACGTGTGGACCTCTGCACAGATCAGTGAAAGAGCCCTCTGAGTACAAGGAGACATCTTCGCCGGCGGGGATAGATTCAATGATCTCAGCCTTGTAATGCTCGCCTAGTTCTTTGAAGTACTTCACGGCTTGTTCACGAGGCATTACAGTTCTCTTGATAGGCTCATCTTTCGCACTCAACTCGTTCATTCTCTTCTCAATAGCCACCAAATCATCAGGTGTGAAAGGCCTGGAGAACGAAAAATCATAATAAAACCCGTTTTCAATAACGGGTCCAATCGTGACTTGTGCCTTTGGAAAAAGCTCTTTGACTGCGTATGCAAGCAAATGCGCTGTGGAGTGGCGGATGACGTCGAGTCCGTCTGCATCTTTTGCAGTAACGATTGAGACTTTTGAGTCCTCATTGATCACGTGGCTTGAATCAACAAGGGTCCCGTTCACTCGCCCAGCAAGAGTTGCCTTGGCCAGACCCGCTCCGATGCTTTGAGCCAGTTGCTCGACGGTCAGGGGAGCGTCAAATGATCTAGTGGATCCATCGGGTAGTGTGATTTGAGGCATTTTTTAGTTTGAAGTTGTCTGGGATTAGGGCTGTATGTGGAGAGAAGAATGGTTTCCCTTTTATTTTTTTCTTTTATCTTTTTCTTCTCTTGCATTATTTTGTTATATTTTTATAGCAAAATTTGATTCTGTATTTTAAAAAACTTGACGCCGCCGACTGAGTCAATGGGTTCACCCCTGCAAGCGTCTTCTCGTATGCAGACCCTCGATTTTACCTCGCCCTTTAGATATCTATTTCTGACCATCTAAGTTCCCTCTTCGCTGGATAAACCGCCCTGAGCTTGTTTGATTCACGCATTTTTCCCTCTAAAAACCATACTCTGGCTTTCACCCGACGCCACCCTTCAGAGGGGAAAATGAGTTTTTTGCACCTAAAAAAGCTGTTTTCATAGGGGAAAACAACAAATTTATTGAAAAAAAAGGCTTTCCCCCTCTGGAAATGGTGTTTTTTCCATTAGCATTCGCAGTGCTGTGTCTCCTACAACAGTCGACACGGTATTTCACTTAATCTAAAAAAAAGGAAATCTAAATGGCAACTGCAAAAAAAGCTGCAAAAAAAGTAGCAGCAAAAAAACCAGCCGCAAAAAAGGCTCCAGCGAAAAAAGTAGTAGCGAAGAAAGCTCCTGCTAAAAAAGTCGCAGCGAAAAAACCAGTAGCAAAAAAAGTAGTGGCTAAAAAAGCTCCTGCTAAAAAAGTAGTAGCTAAAAAAGCTGCGAAAAAAGCTCCTGCTAAAAAACGCACGCCTAACGCGGCTTTCATGAAGCCCTTGACTCCTAGCGCAGCACTTGCGGCTGTAATTGGTCACACACCAATTCCACGCACCGAAGTGGTTAGTAAGTTGTGGACTTACATTAAAAAGCACGGTCTGCAAGACAGCGTCAACAAGCGCAACATCAACGCGGATGACAAACTCCGCGTTGTATTCGGTAAGCCTCAAATCACCATGTTTGAACTTGCTGCCTTGATTGGCAAACACCTGAGCTGATCGGCTTGTCCGGTTTCAGGTACCTCTTCTTAGGCGAGGGTGTGACGCGCAAAGAAATTTGCGCTTGACTTAATTCACCTAGGAAGATCAAAAGGGCGTTATTCGTTGAATACGCCCTTTTTTTTGCCTTCGCACGCTTGGGAAAAATAACTAATTTTCTAGCTTTTAGATTTGATTGCCGCGTCCCTGATCTGGGACAAACTAGCCCGGGTCGTTATGATCTCGGGGTCTAAAATAATCTCAATCAATGAGCCGCAGTCGCGGGCCAGAGCCGCTTTTAAAGCAGGCTCAAATTCCTCAGTTTTGTTGACTCGAATGCCCGCGTAGCCAAAGGCTTTAGCAAACGCGACGAAATCGGGATTCACCAGTTTTGAGCCGCTCTCGTTGCTTGGATACTCCCGCTCTTGGTGCATTCGGATAGTGCCGTACATGCCGTTGTTGAGTAAAACGATAATCGACTTGGCGCCGTGTTGAACTGCCGTAGCAAGCTCTTGCCCGTTCATCAAAAAATCTCCATCTCCCGCAATCGTAAATGCAATTCTGCCGGTCGTAATATTTGCAGCTATTGCGGCTGGCACCCCGTATCCCATGGAGCCCACGGTCGGCGCTAATTGAGTCTTATGACCCTTACTAATCCCGTGGTGTCTGTGGTACCTGTGAACCCAACTGGCAAAATTTCCGGCCCCGTTTGTGAGCACGGCATCCTTGGGCAGCAACCTGTTGACACAGTCGATCACAGAGGGCATATCAATGGCTGAGCCAGGATTTGGCGCAGGGGGTATTTGGTTGGCCAAGAAGTCCTCATTTGCGCTTCGCGTCCACCCCTCCCAAGGCACCTCAACCGGAGCAGTTAAGACCTCAAGGGAGCGAGCAGCCGCGTTCATGGAGGAGACAATAGCCAGGTCAGCTTTATAGACACGGTTTAATTCCTCTGGACTTGAGTGAAAGTGAACCAGTTTTTGTTCAGGGATGGGCGCCTTAATCAAGGTATAACCCTGAGTCGTCATCTCCCCCAAACGCGGGCCTATCGCGATGATCAAATCGCTCTCTAGAATTCGCTTTGCAAGCTTTGGATTAAGCCCGATACCTACATCGCCCGCATAGTTAGGGTGAAAATTATCGAACGTATCTTGGAAACGAAACGCATTTCCTACAGGCAGTTTCCAGTTCTCACTAAACCGCTCAAGGGCTTGTGCAGCCTGCGGGGTCCAACCACCCCCACCCGCAATCACAAACGGCCTCTTGGAGGCAAGCAACATCTCACGAAGCGTCCTGAGCGCCCCTGGATCACTCCAGGCCTGCACGGCCTCAATCCTTGGCACTGGCCTGGCATGAACCATTTTGGTCAACATGTCCTCTGGAAGAACCACGACAACGGGGCCGGGGCGTCCATTCATCGCAGTTGCAAAAGCACGAGCCACGTACTCAGGAATCCGCTCAGGGTCATCTACGCGCTCTACCCTCTTGCTCATGCCACCCGTGCTGGGCCCAAAAAAACTGGAGTAATCAAGCTCTTGAAAAGCCTCTCGGTTTCTAAAGTCACTGCCCACATCGCCCACAAATAAAACCATAGGCGTGCTGTCTTGAAATGCGGCGTGAACGCCGATTGAAGCATTTGTTGCACCAGGACCTCTGGTGACCATACAAACACCGGGTCTTTGGGTTAGTTTGCCCGTTGCCTCTGCCATAAAAGCGGCACCCCCCTCTTGACGGCAAATCACAAACTCAATCTGATTTGAATAGGCATGGAATCCATCAAGCACCGCTAAGAAGCTCTCACCCGGAACTCCAAAGACGTGCTTTACTCCTTGTTGGACTAAACATTCAACCAACAAATGGCCTGCTATTTGGTGTTTATGCTCTGCGTTGACGGATGTATTGACAGAAGTGTTATCGGATGTGTTGTCGGTCTTTTTCATAAAAAAATGATGAATTAAAATAAAATTTACTCAACCTAAATCATTGCAACTTAATGCAACTTAATGCAACTCAATGAAAGCCCGTAACAGCTTTCATCGAAGGATGTGACTGCTCACGCATTTGCAAATTTAGTAGTTGCTCTCCGAGCGCGCCTCACATTCAACGCACCCAGTACCAGTATGGACTGCAAAATACTGAGTCCAAGTATCACTGCAGTGTAGTTTTGATGGTCCATCAAAACACCAAACACAAAAGCCGACAAAGCCTGCCCCACATCTAGACCCGAGTAGACGACGCCGTAAATACGACCTGTCGCGTTTTGTGGGGCGGCTTTTTTGACCAATAAATCCCTTGACGGGCTTGCACTGCCAGAGATCAAACCCATAAAACCAAAAACCGTCAAAACCTGCCAGCCGCTCAACTGCGCAAATATTAAACTCAAAGACAAACACCCCGCTATGAAAAAGGCCAAACCAACCACTCGCTCAGCCCTTTCGGCGTCTTTTGCTAAAAATCCACCCAAAAACATTCCACCGGCACTGCAAACCATGTAAAGAGATAAGCACGAGGCAATGATCGATAAAGGAACTGACTGCAAATGTCTAACGGCCTCTGGTGCGTAGGCTTGGATGATGCTGAGTGAGGCAGAGTAAAGAAGGAAAAAAGCAAAGCAAAACCACACAACTGGAATTTTCAAGAAATCAAATGTGCCCTGCGCTGTCTCATCCTTACCCAGAGTGCCCTGAGTACTCTGGGTGCTCTGTGTGCTCTGGGCCCCCTGCTCTCGCTGAACGGGCAATAGCTCGAGTTCGCTTTGCTTGGCGATCAATAAAATCAGTATTGCAAAACCAAACGTACCTGCCGCAAATAGCGCCACATGCCAGGAATAAGCTATCGCAATCGGCACCATCAAAGCCGGAGCAAGCGCCCAGCCAAGGCTGCCGGTTATGCCGTGAACACTGTAAGCATGCCCTATCCTCTGTGCACTGACCTTGCGGTTTAACAACGTGTAATCAACCGGATGAAATACGCCGTTGCCGACTCCAGCAAGAAAGGCGCAAAGAGTCATTTGAGTGTAACTGCCGCTTAAAGCGTATCCCCAATTGGCCAACACAAGGCAACACATGCCCACAAATAAGATAGGCTTGGGTCCAAACCGATCAACTGCAAATCCAGAGATAGCTTGAACTGTGCAAGAGACTACAAAGAATATGGACATCAAAAAACCAAGTTCCGCGTAGCTGACGCCCAAACTGTCTTTGATCCAAGGAAAGAGGGGCGGGAGCACCAGTTGTGCAAAATGGCTGAACATGTGCGCTAGGCCAACCAGCGAAATGAGCTGCAAATCACTTTTTAGTATGGGCGCTGAGCTTTGAGGGGCAGAGTTTAAAGAGCTATGAGAATTGTTCATAGCCTCTATCCTACCTTCAAAACCCTAAAAAAACCACGATCCGCGTAGCTTTGCAATTGAGTAACCCGGCTTTGAGCTGTCCACAAGGGCCCTGCAACGCATCAACACAATCCGTTACATCCAAGGAGAATTGGAAAAAAGCGACCCACCTGCGTCATACAGCCAGTTGGGCCTTTTTGAAACCTCAAGCGGGTGCAGCTGAGCTGGTGAATTTAAAGTCCCCCGGCGCCAAAATCGGGTCCACACTGACAATAATTTTGTCCTTGGGGGCAAATTTACCCTCCAAAAGCTGTTTGGACAGAGGGTTCTCTATACGTTGTTGGATTGCGCGCTTGAGGGGCCGGGCACCAAAAACCGGGTCAAAGCTTACTTTAGCCAACTCCTCTAAAGCCCCAGGAGTCACCTCAAGGGTGAGATCTATTTTATGCAAACGCTCAACCAGCACCTGCAATTGTATGGCCGCAATCTTGGAAATGTGAGCGGCGTCGAGCGCGTGAAATACCACGATCTCATCGATCCTGTTGAGGAATTCTGGTCTAAAGTGAGTCTTCAACTCCTCTAAAACGGCGTCCTTAACCTCGAGCGGGTCTTGGCCCACCATGCTTTGGATAATGGGCGAGCCGATGTTGGAAGTCATGACAATGACGGTGTTCTTAAAGTCAACGGTCCTTCCCTGTCCATCCGTCAAACGCCCATCATCAAGGACTTGTAACAGCACATTAAAAACGTCAGGGTGAGCTTTCTCAATCTCATCCATCAAAAGTACGCTGTAGGGCTTTCTCCTAACGGCTTCTGTCAAATAGCCACCCTCATCGTACCCTACGTACCCTGGAGGGGCACCAATCAAACGGCTAACCGAGTGTTTCTCCATGAACTCACTCATATCTAAGCGAATCAAATGGTCCTCACTGTCAAATAAAAATCCTGCAAGCGCTTTGCAAAGCTCAGTCTTACCCACCCCTGTTGGACCCAAAAAGAGGAAAGATCCTGTTGGGCGGTTGGGGTCTCCTAGACCCGCCCTTGAGCGCCTTATGGCGTTGGCAACTGCGCTGATGGCCTCTTGCTGGCCGACTACACGTTTGTGCAGACGATCCTCCATTTTCAGTAATTTCTCGCGCTCGCCTTGCAAGAGTTTGGACAAAGGAATGCCCGTTGCCCGCGCAACCACCTCTGCAATCTCCTCAGCTCCCACCTGGGTCCTCAGCAAACGCCGCACAACTGGCTTAGAGCCTCCTGTGGTCTCATGAGCTGCTGCGTTTTTGTATTGCTTCTCAAGCTCGGGGAGTTTGCCGTACTGAATCTCAGCAACTTTGTTAAAGTCTCCCTTTCTCGTGTACTCCTCAATCTGAGAGCGCAACTTATCGATCTGCTCTTTGATTTGAGCGCCCCCTTGAGCTGCGGCTTTCTCGGACTTCCAAATCTCCTCCAAATCAGCGGCCTCTTTCCCCAGCTTCTCGATTTCCTCCTCAATTAAGGCGAGTCGTTTTTGGGAAGCGTCGTCTTTTTCTTTGCCTACCGCTTCGCGCTCAATTTTTAGTTGTATGAGGCGTCGATCTAATTTATCCATCTCCTCCGGTTTAGAGTCAATTTCAATCTTAATTTTTGCTGCAGCCTCGTCAATCAAGTCAATAGCCTTATCGGGCAAGAAACGATCCGTGATGTAACGATTGGAGAGCTCTGCAGCGGCGACGATCGCGGGGTCCGTGATCTCAACCCCGTGGTGAATCTCGTACTTTTCTTTCAATCCGCGCAGTATCGCTATAGTCGCCTCTACAGTTGGCTCAGCAACCAATATTTTTTGGAACCTGCGCTCAAGAGCTGCATCTTTTTCGATATATTTTCTGTACTCATCAAGCGTAGTTGCTCCCATGCAGTGCAGCTCACCTCTGGCAAGAGCAGGCTTGAGCATGTTGCCAGCGTCCATTGCCCCTTCTGCCTTACCCGCACCTACCATGGTATGCAACTCGTCTATGAAGACAATAGTCTGCCCATTGTCTTTGGCCAACTCGTTCAAGACCGACTTTAAACGTTCCTCAAATTCGCCTCTAAATTTTGCCCCGGCCAAGAGCGCGGCCATATCAAGGGAGAGGACTCTTTTGCCCTTTAAAGAGTCCGGAACCTCTCCGGCTACGATTCGCTGGGCTAAGCCCTCAACAATCGCTGTCTTACCCACCCCAGGCTCGCCGATCAAGACTGGGTTATTTTTGGTGCGCCTTTGAAGCACTTGGATCGCTCGCCTGATCTCATCATCGCGACCAATCACAGGGTCAAGTTTGCCCGACCTGGCTCTTGCCGTTAAGTCTAGACAATACTTCTTAAGAGATTCTCTTTGGCCCTCAGCTTGTGCGTTGTCCACTGTGGCTCCACCCCGAACAGAATTGATGGCCGTCTCTAATGCAATCTTGGTAAGTCCGTGTTTTTTGGCCATCTCCCCCCACTCTCCCTTGCTCTCAGCGAGGGCCAGGAAAAAGAGCTCACTGGCAACAAATTGGTCTCCCCGTTTGATGGACTCTTTCTCAGCCCCTTGCAACAAGCCCACCAAATCTCGGCCCACAGAGACTTGCTCTTGTCCTTGAACGGAGGGCAAACGCTTGATAGCGGCTTGTGCTGCGCTTTCTAAACCAGCCACATTAACGCCCGCGCGCTGCAAAATCGATTTGGAGCCGTCCTCTTGCTGAATCATGGCTAAGATTAAATGAGGCGGCTCTATGTAGGCGTGATCGGAGCCCAAAGCAAGCGTTTGCGCATCACTCAAAGCCTCTTGGAATTTAGTGGTGAACTTCTCTACTCTCATGTGAATCCTAAACTAAGTCTGAATTAATCCTCAGTTGAGGTATGTAGGCCGTATTTTCAAGCGCCCGGGACAAATTAAATGTGACAATTGACAACAAAGAGCTGATTTGGATAAATTAATCTACAAATACTAGTCTTTATAAATTTTTATAATGACCCAGCAAGACTGGATCAATTGGATTGGGATGTAATTAAGTCAAATTCGTGGCACAACAAGTCGTCTCAAAAGCAAGCGGAATTTTTGGTGGCGGATCAATTCAAGTGGGATAGTATTATCGGTATAGGCTGTATGACCGCCGACATCGAAAGTCAAGTTAGGGGTGTGCTGTCTAGTGCGGCACATCTGCCCAAAGTATTAACAAAACCAGGTTGGTATTTCTGATGATCGAATATAAAACAGGAAATTTATTGACCGCACCAACAGAGGCGTTGGTCAACACCGTTAACACGGAAGGTGTGATGGGAAAGGGGATTGCGTTGCAGTTCAGGAATGCCTTTCCTCAGATGTTTAAAGCATACGAAATTGACTCCCACGCAGGAAATGTCAAGCTTGGAAAAATGAATGTGTTTGATATGGGGGGACTGGCTGGCGGACCTCGTTGGATTATTAATTTCCCAACAAAAGGTCACTGGAGGTCAAAAAGTCGCTTGCAAGATGTTGCAGCTGGGCTCGCTGATTTGGTGGAAACGATAAAAGCGTTGCAAATAAAGTCTATTGCAATTCCACCATTGGGCTGTGGAAATGGGGGACTATCTTGGGAAGTTGTTCGCCCACTTATTGAGCAATCTTTGCAACAATTGCCTTCAGTACAGATATTGGTTTTTCAGCCAGGTCAAACACCAGCTTCGGCTGATATGCCAATTCGTACCGCCAGACCCAGGATGACAAATGGTCGAGCTGTCATGGTCCTACTCATAGAACGTTATATTCAAGGTTTAATAGATCCATTTATTAGCCTATTAGAGGTTCATAAGTTAATGTATTTTATGCAGTTGGCTGGAGAGCCGCTTCGACTTCAGTATGAGAAGGGAAAATACGGCCCTTACTCGCCAAATTTAGAAAAGGCTCTTCGACATGTTGAGGGGCATCTTATTTCCGGGTTCGGAGACGGTGTAAGTATGCCTGAGAAGCCATTGGAGCTATTGCCGGGTGGTGTAGAAGAGGCTCAAAAGTTTTTGCAAGATCAAGTACTATCCCTTGGGCGCTTAGACCGAGTCATAAGATTGATTGATGGGTTTGAGGATGCCTATGGTATGGAGTTATTAAGTTCTACTCTATGGGCCATGGTTGATTCGGCCAAAGCTCGCCAGTCGGCTGAGGAGGCAATTTCCTATGTGAAATCCTGGAATGTCAGAAAAAAACAAGAATTGAAAGCAGAACACATTACTCATGCTTGGGAACGTTTGAAGACAGAGGGTTGGGATGATGTTGCTTCAAATATGCATCTCGCAGGTCATTGACTATGTTACCAATCACACAGGAGAAGATTTGACTTCTCTCGAATTATTCCTGCAGGACTAATGGTTAAAAAGCAATGGTTAATATGGAATGAAACTGAAACGCTAATACTCGTTCGATGGTATTGACTTGGTTGGTCAATAAACTCAATAATTTGTTTCCTGAAATCAGTAATATAGACAGGATTAATCTATTTAAGAATGCAATAGCCAAGATGATGTTACGAGGAAGGCCTTAAACAGGCTATAGCAATTGAAGAAGATCAGATTGATAAATCACCGAAATTTGATAATGAAAAATAGATAGTTTAATCTTTTCAATGGATTGGCACAAGTAAATGACTACTCTAAACTACTGAATTGGTATAGCATACATCCTATCCGATTAAATCCAAGTAATGTAAGACTCTCTAGATTCAGTATTGACGAATTCTTGTTACAACCATATCCCCCGGTGTCAGGGTAGTTGTCGCATTTAGGTTAGTGTAGACCGGGGGGAGCGAAGACATTAAAAAGACTAAAAGTTGTCTAGAAAAGAAAATGCATAATCTTTCGGAATTACTTGCCTTGAGTTTGGGCCGGTTAAGTCTTGTAGAAAAA
>Ga0164296_1004817_pt1 | contig 12107 bp, 8 predicted proteins | sample GEODES057metaG_FD_113533 | JGI IMG/M metagenome (GOLD analysis project Ga0164296, IMG submission 113533) | Dystrophic lake water microbial communities from Trout Bog Lake, Wisconsin, USA - GEODES057 metaG | ecosystem: Environmental > Aquatic > Freshwater > Lake | place: USA: Trout Bog Lake...
GCGATTTGCAGCGTGGCACCCGGATCGATGGTGGTGCCGCCGGAGTAGGTGTTGACCCCGGACATCACCAGCGTGCCGCTGCCTTGCACCTCGACGATGCCGGGTTGCGCACCGTCGGAGATGACGCCCGCCAGCGTGTCCGTCTGGCCTGCCGGGGTGATGAAGGTCGGGTCGCCGGAGGCAACGATATTATTGCGCAGGGTGAAGTTCTGCCCTGACACGAAGCCTAGCGTGCTGCCGGCCGCCATCGCGATGCTGCCGGTGCCGAAGGCATAGTCGTTGCCGGCAAAGACCGTCACGCCGGATTGGACAGTGGAACCGCCGGAGTAGGTGTTGGCGCCGGTGAACGTCATCGACCCGCCGCTGCCGGAGTTGGCGAAGATCAGGCGGCCGCCCGACGTTGCATCGGAAAATATACCAGTGAAGTTCGAGGTTTTACCATTGCCGTCGATCGTATTGGTTGCCGATGAATCGACAGTGAAATTGGATGCGATCGTTCCGTTGGCGGATACCTGCAACGTGCCGCCCGCAAAGACCGGATTAACGGTACCGCCGAGGTCGGAGGTTTGATAGGTGCTGCCGGTATTGATGTTGGTTGGGTCGCCCGTCACGGTCAGGCTCCACGTGCCGCTGGTATCGTGCAGATCCCAGCTAAAGCCGTTGGTGAACGTGCCCGTGACATCGGCCGTCTGCCCGGCGATAGTGCCAAGCCCGGTTATCACACTGTCATAGGTGCCGTCGGTCAGGGCTGATCCTGCCGCTATGTCGAAGGAGTTGATCGCGCCGGATGGGCTGGAGATAACCAACTGGCCATAATGCGTCGTCGAGGTGACGTATTCCAGATAGGTGCTAGGCAGACTGGCAGTGCTCGGCAGTTTACCCGTGAACGTCAACGCGGTCTGCGCGGCCGTGGCTTTGTTGCCGCCTTGGCCATTCAGTAGGGTGCCGATCGTGCCGGAATTGTAAATACCGAACTTGGTTCCGCTGATGGCACCGGTGTTGGACAGCGTACCGATGCTGCTGGAGCCGTTGTAAACGCCGTAACTGCCACCACTGATCGTGCCCGTATTGGCTAGCGTGCCGATCGTGCCGCTAATGTTGTAGATGCCGCCGCTATGGCCACTGATCGTGCCGCTGTTTGACAGCACGCCGACCGTACCGTGGTAGTTGTAAATGCCGTCATTGAAGCCACTAATCACGCCACTATTTAACAGCGTGCCGATCGTGCCGCCGTAAAGTTCGATACCGTTATCTTGGTTACCGCTGATCGTGCCGCTGTTGGACAGCGTGCCGATTATGCCGCCAATGTTGTAGATGCCGCTTTTGTCACCAATCGCGCCGGTGTTGGACAGCACGCCGATCGTGCCGGTGTTCTGTATGCCGGTGCTGAAGCCACTAATCACGCCACTATTTACCAGCGTGCCGATCGTGCCGGCCTGATTAAAAATGCCGTACGTGCCACCGCTGATCGTGCCGCTGTTGGATAGCGCGCCGATCGTGCCTTGATTGTTGTAAATGCCGTAACTGACACCGCTGATCGTGCCGCTGCTGGTCAGCACACCGATCGTGCCAGCATTGACGATGCCCGTGCTGCTGCCGCTGATCGTGCCGATGTTGCTTAGAGTACCTATCGAGCCGCTGTTGTAAATCGCGTTAACGTTAGTCGGGCCGCTGATCTTGCCGCTGTTTGTCAGCGTGCCGACCTGATGGCCCTTGTTTAACACTCTCGTGTAAGTCGGGCCCACCACCGTCACACTTTGTGTATCTTGGGTAACGGTATATACCGCCGCCTCTGCCGGGCGGCTTGGCGCCGCCGCCAGCGCCAAACCCATCACCATCACCGAAGCACCGCCCAGAAGCCTGGAACGATGCGAGCGTGCGCGGTGGGCGGACAACATTGAAGCGGTTTGAATGGCAACCATGTGCACTATCCTTGCAACCGAAAGCGGGGACAACAGAGACTTTCGCGCTCGGCACGCAAATGACTCAACCGACGGTTACAGCGCGGCTACACCACATCACAGTGGATGAAAAGGCTCGGAAGTCCGGGACTCGGCAACAAACGATACGATTTCATAAAATATGACAATTCTGGAACGGCGTCGGCGGTGCCGAAGGCGTGCCCGTGCGGGCGCAGGTATGCGCCGCGGCCCGTCGCGCCCTATCCCACTCGCTCATCCGGCGGGGCGATCACGGTCGCTAGATCGCGTAGCAAGCGCTTATTGGGCAATGGGCCCAGTCGCATCTCTCGCGCTTCAAGCCGAGCGGTGCAGGCGTAGATGACCTTGCCGTCCAGCAGCATCATGCATTCCTTGCAGGCGTTCGCGTTCAGGCAGGCGTAGCGGAATGCCAACGACGGGTCTTGATTGGCGCGTACCCAGCGCAGCCCATCCAGCACGGACTGCCCCGGCTCGAACGGTACGGTGAAACGCGCGGTTTCACCGCCGCGATCGATGATCAGTGTTGCTGTCTCGGTCATGCCGGCACCGCTCGTTTGGTCAACGTCAGGCGCCCGTCGCGCAGCGCCAGAATCTGGTTGCAGGTCCACGCATCATCCATCGCCGGATGATCCTCTCGTTGATGCGCGCCGCGGCTTTCGGTGCGCGCGGCGGCGGCGAGGATGACGCTTTCCGCCACAAGCAACGCTTGGCGCAGGTCGAACCAATCCACGCGCGCCAGATCATGCGGTTGCGGGCGGCCGGGCGGCGCGCTGCCCAATGTGGCGTGCAGGGCGCGCACGGCCTGCAATGCGGTGGCAAGCCCGTCCGCGCTGCGAAACGGTCCGACATGGTCGGCCATGATCGCCTGCAACTGCTCGATCATCGCGGCCGTATCCAGGTCAGGCCCTGTGGCTCCGGCACGTGACACCGCGGCGGCGGCGGCGGCCGGATCGAAGGCTGGCCGGCGATCGGAATCCTGTTCTCCGCCCCGGCCGTCCGCCGGTTCGGCGCTTGAATTCACCCCTGCCCCGCTAGCCACATCGGTAGCCCCGCCTGTAGCCCCCGTGGTAGCCACATCGGTAGCCACATCGGTAGCCCCCTTTGGCGCGCCCGTTGACGCCCCGCTTGGTGCCACTCCGGTAGCCCCTTTGGTCGCCAGCGCTGCCGCGCTACGCCCCGCCGCTCGGCCGAACGCCAGCGCCTCGGTAATCGCATTGCCCGACAGGCGGTTGGCGCCATTGGCACCGCCCACAGCCTCCCCGGCGGCGAACAAGCCGGACACGCCGGTTGCCATCGCCGTATCCACGCGGATACCGCCCATGTGGTAATGCGCGATCGGTGCAACCTCGACATCGTCGCGCGTCAGGTCGATGCCGGCCTTCGCCAGTTTGTCGATCACCGGGCCGAAGGCGGCGCGCAGATCGGCGTGCGGGATATGGCGGAAACTCAGCCACGCGCCTCCGTGGGGGGAGCCTCGGCCCGCCTCAACCTCTTTGGTGATGGCATAGGTCGCCAGATCGCGGGTCACCACGTAGCGGCCGCTGTCCGAACTGCCATAGCGATCGACGAATTCCTGCTTCAGCCCGTTCAGCAGGCGGCCGCCCAGCTTGTAGCGGAACGGGTCCCACATGATCGGGTCCATGCCGATCAGCCGCGGTGCCAGATGGCCGATCGGGAAGAACTGCACGAACTCCATGTCGATCAGTTCGGCGCCGGCGCGCAAGGCCAGGGCGAAACCGTCGCCGCCCATGTTGGCGCTGGCGCTGTTGCGCCGATACAGGCGCGTCAGGCCGCCGGTGGCGATCACCGTTGCCTTGGCGGCGATGGTGATGACGTCACCGGTTTCGACATGCACCGCCACCGCGCCGGTGACGGTGCCATCCTGCACCACCAGATCGGTGATCAGAACATCGCCGGCCCGGGTGATGCCCGGGGTGCGCTGCACCACCGCGCGCAACGTCTTCGACACCGCCGGCCCGGTCGAGAGGAAATCGACATACACACAGCGGGGCCGATCATGGCCCGGGGCCTGGACCGACCGCAGATGATCGCCGTCGCGCGCCCAGCCGACGTTCCACGCCTGCATCTGCCGGATTACCTCGACACCGTCCTGGCATAGCAGCCGAGCCAGCGCCGGATCGCAGAGGCCGCGTCCGGCGGTCAGGGTGTCGGCAAGGTGGTGCGTCCAGTGATCCGTGCCCTGTGGCCCGACGGCGGCGGCCACGGTCATTTGCGCCATCACCGTCGCGCCGCCTCGGCCGATCAGGCTGCGATCGGTCAGCAGCACGGCGGCACCGTGATCGGCGGCCTCGATCGCGGCATACATGCCGGCACCGCCACTGCCGATGATCAGCACGTCGGTGGTTAGATGAGGCATGGGTGGGGACTCTCCGCGAACACGCTGCCAGCATGCGACACCGCACGCGCGCTGTCACCCGCCGCTGGCTCGGCCTAGACTTGCCACTATGCCGGGGCCGCTGGGTGGTTGAGGCTGGGCGGTTGAGGATGGGCGGTTCAGGATGGGCGGTTCAGGATGGGCGGCGTGTGGGAGCGGACCATGGGGCGGCCGGAAAGCGGGGGATGCAAATGACGAAACGACGCGTAATCCTGGTAACCGGCGCCGCCAGCGGCATCGGCGCGGCGATCTGCCATGCGCTGGCCGGGCCGGACACCGCCATTCTGGTCCATACCCGCCGCAATCGCGACGGTGCCGAGGCTGTGGCCGCGGCGATCCGCGCCGCCGGCAGCTTGGCCAATGTCGCGTTGGGCGATCTGGCCGAACCTGCCATGGCCGAGGCGGTGGTTCAGGCCGCGCTGGCGCTTGGCGGGCTTGACGTCTTGATCAGCAACGCCGGCTTCGCCGATCGCACACCGGTCGCCAGCCTGACCGATGCGGCCCTGCGCGAGTCGACCGAGGCCATTCAAGGCGCGTTCTTCCGCTTGGCGCAGGCCGCCTTGCCGGCGCTGAAAACCGCCGACGCGGGGCGGATCATTGCGGTATCGAGTTTCGTTGCGCACACATTCCGCACCGATATCACGACCTTTCCCGCCTCGGCCGCCGCCAAGGCGGGGCTGGAGGCATTGGTGCGCGCCCTGGCGGTGGAGCTTGGCCCCGACGGGGTGACGGTAAATGCAGTGGTTCCTGGTTTCATTCGTAAAGATAGCGGTGCGCACCGGGCGATTGATCCGTCGGTGCTGGCGGCACAAACTGCGCGGATCCCGCTGCGCCGGATCGGCCTGCCGCAGGATGTGGCGGCGGCGGTTGCGTTCCTGGCTTCGCCGGCCGCGGGGTATGTGACCGGGCAGACGATTCATGTCGATGGCGGTTTGGTTATCTGATTGGCGGATGGGTCCGGTGCGGCTGGCGTCAGGTGATACCACCGGATTTTTGTTGCGCGTGATTCACGCCTCCGTGTGGTCCCACCTCCGGCGATCACATGTTTTTTTGACCGCGTGATTCACGCCTCCGTGTGGTCCCACCTCCGGCGATCACATGTTTTTTTGACCGCGTGATTCACGCCTCCGTGTGGTCCCACCTCCGGCGATCACGCGGTTTTTTGACCGCGTGATTCACGCCTCCGTGTGATGCCACCTCCGGCGATCACGCTAGAGCCCCAATCGATGCACGCGCGCTAGTCCGGCATCCGCCATGGCCGCAATGTGGTCGTGGTGGGTAAACAAAATCACCTGCGTCACTCTCGAAAAATCCGACAGAACCCGCAGCGCCGCAGCGGCTCGGCGATCATCGAAATTCACCAGCAAATCGTCGCCGATAAACGGCAGCGCTTCCCCCGCCACGGCATCCGCCTCGATCGCCGCCAGTCGTAACGCCAGATATAATTGGTCCTGCGTGCCCTCGCTCAAGCGGTCGGAGCGCGGCCTGCCGCCATCGGCCGCGACGGCGACGACCTGGATCGTGCCGTTGTCATCCTCATCCACTTCCAACTGCTGGTATCGCCCTTCGGTCAACCGGGCGAACAGCGCGCCGGCGCGGGCTAGCAGCGGCCCCTGCTGCTGACGGCGGAACTGTTCGATACCCGCATGCAACAGCGTATGCGCCATGTGCAGCGGCGCATAGCGCAGCACGATATCATCCAGATCGGCCAAGGCCGTTTCCATCGCCTGGGCCGAGGCCGCTGCGTCCTTGCCTCGCTCCATCGCCGCCAGATCGGCGCGCACCCGCTCCAGCGTCGCGGCGTTCTGCCGGCGCGCCGTCTCGATCACGTTCAGCTCCTGCTGGATCTCCTCGCTGCGCGCCGGGATCGTATCGAAGTCGACCCCCTCGGCTTCCGCCGCCAACGCCGCCCGGGTCTTGCCGTCATCAAGCCGATTCAGGTCCGCCGTCACCGTGGCCGCTTCTTGTTCGATAGAACGAAGGTCCTGCCAGCGTTTCAGCGCCTCTCGCAGCGCAGGCTCATCCGCCACGCCGGCATGGGTGCGCAGCGTCGTCACATCCTGGGTCGCCTCGTCCTGCGCACGGGCATAATTGGCGATATTGGACAGCAACGTAGCGCGTTCGTCCGTCAGGCGCGTACGTTCCTGCGCGGTGTGGCGCGCCGTGGCGAGTCGGTCCGACACTGTCCTGATCGCCGTATAGACATCGCCATCCAGCTCCGCCGGCGCGACAGCCGCCAACACGGCGCGGGCATCCGCGTGATAGGCATCGATTGCCGCCGTCATCGCCGCGACACGATCCAATGCCGCCTGACGGCTCCGCTCGGCTTTATCGATGGCATCCCAGTGCCGCAGCGCCACCTGGCTCAGCGCCGGTTCGGCGTCGGCGTCCAAGGACAGGCGCTGCACGGCCGCCGTCCAGTCCTGCTGCCATTGCGCCATCTCCGCGGTAAGCTGCGTCATGGCCTGTTGCGCCTTGCGGTAATCGGCCGCCGCGGCATCCCGTTCCTTGCCGGCGTTCTGGCGATCGTGCACCGCGGCCTCCAGCGCTTTGCACAGTCGCTCCGCCGTCTTCAGTTGCTCCGCAACGCTCGATGCGCCATCCGGATCGGCGGCGCTGCCCCCTGAAACGGCATCCGCGGCGGCGGCATCGCGCGGCAACGCCGAACGCAGGTCGGACAGCGCGGCGGCATGGCGGGCGGCCTCATCTTGGTAGTGACGCTCCGCAGTTTGGTAGGCGGTGAATTTATGGAGCACCGCATCGCGAAGGCCGAGCCATTCTTTCATGGCGGGAGGATCGGGGGGGATGCCAGAGGGAGGGATGCCAGAGGGGGGGAAGCCGACCGGCGCCCACAAGGCGGCCCAGGCGGCCTCTGCATCGCCTAAGCGGGCCGCCACCTGCTGGCGCTGAGCGGCATGGGTGTCGTGGAGGGCTTGGCGCTCCACCATTTGGCGCAGACGCTGTTCAGCCGCCACCACCCGCTCCTGCTCCCGCGCGCGATGGTCCACCAGCGCGTCAGCGGTGCGGATCAGCGCGGCGAACCCGGTCGCCGTGTCGGCGGTCAGGCCGCTGGCGGCGCGTTCATCGGCGGTAACGGGGGCGCCGGCGTCCAGATGGGCGCGGCGGATCAACGCCCAGGCCGCGTCTCGGTTCTGACGAGCCTTCAGGATCGCCGCCTCGGTCGGCAGTTCGCCGGTCGCGACATCGGCCTTGGTCGCCGCCGCCAATTGCGCCAACGCGGACTGGTCTCCCGCCAGGACCAAATCGGCATCACGCAGGTCCGACCGAGCATCATCCAGCGCGCGCGCCGCTTGGTCGATCTGTTCCATCAGCGGCACCGCCAGGGACGCCAAGGCAGCGGCGTCACCGGTCCAGCCGGGCAGCGCCGCGATGCTGGTATCCAGTTCGGCGCGGGCGGACTGACGCGCGCGGTCGGCCTGCGCCAAGGTCAGGTCCAGACGGCCTTCGGCTTTCACCCGCTCGATCGCGTTTCGCAGCGCCGCCGGATCAGTCGCTTCGGACACAGCCGCCACAGCTTGCTCGGCATCAGTCAGGCGATTTTCGGCGGCCGCCAGCGCCTCGGCGGCGGCGCTGCGCCGCCCCTCCAGCCTTTCATGCGCGCTCAGCCGGGCTGCCACACGCTCGCGGTCCAGAGCGGTGGGAATTCTGGCGGCCAGATCGTCCGCTGTCAGGCTCAGGCCCAGGTTGCGTGCGTCCGCGATCATGGCCGCGGCGCTCTGGGCGGCGTTGAGGCGCTGCTGCTCCCGATCCTTCAGGGCCTCGGCGATGCGCGCATGATCGGCCATCAGGGTGTCGATCGCCTCGGCCTGGGTCAGCACCGGATCTTCAGGCGGCAACGCCGCCAGGCGCGCATCGCGCTCTGCCAAGGCGTCGGTTTCGCGCTGCAGGTCGCGCGCCGCCTGATCGCGCGTCGCCACCGCATGCGCGAACCGTTCCATTGCGTCTTCCGGCAGGGCCGGCGGCGGCCCGAGGGCTTTGCGCATGTCGTCGAGGTGCGCGAGGCGCAGGCGGGGGGAGGTTGTTCGCCGGATACGATCCAGGCGCTTCAGTTCGGCCTGAAGGTGCTGAACGCGGGCGGCATCGTCCGATTGCGCCTTTTCCAGCCGGTCCTGTTCAGCCGTCAGCGCTTTCCAGGCGACATGGTCGATCCGCCGTTCGTCCCGGGTGTGCTTCGCGGTGTCAAAGGCTTCCTTGGCGACGTAGAAGAGGCGATTGCCTTTTTTATCGCCGAATAATTGGCTGGCTTGCTTGCCCAGCGCCTCCGCGACCTGGCGATAATTATGCACGCCGGCATAGGCGCTCATGATCGTGTCGCCGGCATCGCCCTTGCCGTCCAGGATCTTCTTGCCGCCCTCGCGGAGCGTGGCGCCGTCCAGGCCGAAGACATTTTTGAACCGATCCCGCGTCGCGCCGCCCAGAAAGGCGGCGATGGCGGATTCGGGAAGCAGGTTTCCGGCGTCGTCGCACAGGGTGTCCTTGTTCCCCTTGCGGCGGATGAAAGACGCGGTTCGGCCATCACGGGCTTGCACCTCCACCCCCACGCTGAGCTTGTTCGCGGCGTGCAGGAAATCGGCTTGCGTTCGCGATGGAAAGCGAAACAGCGCATCGCCGATGGCCGCCAGCGCGGTGGATTTGCCGGCTTCGTTCGGTCCGACGACGACGTGCAGATCGGGCGCGTCGGGGAAGATGATCTCGGCATCGGTCAGATGGCCGTAGCGATGCAGGCTCAGGCGACGCAGTCTCATGGTGCGCGCTCCTGCCGCAGGGCGCGTTCGACGATGGCCCAAGCGTCCTGGGACAGCGCGCGGATGTCCGGTTCCGACAGGGGCGGGCGGGTGCGCTGCCCGGTTGCGGGGATCAGGCTGTTCATGCGGTTGAAATCGTCCAGCAAGCGCTTCGTGACGTCCGGATCATCCAGCACCTGCAGAAAGGTTTGCCGCAAGGCGGCCAGGGCATCGTCGCCGACAAGCGGATCGGCCGGCGCGCGGGTGCGGAGTTGGAGCTTTTCGATATAAAGGCTGTCGCCGACGGCGGCCGCGGCGGCGCGGCATTCGGCTTCGATCGCCTCCGGATCGGCGGCGAGGCCGGCGTGGCAGGCGGTGGCACCGGTCAGGCTGACGCGCGCGATCAGCGGCCGGTCGCCGGATTGCGCTAGGGCGGCGGTGAGTTCATCGCGCATTCTTGTCGTGATGTCGGCGAGCGTTTCGGCACCGTCCAGTGCCACATCCACCGCCGCCCAGCGCAGCACATCCAGATCGTGATGGCGCAGACCGGTGATGGCGCCATCTTGCACGTCCACCACCGTGCAGCCTTTGGCGCCGGTTTCCTTGGCATGGCGGCCTTGGATGTTGCCGGGGAAGACGATCCAGGGATTGCCGCCGGGGTTCAGTTCACGACGCTGATGGATGTGCCCCAGCGCCCAATAATCATACTGCTTGGCGATCAGCCCCTCGATCCGGCAAGGCGCATAGGTGGCGTGTTCGCCTGCCGTATCCTCGGCCGAGGTATGCAGGATGCCGATATTCAGCATCCCCGGGATGGGCGCGCGGTAGGAGGCGGATAGGTCTTCGGGCACCTCGCGATGCGGGAAGGACCGGCCATGCAGGGCGACGCCGACGCTTTCCAGCAGTTTTGTTTCGCAGGTGTGGGAAGAGAATTCCGCCACGTTCGGCGGCGGGGTCAGGTTGCGGGTGATGACCGACTGGGCATCGTGATTGCCGCGGATTAGAAAGCAGGGCCGCTTGAGGCGCTGCATTTCCTGCGCGAAGAACAGGCCGGTGCTGTAGTCGCGCCAGTCACCGTCATAGAGATCGCCGGCGATGATGACGAAGGCGACATCTTCCGCGATCGCCAGATCCACCAGATTGGCGAAGGCGCGCCTGGTGCAGTCGCGGGTGATCTCCGTCGGGATCTGTCTGCGGCTCGCCAAGCCGGTCAGCGGACTATCCAGATGAATGTCAGCGGCATGTAAGAATTTCATGGCAAGACGTTACTCGCGCGGATGGAGTCGGCGCCACAGGCTTGGATACCGCAACGCACAGAGGCACATGGCATGATCGTGGTGACCACAGAACGTCTTCCCGGTTATCGCGTGACCGCGATTCAAGGCCAGTGTTTCGGTGTCGTTGTGCGCAGCCGCGGCATGGCCGGCAATATCATGGCCCAGTTTCGCTCCATCGTCGGCGGCGAGATCACGGAATATACGGCGCTGTTGGAAGACACGCGCCGCCATGCCATCGACCGCATGGTGCAGAACGCCCACAGTATGGGGGCCAACGCGATCGTGATGATGCGCTTCGACAGTTCCGCAATCGGCCTGAACATGAGCGAGATCGTCGCCTACGGCACCGCCGTGGTGGTCGAGCCGGACGTGGTCTGACGCCGATGCGTGCGCTGAATATCCTCCTCGGCGTGATCGGCGGCCTGACCGGGCTTGCCGCGGCGGGCGTCGCCATTGCCGCCGCCATGGCCGGCGGTGTGCTGTCGGCCATGGCCGGCACCGTGCTGTTGGCGATTTTGGGCGGCGTTTTGTTGGCGTTGGTGATCGGTCTGGCGCAGGTATTCAAGCGCAGCCGCCGCGGACCGGCGTTCGAGACCGTCCGGCCAGGACCGGAATGGACCCCCACGGCGGAACGTTTCGTCGATCAGGCATCAGGGCGAACGGTCACGGTTTTTTTCAACCCCCGCACCGGCGGGCGGCGCTACGTGGCGGAGTAACGCCGCGATCTGCGGCAGGTGTGACGCCGCACTTACGCAAGCGGCGGCTACGACAGCCCTTTGCCGCCCCTGCCGCAGGGATCAGGTCGCGGCCGCTTTATCCTGCCGGTTCTCGCCCATCAGCACGCGCACTGCGGCGGCCCCCAGGCCCATGGCGATCAGCGCCGGCACAGTCGGCCATTCCCCCAGAATGGGCGCGGCGGCAACGGCGGTGATCGGGGGCACCAGGAAGAAGAGCCCGGTGATGCGGCCGGCGGCGCCGCGCGCCAGCAACCACAGCAGCAGCAAGGTTGCACCGACGGAATTGGCCACGGTCAACCACGTAAAAGCCCAGAGGAACGTCGGCGTCCAATCGATGCCGGGGCCACCCCGTTCCAGCGCCAGCCACCCGATCACCATGACGATGGTGCCGACCAGCAACTGGATGGCGGCGGAGGGCAGGTCAGCGCCGCGCACACCGCAGCGTTTCTGCCACAAGGCGGCGCCGGCGCCCGACAGCAAGGCCAGCAGCGCCAGGGCTTCCGCCGCAGCGGAGCCGAAGCCCAGTTTGCCCCATGTCACGACCGCCGCGGCGGCGGCACCCAAGGTGCAGGCGATGGCACGCCTGGTCGTAAAGCGCTCCCCCAGTAGCGGCACGGCACCCAGCGCGGTGACGACGGGAATAAGCCCGACGATCAGGCCAGCGGTCCCGGCGCGCATCCCGGCGGCCAAGCCGGCGTAGATGCCGACATAATGCCCGCCTTGCAGCAGCAAGCCGACGATCGCGGCATGCACCAGCGCCATGCCGCGCGGCCACGGGGCGCGGAACAGCAGCGCCAGCCCGGTCAGCAGCACGGTGGCGATGGCGAAACGCAGTGCGGTTATGGCGAATGGCTGGCCGTAGCGAATGGCCAGGGCGCCGATGATGACGGCGGAACTCCAGAGCGGAACGAAGACGACGCTGACCCAGGCCGTGCTCCGCGCGGAAGAAGAAAGCGCCATGTGTCGGCCACCGTTCCAGGATCATGCGATATCAGGGGGGGGATCTTGTGCCA
>Ga0164296_1004819_pt1 | contig 12106 bp, 12 predicted proteins | sample GEODES057metaG_FD_113533 | JGI IMG/M metagenome (GOLD analysis project Ga0164296, IMG submission 113533) | Dystrophic lake water microbial communities from Trout Bog Lake, Wisconsin, USA - GEODES057 metaG | ecosystem: Environmental > Aquatic > Freshwater > Lake | place: USA: Trout Bog Lake...
AACACTATGCTTGAGATCAGGAATACGGCAGGCAGCCAACATCAATTACTTTTCCCTTCGCGGGCATTATCCCGATCAGGTTCAAGGGTATGATCTCAGCCATGCGGCACCCCTAAAGATTAGCATAACAAAAGTAGGTAAAAGTATTGAAACACCGAGCAAACACATCATTTGCATAATTGTATATGCTAATATTTTTATAGGAAAGCCGGTTTTTGTGTCTGGAATAATATTTTATTTCACTTTGACCTAAAAAAACTTTCTTTTTTAAAAATAATTTGCCCCAAACCCTATAAAATAATTTGTAGAAGCAATTTTTTATCTAATTTTGCAGTCCATTTAAAAAAATGGGGAGTAGTTCTTTTAAATAAAAGCCACTTTAGCTCAGATGGTAGAGCAACTGATTTGTAATCAGTAGGTCGCTGGTTCGATTCCGGCAAGTGGCTCTGTAGTTTCTCAAAAAAGAAGTGTTTTATTACCCTGAACGGGTAGATACCCAAGCGGCCAACGGGGGCAGACTGTAAATCTGCTGTCTTACGACTTCGGAGGTTCGAATCCTTCTCTGCCCACATATTTTTTGAGAAACACACAAGCGGGAGTAGCTCAGTTGGTAGAGCGACAGCCTTCCAAGCTGTAGGTCGCGGGTTCGAGCCTCGTCTCCCGCTCGCCAAAGTAAGGCAGGTTGTACCCAACTCGTTTTACATTGCTGTAAGCTGTTGTAGCTCAGTGGTAGAGCACTTCCTTGGTAAGGAAGAGGTCGGCAGTTCAATCCTGCCTAACAGCTCTTGATAAGGCCGCCCAAAGGTTTATAGTTAGGATCAAACGAACACCTTACACGGTCTGAAAACAAATATTTCCGGATTTCCGCCTCAATTTGCGGTTAATTCGATATTTAGAAGTAATTTTCGCTTTTTAAGCGTTATTATATAAACAAACAAAAAAGACAAAGAAGTAGTAAAAGTTTTTAAAAAAGATAACAATGGCAAAAGAGACCTTCAAGAGGGAGAAACCCCACGTTAACATTGGTACCATTGGTCACGTCGATCATGGTAAAACTACATTGACCGCTGCGATCACATCAATATTGGCGGGTAAAGGTTTGGCAACAAAAAAAGGGTATGATGAAATTGATGCCGCTCCTGAAGAAAAAGAGCGTGGTATCACCATCAATACAGCTCACGTTGAGTATCAGACCAATAATCGTCACTATGCGCACGTTGACTGTCCGGGTCACGCTGACTATGTGAAAAATATGATCACCGGTGCTGCCCAAATGGACGGCGCTATTCTGGTGGTTGCCGCTACTGATGGTCCTATGCCTCAAACCAGGGAGCACATCCTTCTTGCTCGTCAGGTAGGTGTACCTCGTATGGTGGTTTTCATGAACAAGGTTGACCTTGTTGATGATGAAGAAATTCTGGAACTCGTTGAAATGGAGATCCGTGAAGCATTGAGCAAAAACGGTTATGATGGTGATAACACACCGATCATCCGTGGTTCTGCAACCGGCGCTCTTGCCGGCGATGCTAAATGGGTGAAAGCTGTTGAAGATCTGATGGATGCAGTTGATACTTATATTCCATTGCCTCCTCGTCCTATCGATCAGCCATTCCTGATGTCTGTAGAAGACGTGTTCACGATCACCGGTCGCGGTACTGTGGCTACAGGCCGTATCGAACGCGGTAAAGTAAAAGTTGGTGAAAACGTTGAGATCGTTGGTTTTAACGAAGAAGCATTGTCTTCAACCGTTACCGGCGTTGAAATGTTCAAAAAACTGTTGGACGAAGGTCAGGCAGGTGATAACGCAGGTCTGTTGTTGCGCGGTATTGAAAAGAAAGATATCCGTCGTGGTATGGTTATCTGCGCTCCTAAGAGCATCACTCCGCACACCGAATTCAGAGGCGAAGTTTACGTTCTGAGCAAGGACGAAGGTGGCCGTCACACACCATTCTTCAACAAATACCGTCCACAATTCTACTTCCGTACCACAGACGTTACAGGTGAGTGCGAATTGCCGGCAGGTGTTGAAATGGTTATGCCGGGTGATAACGTTAACCTGATGGTTAAACTGATCGCTCCGATAGCTATGGAAAAAGGTCTGAAATTCGCGATTCGCGAAGGTGGCCGTACCGTAGGTGCAGGTCAGGTAACTGAGATCCTGAAGTAATTCGGTATTACTAATATGATATATAGCAGGTTGCCTAAACGGCAACCTGCTTTTTTTGTGCGCATCACTACTTGAAAATCAAAAAATATAGCTTATATTTACCTTCAATCATGAAACGATATATAACTGTTCTCGTTCCGATACTGCTGTTAACATTTTCTTCGTGTGAGTATTTTTCTAAGAAGGTTGAAAAGAATTTTTGCGATAAAATATATGCTATCAACGACTCATTAGATAAATTGAACAACGACTGGCTGGCGGCAGTCAATTTTTCCATCAAGAAAAAAGAATACAGCACCCTGAATGCCAAGCGAATATTTATAGGCCAGTTCATAGGGCGCAACAGAATAGTGGTAGCCGAGGCCGATGCCACAAAAAATATGGATGGGTTCAGAATAGCGGAGCGAAATTTTTTGACCGCACAGGCCGAGGTAGTATCTGATATTTATACGCCGTTTGAGATGTACAATGAGTTTACACCCAAGGCGACATTGGATCGGTGCTATAATGCCGTGATAGACAGCATCAATTCCGGAAGAAACGCAAGTGCCAGAATAGTGGCCGATCTGAAACAGTTTGAGATAGCGCATAAACTCGGAAAGTCATCGAAAAAGCAGTAGTAAGCTACATTGGCGCTACCGCCTGCAACTTTTATACCGTCCACCACCATTAAGAACTGCAAAACATGTAATTTTGCATTCCGATATTAAATTAAATAGCATGGTATCCGGCTTGCCGGATTTCTTTTAGAATATGGATCTGCAAAGCATAAAAAACCGTTTTGGCATTATTGGTAATTCACCCGCGCTCAATTTTGCGCTCAATACAGCTATTCAGGTGGCCAGTACCGACCTGTCGGTGCTGATAGTGGGAGAGAGTGGTGTGGGTAAAGAAGTGTTCTCCAATATCATCCACTCACTTTCTGCGCGTAAACACAATCCGTTCATAGCAGTGAACTGCGGTGCAATACCCGAGGGCACGATAGACAGTGAATTGTTTGGCCATGAGAAAGGCAGTTTTACCGGGGCAGTAGACAGCCGTAAGGGCTATTTTGAGACCGTAAGCGGTGGAACTATCTTTTTGGATGAAATAGGCGAAATGCCGTTGGGTACACAGGCACGCTTGCTGCGGGTGCTGGAGACTGGCGAGTTCATACGCGTAGGTTCTTCAAAAGTACAGAAAACCGATGTGCGCGTAATAGCGGCCACCAACAAAGATCTGCTGGAGTATACACATATTGGCAAATTCAGAGAAGACCTTTATTACCGCCTCAGCACGGTGCCCATAAGGGTGCCGGCACTGCGCGACCGTAGGGAAGACATCCCGCTGCTGTTCCGCAAGTTCGCATCTGACTTTGCCGAAAGGTATAAAACACAAACCGTGCAGCCCGATGCCGCGGCTATGCAAATGCTGATGAACTACCATTGGCGGGGCAATGTGCGCGAGCTGAAAAATATTGCTGAGCAAGTATCCGTATTGTCGACCGACAAGGTCATTACGGCTGATACCATTCAGCAGTTCCTGAACTTGAAAGACAGCAACAGAAGTATGGTGCTGGCATCGGCGGCGGGTCATGGCAACGGCGTGGGAGGCATGGTAACTGCAGCGGAATTCAATTCGGAGCGCGATATACTTTACAAGCTGTTCTTTGACATGAAGAAGGATCTGAACGATCTGAAACAAATGTTTTTTGATGCCAGCGGGCAGCAAGGCTACAAATCCGGCGATGGCGCTTCATCGTCGGGAATGATGAAGCCAATATATAAGGACGCTGAGCCACAGGTAACCAACACCTATACTAATAATACGCCGATCTTGCTGGAGTCAGGGCATGATGGTCATGAGCACGCTGAAGAGATACTTTCATTGGCCGACCATGAAAAAGAGGCGATCAAAAAAGCAATGAAAAAGCACAAGAACCGCAGGCGCGATGCTGCTTTGGAATTAGGTATTTCCGAACGTACGCTGTACAGAAAAATAAGAGATTATGGTATCATGGATTAACAGGCGTTTACTGCATTGGTTGCCGGTGGTACTGTTCAGTATGGCCTTACAAAGTTGCGGTGTATATAGTTTTTCGGGAGCGCATATAGAGGGGAAGAACATCAATATTCACCTGCTGGAAAATAAGGCACGGAATGTGATGCCCAGTCTGGCAGCCACGCTTACCGACAAAATAAGAAGCCGCATTTTATCGCAGTCCGGTTTGGCGCCAGTGTCGCGCGATGATGCCGACTATGATATGGTGGGCAATATCACAGCCTACGACGTTTCAGTGACCGGTGCGCAAAATGTACAAGTGGCCACCAAGAACCGGCTGACCATCACCGTTCAAATTATTTTTAAGAACAGATTGAACGAAAAAGCTAATTTTACTCAGAATTTTACCCAGTTCTCAGATTTCGATGCCACGCAAACACTGCAAAGTGTAGAAGCTGCATTGATAGACGATATCGGGAACCGATTGGCAGACGATATTTTTAATAAGGCATTTGTGAACTGGTAGTTTTTACCGATGGCAGACACAGCTAACATAGCATTTATTACCGAACGGTTATCTGATCCCGTAACGCTGACCTATACCGATAAAAAAGTGATAGATGGCCTGCTGGAGCAATTTCCGTATTTGCAGCCTGTACGATCATTGGCTGCGGCTTATGCGCTGCGGTTCGATAGCGACGAACGGGCACAATTGGGTGCTATACATCCCTATATGGGCAATTGGCTGAAGTATTGCGAGTTGATGGATCTGGCATCGGGCAAAGCAACTCCGCAGCATCACCATGCAATAACAATACCGGAAGACGAACCAACGGAGGTTCAGGATGTAGACGTGTCCTCTGCAATAGAAGAAACTGAGCCCATCGCAGCGGCAGATGTGGATTCTGTAGCAATGCGAGAATCGCCATCCGTAATAGCTGCGCCGGAGTCTGGGGTGTCGGAATTATCAGAACCTTTGCCAAGCACTCCCGATGTATTATTAGTTTCGGATGCAATAGCTGAAGATACAACGGCATTGGAGGAAGATACCACCAGTCCTGAAGCAGTGGCAACGGCGGCACTGGAAGAAGAAGTGATGAATATGGAAAGTGCAGGGCCCGAGCAAGAAGAGGAGAACGTAAACGTGGAACATGATGACAGTTTGATCACGCCTGTATTTACCGAAGATTATTTTTTGCATCAGGGCATTAAAGTTGCCGATGAAATAAATGAAGAAACGCTGGAGTTGCAAAACACTACTGACGATGAAGAAAAGCCACAATCACTTATGGTAATGATGAGTTTTTCGGACTGGTTAATGCACTATAAAACCACTGCCGAGAAAAAGAAAGAAGATGCTGAAGAGAAAAAAGCGCTGAAAATGATGTGGCAACGCGAGAAACTTGCCGCAGCAATGGATGAAGAAGACGAGGAAATACCCGAAGGCGTGTTTGAAATGGCCATGAACAGTATTGCCCGGGAAGAGGGACTTGTAAGCGAATCTTTGGCTGAGGTATATGTAAAACAAGGCAAATTTGATCAGGCAATAAATATGTATCAGAAATTAAGTTTGCTTAATCCTGAGAAAAGTGCGTACTTTGCAGCCAAAATAGAAGAAATTTTAAAGTTAAAACAAGAATGATCACGCTTATTGTTATTTTAATATTGTTGGCCTGCGTAGTGTTGGGCTTTTTTATATTGGTTCAAAACCCTAAAGGTGGCGGGCTTTCCGGCTCTTTTGGCAGCATGAGTTCTCAGGTAATGGGTGTGAAACAATCTTCCGATATCATGGAAAAAGGCACTTGGGCATTGATCGGCGTAATAGGCGGTCTGTGTATCATTGTGCTGATGTTCTTCCCTAAACCACAAGGTGAAGGCAGCAGCAAACAAGCTGTGCAAAAATCTGCGCCTGCCAAGAAAAAATAATTACATAATTAAATATATTATTGATGCCTCGCTGTGCGGGGCATTTTTGTTGGCCGCAATGAGTAATTTTAATTGATAGTTATTAAATTAAAAATTCAATTAAAATACTATTATCTTAGTTGCCGCGTTATATTCTATCCACCTTAAAAAAAACAACAATGACAAAACAATTCAGCAGACTCGCACTTACAGTTTTGGCAATTTTGGCAGGGTGTACTAAGCCAACGGTCAATAACACGATCAATGTTTCCACAGCCGAACTCCCTTCGTTTACTGTTAGTGGCCTTACCAATTTGACAGTGACCAATGGCGGCGGAACCTACGACTACGTTTCCTGCCAACTTACCGTAAATTATAATGATTCTGCGCAGCAGATGGTCACTTTGTCTTTATCCGGACTGCCTGCAGGCATTACGCTTGATAGTGCAGACTTTACTGCTACTGCCTATCCTAACTTTAGTACAGCCATATTGTTATATGATTCCACATTAGCCGGGGCCACACCCGGAATATATGATCTGACACTTACTGCAACCGGCTCATTGGGAGAGGTGCGTAGCTATCCCTTTAAACTGACCGTAAAGGCGCCTCCGCCCTGCACATCTACTGTGGTAGGGAAATATATTAGCTGCTATTGTTCATGCAATTCGACAGGCAATTATACAGACAGTGTATATGCTGATCCAAATACACTGAATAAAATCTGGTTTAAGAATTTTGCCAATACAGGACAACTGGTTTACGGCATATTATTGTGCAGTGCAAGCCAAGTGCAGATCCCGGCACAAACAGTGGGTTCTTATACCTTTTCCGGAACCGGATCTTTTAGTACCGGTCTCATTGATTTTAGTAGCCTAATCATCAATGGTGTGGCTTGCGAATGCTACGATGAAAATTAAGATTTATAAGTAATATTTTTCAAAGGTTCTGCCCGCGCAGGACCTTTGCTGTTTAAGATCATTCCTAATACAAGATTTCTGGACTATTTTTGCGCATTCAAAAAAAATAATTCATCAACAATGGAATTCAGGATAGAAAAAGACACTATGGGCGAGGTAAAAGTACCTGTAAGTGCCTACTACGGTGCACAGACACAGCGCTCCATCGAGAACTTTAAAATAGCTCAGGACATCAACCGCATGCCCAAAGAGATCATTCAGGCGTTTGCCTATCTCAAAAAAGCGGCAGCCATCACTAATTGCAAGCTGGGTGTTTTGCCGCAAGATAAGTGCGACATCATCAGTAAGGTGTGTGATGAAATACTGGATGGTAAGCTGAATAATGAATTTCCACTGGTGGTGTGGCAGACGGGTTCCGGCACACAATCTAATATGAATGTGAATGAGGTGGTTGCCTATAGGGCACACGTACTGTTGGGCGGCCAGCTTACCGATAAGACCAAGCTGATACACCCGAATGATGATGTGAATAAATCGCAATCTTCGAACGATACATTCCCTACAGCGATGCATATTGCAGCGTATAAAATGATCTGTGAGACCACGCTGCCCGGTATACAGTTGCTGCGCAACACCCTGCACAAGAAGTCGCAGGAGTTTATGCATGTAGTGAAGATAGGCCGTACCCATTTTATGGATGCAACACCGCTTACAGTGGGTCAGGAGTTGAGCGGTTATGTGTCGCAACTGGACCATGGTATGAAGGCCATAAAAAATACCTTGGCGCACCTGAGTGAATTGGCGTTAGGTGGCACAGCCGTTGGTACCGGTATTAATACACCAAAGGGGTATGCAGTAACGGTTGCAGCAACGATTGCCGAGCTTACCGGTTTGCCCTTTGTAACTGCTGAAAATAAATTTGAAAGTCTGGCTGCACATGATGCTATTGTAGAAGCACATGGTGCTTTGAAGACCGTAGCCGTGAGCCTGATGAAGATCGCCAATGATATTCGTATGCTGAGCTCCGGACCGCGTTCCGGCATTGGTGAATTGTTCATACCCGATAATGAGCCGGGATCATCTATCATGCCCGGCAAGGTGAACCCAACGCAATGCGAAGCGCTCACTATGATAGCCGCGCAGGTAATGGGCAATGATGTTGCCATCAACATAGGTGGCGCTACCGGTCATTTTGAATTGAATGTTTTTAAACCGGTGATGATCTATAACTTCTTGCACAGCGCGCGATTGATAGGCGAAGGTTGTGTGTCATTCAACGACAAATGCGCTGAAGGTCTGGCGCCTATTGAAGAAAATATTGCGAAGCACGTGAATAACTCGTTGATGCTGGTTACTGCGCTCAATACCAAGATCGGTTATTATAAAGCTGCTGAAATAGCGCAAAAAGCACATAAGGAAGGCAAGACCCTGAAGCAAATGGCGGTAGAGCTGGGCTATGTAACACCCGAAGAATTTGATGCCTGGGTAATACCGGCTGATATGGTGGGTGAAATGAAAAACTGATGAATTTACTGAATATTTTGTTGGAACGGCCGCCTTTAGGTGGCCGTTCTTGTTAGAAGAAAGGGTTAAAAAATATTAGCCAATAATTTTAATCATGTGCTACTTACTGTGAAATAACGTCCTTTGCAAAAAAATAACAGCATGAAAGCAGCAGTGTTGCATGAGTTAGGCGGAGTGCCGCAGTATGAGGAAGTAGCAGAGCCGGTAGTAAGCTCGGCCGACGAGGTGATCATTACCGTAAAAGCGGCATCCATAAAGAATTTAGATAGGGCGCGTGCAGCAGGAACACACTATGATGTGCACAGAACGCTACCCGCAGTAGTAGGTGTGGACGGTGTAGGTATTTTACCAAACGGGCAGCGCGTATATACCGGGTTTGCAGATGCAATAATAGCAGAAAAGGCGGTAGTGAACCGGCATAGGTGCGTGCCGCTGCCCGATGGCATAGATGACGTAACAGCCGCTGCATTGCCTAATCCGGGGCTGTCGGCATGGTTCAGCCTGAAGTACCGCGCAGCGATACAGCCGGGCGATAAGGTGCTGGTGCTGGGGGCTACCGGTGTAACAGGCAAAATGGCGGTGCAACTGGCCAAGTTGTTTGGCGCAGGTTGCGTAGTAGCTACGGGCCGCAACCCGCATCAGTTAGCGCATTTGCGTAGTTTGGGTGCCGATGTGCTGGTATCTTTGGCACAAGATGAAACAGCTATTGCCGCTGCGCTGAAAGCCGAACATGCTGCGCAACCTTTTGATATTGTAATAGACTATCTGTGGGGCAACTATGCCGAGATGGTGTTGCAACTGCTCACCGGGCACAGCCTTACTGCCGAACCGCACCGCACCCGTTTTGTGCAGGTAGGTGCCATGGCCGGTAATATCATAAATTTAAAAGCAACCATTTTGCGCAGCTCGGCAGTAGAGCTGTATGGCATAGGCGGTGGTACGATACCGCTGGCCGTAATGAAAACGGTGCCGACAGAGATCATGCCACAACTGGTGCAGTGGGTAGCCGCGGGCAAGTTGATAATGGAAACAGAGGTGTTTGATCTGAAAGATGTGGCCCATGCCTGGGTAAGCGGCGATAAGGATGCCAAGCGCGTGGTGATACGGATGTGATTGGTGTAAATTAACGCCGGCCATTTTTTGCAGGGTATAGTAGCTGCAGTCCTTTTGATGGATTGGCTGATAGGGCACGGTATGGTCTTATGGCAGCACCTGAATTTTAAATTTCAACGTATTTTGCTGTGAAAAGAACGGAAATTATTTGATTTATGCGTTGTGATAAATCTAATTAATATAGTGTTGTTTTATACATTATAAATATTATAGTGAAAACATAATACAATCGAAACGGAAAAATATTATGATATTTGGATGTTGAAACGGAAAAATATTATGATAATTAGCTGTTGTAACGGAAAAATATTATGATATTTGGATGTTAGAACGGAAAAATAGTATGATATTTGCGTGTTGAAGTGATCTATGATACCGCGCATTTTATTAAAAACGATCAAAGGGCGATTATTTAAGGGTAAAGCCATTTTATTATTTGGGCCCCGCCAATGTGGCAAGTCTACCATGCTGGAAACATTGCTTGACGGAGCCCCATACCTGCATCTGAGCGGTGACAATGCCGATGTGCGGGAAATATTGTCGGATACAGATGCCGGCAAGCTGAGGACCATTATGGGTAAAAATAAGATCATATTCATAGACGAGGCACAGCGCGTACCCAATATCGGCCTTACCCTGAAGATAATAACAGACCAGATCAGGGATGTTCAAGTCATTGCAACGGGTTCATCGGCTTTTGAATTATCGAGCCGGGTCAATGAACCACTCACCGGGCGTAAATATGAGTTCATGCTTTATCCGCTCAGCTTTGGTGAAATGGTTGATGTGCATGGTTTTTTGGATGAGAGAAGATCGATAGGCATACGAATGATCTATGGCTATTATCCGGAAATAGTAACAACGCCCGGAGAGGAAAGAGAGTTATTAAGGCTATTGGCAAACAGCTATTTGTACAAAGACTTACTGGCATTGGAACAGATCAAAAAACCGGTGCTGCTTGAAAAGCTGCTGCGGGCACTGGCCTTACAGTTGGGCAGCGAGGTGAGTTACAATGAACTTGCCCAAACGATAGGCGCCAATAAACAGACGGTTGAAAAATACATAGACCTGTTGGAGAAAGCCTATGTCATCTTTGTATTGCCGGCATACAGCAGGAATGTGCGCAATGAGATAAAGAAAGGTAAGAAGATATACTTTTTTGATTGTGGTATCCGCAATGCTATCATCAATAATTTTAATCCCATAGAATCGAGGACGGATGTAGGTGCGTTATGGGAAAACTATATGATAGCGGAAAGAATGAAACATCTGCGGTACACCAACACCGATGTAAAGCAGTATTTCTGGCGTACCACTCAGCAGCAGGAAATAGACCTTATTGAGGAGCATGAGGCGGGACGCCTGATGGCATTTGAATTCAAGTGGGCCAAGAACGCCAAAGTGCGCTTTCCCGAGACATTTACAGGCAATTATCCGGACGTAGAGACCCGTATTGTGTCTCCCGACAATATTGAGGATTTTCTGTTGAAGTAGCGGTCGGTTCTTCCGGCATACTATTCCATTACAGGCAGTTGAATACAACGCCGCAAAGAAGTAAAAGCGGTTCTGACCTCTGGAAATAATATGGTGTAAATATTGCTATGTGTCTTTTCGTGCATATTTTAATGCGCATAATGCTATCGTACAATGCTATACCTCAATACGATTATTATTTTATCATCCTCAAAATTGCCTGTACTAATCTACTCAGTAGAGTAATTATTATTGAATTAAACAATATACCGATTGCTGATCTGTGCGAAATAGTTTCTAAACTATTTATAGCCCTATGGGTTGATAATGCACCAATTGTATCTGAAATAATTGGCCATACAATAAGCACAACGTTCCAAAAAATGTATTCAGTTAGAAACTTTAAAAACCACAGTTTTTTGCTCATGTTATTTGATATTTAAATTAATATATAAAGACTAATGCAAAGTGTCGGTTTTAATTGAAATATTTATGCTGCCTATAGAAAAAATGTCAAACCATTTTCTACACAATTACCTTAACATGTGTACATCAACTGAGTTCTACAACGTCCGCTAATTTGGCAGGAATTACTCGAACATTTTTTATTAGACCTACCTAAACCATTAATAAAGCTACAGGGCTATCTATTGTCTCTTATTAATATATAAATGTAAGGCATTCTGAATTTTTATTGAAAAAAGGTTGCAAAATGTATGTTAAAATTAAAGATGGTTTCTTTTTTTATTCAAACCATGGTTGCATAGGATTAGTTTTATTTCTATGGAATTAAAAAAATAACAAAATAAATATTATTATATGTTTACAATTTTGCGCGCATTAAATGAAGGTAATGGAGGCACCGTAATTTATTTTAGTCAATGGCAAAGTGTATCCCCTGAATTCTTTCCACAATAGTGGAAAACCCTAACGAATTTAACTATTAGCGCCTTTATAAATTGAGTTTTTTCATGTAAGTTTGCAGGCTACTTTCAGCGCAATTATGGATCAAAATAGCGAAGAA
>Ga0164296_1004821_pt1 | contig 12097 bp, 14 predicted proteins | sample GEODES057metaG_FD_113533 | JGI IMG/M metagenome (GOLD analysis project Ga0164296, IMG submission 113533) | Dystrophic lake water microbial communities from Trout Bog Lake, Wisconsin, USA - GEODES057 metaG | ecosystem: Environmental > Aquatic > Freshwater > Lake | place: USA: Trout Bog Lake...
CCGCCACGGGCAATGACAAAACGCTGACCGATCTCGGTCATATCAGCCAAAAGCGTCTCATTATCCTCGGCAAAAATCTGCGTCCCAATGGGCACTTTGAGCACCACATCTGCCCCGCGCCCGCCAGCGCGATTGCGGCCCATGCCATGCATGCCCGTCTTGGCTTTAAAATGCTGCTGATAGCGATAATCAATGAGGGTATTGAGACCATTGACACATTCGGCCACGACATCGCCACCGCGGCCGCCATCACCCCCGTCTGGCCCGCCAAATTCAATAAATTTTTCACGACGGAAGGAGACCGCGCCGGCCCCACCATCGCCTGAGCGAATATAAATACGCGCCTGATCGAGAAACTTCATGCCCCATCCCTAGAGGAGAGCCAGCCCCGCGGCAATGAAAAATCATCAAAACTCATCATCCAGCCCCCATCAACGCCTCAAAAAGATCTTTTCAGCCAAAATAGCGTCTTTTATGGCTTTTCATTTGACTCTGACCCCGCCCTCCAGTAGATAAAGCCACGTCTTTGCGCGGCCACAAGCCGCTTTTTTCGTTTTCGCGATGCAAAGGCTTCACTGGTAACCCTGCCAAAAAGCTGATCCTTGCTTCGGCATGAGATTGGGATTGAACACGAGGAAGAACGATGTTCGCAGTCATTAAAACCGGTGGCAAACAGTATAAAGTTGCCGCCAATGATCAAATCACAGTCATGACGCTCGCGGGCGAAGCCGGCGATAAAGTATCATTTGACGAAATCCTTATGGTTGGCGATGGCGCCAACGCAAAGCTCGGCGCTCCCACAATAGCCGGCGCATCTGTCAGCGGCGAAATCGTTGAACAGACACGCGGGCCTAAAGTGATTGCTTTCAAAAAGCGTCGCCGCAAAAATTCAAAGCGCAAGCGTGGTCATCGTCAGGACCTCACGATTGTGCGTATCACCGCAATCAACGCCGGCGCGTAACGCGCTACTGATCGCAACTATTTTATCAGCGCTTAGCGCATAGACATCGGAGCAAAACAATGGCTCACAAAAAGGCAGGCGGCTCGTCACGTAACGGGCGCGATTCCAAAGGTCGCCGTTTAGGCGTGAAAAAGTTCGGCGGCGAAAGCGTGCTGGGCGGCAATATTCTTGTGCGTCAACGCGGCACGAAATGGCATCCAGGTGCCAATGTCGGCATTGGTGTTGACCATACTCTCTTTGCTCTCATTGACGGCAAGGTCGAGTTTCGCACCAAAGCCAATGGCCGATCCTTTGTGTCGGTCGTGCCTGTCCAACAGGCCGCAGAATAAGGTGGATGGCATCATCATCCACCGGCGCCCAAGCCTCGGTGGATGTATGAAGAACATCCTCGCTTCAAGCACCAGCTTAAAAGCAAAACGGGGAGATGGGACGCCATCTCCCTTTTTTTTGCCTCATATGGGCTTCACCATGTCTGGCGTATGTCTTGCTTTAAAAAGCTGAACCTTGGAGCGTGTCGCATGTTTCCTGATTTGACTTGTGACGATATTTTTCAACTGGAAACCCAGAGATTGTGGTTACGCTGGCCGCGCGCGCAGGATGCGCAAGCCATGGCCCTTCTCGCCGGCACGCCTGAGGTCGCTTTGCGCACGGCACGCCTGCCTTTTCCCTATACTAAGACAGAAGCGGGCCATTTCATTCTCAGCGCACGTCAGGCCAATGCGTTAGGACGAGAGCTTGTGTTAGTTTTGGCGCCAAAACAACGCCCGCACGATGTCATGGGCGTGATCAGCCTTCATGCCAGCACGTCCAAAAAACTCTTAATCGGCTATTGGCTCGGCCAACCCTTTTGGGGCAAAGGCTTTATGCGCGAGGCCGCTCAGGCACTCATTGATATGAGTTTTCGTATCACATCGGCTGAGCTCATCAGCGCGGAAACCTTGTCAGATAACCAAGCCTCGCTCAATCTGCTGACCTATCTTGGATTTACCCAAGAGGGTGTATTTGACACATCAACGCCGCAGCGAGGTGCGATATCATGCGCACGTTTTCAGCTCATGCGTGAAAAATGGGCACAGCACAGCCTCACGCCACAGATTGAACCCCTGAGCGTCTGATCACAGAGAAGGCGCGCGCGCAGGTCTAACTTGCTGGCGCGCCAAGAGGCGTGTATCGAATGCCTATTCGATCATGGCAGGCGCAATGTTTCAACGACTCTATCAATGGACCCTCTCTCTCGCCCATCATCGCTCGGCGCCATGGGCTTTGGCCGCCATTGCCTTTGCGGAAAGCTCTTTTTTTCCCATTCCGCCTGATGTCATTTTGGTGCCGATGACGCTCAGCCGCCCCGAACGCGCATGGACTTATGCGGGGCTATGCACTGCGGCCTCAGTGCTAGGTGGCGCTTTGGGCTATCTGATTGGTGCCATGCTCTATGACACCATTGGGCAATGGCTCATTGCGCTTTACGGCTATGCCAGCCGCATTGACGATATCCGTGCCTTTTATGCCCAATGGGGCTGGGCCTTTATTCTCGTTAAGGGGTTAACACCTATTCCCTTTAAACTCGTCACGATTGTCTCGGGCCTATTGGGCTATAATTTCCCCTTATTCATTGCGCTCTCGCTTATAACCCGCGGCGGACGTTTTTTCATTTTGGCAGGGCTCATCAATCGCTTTGGCCCGCATTTACATAATTTACTTGAGCGTCATTTTGCCATTTTTATCATTATATTGCTTGCCATTATTGGTGCGGGTTTTGTTATCGCTGTAAGGCTTATCTAATGCGTCACACACCCATCAGATCTCTCAACGACATCTCCCCACGCAGAGCTGCCGTCACTTTATGCGCTCTTTCATTTTTGACCATTCTGGGCGCATGGATATTTCAATGGGCGGGCTATTTACCCTGCGAATTATGCCTTAAACAGCGCTGGGCCTATTATATGGGCGTGCCGATTGCGGTTGGCGCAAGCTATCTTGCCTTCATCCAACAGCACAAAATTTTAGTTCCCCTATTCATCATCTTGGCACTCTTATTTGCCTTCAGTGCAATGTTTGGTTTTTATCATGCGGGTGTAGAATGGGGGCTGTGGCAAGGGCCAACAGATTGCACAGGCGCGCTGGACCGCGCTACCTCCATGAGTGATTTCATGAATGATCTGCGCACCATTAAAGTCGTGCGCTGTGATGCCGTCGCTATTCGTATTTTGGGCTTGTCTCTTGCGGGATGGAATGGGCTCATCTCATGCGCTCTGTGCGCACTCGCGCTGATTGGTGCGCGCGGTGCGTGGGCAAAATCACATCAGAGCTAAGATGAATGGGAGGGCGCTGCGCTCTCGTCCTCAAGCGCAAGACGCGCGCGGGCACGCAATTTTTCCGTCTCACTTTTTAATTGCCCACAGGCCGCTAAAATATCACGTCCCCGCGGTGTCCGCACAGGGCTTGCATAGCCAGCATTAAACACAATATCGGAAAAACGCTCAATCACATCCCAATCCGAACATTCATAAATTGTACCCGGCCAGGGATTAAAGGGAATAAGATTGATTTTAGCTGGAATCCCCTTCAGCAAGCGCACCAATTCGCGCGCATCCTGCACGCTATCATTGACGCCTTTAAGCATCACATATTCAAATGTAATACGACGCGCATTGGATAGGCCGGGATAAGAACGGCAGGCATTTAAAAGGTCGGCGATGGGATATTTTTTATTCAGCGGCACCAGCACATCGCGCACATCATCGCGCACCGCATGAAGTGAAATGGCAAGCATTGTGCCGACCTGCTCACCTAGGGGCTCAATTTGAGGCACAACACCTGACGTTGACACTGTAATACGACGACGCGACAGCGAGAGACCATCGCCATCGGACATCACATCAATTGCGGCGCATACATCATCAAAATTATAGAGGGGCTCACCCATGCCCATAAAGACGATATTGGACACCGCACGCACGCCTTCGCCTGACGGCAAGAGGCCACCATCAGAGGGCGGGGTTAAATGTGGAAAATCACCAATACGATCACGCGCGACAACAAGCTGCTGCACAATTTCTTGTGAGGTTAGATTACGCACGAGCTTTTGTGTGCCTGTATGGCAAAATGTGCAATTGAGTGTGCAGCCCACTTGCGAGGACACACATAAAGTGCCGCGGTCATGTTCGGGGATATAGACACATTCAATCTCAGCGCCCTTGTCGTGGGCATGAGCGGGCGGCAAACGCATCAACCATTTGCGTGTACCATCTTGACTGATTTGCTCTTCGACGACCTCAATGCGGGTGAGTGAATAATGCGCCGCTAGTTTTTGGCGCAAAGCCTTGCTGATGTTGAGCATGACATCAAAATCGCTGGCACCTTGAAAATAAATCCAATGCCATAATTGCGCGACACGCATTTTTAATTCACGCTCAGGCACATCAATGGCGCGCAACGCATCCATCATCTGCGCACGCGTTAACCCCACCAAAGAGGCGTGTGTCTGAAGCTGTAGATCACTCATCATGCGCGGCTTATATCACTTCGCGGGCGCACTGCCATCATTGTTTTCACCGCGCTGCGGGCCCTGCCCTTCCACCACGCCCAACGCATCAGCCAAGCGCATCTGTGCTGACCCCGGCTTGAGTGGTTTTTGCTGGCTCTCATGCGCTGCCCAGCCCGAAACCCAAATCAGCTCAAACGTCAGGCGCACGCGCCCATCCTCATCACCATAAAGCTCATGATAGAGCTCGGCAGCACGCATCACTATATCGCGGCGCAAAGCCATTTTTGAGCGGGCCGTCAACGCATTAGTGGCCCCCATCGCCCGTAAATCACGAAACACGGCAAAGGCATGATCATAACGCACAATAAGCCGATCACTATCGCTCACCGGCAGCGTAAATCCCGCCCTTTGCAGCAGCCCGCCCATATCACGCACATCAGCAAAAGGCGCGACACGGGGGCTGACGCCACCGCGAATTTCCTCCTCCGCGCGGGCGAGGACATGGCGCACTTCCATGAGACTTTGACCGCCCAATAAACAGCCCAAAAACAATCCATCAGGGCGTAAAACGCGCCGAATATGGACTAAAAACCCCGGCAGATCATTTATGCTTTGCAACGCCAACAAGGACACACAGAGATCAAAGCTCTCGGGCGCAAAGGGCAAAGTTTCGTCGCTCAACACCACATCATCAGCGCCAGTGGGCACAAAGGCCGCGCGGGTGATCTGACGCTCATGCCCTGCCAGCACAGCACCCGCAAGAGGGAGGGGCGTTGCAAGGTCAAGCACAGCCGGAAAAGGGCGCATAATCACATCAAGCCGATCAGCCATATCTTCGACCGCGCGGGTGAGCAGAAAATCAGCGGGGCCCATGGCGAATGCCCGCCGCATATGCGCATGCACAAGAGGCGTATCAAAAATTTGCGGCACATGTGTCATGGTCTGTGTCATGGCTTTTATATGCGCTGGCGCTGTGCTGAGGTCAAAGCAAAATCGATAAAAATCAGATCGCACAACCACAGCACGCTGGACCCCCCAAACCTCCCATGTCAGGCTTGGCTATGGCTGTTTCATCTCCACACGCACGTCCAGATGATGATGAAAGCTCTTCCATAGCAGGGGGCGGAAGCTGGCGCGCGCGGCTCACAGCCATGCGCTCTCATTTGCTCGATCTCATCTATCCCCCCAACTGTATGGCCTGCCACACCCCGACCTCTGCCCCCCATACATTATGCCCGCGGTGCTGGAACCAAGCGCGTTTCATCGAGCGCCCCTATTGCGAGCGGCTGGGCACACCCTTTGCGGTTGATCTCGGCGAGGGCCTTCTCTCGCCCAAAGCTCTTTCTGACCCGCCCGTCTTTAACCGCGCCCGCGCCGTCATGCGCTTTGAGGATGGCCCCGCGCGCCAGCTCATCCATCAGCTCAAATATAATGATCACATGGACATGGCCGACCCCATGGGCCTATGGATGACACGCAGTGGCGCAGACTTATTGAAAGATGCGGATGTTCTCATCCCCATTCCCCTGCACCGCCTGCGGCTCGCCGCACGCAGATTTAATCAATCCGCCTTATTGGCTCGTGTCATCAGCAGGCAGAGCGGGGTGAGTTATGACGCCGATGCGCTGATCCGCATCAAAGCCACCACACCCCAAATCGGCCTCAGCCGCCAAGCCCGCGCCGATAATGTGCAAGGTGCTTTTGCGTTAAGCCCTGAGGGGGAAATGCGCATATTAAACAAAAAAATCATTCTGATTGATGATGTCCTCACCACGGGCTCGACCATCAATGCCGCCGCCCGCACCTTGCTCAGGGCGGGTGCGCAAAATGTAGATGTTTTGGTTTTTGCCCGCGTTGTGCATGAGGGGGTGTAAGTCCGACCCAAATCCCCTATATTGAGCAAAACAGGATAGACCCATGCAACAGATTACCATTTACACCAAACAGACCTGCCCCTATTGCGCCGCCGCCAAGGATTTATTGCGCAAGAAAAATGCCGCTTTCAACGAAATCAGCGTCGATGGCGATTATGAAAAACAAAAGGCCATGGGCGAAAAAGCGGGCGGGCGCATGACTGTGCCACAGATTTTTATCGGCAGCACTCATGTGGGCGGCTGTGATGATCTCTACGCACTTGAAGCCGCCGGCACATTGGATCCCCTCTTGCAGGGATAATGCGATGATCCGCTATGCCCTGATCTGCGATCACGATCATGAATTCGAGAGCTGGTTTGCCTCAAGCAGCGCCTATGATACGCAAGCCAAACGCGGTCTCATCACATGCCCACATTGCGCATCCACCGATGTGCACAAAGCGCTTATGGCGCCAGCCATTGCCACCGCACGCCAAAAAGAGGCCCGCGCACAGCTCAGCGCAGATGCCACAGCGCCTGAAGCCTCATCGGTGGCTTTGCTTGATGAAACGCAAACAAAAATGCGCGACCTCATCAAACATGTGCATGACACATTGACCAAAAATGCAGTTGATGTCGGCGCCAATTTTGCGCAGGAAGCGCGCGATATGCATGATGGCCTGACAGAAAAACGCTCGATCTACGGCCGCGCAAGTCTGGACGATGTGCAAGCTCTCGCCGAAGACGGCATTCCCGTTCTGCCCTTGCCCGAATTGCCGAATGAGAAGAATTAATTCCAGGTGCCTTTCTTAATAGCGTAGATACATGCTGCTGCAATATTTTTCACCAAAAGATCATATTTAATTTTATCCATCAGATCAGCATTTCGCGATATTTTGTGCCCTACCGCATTTCTGATTTCACCTGCTATCTGGCAAGAATCTTTTATATTTTTACACTCCAATTCTTTTTTTAATAAAGTCTTTAGATCATTACAACGAATATCAAGCTTGCAGCCTAAAAGTTTTTTTATTGCTTGTTCCAGGGTTCCAGGAGGTTTATTTTGATCTCCTTCTTTTATAAGGCTTTCCAGCAATAAACCCCCTCGAAATAAATGCAAATAAAAAGGCTCTGGCGAGCCCTGTTGAATAACATTAATTAGCCGTGAGCGATATTTCCATTCAGCAATGAACGAGATAAAAGTTGTGATAAGTGTGCGTTCATCTGGATTTTTATTTATAATAATTTTTCTTAAAAAAATATCTCTAATCCAATCAACGCTTACTTCTTCAGCGTCAGCTTTTTCTAATCCATTATAATATAAAATTATTTCTTCAAGCGATTTAACAATTTCTTGTATAATAGGAGACGCCAGTCTATCTTCTTTACTATCATCGAGCATCATAAACAACGGAGCCGATGCTCCAGTATAACTAGTATCCAGTACGCCGTTTTTATAGTGTGCCTTATAATCTTGTGCGAGGGCTGCATCAAAAAAGGTACTCGCGCCGACATAGTCGTGCGATATAAAAGCAGCATATCCCATTAAATAATATGGCGTGCCTTTATGCTCCAATTCAAATTGACATTCAGAATCTAATTTTACAGCCTCAAGTTGAGCAAGTGCTACATCAATAGCAAGTGTCGGTTGTAAATTATCTAAAAACGGCCGGTAGCAACGCCAACTTTTAGGGTTTTCAAAAAACTCCGCCATTTGTATCTCCGTAAATCAAAGAGATCAAAGCCCTTACCTCACCGCGACACAATCGCTGGCATATCGGTTGGATCGCCGATCTGTTCCCAGATATTTTCATCGCTTTGTGATTGACGTTTGACAAAAACATAAGGCGTATCGTTCCACGCACGCACATCATCAATCATATTATCAAGCACAAATTCGCCGCGATCTGTTTTAACTGTCAAAATCGCATGGCCCTCATCATGCTCATCGCGCACCACAGTGACAAGCAAAGCCTGACGCGGAAAGCCCCGCTCCATCAACATTTTTCGCTTGAGCAACACATAATCTTCGCAATCACCCTTGCCATCATAAGGCAAATCCCATTGATCAATCACGCCCCAATGCTCAAGATCAGTCTGGGGTGTGATGCTATGGTTGACGAGATGATTGAGGCTGACAATCTCACGCCATGTTTTGAGTGTGAGATGAACATCACGCGGCTCAAGCGGCCCGCCATCACATTCACCTCTGTAACGCTCACAAAAATCAACCCATCCCGCAGGGGTGATGGTGACTGGTCCCACTTCGGCATAATCAGCCTGTGGTAAAACAGAATGAGGCAAAGCAGGGGGCGTGGTTGATGCCGATGGCAGAGAGGACGGCGTATCAGAAGCGCCGGCATATGCGGCACAGGCCATCATGACAAGGCATAAAGCGCTCAGCACATAACGCAGGCCGGGCAATGCAAATCGCCCTTGGCTCCGCTGCGGCTGGGATGTGCTGAACTGCGTCATAAGGCCCACACTCTGTCGTGACACTTTGCCTGCCGCGCCAGCCAGATGGGCTGCTCAGGCCGATAAAGTTAACAAAGTGTAAACAGAGTTTGAGGGCTTCGTCACGCCTATTCTGGCGCCATTAGAATCTATGGTTAAGATGCCGCGGATTTATGGCCCGCAATCATATAGTTAACATCCATATCGCGACTTAAACGCCATTCATCGCGCAGCGGATGATAAAACACGCCTGTCTGCTCCATCACATCGATATCATTAACGATAAAGGATTGGATGAGCTCATGGGGTGTGACAAATTTTTCCCATTGATGCGTACCAATGGGCACCCAACGCAAGACATATTCAGCCCCAACAATCGCCAGCGCAAAACTTTTTAGCGTGCGATTAAGCGTTGCGACAAAAATGAGCCCATCGGGGCGCACGAGATCACAACAGCGCGCCAAAAAACTGCTGACATCATTCACATGCTCAACCACTTCCATCACCAGCACAATGTCATAACGCGCATCGGTGGCGGCCAGCTCTTCAACACTCATCGCTTTATAATCAATCGACAGGCCTTGCTGCTGCGCATGGGTTGAGGCAATCGCGACATTGCCGGGGGCGGGATCAATGCCCGTCATCGCAGCGCCCAAAACAGCCAAGGGCTCGCATAACAAGCCCCCGCCCGAGCCGATTTCAACAATGGATAGGCCCTGCAAAGGCTTGGGCGCATCAGGGGTGCGACGCCCCTGAGGGCCAGCAAAATGCACACAGGCCAGTGAGGTGATCCAATCAACCCTCACGGGGTTGAGCTTATGCAGGGCCTTCATGGGCCCATAGGGGTCCCACCATTGCTGGCCCAAACGCTCAAAACGCGCGACATCTGCCGGATCAATACTGGCAGAATGAGGCCGAGACGCATGATCATCAGTGTTTGTGCCCATAACTCACCCCTTTACCCCCCGCTCTCCTCAGAGCGACATTGACAGAGCCAAAACTCCCCGTCATTTATACGCGCGCTTCACTTATGTAGTGCAGCTTTTAGGCATTTTCCCCCGTTTCTTGCTCCCGCAAGCAGGCAGAAGAGATCATGGCCCGTTTAGTAATGAAGTTCGGCGGCACATCTGTCGCCAATATAGAGCGCATACGCAATGTCGCGCTGCATGTGAAGCGCGAAGTTGAGGCTGGCCATGAAGTGGCGGTCGTCGTCTCAGCCATGTCAGGCAAAACCAATGAATTGGTGGCATGGTGCAAAGACGCGAACCCCCTCTATGACCAAAGCGAATATGATGCCGTCGTGGCCTCGGGTGAGCTTGTCACCGCAGGCTTGCTTGCCATTGCCCTCCAGCGCCTCGGCCTGCCCGCGCGCTCATGGCAGGGCTGGCAAATCCCCGTCTTAACCAATGATGCCCATGGCTCTGCCCGTATAGAAGCCGTGGAGGGCGAAGGCATCACAGCCGGCTTTCAACGCAAGGAAGTAGCGGTTATCGCGGGTTTCCAAGGCCTACACAAAGCCTCGGGGCGCGTGACCACTTTGGGGCGCGGCGGCTCTGACACAAGCGCTGTGGCGATTGCGGCGGCTATTAAAGCGGATCGCTGCGATATCTATACTGATGTGGATGGCGTCTACACCACCGACCCCCGCATTGTCAGCAAAGCCAAGCGGCTCGAAAAAGTTGCTTTTGAAGAAATGCTGGAAATGGCCTCACTCGGGGCCAAAGTGCTCCAAGTGCGCTCGGTTGAGCTGGCAATGGTGCATAAAGTCAAAACATTCGTGCGCTCGTCTTTCGACGATCCGGCTCACCCACAGCCAGGCACTCTCATCTGCGACGAGGAGGATATTGTGGAACAACAAGTCGTCACCGGCATTGCCTATTCCAAGGATGAAGCCCAAATCACATTGCGCCGCGTTGCTGACAAGCCAGGCGTCGCGGCCGCGATTTTTGTGCCTTTGGCTGAAGCCAATATCAATGTAGATATGATTGTCCAAGTCGTCTCAGATGATCAAGCCACCACCGATCTCACCTTCACAGTGCCCGCCGCTGACTATGAGCGCGCCAAAGCCGTACTTGAAAAAGCCAAACCCAGCCTTGGTTTTGGTGACATTCACGGCGCCACCGATGTGGTGAAAGTCTCCGCCATTGGCATTGGCATGCGCAGCCATGCAGGCGTCGCGGCCAAAGCTTTTAAAGCCTTGGCCGAAAAAGGCATTAACATCCGCGCCATCACCACATCGGAAATCAAATTTTCTGTGCTGATTGATGCCGCCTATACGGAATTAGCGGTCCGCACATTGCACACGCTTTATGGGCTGGATAAAGCGTCCTAACAGATGAAGGCATGAGCTGACATCGCTCAGCTAGATAAGAGATCCTTGTTTGGGCTAAGCCCAATCAAGGATCTTATACATTCTCATCACGCGCAAGAGAAAGGGCTTGAAGCCGCCCATTTTAGATGGGCTGGTGCGCTGATCATTCAGACCATGTCTAGTTTTGATCAATAAAATTACCGGCCCAAACGATTCCCTCCTGAATTGTCTCAGCAGAAACACCTGGGAAGGAAGACATGACCCTTTTAATAACGATACTGTTTCGATTAATCCAAGATAAAGATCTTGCATAAACAATATCTATTGCCTGCTCAAATGTTTTATCTACTGGAACTTTAACACCCACTATTAAGCCAAGAATATAAACAGTCATTTCATTCACTGAAGCAGGGCCTCGTCCTCGTTCATTTAATTTCGTAACCAGACGAAAAAGGCTACCTAAATAATTACCATCAGGATGCTGATTTACGGGATCACCCTGAATATCATACATGACCCCCTCTAAGACAGTGGTGAGATTAGCAATATCACGTGGATTATTGATTCCAAACAAGCTCATTACACCTGGCTTAATCAAATAATTTACCACCACATGCACTATTTGAGTCATGGAGGACGCAACAAATTGTTGAATTGCCTTCTCTATAATCTGCTCTTGTGTAAGACGAAGCTTATAGACCATATCCTTATAGACCTCGACAGACATATATGATCCCAAGGTGAGAAGCTGTGAGCTCGGATCAATCACATTCATGGTCAGGGGCAACCATCCAGTGATGGGTTGTGAATGCACGGGTGTATTTTGATTGGGAATAACAACCGGCATAGTGTGAGGCGCAGATGGGTCAGGCGCAGATGAGCCACCCGCAGCAAGATTTTTATTTGCACCATGTGAGCCGATATCGACATGCAATAAACCAAGCACATGATTTACATATTTATTGATATGCCCCAAATGTGAAAGTCGCTTAAGTAAAATCGCAATCATTTTATCGTCCGACGTATTCAAC
>Ga0164296_1004822_pt1 | contig 12095 bp, 8 predicted proteins | sample GEODES057metaG_FD_113533 | JGI IMG/M metagenome (GOLD analysis project Ga0164296, IMG submission 113533) | Dystrophic lake water microbial communities from Trout Bog Lake, Wisconsin, USA - GEODES057 metaG | ecosystem: Environmental > Aquatic > Freshwater > Lake | place: USA: Trout Bog Lake...
CCCGCACCGGAGCGTCCCGTCATGGCCAAGCCGAAACAGCCGAACCCGCAAGCCCTGGTCTGCGTGGAGAACGCCGGGATCGACGACCTCGGCCAGGCGCTCGCCTCCGGCCAGGTGCTCGCCGTCGATCTCGTCCGCGCCTACCTCGCCCGCATCGAGGCCTATGACGTCGGCGGGCCGAAGCTGAACGCGGTGCGCGAGGTCAATCCTGACGCGATCTCGTCCGCCTCCGCGCTCGATGGCTCCGCACCGCCGCGCGGAAAACGGCCGCCGCTGTTCGGCATGCCGATCCTGCTGAAGGACAACATCGCCACCGGCGACAACCAGCACACCACCGCCGGCTCCCTCGCGCTGGCCGATGCCTACGCGAAACGTGACGCCACCGTCGCCGCCAAGCTGCGCAAGGCCGGCGCCGTCATCCTCGGCAAGGCGAACCTCACCGAATTCGCCAACATCCTCGCCATCGGCATGCCCTCCGGCTACTCCTCGCTCGGCGGCCAGGTGCGCAACGCCTATGCGCCGGAACTCGACGCGAAGGGCGTGCCGATCGTGCCCCCCGGCGGCTCCAGCGCCGGCTCCGCGGTGGCGGTCGCCGCCGGCCTCGCGGTGGCCGCGATCGGCACGGAAACCTCCGGCTCGCTGCTTTCGCCCGCGAACCAGAACGGGCTCGTCACGGTGAAACCGACCGTCGGCCTGGTCAGCCGCGCCGGCATCATTCCGATCGCCGCCAGCCAGGATACCGCGGGCCCGATGACCCGCACCGTGCGCGACGCCGCCATCATCCTCGGCGTGCTCGCCGGCCCCGATCCGCTCGATCCCATCACGATGAAACAACCCAAGCCAGTCGATTACCTCAAATCCCTGGACAAGGACGGGCTCAAGGGCGCCCGCATCGGCATTCCCAGCAACCCCGCCGACCCTGGCAACGACGTCTATTACCGCCCGCTCACCCCCGCGATGCGCGTCCTCATGGAGCGCAGCATCGCCACCCTCCAGGACCTCGGCGCCACCATCGTCCGCGAAAACCTGCCCACCGAAGGCTGGATCGGCGGACCCGGCACCGACATGGCCGTCCTCAACCGGAACCCGGAAAGCCCTGGCCTCAACACCGTCGCCCGCCTGCCGATCGTGTTCGTCTACGAACTCAAGCACGACATGAACGCCTACCTGAAAGACTGGGCACGCGGCACGGCGATCCGCACGCTCAGCGACGTCGTCGCCTTCAATGGCATGAACGCCGAGCGCGCATTGCGCTTCGGCCAGGACATCTTCCTCGCCGCCGACAGCACCCGCGGCGACCTCAAGGACATCGAATACATTTCCGCGCGCCAGATGGACCTGAGGGCCTCCCGCAACAGCGGGCTCGATCCCTACATGGACGAGAACAAGCTCGATGCCGTCCTCTTCTCTGGCACCGCCGGCGCCGCGATCGCCGCCAAGGCCGGATACCCCTCCGTCATGGTTCCGGCCGGATACGTCTCCGGCGTGAACGGGCGGGAGACGCCGGAATACCCGCAAGGCATTACCTTCACCGGCCGCGCCTTCAGCGAGGCGACGTTGTTGCGCCTGGCGTACGCGTTCGAGCAGGCGACGCAGGTCCGCCGGATGCCGCCGAATGTGCCGGCCCTTGCTGGGGCGTGCGGAGGGTAGGGAAGGGGCTCCGCCGGCCAAGGGCCTTGCCCTTGGAACCCGCTAGATCATGATTGGTTTACCTTAACCCAATCATGATCTAACAACCGATTGAAGAAGAGCGCGATTCACGCTTTCTGACCGATCGGCCTCAAGCGATCGCGCTCTAGCAAGCTATTGAAGAAGAGCGCGATTCACGCTTGCCGACCGATTGGCCTCAGGCGATCGCGCTCTCATTCACGCGGCTGGATTGGCTTTCTTCAGTTGAGAACTGCTTTTTTGCGTCGCAGGCAAACGATCTTGCTGACGCGTGAACCGCTGTGCGGTCGCAACAACTCATTGGCTTCGCCAGTCTCCATGGCGATATCGTGGGATTGCGGCGGAAGGTCGACGGCACAAACAAGAGAGCCCATGCGAGCCGATATTCTGCATCGTTGGGTCAAGCCTGTTTTGGCGGGGTGGGGAAGGTTGCCATGTGGCCTCCTGGCCCTTGGCCGGCGGTGCCTCGCCTCAATTCTTTGCAAGAGTGAGGCGCCCGGCTGGACCGGCTACGACGTGGCCAATGATCCAGGCGGGGATGCCGGCGGCTGCGAGGGCGGCGATTGCCGAGGGGCCGTCGGGGGTTCCGGCGAGGAGGCCGCCGGAGGTTTGGGGGTCGGCGAGGAGGGAGGTTGCAGGGCTGTCGGGGAGGTCGATGGCGGCGCGGTTGGTGGGGGCGAGGGTGCTGGCGGTGCCGGTACTGGCGAGCGGGATGGCGCCGGGGAGGGCGGGGAGGGTTGGGGTGAGGGTGGCGGCGAGGTTGGAGGCGCGGAGCATCTCGGTGAGATGGCCGGCGAGGCCGAAGCCGGTGATGTCGGTGCAGGCGGTGATGGGGAGGGTGTGGAGGATGCGGGCGGCGGGGCCGTTGGTTTGGCGCATGGAGGTGGTGGTGGCGGTGAGCCATTCGGCGCGGGCATCGCCGCGCATGGCGGCGGCGAGGATGATGCCGGTGCCCAGGGGTTTGGTGAGGATGAGGGCGTCGCCGGGTTGGAGGCCGGATTTGCGCCAGGCTTGGGCGGGGGGGACGAGGCCGGTGAGGGCGAAGCCGAGGCCGGCTTCAGCGCCTTCGGCGGAGTGGCCGCCGATGAGGGTGCAGTTTTCGGCGGCGAGGATTTCGGCCGCACCTTGCATCATGGCCGCGAGGTCGTCCTGCATTTTGCGGCCGTGCATGAAGGGGATGGTGGCGATGGCCATGGCGGTCCAGGGGGTGGCGCCCATGGCGAAGACGTCGGAGAGGGCGTGGGCGGCGGCGACCTGGCCGAAGACATAGGGGTCGTCGAGGAAGGCGCGGAAGTAGTCGACGGTTTGCACGACGGCCTGGCCGGGCGGGGGGAGGGTGAGGGCAGCGTCGTCGGCGTCGGCGAGGCCGATGGGGATGTCGGGCCGGGGGGCGGGGGTGATGTTGGAGAGGGCGGTGGTGAGGGCGTCGGGGCCGATTTTGGCGCCGCAGCCGCCACAGCGGGCGTCGGATTCGCTCATGGGCATAGGGCGGAGGGCCTGGTACATGGCCATCCAGCGGCGGTCGATGTGGCGTTTCCAGCGGGCGACCCATGGTGCGGAGAGGGCCAGGGGGCCGCGCCAGGCGACGGCGCCGTTAGTGCCTAGGCCGAGGATGGCGAGGGCGGTGCGTTGGGGGCGCCAGGGGCGGAGGGGTTGGCTGGTGGCGGCGCGGCGGAGGTTTTCGGCGAGGGGGGCGCCGGCGCGGACGGCCCAGACGCCGGCTTTGGGGCGGGGGGCGCCGGCGAGGGTGGCGCAGTCGCCGGCGGCGAAGACGGTGGGGTGGGTTTCGCTTTGCAGGGTGGCGGTGATGCGGATGCAGCCGAGCGCGTCGACGCCGAGGCCGGAGGCGGCGAGGAAGGCGGGGCCGACGACGCCGGTGGCCCAGAGGGTTTCGGTGACGGGGAGGGATTGGCCGTCGGCCAGGCGGAGCAGGCCGTCGGTGAAGGATTGGGCGATGCCGGGGATGAGCTCGATGTCGTAGGCGGCGAGGGTCTTGGTGACGGCGCGTTGGACAATGCGGGGAGCGGTGGCGAGGGGAGGGGAGTCGCGGCTGACGAGGGTGAGGCGGGCGCGGCCGCGGAGGCGGTGGGCGAGGGCGATGGCGAGTTCGGCGCCGCTGGCGCCGCCGCCGATGACGGCGATGCGGGCGTCGGGGGGGAGGCGCGATTCGAGGTCGGCCAGGTGCGCGAGGAAGCGGCCGATCGGTTTGACGGGGACGCCGCCGGTGGCGGGCATGGATGGCTGGCCGCCGACGTCGATGGAGAGCAGGTCGTAGGAGAGGGCGGGTCGGCCGGAGACGTGGACGCGGCGGGCGGCGAGGTCGAGGCCGGTGGCTTCGGCGAGGATCAGGCGGGCGCCGGCGGCGGCGGCGAGGCGGGCGCAGTCGAGATGGGCGTCGTCGAGGCTGCATTCGCCGCGGATCAGGGCGGGGAGCATGCCGGAGTACGGGGTGAGCGCCTCGCGGGCGATCAGGGTGATGCGCACGCCCGGCACCGGCCGCATGGCGGCCTGGCGCAGCACTTCGGCGTGGGCGTGGCCGGCGCCGAGCAGGACGATATCGGTGGCAACGGGCACGGCGGCGCGCATCGATTTTCCCTGGGGCTTGTCGCCGGCGCGCGAACCGGCTCACATCCGCGCATGACATGGTCCATCCTCGTTCGCGATCCCGCAACCGGCGCGCTCGGCGCCGCGGTCGCCACCCGGTTTTTCGCCGTCGGCGCCATCTGCATTCACGTCGAGGGCGGCGTGGGGGCGCTGGCGACGCAGGCGCTGATCAACCCGATGTACGCGGTGCACGGCATGCCGCGGCTGCGCGCGCACGAGCCGCCGGCGCAGGTGGCCGCGGCGCTGCTGGCGGCCGATGAGGGGCGTGATCAGCGGCAGTTGCACATTCTCGATGCACAAGGGCGGATGGCGCAGCACACGGGCAACGCCTGCGTGACCTGGGCCGGCCATCTCGCCGGGCACGATGTGTCGGTGGCTGGGAACATGTTGGCGGGGCCCGACGTGGTTGCGCATACGCTGGCGGCCTGGAAGGCGAGCACCGGTTCGATGGCCGAGCGGCTGCTGACCGCGCTCGAGGCGGGGGAGGCGGCGGGCGGCGACAAACGGGGAAAACAGTCGGCGGCTTTGAAGATCTGCACCAACGATCCCTATCCCGACCTCGACATCCGCACCGACGACCATCCCGATCCGCTCGCCGAACTGCGCCGCCTGCTCGCCGTCAGCCGCGAGCGCTATGCGATCTTCCGCACCTTCCTGGCCGGCCGCGACAGCCCAGCCGGGATCTACGACCGCGCCGAGATCGACGCCGCCATCGCCCGGGCCGACGCCGCGCGTTCCGCCTGACCGGCCCGTTTCTTGCTTATCCCGCCGCACTGCTCTTGCCGTCCGCGCCGGGCAGCGGCATCTACTGTCACCAAAGCTTAACGTCAGGGGACCCTACCTATGCGCCGCACTCTTTTCGCAGCCTCCGCCGCGCTGCTCGCCGCCCTTCCGCTTGTCGCCCAGGCGCAGGATTTCCCCACGCTGCGCATCGGTCTCGCCGACGACGCCGATGCGCTCGATCCCACCCTCGGTCGCTCCTTCGTCGGCCGCATCGTGTTCGCCAGCCTGTGCGACAAGTTGGTTGACATCGACGCCAAGCTCGGCGTCGTGCCGCAGCTCGCCGCCGGCTACGAGTGGACCGACAGCAAGACGCTGGTGTTCAAGCTGCGGCCGAACATGACCTTCCATGACGGCACGCCGGTAGACGCGGCGGCGGTGAAGTTCAGCATGGAGCGGCATCTGACCATGCAGGGCAGCGCCCGGCGCGGCGAGATCTCGACGCTCGATCGCGTCGAGGTGGTGGACCCGCTGACGGTGCGGATGATCCTGAAGACGCCGACCTCGCCGTTCCTTGCCACGCTGACCGACCGCGCCGGCATGATCGTTTCGCCCAAGGCGGCGGAGGCGGCGGGGAAGGATTTCTCGCTGAAGCCGGTGTGCGCCGGGCCGTTCAAGTTCGTCGAGCGGGTGGCGCAGGATCACATCACCGTCGAGCGTTTCGATGGCTACTGGAACGCGGCCTCGATCAAGCTCGGGCGCATCGTTTATCGCACGGTCGTCGATCCCTCCGTGCGCCTGGCGAACCTGCAGGCCGGCGCGCTCGACATGGCCGAGCGCATGGCGCCGACCGACGTCGATGCGATCAAGAAGGACAGCAAGCTGAAGCTCGTCACCTATGACGGGCTCGGCTACCAGGGCATCACCTTCAATGTCGGCCATGGCGATCGCGCCAAGACTCCAGTCGGCCAGTCGGCGCTGGTGCGCCAGGCTTTCTCGCTGGCGATCGACCGCACGGCGCTGGTGCAGGTGATCTACAACGGCATGTTCACCCCCGCCGTGCAGGCGGTGCCGGAGGCGAGCCCATTCTATGCGCCGGATGTGAAGGTGCCGCCGCGCGATGTGGCGAAGGCGAAGGCGCTGCTGGCGCAGGCCGGCGTCAAGCTGCCGGTGGTGGTCGACCTCACCGTCACCAACTCCGCCACCCAGCAGCAGGAAGGCGAGGTGATGCAGTCGATGGCGGCCGAGGCGGGGTTCGATGTGAAGGTGCGGGCGATGGAATTTGCCGCCTCGCTGGACGCCGATGACCGCGGCGATTTCTCGGCCCACCTGATCGGCTGGTCCGGCAGGGCGGATGCCGATGGCAACCTCTACAACTTCATGCACACCGGCGCGCCGCTGAACGTTGCAGGCTACAGCAACAAGGACGTCGACGGCTGGCTCGACGAGGCGCGCGCGGTCTCCGACGTTGCCGCCCGGCGCGCGCTCTATGCGAAGGTGGCGCAGGCGAACGTCACCGACCTGCCACTGATGTATCTCTACATCAACAAGTGGATCACCAGCATGAGCACGAAGCTCGACGGCTACGTGCCCGTCGCCGACGGCATCATCCGCCCCCAGGGCATCACCCTCTCCAAGTGATCAGCGCTCAGGGAACACACGCATGAAGGGACACCTCGGCACCCGCATCCTGCAGGTGATCCCGACGTTGCTGCTGGTCAGCGTCTATGTCTTCTGCCTACAGCAGCTGATGCCCGGCGATCCGGCGCTGGTGCTGGCCGGGGAGGAGCGCGATCCGCAGGTGCTGGCGCAGATCCGGGCCGAATTGTGGCTCGACCGGCCGTTGCCGATTCAGTATTTTCATTGGATCGGCAACGTTCTCACGGGCGATCTCGGCTTCTCCTGGCGCATCCGCCAGCCCGTCATCCAGCTGATCGCGCAGAAGCTGCCGGTGACGCTGCAGCTCGGTTCTATGGCCTTCCTGATCGCGCTCTCCATCGGCGTGCCGATGGGCATTCTCTCGGCGGTCAAGAAGAACTCCTTCTGGGACTATCTCGCCAACGGCATCGGCCTCGCCGGCCTGTCGACGCCGAATTTCTGGCTTGGGATCATGCTGATCCTGCTGATCTCCGTGCATCTCGGCTGGCTGCCGCCGTCGGGTTATGTGCCGCTGTCGGAGGACTGGCGGCAGTCGCTGGCGACGACGATCATGCCGGCCTTCGTGCTCGGCAACGCGCTCTCGGCGGTGCTGATGCGCCATACCCGCAGCGCCATGCTGACCGCGCTCGAACAGGACTACGTCCGCACCGCGCGGGCCAAGGGGCTTCTGGAATGGACCGTCGTGCTGCGCCACGCGCTGCGCAACGCGCTCGTGCCCGTCGTGACCCTCGGCGCGCTTGAGCTTGGCACGCTGTTCTCGGGCGCGGTGCTGACGGAGCAGGTGTTCTCCGTGCCCGGGTTCGGCAAGCTGATCGTGGACGCGGTGTTCAACCGCGACTACCCAGTCGTGCAGGGCGTCGTGCTGGTGACCGCCACCGTCTACGTCTCGCTCAATCTTCTGGCTGACGTGCTCTACGTTCTCATCAACCCGAGGCTGCGCAACGCATGAGTGCCACCACCGCCCCCGCCGTGCCGGCGCCAGCCGCTGTCGTCTCGCTCAGCCCCGCGCACCTGGCTTGGCTGCGGTTTCGCCGCCGTCCCGCGGCCGTCGTCGCGCTCGTCGTCGTCGCCGTGTTTATCATCGTCGCCGCCTTCGCGCCGTGGATCGCTCCCTTCGATCCGATCAAGACCAGCTGGACACTTATTCGCAAGGCGCCGTCCTGGGAGCACTGGATGGGCACCGACGAAAACGGCCGCGACGTGCTGAGCCGTATCATCTTCGGCGCGCGGGCCTCGATGAGCGCAGGCGTGATTTCCGTCACTATCGCCGCCGGCATCGGCGTGCCTATCGGCCTGCTCGCCGGGTTCGCCGGCGGCTGGGCCGACACCATTATCGGCCGCGCCGTCGACGCCATGCTCGCCTGCCCCTTCCTCATCCTCGCCATCGCGCTCGCCGCCTTCCTCGGGCCGAGCCTGCAGAACGCGATGATCGCCATCGGCGTCACCGCCGCCCCCGTGTTCGTGCGCATCTCCCGCGGCGCCACGCTCGACGCCGCCACCAACGAATACGTCGAAGCCGCCCGCGCGCTCGGCAACCCCGCCTGGCGCGTCGCCTTCCGCCACATCCTGCCCAACATCGTCCCCCCCGTGATGGTCCAGATCACGCTCGCGGTCGCCGGCGCGATCATCGCCGAAGCCTCGCTGTCCTTCCTCGGCCTCGGCCAGCAACCGCCCGCCCCCTCCTGGGGCAGCATGCTGAACTCGGCACAACGCTTCCTCACCCAGGCGCCCTGGCTCGCGGTGTTCCCGGGGGCGGCGATCTTTCTTGCAGTGCTGAGCTTCAATCTTGTGGGCGATGGATTGCGGGACGCGCTGGATCCTCGGGCGAAGTAGGTGGGATGGGCGTTAGGGAAGATAAGGCTCCGCCGGCCAAGGGCCCCGAGGCCCTTGGAACCGTTGGACTCACGCGGCTGGGTCGTCTTTCTTCAGCTGCCAACGTCTTTCTTCGCGCCGCAGGCGATCGATCCGTGCGACCGCACTATGGCTGCTACGGTCGCACTGTTTTTCCTGGCTTCGCCCCTCTCAGCCTCGAGATCGTGGGATTGCGATCGAAGGCCATTGATCCAGCCAAGAGAGTTGATGGGTTCTTAGGGCCTCTCGGCCCTAAGCCGGCGGAGCCTTTCCCTCACTTCCTCCGGATACTTACATGACCGCATTCGCCGGGCGCCGCTCGCTCCAGGGTTTCGACCATGCGGGCGTTCGCTTGTTGCCGTCGCGGTATCGCGCCCAGGTCGAGCACGCGGCGGCGTTGTATGGGGGCATCGACAACGACAGTCTGCTGAAGGGGTTTCGTCGCGATGCCGGTTTGCCGGCGCCGGGCGAGGACCTCAAGGGGTGGGCAAGCGCGACGTCGTCGGTGGTGTTTGGTCAGATCATGGGGGGGCTGGCGCGGCTGGGGCATGCGACCGGCGATGTGGCGTTGATTGCCAAGGCGCGGGCGTTGTTCGCGGGCTGGCGGGCGACGTTGCCGGCCGATGGCAATGCGAAGATGCGGCTCTATGACTGGGAGAAGTTGTTGGGTGGGCTGCTCGATCTGCACCAGTATGCCGGGGAGCCGGATGCGCTGGCGGTGCTGGAGCGCACCACGCGCTGGGCGACGGCGACGTTCGATCGGGCGCGTCATCCGGCCAATGCGCATGATTTCTGGGGCGCCGGGCCTGGTGATACATCGGAATGGTATACGCTGGCGGAGAATCTCTATCGGGCCTACCAGCTCAGCGGAAATGCGCTCTACCGGGAGTTCGCCGAGGTCTGGCACTACGACGCGTTCTGGGGGCCGTTCGAGACCACGTCGCTGCCGGCGACGATCCATCCCGCGCATGCCTATAGCCACGTGAATTCATTCTCCTCCGCGGCGAAGGCCTATGAGATTTCCGGCGATGCGCGGTTTCTGAAAATCTGTGTGAACGCCTATGACTTTCTGCAATCGACGCAGTGCTACGCCACCGGCGGTTTCGGGCCGGATGAGCGGCTGATGCCGGCCGATGGCAGCCTGGGGCGGTCGCTGGAGGTGTGCACCTATCATGCCGAGGAGCCATGCGGTGCCTGGGCCGGGTTCAAGCTCGCGCGCTACCTGATGGAGTTCACCGGCGAGGCGCGTTATGGCGACTGGATCGAGACGTTGCTGATCAACACCATCGGCGCCGCCCTGCCGCCGCTGCCCGATGGCCAGGCCTATTACTATGGCAACTACAGCCTCGCCGGCGGCACGCGGCAGCGCTATTGGCAGGAGTGGCCGTGCTGCTCCGGCAGCTATCTCACCAACATGGCCGAGTATCACAACCTCATCTATTTCCAGGCGCCGGATGGCCTGAACGTCAATCTCTTCGTCGCCTCCGAGGTCACCTGGAGTCAGGCCGGTTCACCCACCCGCCTGACCCAGACCACCGACTTTCCCGATACAGACACTACCACGCTCGCCCTCGCGCTCGACCGCCCCGCCACCTTCTCGCTGCGCGTCCGGGTCCCCGGCTGGTGCGCGGGCATGACCATCGCCCTCAACGGCGCCCCGCTCGACGTTCCCATCGCCACCGGCCAATGGGCCACCATCACGCGGGAATGGCACGACGGCGACATCGTCGCGCTGCACCTCCCCATGGCCCTCCGCCTCGCCCCCGTCGACCGCCAGCACCCGACCCGCGCCGCCCTCGTCTGCGGCCCCGTCGTTCTCGCGCAGGACGAGGCCTGCTGCCGCCGGCCCTTCTCCATCGCTCCTGCCACCGCGCTCGAAACCCGCCTCGTCCGCGAACCCGGCCTGCGCTTCCGCATCACCAACACCGTCCCCGAGCGGCACACCCGTTATCTGCAACCGATCTACAGCTTCCCGCAGAACTGGCCCTATTGGATGTATTTCGACCTGCAGGCGCCGAGCCTTTACTGATCCGGAGCGTGCTCTTCGCCCGCCGCCGGACCCCCCGCTTGCCGTAAGCGGCCGAACCCCCGAAACTACGTCCAACAATCCGGAGACGCCGCGTGTCACACTTCAAGAGCACCGAACGCTACATCGCCTCGCGCGACCTCGAGGTCGCCGTCAACGCCGCCGTGACCCTCCAGCGCCCCTTGCTGGTCAAGGGCGAGCCCGGCACCGGCAAGACCGTCCTCGCCCACGAGGTCGCCAAGGCGCTCGGCCACCCGCTCATCGAATGGCACGTGAAATCCACCACCAAGGCGCAGCAGGGGCTCTACGAATACGACGCCGTCTCCCGCCTGCGCGATGGCCAGCTCGGCGATCCCCGCGTGCACGACATCGGCAACTACATCGTCCGCGGCAAGCTGTGGGACGCCTTCGAGAGCGACGAGCAGACCGTCGTGCTGATCGACGAAGTCGACAAGGCCGACATCGAATTCCCCAACGACCTGCTGCTCGAGCTCGATCGCATGCAGTTCTTCGTCTACGAAACCCGCCACACCGTGGTGGCCAAGAAGCGCCCGATCGTCATCATCACCTCGAACAACGAGAAGGAACTGCCGGACGCCTTCCTGCGCCGCTGCTTCTTCCATTACATCCGCTTCCCCGATCGCGAGACGATGGAAAAGATCGTCCAGTCGCACTACCCGGACATCAAGGAAGAACTCGCCCGCGAGGCACTGACGGTGTTCTTCAAGGTGCGCGACGTGCCGGGCCTGAAGAAGAAGCCGGCGACCTCCGAACTGCTCGACTGGCTCAAGCTGCTGATGGTCGAGGATCTGGCACCGGAAGTGCTGCGGGCGCGCGATCCGCATGTGGTCATTCCGCCGCTGCATGGGGCGCTGCTGAAGAATGAGCAGGATGTGCATTTGTTCGAACGCATTGCTTTCCTCTCGCGGCGGGGAAGTTAGCGAGCGTGTTCTTTTTTGAAAAAAAGAACCAAAAAACTTTTGCACACTCGTATCTGTCGGTGATCAACGACGGTGCGAAGTTGGCAAAAGTTTCTTTGCTTCTTTCTTTTCAAAGAAAGAAGTTCTTCCTTCCTCTTCAGGGAGCCTAACCCATGCTCGCCACCTTCATCCTGAAGCTGCGCGAAGGCGGCGTCCCCGCCTCGATCACCGAGTATCTCTCTTTGCTCGGCGCGATGAAGGCCGGTGTCGCCGACTACAACATCGATGATTTCTACTATCTCACCCGCGCCGCTCTGGTGAAGGACGAGCGCCACCTCGATCGCTTCGATCGCGTCTTCGGCGAATTTTTCAAGGGCCTCGAGCCCACCGATGGCGACATGGTGCAGGAGCTCCCGGAGGAGTGGCTGCGCAAGATGGCGGAGAAGCTGCTCACCAAGGAGGAAATGGAGCAGATCCAGGCCCTCGGCGGCTGGGAGAAGCTGATGGAGACGTTGCGCGAGCGGCTCGCCGAGCAGAAGGGGCGCCACCAGGGCGGCTCCAAATGGATCGGCACCGCCGGCACCTCGCCCTTCGGCGCCGAGGGCTACAATCCCGAAGGCGTGCGCATCGGCCAGAAGGAAAGCCGC
>Ga0164296_1004824_pt1 | contig 12095 bp, 16 predicted proteins | sample GEODES057metaG_FD_113533 | JGI IMG/M metagenome (GOLD analysis project Ga0164296, IMG submission 113533) | Dystrophic lake water microbial communities from Trout Bog Lake, Wisconsin, USA - GEODES057 metaG | ecosystem: Environmental > Aquatic > Freshwater > Lake | place: USA: Trout Bog Lake...
ATAAAAAATGTAATTTTCCTAAAAATACTATTCGAGATTATGAAAATTGTATAGCTATTGTAAATACACAACAATTAAACAAATTAAATATTATATTGGGCGTTGTTCTGCCAAGAAATTAAAAAATATATATAATATAATGACTGAATTAATTAAATGTTATCAAATTCAAATTGATGATAATGATGAATGTCATCCAGTATATATTGGCGATTATCCAGAAGTGCCCACGCCATTATTAAAAATAATTAAGCACAATAATTATATTCTCCATGTTGTTGCTTATATATTAACTGAAAAAGAAATACAAAATAAAATTTATAATATTATTGGTGTTATTATATTTAAAAATAATAATGAATTAAGTAATTCAAGTGAAGATTTTACAAAACAAGAAACATATGAAAATAGTATTTGCAGTTTTGATTTAGTTTATGAAAATAATAAATATAAATTTTATTATTGTGATCATGAAAACAAAACAGAGTTAAAAGTAAAAAGTATTAATACAAAATTAAAAAAAAATGATGTTATGCCCTTATTATTAGAAAGTATTTTCAATACAAGTCCCACTAAAGAATTATTAGCAAAAAATTGAAAAATCTAATATATTATTATTTTTATTATGTATTTAATTTACGCTAGCCATTAATTTAGCTTTCAAGATGTTATCGGTTGTTGCAGCAATTATTATTGTCGCAACTATTGTTGCAGTGGTTGTTGTTTTTGGTATTTATCGCCCAAACACAGACTCAAGAATCATTACACCCACTAAAAAATGTTTTTTGGAGAATGAAACTCCAGAAGATCACGAACAGCCAAACGGTCCGGAAACGCCAACCGCGCAGCCAATTAGCCCGGAAACACCAAACGCAGATACAATCAGCCCGGAAACGCTAACGGCACAATCCCTCCATGCACGCTTGCTAAAACAAGGAGCAGTGCAAGTCATGTCAAAGCAATGAATCGCGCCAGTCATGCTAAAAAAATATGAAGCAGACAATCCACAATAAGTAATGACACATTTTTTTAAGAACTAACACAACACAAACAAAATTAATAATTATTTTTTATCCAAGAATAACTAAAGGTTTTACACCTTTATTTTTTGAACCAATTGAAATACTACTTACATCAATTTTTTTTTTGCGTGACGATTTTGATGAATTATCAGATAATATATTATCAATGTCATTATCGCTAAATTGTTTTTTATTTTTTTGTTTAGTTTTCATTAATTTATCTATATTCTTATTAATTGAAACAACTGATTTTGAACTTTTTGAACTAAAATGTGAATCACTATCACTATTATTATTAATACTTGCTAAAATTTCATCTAATTTTTTATTTTGTTCATCTAAATTATGTACATCTTCATTATTCTCTCTAAATAATTTTGATTTTGTATTTGCTAATTTTCTAATATTCTCCAGTTGTTTTTGTTCGCTATGATAATTTTTATTTTTCAATTTATCAATTTCGCTTTTAGATAAAATATTTTTAGCACTTGATGTTGTTGATTTAGCGTCTTTTTCTTGTTCTTCTTTTTCGTCTTTATCATCACGCGGAGACGCAGATGAAATTATTAAATTTTCTTTAAATTTAGTATTATTTAATGTTTTATTAATTTTTTGTGTTTCTAATTCTTGTTCATGTATCATTTTTAAATCAAGTGCTTTTTGTAATGCAGCGTCATGTTGTTTTTCAACATATTGCTTTGATTTTTTACTGTCTTCTTCTGCTTTTTTTCGTAATTCAGCATACATTTCTTCCTCATTTTTATAATCTTTATCTTTATTATTACTATTCATACCGAGACTTTTACTAAGTTGCATACTTAAAGCGGCACCACTAATCATAAATAATAATCTCATTTCAGGGGCCATTTGTTTGCCCGGTTGATTGTATTTTTCATAAATTTCACCAAGAACAGAATAATAATTATGTATATCAGAACTTATTTTATCTGATAAACCATCTAATTTTATTCCAAATGGATCAATCATATTATTTAATATTTCAGTTCCTTTCATAATTCCAATTAACATGTGACTCATCCATGTAACAGAATTATGTTTTGCTTTAATATCCGTATGTAATTTATATTCATAATTCATCATTTCAAGATCCGAATCTAAGCTATAATTTTGAGATAATTTCACTCCTGAACGTTTTAAGTCTAATAATTTTCTTAACATATCAAGTTTTAATAAAATTTCTTCACTTTTACTCATTTTTATAGGTTCGTCCGTTTGTTTCTCGCTGTATTGATTTTCAGTATATTTTGTTGTATCAACTTTTATATTTTCTTGTTCATAATAATTATTTGCTGCATCCGCATCATTCATTGGTTGTTGTTTTGTGTTATTAGTATTATCACAGTCTAATACATCATTATCTAAATTATCTACATTATCTGCATTATCTATATCAACCTCTTTCGGAAAATCATAATAATTTTTTCTTTTACTTTCTGAAACTAATTTTTCACTATTCTTTAACATATCAATAAATAGGTCAGTCTCAGTCGGCATTAGTTGATCCTCATTTGATTTATACATAGTTTTTATATTGAATATATATTTAAGTTTTTTAATTATTATTACGCATTCAATTTCTTATAAAAATTGAAAAATATAATAATTTCAAATTGTTATATATAATTATAAATATCCAGACATCATGAGTGACTCAAATTCAGGTATTGATGTTATAGCTTGTGACTCCAAATCCACATCTACAACTAAACTCGAACTCGAACTCGAACCCAAAAAACGAGGCAGAAAACCAAAATATCCATGGGCACGAAAAAACGCTCAAATTAATGCTCTAATTAATGCTGAAAATACTTGGACGTGTATTGCTGCTCATACTCGCTCCGGAACAAATGCTCAAAATGAAAATATTCGAGCAGAACTTTCAAATATTGCAGCAAATGTGCAAACCAAAACACGCAAAAATAGTGTCAAAGCAAAACTTTCAAATATTGACACACACAAAGATGAAAAAGAAAAGGATGCTATTAAAATAGACCTTTTAAAAATTGCGGCGTGTGCATCCCCTAAATCTTTTGCGAAAAAATCTCCTAGAGTCATTAAAGCAAATCTTTCAAGTATCGTCGCAAATACACAATCGGCAGAAGCAGCCGCAGCACCAGAAACAGCACCAGAAACAGCACCAGAAACAGCACCAAAAACAGCACCAAAAACAGATGTATCAAGTATTGCTGCGGATAATGCTTTGCCTTTGCCATTGTCATCAAAGACATCAAATTCACCAAAAACAAAAAGCACAACGAGAAAATATAAGAGATCGAAATTTATATTTTCACATATTAAAAACCCACAATTCAAACGAAAATATGTGAAAACAACAAAAACAACAAAAACAACAAAAATGACAAAAACAACTCATACTCACACAAGCCATACTCACACAAGCCATACTCACACAAGCCATACTTTCACAAGCCAAACTCACACAACTCACACACAAAACCCGACAATCATGATGCCAATGCTTAACATTGACAATAAAAATGAAGATGAAGACGAACCCAGCCCAGTTTCTGCCGGATGGATTGACGAAAATGAAAATATTTGGAATGAATATTTGTGTGATTGCGAATGTGCTTGCGAATGTGAGTTTAAATTTAAGTTTAAGTTTAAGAATGCTTTGAATTCTGAAAATACTAACACCGTCAATTTGACACAAAAAACAATGATGGATGAGACGATTAAAGATGATAAAGAAATCGAAGCGGATGCTATGTGTTTGCAAGAGTTATATTGGATTCAACGAAATGCTGCACTACAACAAGCAAGAGAATCTATAATCCCCCGCACGTGTGAAGAAGCTATTCAGGACATTATTAAATATGTTCAAGCAATTCAGCGACAAAAAAAACACGAAGAAGACATGGCACATGCTGATAAATGGATAAAAAGTCTTTTTGATTAAGTTGCGATACTTATACAAAGACAAAGACAAACCCTTAAAAAATGAAAAAATTATTATTTTATAATTATTAGATGTAAATAATCTCTTTGTTTTAATTAAAATGAGCAAACGTATTTCACGCATTAAAAATGCTGCAAATATTAGACGCAACATCAGGCACAAATTAGGATGCTTACACACAACATATATTGTGACACGTGTTTCACGCACCCAAATTGTGCGCTTTAAAAAGAAAAGAAAGCACAACAAAAAAGCCAAAAAAGTTGTTGTGACTCCCCATAACTATTTGGATCATATACATGAATGCAATCGGGCAAATGGTATTTCGAATCTACCAAGCAACGCGCCAGCAGATGAAACATCATTTGAGGGCGATAAATATTAATTCTTCCGAACTTTATTAAGCTAAATTCATACTTTGAAAAAGCAAAATTATTTATTATTCTAATAAAATTTGAAAAATACAACAGTTTAATAATTATATATTATGACTCAAATAAATAAATTAATGAAATCAAAAATAGCATCTAGAATGATTAATGCACCTAAACCAGAAAAAAGAAAACTTACTTTTTTACATGATAAAGAAAAAGAACAAGACAAAGACAAAGACAAAGACAAAGAACCAGTCCAAATATCATTAGATTATCCAACAATTGAATATGGATGTAATGCAGAATATCGCATGTATCCATCTGTTTGTGAGACACACGAAATAAACACCCCCCAAATGATTGATATTTCACCAAAAAAAATTAAAAAAGAAAAAATAAAAAAGAAGACATTAAATGAACAAATAAAAGAGAATATTATTACTCTGCGAGAACATCTACAATTATATATTAAACATGAAACGGGAATATTAAAATATATTGATGATTTGCGTGACTCTATAAAAAAGCACGCAAAAATAGAACAAAATATTGATCACGATGCATGGAAAAAGTTTTTGAAAGATTAATTTTTTATAAAAAATGAAAAAACAAATATAATATAATTTTTATATGTTATATTAAATCAAATTAAATCAAGAATGGCTGCAGCTGCGGATAATATCGATGGTTCTAAATCAGCACCACACACACCAACAAAATCACAAACTTTGTTAACTCCAGACCGACCCCACAAAAAGAAACCGAATAAACAAGATAAACGTGTTGAAGCGATTGGCTGTGACTTAGATTTCTTATTTGTATGTTATCAATCAGGATCAGAGGAAGAATCTGATTCAGAGTGTGAGCAAATTGCTTCAGGTTCTGAGTCTGAACATGAATCTGACTCTGAATAAAATTTTTAGAATTTCACATTTTTAATGTTTTTAACATAAAATTTATTTATTATTCTTATAAAAATAAACTAATATAATATTTGATGAGCTTTATTAAGACAAATAAATATTATTTTTTATTTAGAAAACATGAGAATTCATTTAGAAAATCAACAAATATGTTAGAATATATAGAGAGAAATAAAAAGGCACTTTATTATTTAAAAAAATCCGCAAAATATGGATGTATATATTCAAAATATTTAATGAGTACATTTTGTTATAATCCAATAAGAAAACAAAATTATGAGACTGAATATAAAAAGATTATGAAAGAACAAAATATTCAAATTATAATTGAATAAATAATATAAATTTTTTTAATATAATGAATGAGAGTTTTGATGACTCATTATACGAGTTAGCATTACAAAAAAATAATAGTAAAAAAAAAATAAAATCAAAAAAGAATAAATTTATTAATCCTAAAACAGATGATAAAGGATTTTTTACAGTTCAAGGGGATTATTATGATAAACAATTGTCGGATCCATCATCATTAATAATTGATACTCCGAGCAATTATAATATAGATTTAACATCTCCAGATGACCAAAGTTGTTCTAACTCAACACAAATAATTAATATGGATAATAATCATAATCAAAATAATAATAAATATAATAATAAAAATAATAATATTATTAAATATGAAAATACAGAAAATAATATAAAAAATAATAAAATAAAAAAAACTAAAAATAAGATAAAAAAGAAAAATAAAATATATGAATTAGAATTAAAAGATATAATTATAATAATACTTGGGACAATAATAGTTGTTATATTTTTAGATTTCATTCTGCTTTAAATTGTGATTGTGAATTAAGTTCTATATATTTCCAAGTAATAAATAATTTAGTTGGTGTAATAATAATTGTGTCAAACTTTTCTTGTCTTAATTTAAGAGAAATAAATTTTAAACATTCGAGAGCATCAAATTCTTTACATTCCGGGATGGTTTCTTCTATCGTAAAAATTAAATCAGTTTTCATATTTTCATCCATGTGAATTATTGTATTTTGACAATAATTTAACATTTTAATATAATATTTTAATTTTTCTTCACGTCTCTTTTGTCTTTTATCAATAAGTATAGATGATGAAAAATCATTATTTGTTATTTTATCATAATTAATTGTATTTTCAAGACTTGATAAATTTAATTTTGTTTTTGTTTTACCAATTTTAGGTGTCGTTATAGTTCCAATTGAATTTAATGATGCTGAAAGATTATCTATATTTAATTGTTGAAGCATTATATTATTAGCTATTTTTTAATATTTTTATTTAAATATAGTTTTATACCACTGCCCCCATTCATTCTATATAATATTTTATACATAGATTTTTTACCAATTATTGATTTTAATATTTGAGTGTCTTTTATTTTATCATCCATATTTGGATTTATTTTATTTGTTTCAATTAATTTAATTATATTTGGTGTTGTTTCAGTATGACAGATAGACATAAATGACTTAATATATTTTTCAAGCATTATAAATAAGTTAAAGAAATAAAAATTAATTTATATTAAAATATATGAACAATAAACGTGGAAGAGGTCGCCCTAAAAAAACAAAAAACGCATACAATAATGAGCCCAAAGATTATTCAAATAATATATCAGGTGAAGAAAAAAAAGACGAAAATATTATAGTATTTTTTGCTTTATCAGATGACGAAAGTCTTGAAAGTCATGAAAATCATGAAAGTCAAGGACAAACAGAAAATGACACAAAACAAGTAAATCAAGTAAATCAAGTAAATCAAGCAAATCAAACAAATCAAACAGATAATGAAGATAATAATGATGATGATTATTTAGATAATATATTAGAAGAACAGGAAGACACATTAACACAGATAACATTTGATATTAATGATGGATTAACAGCTGAGGAAATACCAAATGCGATAACAGAAAATGAATGTGAAAAACAAGAAACAACAAAGAAAGTATTTACAAAAAAACAGATTTCATATAATTGCATTCAATTGAATATGAATAATAAACCATATGAACCAGTAAATAAAAATATTAAATGTTGGTGGTGCGACGAGTATTTTGATAATTTACCGGCATATATAGTAAGTAATTATAAGAATGGAGAATATTATATATTTGGTAATTTTTGTAGCTTTAATTGTTCTGCTAAATATAATGTTGTAATGTTGAAAGATCATAAATGGAATACACGACACGCATTAACAACAAATTTAAAAAATAAAATAATGAATAATAATGAACCGATAAAATTAGCCCCAGATAGAGAATTATTAATATCTAAAGGAGGTATATTAAGCATAGAAGAATTTAGACATGGATTTGATACATATGGTTCCGCACCAAAAATTAATATGCCGCCAATAATACCATTAATACATGTAATAAATAATGGTAAATTTTTATGATTTTATAATTTTATTTTTTTTGCTTTCTTTTTTTGCTTTCTTTTTTTTATCTTTTTGCTTTAAATCTAATGCTTTTATTTTATCTTCATAATGCTTGGGCAAAGGAGTGCCAAAACTTTTAATAAACCCTTGTAAAAAAGCATCGGCCATATCATCTTTTTTATCATGAGAATTAAATAATTTTAGAGCATCATTATTATCTTTAATTAATTCATTACAACATTTAATAGCAATATCTTTTGTTATTGAATATACAATTTCTGCTTTTACATCTTTTACATCTTTTATATCATTTAATATTTTTTCACCAGAGACCCCAGCAACTTTAATTTTATTTGAAGGAGAACAGAAAATAATATTATCAGTGGTATATGTTGTTTTTTCTTTTATTGTTCTATTAATAAAATAAGCATATAAAAATGCTGATATTGTTTTCATTGTTGGATTAATAAATGTGGGTTGATTTTCAATATATACTTTAGATACATTATTGAATTCAATAATATTATCTAATTTTTTATACATAGTGAGACATAAATTAGATAAAGAAATTTTATTACAATTTTGAGAAACAGATTTTAATTTTTTTTTAATATAATTATTATATTCATTTTCATAATGTTCTGAACACCATCCCAATATTTTATTATCTTGTATATTATCTTGTATATTAGTTTCTAATGATTTATTCATTGTCTTTTCACATTTAGGAGTTTTACATGTGTATTTATTTAATAATTTTGTTTTATGAGTATTACAATAATAATTATTATTATAAATATCATTACTTAATTTATTACATGATATACATTTCTTTTGTGTTTCACTAATACTAAAATTTGGAATACATGTATTATTAATAACACATATAGGAATTTTATTGGAATGAGCTTTACAATAATATTTATTAATATTATTTTCTACAAAATATTTTGATGCTTGTTTATTACATGAAACATTATTATTAACATAAGAACAAATATATTTGACAGTATTTGTTGTTAAATCAATAACATCCCATTTTATAATTTCAAATGTTTTTTTATCATCATTTATATCAAGAATACAATAAGCAAGATTTTTAATACCAACATCAAAAGAAACAATTTTAGCCATTACTATATATAAATATAAAAATATTGAAATATTAAATAATAAGAATTATAACTTATAATATTCAATACAAAATGGATGATACTTATAATAAAGTAAAAAATAAAATGAATGATATTATAGGATTTAAAAAAGGTATAATACCGGATGGATTACAATTATCAACAATGGTATTAGATGGTAAATTTAAAACAAAATTTTATCCAACAAATATATATTTATATGGAAGAAAAAGAAGCGACGGAGTAATAAATATAATAGGTAATAAAAATAATTTAACAAGACCTATAATAATACAGAATAATAAAAAAAATTTAAAACAAATAACATTGTATGTAAAAGTAAAAAATAAAGATAATCCAGTATCAGTAAAATTATTTGATAATGGTTCATTACATTTTACGGGTTGTGTATGTGTTGAAAATGTTATTGACTCATTAATAAAAATATGTGAATTATGCACAGAAGAATTAGGAATAAGAACAAGTAATAATATAATAGAAGATATTAAATTTGTTGAAAATAAAGAAGTTATGAAATATGAAAATTTTTGTGATCTCAAAGTTGATATGTTAAATTTAAAATGTTATCTGCCAATGAAAATAGATAAAAATCGATTATATAACTTTCTTTTAAAATCAGAACCATATAGAATTGAAATGGGGTCAAATGGTAACTCAGCAGTTATTATAAAATATAAATATAAACAAACAATAAGTATATTTGAATCAGGTAAAATATTAATTGTATTAGGTAATCAAGGATTTGAATATTTAAATGATGCTTTTATATATATCAATAAATTAATACTAAATAATTACGATAAAGTAGTAAAAGTAGAAGATATAATTATTAGTAAATTACAAGAAGAATTAAAATTATTAGAAAATAATTTATGAAATTATAAAAATTATTTTATATTATAAAATATTAAAAAGCATTCTATATATTTAATGTATGAATGAAATAAATATAAAAAAATTATTTCCATTTATGGCGAATAATGAATACAATAAAATAAAATACAATAGCGAAACACTAATGTATATAACCCCCAGTGATATATCTAATATAATTTCAAGTATTATTATAAGTATTATACCACATTATATTGATTTATCAAAAATAATATTATATGAATTTTGCGGATGTATTGGATGTGATACAATAAATTTTGCACATCATTTTGGAAAAATAATAACAACTGAAATAAATAATGAGTTTTATCAAATGTTAGAAAATAATTTACAAATTTATAATATTAAAAATGTTGAATTAATAAATAAAAGTTGTTTAGATATATACAAAAATATCTCAAATATTGATATATTTTATATCGACCCACCTTGGGGGGGTAAAGATTATAAAAAACATAAAAATTTAAGATTAAAAATAGATGATTTATATATAGATGAAATAATTAATAATAGTATAAATAATGTAAAAATGATTGTATTAAAACTTCCAAAAAATTATAATATATATGAATTATATAAATTAACTAAACATAATAATGTAAAAATATATATTTATAAATTAAAGAAAATGATTATTATTGTTTATGACAACTGGTTATGATTTATGATTTATAATTTATAATTTATAATTTATAATTTATATTTTTAAGTAAGCTTATAACATAAAATATAACCATTACAATCTAATGGTTCATTATCATTAACTAAATATACATCATCGTCGTCGTAACGATACCATTTTTGATCCAACATATTTTTACTGTAATTATAATAATGCCCACCATTTGAATTTCCACTATGCTTAATAACTGAATATAATTCATAATTAAAATTTTCAGTATTGAGCGGGGTTGAATTCATATAATCTTTCATTGATAAATTATGAGAATAATTAACTTTTGTATTATTTTTTTTCATTGAATGTTCATGAATATCAATCTCCCATCGCTTAATCATAATAACGAGTATATCAGGATGCTGATATAATTGAGTAATTCTTGTTTTATCTTGTTTTGAATTACAATAAGAACAAAAGAATTGATTACCACCATTTAAAATTTCTGTATTATAAAATTCTTTAATTAATTCATGTATGTCATAATTTTCTTTTTTCTCTTGTTGTGGAAAATTAAGTGTTAATATATCAGATTTTTCAAATTTAAAAGTTTTAATTTGACATGTATTACATATTGCAGTTGTAATATTAACACCGGTCATAATATCATTTATAAATGAGTATGTAATTTTTTTATGTCTATTATTCCAAGCTGCTAAACTTTTAATTTTTAAATATGCATCTTCATTTGTTTGATATAATTTATTTAATTCAAGTAAATTATATTGTATTGCTTCTTGTTGTTTTAATTTTATATTTTTTTCAAGTTCTTCTTCAAGTAATATTATTGATGCTTCAAATGTTGTATATTCTTCAGTTATTAAAGAATCTTTATATTTAATATTCTCAATTGTATATGATGTTTCTTTTTCTATCATTTGTAATACTTCACTTAAAAATTCTTGTGCGTCTTGTTGTTCATTTCCTTCAAATTTTGGTTTATTATCATAATCAAGAAATTGAGTCTTAATATATTTAACTAATGATATTGGTTTTATAACTTGTGTATCATCAAACATTATTTTTAAAAGTCTCCCCAAACAAAAAGTAAATGTTTTTTCTAATTCATAATCAATTTCTTTTTTCATAATAATTAATTTTCCATCTTGTTTATTTTTTGTAAATTCAGCATATTTTTTTTCAATAATATTTCTTTTTAAATCAGTTATTAATTCTGTATCATCTTTTAAAAAATATGCTAAAAAAGGGGGGGTTCTTGCTAACATTTGAATAACCGCATTTATATAACATGTATTACCCAAATTATTAAATGTTGATACTAGTGCCATCTTTTTTATTAATATATATATATTTCATTATAATATATTTAAGTTTTCATTTTTTATTAAAGCATTGATAAATTATCATAATTAATAAAATAATAATAAATCACATCTAATGAGAATTTATGAAATCACAATAATAAATTTATAAAGATAAATCACATTTTAAGATTTCATAAATAATTATTCTCATAAAATTCATGGCGTTATTAAATGGTTGTATTACTATTAATTTTATTTTTGATAATAATAAATAGTAATATAACCATTAGACAACGCCAATATAATATTATAATTTTCATAAAAATTATTCTCATAAAATTCATGGCGTTATTAAATGGTTGTATTACTATTTTTTAATTTCATTTTAAATATTTTAGATAATAATAAATAGTAAT
>Ga0164296_1004826_pt1 | contig 12089 bp, 11 predicted proteins | sample GEODES057metaG_FD_113533 | JGI IMG/M metagenome (GOLD analysis project Ga0164296, IMG submission 113533) | Dystrophic lake water microbial communities from Trout Bog Lake, Wisconsin, USA - GEODES057 metaG | ecosystem: Environmental > Aquatic > Freshwater > Lake | place: USA: Trout Bog Lake...
ACAATCGCTATGCGGGCTTGAAAAACTCCAACAATTGCTACGCCTATGCCATGGAATACGATGAATTGCCCTCCCACTGTACCAAAGAGGAATGCAATGCGCCCTTTCCTCAGCCTGGATTATCGGCAGGACACAAGGGTTGGACAAGTGTGAAAGGAAAGCGATGCCCTGATGTGATGGCGCGCGTCATGGGCGATGTGCCCGAAAGCTACCTGGCTGACTTTACGCAACGCTGTAAAAAAGGCATGCGAAAAGTGGCCTTTGTGGTGGACCCCAAAGAGGACTACCATGTGTATCGCCAAGATGCACCGCGTAAAGGCGATACCATCGGGTATTGGTCGGACAAACCAGGCTCCACGGAAGTCAAACAGGTCGATACATCCGGTCGCCTGATTTATGACCCGCAATTGGCCGCACGCCATGCACCGGATTCGCGATTGAATTATACGCATTTTTGCGGGTATCTCTGTGTCCCTGCCACAAAACCCAAATTGACGCGAAGCAAGGGAGGAAAACGAAAGGGCCGTCGCACCCGACGCGCTCACACGGACGCCAGCCATTCGGTAGCCCATCGGGTTCGCAAGAGTTCATGAGACGGCGCCCATTGTTTTAAGGCCTGGACCGCATCCCATCGCCGATTCGCATCCAGTTCACACATTCGTCGTACCACCGACCGCAGCGCATCCAGCGGCTGCGAGGCCTTCCATGCTTCGGGGTCCGGTACCGAGACGAGAAACTGATTCCATAAGGAAACCAGAAGTACACCGATGGACCAACTGTCGACCGTATGCCAATGTGCACGAAACCAGGCCACCCGGTTCCCTGTTTGAATGGATTCACTGGATTCATACCCATGGGTTAAATCGGCCTTCATCTGGGGAAGGGGGTAGGACAAGAGAACCGACATGGTTTTCAGAATTTTTTGTTTTTTAAACAAGGCATCGATGACACGATAGGGGTCGATTCCTTGTGCAACGGCATTGACTAAGGTATAATCCGGTGCGGATTGCTCCAAGGTAAGACTGTGTTGACTGGAAAGAGTGGATTCTTTCGGGGGCGAACGGGCATCCAAGGATACATTAAAGTCAATGAAACGGCACACACCGAACGAATCCACCACGACATTTCCGCGATGCAAATCGGTATGAACCAATCGATGCAGGGTCAAGAGGGCTCCTGCGGCCAACAATTGGGTGACCACCTGAGGAAAACGAAAGGCGGGTTGAAGAATCGAATACCGATGCAAATCCACGCCTCCATGGGCCATCGAAAGAAGCCGAAATTCCGAGAGGGGCACATCCTTCAAGAGCAGGCATCGTTTCAGGTCCTTCCTCGCGGCCTTGTCTTGATGCTCTGAAGGAGTACAGCTTCGTTCAGGTACGAGATAGTAGCGTTCCCACCCAGGAAGTGCGCGAACACGGTCGGCCAAGGTCATTTCATAGGTGGCATAGGCATCCTGGGTCAGTTTTACAATTCCTTTTGTGCCGATGGGAGTTCCATCCGCACATTGTAGGGTAGATTCGGTAAAGGTGCATCCATAGGTACCCTCTTTGAGTACGGTTCCGCCCGACCACATCCTAGCGTAGTACGAGAAACAAAATGTGTATCCGTTCCTCGCGATTTTACCTTATGATACGATAGAGTATGTATGAGGGGTATCTTTGGTTCGCCATCCTCCTCCTTCTTACTGTTATCATTCTAGAACGATGGAATCCACCCTTTTTAAAAGAAGGATTTGCCGACTTGCTCTCCGTCGGAGAGAATGCCTTATGGGCGCGGTGGATGCCGCGCCGAGGGGACGTGGGTCCAGAGCAAGAAGAGGACGGATACGTGCGTGACCCTCGCTATCTCGCAGACTATACCGATGTACAACGATTGGGGAAAGAGCACGATTTTTGTCGAATGCTGGTGCCCTCCACGAATGACCCGATGGACATGTTTTTTGCCTGTGCCTTGGGAGGAACCGATGGATTGTCCACGACTCGCTTTCGTACGCCCTCGGTACGGGATGGATTTCAGGTCTCCCGAGATGATTATCTGAACGATGTGCTTCAAGAAGGCCGCGCGGCGTACTGTCGAATTCTCAAAACCAGTGAGGGGACCTTTGAAGCCAAATGCAATCCCGCATCCGATACCTCGTTCCGACGTTCGATGGTCACCGATTCGAATCCTCCTGCCGACATTCAGCGCCTTCTCACGTTTTATGAAGGAATCGTCTTTTGGTTGCGTTGGCATGATGACCTCTTGGATTATGCGAAGAACCTGACCATTACCAGCGCGGGCTCCATGGAAATTGACGAACGCCCCTCGGCTGTGACACGTGGTCTGGAATTCAACGGTCGCGACCAATTTTTGCGCATCGGTGACGGAGCCGAATTGGAGTTTGGAAATGTGGTGCAATTGCGATACCTTCGCGCGATATCCTTCTGGGTCTATTTCGATGAATTTACCAATAATGCGCACTTCTTTGATTTTGGAAATGGACCCAATCAAGATAATGTATTTTGCGGCATCATCGGACGAGGCAACAAAGGAACCCAGAGCACCCTGCCTGATGCCCGCCCGTGTCAGGAAGAATCACAACGAACCCTACCTGATGGCCCTTCGGGCGCCCAACCCGTCTGGGAACAAGCGCCCTCGGTGGTGATGGCCACGTCACGCGGAAACGTAGAAACCTATGATTGTCCGGAACCCGAACTCTTTGGCAGTGTGGTCCCGCCCCTCTTTCCCAAAGAATCATCGTCCTCGTGCAACCCCGTCACTGCCGACCTCTTATACGAAGTATGGGACAACCGCCTACGTAAATTACACGTCCAAGTCAAGAATGTATTCGCGCTCAAAAAATGGACGCATATTGTCATTACCACCACCAACAATCAGGCCTTTCAAACGGGACTTCATATTTACAAAAATGGAAACCGAATTCATACCGAGACGTCGGCGTGGCTTCCGCAAAAAGACGCGACGACCAAAAATTACATCGGAAAATCCAACTGGGCGGATGCCACCTCTCAGATGGAGAATAAAGATGAATTGTTCAAAGGAAGAATGTTTGATTTTCGTGGGTACAATCAGGCCATGACGGAACAAAAGGTGAAGGATACGTTCGAATGGGGCAAAACACGACTCGGCCTGGACGATGCCGCCCTCGCATCGGAACCGATTCGGGTGTGCTCGTCGCTTCCGCCTCGTTCCGCCTTTCGGGCTCAATTTCATTCCTCAGACCCAGAGGGCTCGGATTAAACGGCATCCGCGAATTCCGAGGAATTTCGCGTGTACCACTTCATGAGTTGCTCCATGATTTGCTCTCGAACATCGCGGACGGTTCCTTTGGAAAGAAGGAGAATCCACGATTTCATGTCGCCGACGTGGCACAGATGCTGCAACTGGCCATCCAGGGCCAATTCCTGTTGGAATTCGACAACGCAAGAGGAACGAGGAAGCGCCCACAAGGAAGACCAGTGCGTGGAAGGGCCACCTTGAAGAATGCACCACATCGCTCCCGCTATCTTCTCATAGCGGTCGGGGTCCGACGCGGACACGAGGCGAACCTGCCAGCATTTGTGGCGGAGCCATGGCAGTACCTCCTCGGTCACCCACTCCGCCGTGAGGACGGCATCCAGTAGCACGACACACACCGATTCCTGGGGCGTAGGCTTCCAACATGGGGCACGGGCGCGAAGGGCCTCCACATCTTCTTGGCCCAATTCCCGTCCCAGTGGACCGGGAACCCAACCGACCACCTCCTCAGCCCAACAGGCATGGCCTCCGTCGGTATCCACCGAGGGACCCGATGGCACGCCATTCCAATCCAAGAGGTTCATGGGAAAGCAGGGAGGCAACCAGAAGGAATAACCAGGGTACTCGTTCCATAAACGAAAGCATCGAGACAGATATTGAAGGGCATAGGTATCGGGATGGTCAAACAGGGTGGAATCGGGAAACGGAAGGGCCAGCATGCGTTCTCGACGGACCATGGGCGTCACGGCATGCACCTCGGTGCCCGTCCAATATGGAAATTCATCCACATGCTTTCCCGTATAAATTCGGTAGGGCTCATATACCAGTCCATTGAGGGTGACGCCGACCTGATTCCATCGGTACACGGGAATGGCGGGCTCAAAATAATGATTCTCCACGGTCGGCTCCCATTTGTATCGCCCGTCTTTTTCCAACATGGTACAATACGTAATTTCATTGGACATCGAGGAACTGCGAATCTCAAAGGAAACCAATTGATGACAAAGACACGAAGGAGAACCGGATGGAACCGTTTCTTGTTTGGTATCAATCAAATACGTGGGAACCAGATTAATGTAGAGGTCCGAGCGAATGGTGTCTCGTTTGGTATAATCACGAATGGCGGTTCGATGCAGATGATAGGAAACAAACGATAACGCGGGATTGCAGAGAACAAAGCGTTGACGCAGCATGTGTGCCGCAAAGGCATTGTCGCATCCAGGCTTTCCGAGAGGAAAATCAAACGTGGTGCCCGTCCAGGTGCGTTCCTGAACCGAATCCGACAGTACCATCCAGGCATCTTGGGAATCGGCGCGGGGACCAAAGAGGGTGGCCTCGCCATCTTCTTGAACATCCCACCGAAGAAGGGCCATCATGCGGTCCTTCCAATTAACTTTCCAGAGCTCCAATAAGGAATCTCCAAAATAGATGTCGGCGTTGGCAAGAAGGGCAAACACCCCCTTGGGCACGACATCGTGAACATAGCGAAGGAAACGTCCATAGGTAAGGCGTTCTCCGATGACCACTTGCTGGATTTTTTCAGCTCCTTGCCATTCCTTCCATTCGGCGGATTCATCGCGTTCGTTAAAGAGCACCACCCGATCGAGATAGGGCTGCAGAAGGTTCTGACGAAGGCATTCCTGCAATTCGGCATGACGCGCGGGCACCGAATGGCGAAAAAATTGGGTACACAGCCATGCCTCTTGGGGTTCGGCGCCATGAAGCACGGACAGCGGGTATCCACTTCGCGACACGGTAACATCCACCAGGGAATGATAGCGCATCAGGTGTGCAAAGAGGGCCACGGCATCGTCGGCGGTTCCGTCCCAGGGTGCGCCCAAAAAGGGATACCGTTCATGGAGCTCTTCCAACGGAAGAAGATTGTCAAAGTTATCGGACCAGTATTCTTCGGATTTGTGTTGCAACAGGGCATGGGATACCAGTACCACCGAGACATCGCGAGACAGGACATAGAGGTCCGCCAGGAACTCCTCGGTGTCGTGTTCTACAGAAAGAAGAATCATTCCGACGATTCGAGCATTCTTGTCATACCATCGGTGATAATCGGCCAACCGTGTGACGACCGCATCCCATTTGGACCAATCGCGTTCCGATTGATTCTGCAACCAAATGAGGGTTCGCTGATTTCGAACGGTAGGGGTCGTCAACGTAAGAAGACGGGGCCCACTGGACATCTTGGGTACAACATGCCGTCGGTCACTTTATATCCTCTCCCATGGTAGAAGAATGTCATCGGACCCAGGACTGCCCCAGATTCAACATGGATGCCCGTTGCCGCCCTACAATACATTGAATTTTACCTCTGCCAATCCGATGGTCTTTCAAACCCTTCAGAGTTTTGCCCAGACGTCGCCGAATTATCCGTTGCCGCCAGGCACGAATCCACGGCTCTTGCATGAAAATCAGGCGAATGTTGCCTATTACAATTCCATCAATCAGCAGGCCACCGTGGCACGCAATGCGGTTAAATCCGGTCAAGGGAATGTCTCCTACCCTCAATTTAAATCCGAGGGCGACCGATTGAAGTACCGTCAGGGTTTGGCCACGACCGCCGCGCGTTCGCTTCTGGTTCCGAATCAAAATCCGGTTGGACCGGCGGGCTCTCCCTTGTCCACGCTCTATCAGATTATCAACTCGTAAAGAGAGACCTAAATGCATGGTGTCCTGTATTCTTTAATCATGAAGGTATATGTCTATCTTCATGTCTGTTGCATCAACAATTGGAAAGAAATCACCACCAAACTGTTTACGGCCCTTCGAGAGAGTGGTCTGCATGACGCGATGACACGCCTTCGATGCAACCTGTTGACGACGAATCCAGAGGATGCCGATTGGTTCACGGCATGGGGCGATGAGAAACTCGAACTCCTTGGCATCGATTCCTGCCTGGAACATTATGAGACGCCCACCCTCTGTCGATTGCACGAGCATGCGCAACAGGAAGATGCGTATTTCTTGTACCTGCACACCAAAGGAGTGAAACATCGAGGTGAATTCCCCTCCATTACGGATTGGGTGGAGTATTTGACCTATTTTATGGTGTATCGTCATGAAACCTGTCGAGCTGCCCTGGCCACGTATGATACAGTGGGGGTCAATCTGCACCGCAGCGAACACACCACGCATTATTCAGGAAATTTTTGGTGGAGCAAGTCGAGCTATCTTCGGACGTTGGAACCCTGCGTGTACGTGGACTACTGGTCTCCTGAATTCTGGATTACGTGCAAGAATCAAGGGAACTATTTGTCGTTATGGGATTCTCATATCAATCATTATGTACATCGGTATGAGCCGCGTCATTATCGGGAAGATGCTTCATAAAAAAATAGGGGAGAGGGTCCCACCCCTCCCCCGCAACATGGTGTGCTCTAAAAGGTACTTTCTTTCATTTCTTGAATGACTTGACAGAGCGCCTCAAGATCCGACGCCGTCACTCGCAGGATTTTTGGCTCGGGATGATGATTTTCTTGGATTTCGTGCGGCTTTACGTTGCTTTTGAGGTTTATTGATGGACTCACGGTCCCCGCGTGCATAGGAGACGAGGCCGGCTCGGAAGGCAGCAAGACAGGGTTGGATGCGCTCCTCCCAATCAGGGTAAGATTCAATGTTGCCAGTGTCTGGGTGATAGGTTCCAATGGCAATGCACTGGTCGCTGGGCTGTCCCCCCTGGAGGGAAAAGATTCGGACGGTGGTTCCATCGAGGAAGTAGGGAACGCCGTGGATATGTTTGAGTTCATAATTCATTCTTGTCCCTCTTCTTTTACCCTCCCCGAGGATTCAAATTTTATTCGCACAGAAGAAAATTTGAATTTTTGCTTTCCCCCCCCTCGCCCACTCAACCTCTGCCCCCCTCATGAACATCTTCGTACTGCATTTCAAGCCCCGCAAGGCGGCCCGCTGGCACGTCGACAAACATGTTGTGAAAATGATATTGGAAACGTGTCAGTTATTGTATACCGCTCATTGGGTGCTGTGTTATCCTGCGCTGACGAACTGCAAATCGGTTATGGCCCTGTCGAAGGCCCAAAAACAACACGCGATTCCCGAGTACATGAAGACGGCCCCGTTGTGCCATGCGTCCCAGGAACCAGGCTATCGTCCGTGTCATGTGCATCATCCGTGTGCGCGATGGACGCGACAGAGCCTGGGAAATTATCAGTGGTTGGTGACCTTGGGACAAGAACTGGCGCGCGAGTATCGATATCGGTTTCACAAGATTCATTCGTGTGAAGCCCATCTCGTATGGCTCTCGGAGCACCTTCCTCCTACGCTGCCCGATTCTCCCCTTCAGTCCTTTGCCATTGCGATGGCCGAGGAATATCGAATTTCGGATGACCCCGTGGAATGTTATCGTCATTATTATCGAACAGGAAAAGAACATCTTATTTCCTATACGATACGAGGGGTACCTCATTGGATACAACCCCGCTTGCCTCGCGCCCGTGCCCGCCCCACGGGCGGGATACGGAAGAGACCGGTACTGGCTGGGCGGTCAGCGCCCTTGGAGTCATCCGCTTCCAATACAACAGAATCAGAAAGAAGCAGAGGCCCACAACGAGGAGGTTCGAATTCATTCTACTGAGTGGTCCTACCCTATTTTTTATTGTCCCCACCAGCCCACGGATTGCGTCATGGGTGCAGGAATGCCGACATGGTGGTCATACACATCCCGAATCAAGGGAAGGGGCGCATATCCATCGCGAAGTTGAACGGGCTGCCCTTTGCCTGCCTCTCGCATTCCACCATTGGGTTGGGGGCCTCCGCTGCCGGATTTCGAGGGGGCATAGGGAACCGTATCGGGCCAGAATCGACCGATGCCCTGTTGCGAATTCGACGGGAGCATGCCAAATGCATCGGACCCCCAGATGGGCGCCATCGTGCGATGCCCAGGAAACAGTAGCTTGGTAATCGGAGACCCGTACAATGAAGGAAGGCCGAGATACTGAACCGAATACAGATAATAGAGGACTCCATAGAGTACCAGTAGGACGACAGCCCATTGAATCAAGAGGTGCATGTTCTCTATGGGATAAGAAGAATTGATTCAGGCTTCATACCGACGTTCCATTCGATAGCCGAGATGGCTGAAGAGCTCGAGGGTAGAACAATGGGCCTGGCGGGCGACCTGGGAGGCGGATTGAGGACAGGCGGGGCCAAACCAGTGAAGGATGTCGCCGACGCGGTCGCCTGGTCGCGCCTCGACGGCCAGCTGGTCCATGCTAATGGGCCCGATGATTCGACGAACGGAACGCCCACGATAGAATGCACCGTGGGTCAAGGACGCGGGAATGCCATCGGCGTATCCGAGGGGAAGAAGAGCGAGATGCAGGGTGCGGGGCGCGCGAACGGTTCCGCCGTATCCAATTCCTTCTCCTTTTTTTACCCGTTTGATTTGAAGAATGCGGGTGGAGACATTCATGATGGGCCGCAAGGAAGAGGGAGCCGAAGAGAGGCCGATGATGCCGCTGCCGGCCCGTGCGAGGGTACAATCGGATACGTCGTATTGCAGACAGGCATCGGTGTTGGCAATGTGAACCAGGGGTGGACAGATTCCCTCTTGCTGCAAGGTGTCGCGAAGGGCACGAAAGTCGCGAAGCGCGCGATGAACGGAGGCATCATTGGGACGGTGGGAAGAGGCCAGATGAGACATGAGGCCGACAAAGAGGAAACAAGGAGAGACGGCCACCTGCCGACATACCTGAAGGGCACGTTCGTAGGGAATGCCGGCACGATGAATGCCCGTGTCCACAAAGACGGTCAGCCGTACACGGGTGCCGCGTGGTATCGTTTTGGTGAGAAGAGGAAGATGGGATTCATCAAAGAGAGTCAGGTCCAGGTCCAAGGAGAGCGCTTCGTCCACTTCGGGACCATGAGGGTCGTAGAGCCACGAGAAAATTCGGCCTGTGTCACCGCTGTGACGCAAGAGAATGGCTTCGCCGAGGGTGGCCACACCGAGATATCGAACCCCCATGCGACGAAGATGATGGGCCAGAGGAATCATTCCGTGACCATAGGCGTTCGCCTTGAGAACGGGCATGATTTCGGTGCGCGCGGAACGCTGGAGGGTGGTCAGATTGTGCTGGAGGGCGGAGAGGGAGAGCGTGGCCAGGATGTCACGGTCGGGAGGAGGGATAAAGGGTGCATTGGAGGGCTTTTTTCGGGTGCGTCGAAGGGAACGCATCTAGTCAAAGATGGGAAAGTACATGAATCAAGATACCGTGGGTCGTTTGATTCATGTCATTGTTGCCCTCTGCCTCTTTGCCGTCTCCTTGACCAGCCACTCCACCCTCCTTGACCAGCCACTCCCCTTTAACTAGCCACTCTCCTCCTTAACTAGCCACTCCCCTTTAATCAGCCACTCTCCTCCTTAACCAGCCACTCCTTAACTAGCCACTCTCCTCCTTAACTAGCCACCCCTCTTAGCAACTTTATTAATCTACTACACTACAACGGTGCAGGGGGGTCAGGGGGAGGCGCCAGCGTCCCCCTCAGGGGGTCAGGGGGAGGCGCCAGCGTCCCCCTCAGGGGGCCAGGGGGAGGCGCCAGCGTCCCCCTCAGGGGGCCAGGGGGAGGCGCCAGCGTCCCCCTCAGGGGGTCAGGGGGAGGCATCGCGGGCGTTGCGTCCCCCTTTAGAAGTCCGCGTCGAGCGCAAACGACATCTCCTCCTGTGTTTTTCCCACACCCGATTTCGCATATGACGTCACGCGCTTCTCAAAAAAATTATCTTTTCCTTCTAATGAAATTCGTTCCATGAAATCAAAGGGATTGGACGTGCCATAGCATTTCGGATATCCCAACTGAGAAACGAGACGGTCCGCCACGAACTCGATGTATTGCGCCATGAGCACATGATTCATGCCGACCAAATGGCACGGCAGGGACTCCAAAATAAATTCCTTTTCAATCTGAACAGCCTCCCGAACCATGTCCTCGATGCTCGGCAGTTTTTGTTCGATTTCCTCATAGAGGGCGCAGGCAAAATCCGTATGGAGTCCTTCATCGCGTGCGATAAATTCATTCGAGGTGGTCAATCCAGGCATGAGTCCGCGCTCCTTTAACCAGTAAATGGCGCAGAACGAACCGCTAAAGAAAATCCCCTCAACCACGGCAAAGGCCACCAAGCGGGTGGCAAAGTTCGCCTGCGAGACCATCCACTTTTGCGCCCATTCCGCCTTCTTTTTGACACAAGGAATGGTTTGAATGGCATGAAACAAATGCAGTTTCTCCTCCTTGTCTTCGATATAGGTATCAATTAATAGGGAATAGGTCTGGCTATGAATGGCCTCCATCATGAGTTGAACCGAATAGAATTGTCGCGCTTCGGCCAGTTGTACGTCGTTCATGAATCGCGCGGCAATGTTTTCTTGGATGATGCCATCGGACCCTGCAAAGAAAGCCAGCACATTTTTAATGAAATGTCGTTCATTCGCATTGAGTTTCTCCCAGTCCTTTCCATCTTTTGACAAGTCAATCTCGTTGGTCACCCAGAAGACCGCAAGATGCTGTTCGTATTTTTGAAAGAGTTTCGGTTTCATGATGGGAAACAGGGTGAATCGATTGGGATTTTCACGTAATATGGGCTCCACAAACTCGCCTTCCAACCCATCCACTGCGGAAACAACAGCAGAATTCGCCTGAAGAGACGGAGAAGCAAACGTCGTGACTTTTGAAACCGAGGAGGGAGACGCCATCTGGATATTGAAACCGGAGAAAGATTTCCGTGTATGTTCTATTCACCCGTGATGAGTCTTTTGGTTCGTTTTCTGTTTCGGTTCCACGTGTTTCCGTTACAAAACAGAACCTAAATTCGAGTAGATGCCCTATGTCCAGAATGGCCGCCATCGAGCAGGTCGTGTCTCTGGGCTGTTTTTGTCATACGGCCAATCATTTCCAGCGAAAAGGCATACGAACGTGCTCGCACCCCTTTGATTGGATTCTGTCGAGCCCCGAAATGGTCCTGGCCTGCCTGCGAGATGATTTCGCCACCTTCTTGAATCCACAGTATCATGAGCGATTGGGAGACGACATCTCGAATCATACGCTCTATGGAACGATGGTACTGGGCAATAATTTTCAAGGAGAGCGCCCACAGAACATCATGTTTACCCATCGCGACGTGACGCAGCCCGAGAATCGAGCCTATTATGAGCGCTGCGTGGAGCGATTTCGTGGAGTGCTTCGGTCGTCTCTCCCTACGTTATTTGTTCTTACCGCACAAGACGTGGCATTTGATGCAACGGTCATTCAGGAATTGCATGACGAACTCTCTTCCCGAATCGCTTCGTTTCACCTCTTGTGTGTATCGTATTACAATGATTATCATTTTCGACAAGAATCATGGACGGACCCGACCCGCCCCCGCATTCGGTACATGAACGTCTACACCTACAGCCGAACAGACGGGCGTGGATTCGCCATCGAGACAGAGAATGACCTCTTTCACGACGCCCTCCAGAAGCATTATGTCTTTCCTTGCACGCGCAAGAATGTTTCATAACTGCGATGCAACACCGCCGCCTTTTCCTCCACCGAATGCGTCCATCGAAAGAATCGAACATCAGGAAGATACTTCACCAAGATGGAAGAGAACTCAGAGGAAGATACCTCGGGGTCCAAGGAAGGAAAATGAGGAATGGCAATCAGGTCCACGCCCGAATCCAATCGCCGAACGGGATGCAAGGGCGATGTCCATTCATCGTAAATGGGCAGGGTATTTCGCGGGTTTCCGAAATCACAGCTGATGTCGCAGACCACCGATAACGAGCCGCGCCCCCTCCAGCTGTTTAAGTCCTCCTTGGTTAAGAAGGGGGGAATGGTCTGAGAGGGGT
>Ga0164296_1004827_pt1 | contig 12089 bp, 8 predicted proteins | sample GEODES057metaG_FD_113533 | JGI IMG/M metagenome (GOLD analysis project Ga0164296, IMG submission 113533) | Dystrophic lake water microbial communities from Trout Bog Lake, Wisconsin, USA - GEODES057 metaG | ecosystem: Environmental > Aquatic > Freshwater > Lake | place: USA: Trout Bog Lake...
AGGAGTAAGTTGCGTCGAAACCGCTGCGGTGCAGATAATCTTTATCACCTTCTGCCAGCATGAACAGGTTACGACCCTGGCGTAATTCACTGATGCACCTTGTCCAGAAACTTTCAGGGACGTTCCAGGCTACATCGCAGCGAAAGCCATCAATATTGGTATTTACGAGCCAAAACTTCATGGCATTGATCATGCTATCCTGCATTTCGTGGTTCGAATAGTCGAGCTGACGGGTATCATCCCAACCATAGGGGATCGCCGGTTTTCCATCTTTATCCTTCACGTAAAAATCAGGGTGCTTTTGCAGCCAGTAATGATCGGCACCGGTGTGATTCGGCACCCAGTCTATCAATACCTTAATGCCTTTAGCGTGAATGGTTTTTACGAGTTGTTTAAAGTCGTTAAAATTCCCGTATTCAGGGTTGATTTCAGTATAATTTGAGACTGCGTAATAACTTCCTAATGTTCCTTTTCGATCAACCTTACTGATCGGGTTTATCGGCATGAACCAAAGCGTTTGAACGCCCATGGCCTTCAGGCGGTCCAGACTTTTAGCAAAGGCCGCAAAAGTGCCCTCGGGGGTATATTGGCGAACATTAACTTCGTAAATATTGCCCTGCATGATCCAGGCAGGGTGACCATCGATGGTTTTTGGTGATTGGGCGTTAGCAAAGTTTAAAATAAAACTAACTAACAGTACGAGCATTAGCAGGCTCCTGTTGGTGGTTCCCGGGAAATTCATGTTTTTAGATTTTTGGCTAAATTAGTTATTTCATCAATATCAATATCATTCCAAGCCTTTGAACGATACGATCAAATTTTGAGGGCTTTTGTTTGGATTCTATCAGAAAAGCTTAAATTGGGCTACCAATTATTTCATTTATGGCCAATATTAACGGAACAGGGAAAGAACAGCATACTTATGACGCGATTGTCATCGGTTCGGGTATCAGCGGGGGCTGGGCAGCAAAGGAACTTTGCGATCATGGTTTGAAAACACTGATCCTTGAGCGTGGTAAGAATGTAGTGCATTTAAAAGATTATTCCACGGCAACCAAAGGTCCATGGGAATTTCCGCACCGCACACGCGAACCTATTGCGGTTACCGACGAAAATCCTGTTGTTGCGCGTTGCTACGCCTTCAGCGAAGCCAGTGAACATTTTTTTGTTAAAGATAAGCAGCATCCTTATGTACAGGATAAGCCATTTGATTGGATACGTGGTTACCAGGTTGGTGGTAAATCGCTGTTATGGGCCAGGCAAACCCAGCGTTGGAGCAAATATGATTTTGAAGGACCCGGCAGGGATGGTTTTGCAGTCGACTGGCCTATCAGATATGAAGATATAGCACCCTGGTATAGCCATGTGGAAACTTTTGCAGGCATAGCTGGTAATAAAGACGGCCTGGAAACCCTACCTGATGGCGAATTTTTACCTGCCTGGGAAATGAACCGGGTGGAAAAAGATATGACCAAACGCATTAATGCGCACTATAAAGGGGAAAGAAATGTGATCATCGGTCGTTGTGCGCATTTGACAAAGCCGAATGCTATTCATATACAACAGGGGAGAGGCCAGTGCCAGGCGCGTAGCTTGTGCGAGCGCGGATGCCCTTTTGGTGGGTATTTTAGTTCTAATTCATCAACCATTCCCTGGGCATTGAAAACAGGCAACCTGACAGTTAGACCAGATTCTGTCGTACATTCGATTATTTATGATGAGCAGAAAGGCAAGGCAGTTGGCGTTAGAGTGATCGATGCCCATACCAAAGAAGCGACGGAATTTTATGCAAAGATCATCTTCCTGAATGCAGCTACGATCAATAGTAATTTAGTAATGCTCAACTCAACCTCTGCACGGTTCCCAAATGGTTTGGGTAATGATAGTGGTGTACTTGGTAAATATGTTGCCTTTCACAATTACAGGGGTAACGTTTATGCAACGATGGACGGATATCTTGATTCCTATTATTATGGCCGCCGGCCAACAGCCATTATGATGCCTAATTTCAGGAATGTTTATAAGCAGGAGATGGATTTCCGCAGGGGCTATATGACGTTTTATTCGGTTGTGCGTGAAGGCTGGGGACATGATACTGACGGACTTCAACTTGGCGGTGACTATAAAGATAATATCGCTGAACCAGGTCCATGGGTAATTTATACCCAAATGCAGGGCGAAACGATACCTAAAGAGACCAATCATGTTAGTTTGAGTAAAGATGAGAAAGATGCCTGGGGCATTCCTTTGCTAAAAATGAATGTCTCCTATGATGATAACGATGTAAAAAGCATGCACGATTTCATGAATCAGGCATCCGAAATGCTGGATGTTGCAGGAGCAAAAAATATTGTGCAGCATGATACCCAACAAGCTCCTGGTTTGGATATCCACGAAATGGGTGGGGTACGCATGGGTAAAGATCCTAAAACTTCGATCCTCAATTCATGGAACCAGGTACATAGTAGCCCGAATGTTTTTGTGACCGACGGATCGAGCATGGTTTCTACGAGTACGCAAAATCCTTCACTCACCTTTATGGCTATTACGGCCCGTGCAGCAAATCGTGCAGTGGAGGAATTGAAAAAGGGGAATCTTTCTTAGGAAGCTGGAGGCTAATGGAGAAAGGAGAAAGGTGAAAGGTGAAAGGTGAAAGGGAAAAGGCAATAGATTTTGGTTGGAAAAAAATGCCTTTTAGTTTTTAGCTTTCGGGTCCTTATCCTATCTTCGCCGCTATGGCAACAAAACTCACAATCAACAGTAACGGATCAGTCAAAGTAGATGGCGATTTTGAAATAGTAGACAAGGACGGCAATGTATACGGTCTTCAGGGTCGTACCATTGTTTCAATTTGCCGTTGTGGACTATCCCAAAACAAACCTTTTTGCGATGGCTCACATAAAGGTCATTTCGAACATGATGCACAGGCTTTTGATCTGCCCCCTAAAAAAGTTTAAAGGTGAAAGGTAAAAGGGGAAAGGTGAATGAAAAAAGGGGAAAGGTAAAAGGGGAAAGGTAAAAGGTGAAGGGTGAAAGGTATTTGATTCTAATTTGTAAATTAAGCCTTTATCCATCGTCCTTTGTCCATCGTCAATTGTCCATCGTCCTTTCTCCTTTGTCTTTTCTCCTTTTACCTTTCTCCTTTTACCTTTCTCCTGTTACCTTTCTCCTTTCTCCTTTCTCCTTTCTCCTTTCTCCTTTCTCCTTTCTCCTTTGTCCTTTCTCCTTTGTCCTTTCTCCTTTGTCCTTTCTCCTCACACTAAAATCCACTATCATCCAGCGCAAAATCATTTTTGCGGGTTTGCCATTTTCCGTTGGTAAAATCCGGGAATTGCTGAGGCATATTGCCTTCGGCCAGCGATTTTTCTGAAAGCGGGGTAATCACGCTCATGGTAACGGAATCATAAACATCGATCGGTGTAGGGCCTTTCTTTTTCACCGCCTCAACGAAAGCGTTGAATACAAACCAGTCCATACCACCATGGCCGGCGCCGGCTGCATGATTGGCATATTTTTTCCAGAGTGGATGGTCGTATTTTTCAAACCAGTCTTTGGCTGCATCCCACTCATCTTCGTTTTTAGATTTATTTTCGATGTATACCGATTGGTTAACATCCATCCATATCCCCTTAGTGCCCTGCACCCTGAATCCTAAGGAATAAGGTCGTGGCAAATGGGTGTCATGGCTCAGCATGATGGTTTCGCCATTCGCACAGTTGATCATGGTTGTAACAACATCACCATTTTTATAATTGATCTTTGCATTTGGATGGCCCGGTGCGATTTCTTCGATATAGGTACTCAAACCTCGTGCTTTAGAGGCAAAAGATACGAGGTTCGTGAACCTGTTACCGCGTGTAATATTGGCATAATGCATTACCGGCCCGGCACCGTGAGTGGGGTAGATATCGCCATTGCGGTCGATATTAAATTGGGTACGCCACTGGGCTTCGCTAAATGCTTTTGGGCCGAATTCCGGACCCTTGCCACCAAATGGTTTGCCATCGTTAAAAAGTACGTCACGTAAATTATGCTGATAGCCGCCTTCTAAGTGGATGATCTCGCCAAAAAGGCCAAGACGTACCATATTCAGTGCTGCCATTACATCGCGACGATAGCATACATTTTCGAGGGTCATATAGGGCATACCTGTTTTTTCCGAAGTATTGACCAGGTCCCAATGATCTTCAACCGAAAGACCGGCGATCACTTCGCAGCCTACGTATTTGCCGGCTTTCATGGCATCAATTGCCTGCGGGTGGTGGAATTGCCAAGGACTGGCTATGATAACTGCATCGATATCCTTTCGATCGAGTAAACCTTTATAGGCATCCAGGCTGCCGGTATATTCTTTTGGCAGTGGTTTACCAGCTTTTCGGAATTGTTGGCGACAGAATTCCAACGAGCTTTCCTGTGTATCGCAAATGGCTACGATCTCCACGTCATCTCGTAAAAGTCCCTCAGCTATATGGCTACGCCCACGTAAACCAACGCCAATATAACCGAGTCGAACCTTGTTAGCTGCCCGCCCAAATACTACACCCGAAGGTAATAAAGTGATCCCGGCAGCTGCTACGGTGCCCTGTTTGACAAATGTTCTGCGATTCATAATTTAATGGTTGTGATTTTATCGGCCTAAAATATAAAAATATATTATTGTGTGCGCACACACTTATGTATTTTATAATTTTTACTAAATCAAATTTATGTAATACCTTGCTGAATGAGCGAAAAAATATTGCAAATACCTTTTCTGCCTGAAGTTAGTTCAAAAACTCCAATTGCCGAAATTGATGGCTTGCTTGAAAAACAAGTGCAATTAAGCCTGGCGTATGTGCCATGGCCACAGTATGATGCCAGGCCGCTGGTGCAATTTAGCATCGCGCATAGTAATTTTGCGGTATTGCTTCGGTATTCGGTGCGTGAAACAGAAACGCTTGCAAGGTTTACGCAGCCGAATGAACCTGTTTATAGAGATAGCGCAGTTGAATTTTTCATCGCTTTTGACCAAAAAGGTTATTATAACCTGGAATTTAATAGTCTGGGTACTTGCTTAGGGGGGTTTGGTCAGGACCGTGATCATCGTACAGGACAGCCTGCCGCATTATTAAAAACCATACAGGCATTTGCCAAAAAGCCTGCTCCTGGTGATGGCTTGTCGTTTTGGTCATTGACGCTGCTGATCCCGGTAAACATATTCCGTTTCGACCCGATAACTTCCTTAACGGGCAAAAAGTGCAGGGTTAATTTTTACAAATGCGGAGATGATCTTCAGAAGCCACAATACCTTGCCTGGAACAATATCGATTGGCCAACACCGAATTTTCATCTGCCTCAGTTTTTTGGGGATGCGGAGTTTATGTAGTTCAGGACTTTGCAAATCAGATAGCTATAATTAGAAAAATTAAACCACTATCTTTATTCTATAAACCTAACACAATGAATGCTGTAATTCCTGAAAAAGAAGGTCGCTTGCTGTCGCTTGACGTCATGCGCGGTTTGATCATGATATTTCTGGCCGGCGAGGCTTGTCTGGTGTACGAATCGCTGAACAATTTACACGTCGGTGGTTTTTTCGATACGGTACTGCTGCAGTTTGATCATCACCCATGGAACGGTTTGCGGTTGTGGGACCTGATACAACCAGCTTTCATGACCATGGCTGGTACCGGTATGTACATCTCCTGGTACCATAAACAGCAAAAAGGGATCAACTGGGGGCAGAATTTTAAACATATCGCTTTTAGGGCGCTCAAACTGTTTATTCTTGGTACAGCTGTACAGTGTTTTTATGCAGGTAAATTGGTTTGGGAACTCTGGAATGTGCTGACACAACTATCATTTACCACTATTGTGGCTTATTTGATTATCAACCGTTCGTATCAATTTCAAATAATAGTATCTGTCATCTTACTCATCCTTTCAGAAGTATTATACCGGACTATCCTTATGCCTGGCTTTGATCAGCCTTTTGTTGAATATCACAATTTTGGTGCCTGGCTGGACACAGTATTGCACGAGCCAATAAACAAAGGCGGCTGGGTAACTATTAATTGCTTGCCAACGGCCGCACATACCATTTGGGGTTGCCTGGCTGGCAAACTACTGGTGTCGGAAGTTGCGCCCATTCAAAAAGTTAAATATTTCATTATTGCTGGCATCGTTGCTTTAGCCATAGGATTTGGACTCGACTGGACACATATCACGCCAATCATCAAACGTATTGCTACAAGTGCTTTTACTTTCGCCTCAGAAGGCTGGGTGTTACTATTGCTCGCATTTTTGTATTGGTTGATCGATATCAAAAAAGTAAACCGCTATGCCTGGATCGCTGCGGTAGTGGGTATGAATTCGATTATTATTTACTATTTTTTTAATACGGTCGGTTACCAATGGTTCAATGGCGCGGTTGGTATTTTTGTGAAGGGATTTGCTGGATTGATCGGTATTACACCCAATATTTCAGCGGTTTTAACGGCTCTCGTGACCTGGGTATTGGAATGGGGACTTTGTTATTGGTTGGTGAAGAAGAAGGTGTTTTTTAAGTTGTGAAAAATTGGTTGATTGGGTTGAGTAGGTGGATTGAGTTGGTTGAGTTGATTGAATTAAATCATTATTATGGATTGAATGGGACAAATTATATAACATATTCCAACTTAATCAACCTAATCAACTCAATCCACCCAATCAACTCATTTAACTCAAACCAACAATTTACCAAACAGTTTTTCCTTAACCCCTCCAAACCATTCATCCCTCAAAATACTTAATACGATAGAATCCCGTCGGGTGCCGTCTTCCAGCCAAAGGTTACTGCGTAATATGCCATCTACTGTACAACCTATGCTTTTCATCGCAGCTATGCTTCGTTCGTTTCGGGCATCGGCTCTGAATTCAACGCGGTACATGTCGAGTGTTTCGAAAGCGAATTGCAATAAAAGGAATTTGCAATGTTTATTTAACCCCGTGCCCCTGAACTTGCTGCCATACCAGGTATAGCCTAGTTGCAGTACCTGGTTCCCGGGCTGTATATCGTAGAAGCGGGTGCTACCGGCAAATTCGCCGGTTTGTTTGTCATACACTATAAAGGCATATTCATTTCCTTCGTTACGATGCCTCAATGCGCTTTCAACGTAAGCTTTCATACCTGCTTCACCTTTCGGACTTACAGCCGAATAATTCCAGGTATCAGGCTCATTAACCGCATATGGCAGGAAATATTTCAGATCTGATTTCAGTAAAGGGCGCAATTGTACACGTTCATCTTCGAGAAAGTATTCTGCAGTAGTGTCAAAATTTGAAGGCATAGGTTATTTGAGTTTTGATGCAAATTCTGATAATTCGATATAGCTTCAAAATATAATTACGCTTGATTCGTCTGCTTTAGTATTACGCTGAAATTATAAATTATTTTATGCATTGGCGTAAAAATGCATTGTTATTTTTGTTGAACTGACACCAAGATAAAACCGCTAATGACGGAAAAACCCAATCAAAAGCCCGTAAAAAAGCCCGGAATATTCAGCCTGTTAAGTCCCTATCGTGGCCTTATCATTTCGCTTGTTCTGTTTGCTTTGTTAAGCAATACCGGAAGTCTTTGGTTACCCAAGATCATTTCACATGGTATTGATGATTATATCAAAGGTATCATTCAGCACCGGGGGCATAAATTTGATTTCGACCTCATGCCGATCATCATCAAATTCTCGGCAGCGATCGTCGCTATTTTCGTATTCTCCTACATACAGGCGCTCCTTCAAACTTATGCATCCGAAAAAGTTGCGAGGGACCTGCGCAGTAAGCTTGCAGAAAAGATATCCCGGCAAAGTAATGTGTTTATTGATGAAGTTAGTCCCGGTAAATTATTGACCAACTTAACGGCCGATGTCGACTCCATCAAACTATTTGTTTCCCAGGCCTTCGTATCTATCGTTTCATCGGCCTTTATCATCATTGGAGCCAGCGTGATGTTGCTCACGATCAACTGGAAACTGGCACTTTGTGTTATCGCAATCATCCCGATCATTGGAATTACTTTTGCACTTGTATTAAAAAAAGTGAGGGCGCTTTTCAAACAAAGCAGGGCAGTGATCGATTGGCTCAACAAGGTTATCAATGAAAGTATTTTAGGTTCGGCTTTGATAAGGGTTATCAATTCACAACAGTTGGAGTTCGATAAGTTTTTGAAGGCCAATACCAAAGCCAAAGATTATGGCCTGCAGATTTTGCGCCTTTTCGCTGGATTGATCCCGGTGATCACATTCACGGCGAACGTTGCAACGCTAAGCATATTGGCTTTGGGCGGTCATTTTGTTATCGAACGAACCATGTCGCTGGGCGATTTTGCAGCATTCAACAGTTATTTGATGCAGCTTATTTTCCCGATCCTGGTGATAGGATTTATGAGTAATATCATTGCACAGGCAACGGCTTCCTACGAACGCATCAATGCGATCATAGAGGCGCCAGACCCTATTGAAGCAGGCACTATGACAAACGAGTTGAAAGGTGATATCGACCTTGAAGATGTCAGTGTATACTTCGGACAAAAGCCTGCCTTAAAATACATCAATTTATCGATCAAGGCTGGATCAAAGATCGCTGTTATCGGGCCAACTGCCGCTGGTAAAACGCAATTGCTCTATCTATTGACGGGATTGATAAAGCCCGATACAGGAAAGGTGAAGTTTGATGGCAGGTCGATCGATGAATATGATAGTGAAGCTTTTCATAGCCAGGTAGGTTTTGTTTTCCAGGATAGCATCATTTTTAATATGAGTGTGCGGGAAAATATCGCTTTTAGTGATACGGTAACTGACGATTCCCTAGAAAAGGCCATGCGGACCGCTGAATTATATGATTTTGTGAATTCACTCCCCGAAAAGCTGAGTACAGTAGTTTCTGAACGCGGATCAAGTTTATCTGGTGGTCAGAAGCAAAGAATTATGCTTGCACGGGCACTGGCTGTCGATCCAAAGATATTATTGCTGGATGATTTTACCGCCCGGGTGGATGGTAATACCGAAAAGAAAATACTGGAAAACGTACAAAATAATTACCCCGGTTTAACGCTGATCTCCGTAACTCAAAAAATTGCGGCTGTTGAACATTATGACCAGATCATCTTGTTGATGGAAGGCGAGATCATCGCAACGGGTAAACACGAATATCTGATGAAAACCAGCACCGAATATGTGCAGATCTATAACTCTCAGCAAAGTACAAGCAACTATGAATTACGATCTAAATAAGCTTTCGGCACAGCAAGAAAAACGGTCTACTTTCGGTGCTCTAAAAAAACTGCTGGAACTGATCAGACATGAACAAAGGAATCTTTGGCTTGCCTTTTCAGCCATTTTGGTTAATTCGGCCGTCAATTTATTCGGACCATTATTGATTGGCCATGCAATTGATAAATATGTAATTCCTGGTAACTATCATGGTGTTTTGCTGTATTCTGGTATTTTATTGGCTATGTACGTATGTGGCCTGTTTGCCAGCTACCTGCAAACTATCCTGATGGGTGGGGTTGGGCAAAGGATGCTGTTTACGCTGCGCAATGCCATTTTTAATAAATTACAAGCACTACCGGTTGCTTTTTTTAACCAAAATAAAGCCGGCGACCTGATATCGAGAGTAAATAACGATACCGACAAGATCAATACCTTTTTCAGCCAGTCGTTAATGCAATTTGTAGGTAGCCTGGCTACGATGACCGGCGCAAGTATTTTTTTGCTGGCCATCAATTACAAACTGGGATTGGCAACGCTGGCACCCGCCCTGATAGCCTGGTTATTTACTAAAGTATTGTCGCCATGGGTAAAGCAAAAAAATGCAGCTAATTTAAAAAGTGTAGGAGGGATGAGTGGCGAGATACAGGAAAGCCTGAATAATTTTAAGGTGATCATCGCATTTAACCGTCGCGATTATTTCCGGAAGAAGTTTGAGGAGGCTAATGTCGATAACTATAAAACCGCCATCAAATCAGGTATCGCCAATAATATTTATCTCCCGGTTTATAGCTTAATGGCTGGTTTCGCGCAGTTGATCGTACTGGCCTATGGAATTTACCTGGTATCGGTTAGCCCTCATCCATTTGGTGCCACAACTGCCGAAGATTTCACTATCGGGTCGCTGATCGTTTATTTAACCTATGCCAATAGCTTTTACAACCCCATGAGGCAGTTGGCTTCACTTTGGGCCAACTTCCAAACGGCAATGGCAGGTTGGGATCGTATAGCTAATATACTCTCGCTGGAAACCGATCTGGTTAAGGTTGAACAAAATAAGGATGTCGTTTCAGACGCTTTAATGGAGTTCAGAAATGTTCATTTTTCCTATCCGGGTGGCGAGGAAATATTACATCGTATCAACTTTAAAATGGAACGGGGTAAAACCTACGCCCTCGTAGGCCCAACAGGAGGGGGTAAAACTACAACAGCCTCATTGATTGCACGTTTATATGACCCAACTGAAGGAATAGTTTTATTGGATGGTATGGATATCAGGGCTTATGATGCGGCAGAAAGAAGTAAAAAGATAGGGTTTATTTTACAGGAGCCCTTCCTGTTTACTGGTACAGTCAGGGAGAATATCCTTTATGGCAATGATGATTTTGCACATCATACCAATGAAAAACTGGAAGAGATCTTAAAAGAAACTAAACTTGACGGTCTGCTTGCAGTGTTTGAAAACGGACTGGATACTAAAGTTCTTTCAGCCAGCGACAGTATCAGTTTGGGACAAAAGCAATTGATCGCATTTATGCGTGCGGTTTTGCGTAACCCGGAGATCCTGATCCTTGATGAAGCGACAGCCAATATCGATACCGTAACCGAACAGCTCCTAACCGAAATACTGGATCAATTACCTGCTTCTACAACACGCGTGATCATTGCACATCGGCTGAATACGATACAAAACGCTGATGAGATCTACTTTATCAATTCAGGTGAAGTTGTACCCGCCGGCTCATTGGATAATGCGATCAATATGTTGTTGCAGGGGAAGAGGGTGAGTTAGTGGTTGGTTGAATAGTGGTTGGTTAATTGGGGTTTAGTCGTTTAGTCAATTCCCGGGAAACATACGAAGTTTGAAAAACTTCGTATGTTTTTCAGCGTATCGACAAATTACAAATCCCTCCGCACAACTTCGCCCGAAACCTTATGCTTCAATATTAATTTCTTTTCGCCATTGGGTAATATCTCTTCTTTGATCAGGTAATAATCTTCATCATAAGATGCGAATTCATGCGCTTCGGTCACATCGGTGCGTCCGCGCCAGTCGTCGATTTGAATAGGTTCCCATTGGCGTGATTTGGCGGAGCGATAAGCGGCATCGATGATACAATTGACCACATAGCCGTCATAGAAATTCTCATTAGGTTCACGTTTTTCTTCGATCGCATCGAACATATCGGTAAACATGTGATTATAACCTAATTCGTTCACTTCGTCGCCGACAGGGAATAGCCAGCCGCTTGACGATTCGGCTTTTTCAGCCACATAATTATTTCCTTTCCCTGTGCTGAACATATCGAATCCCGTACGCAGGAAATTATTGAGCCAGATGGTGCCTTCACTGCCCATTACCTCATCCCTCAGGTCCATGCCACCACGGAAACACCAGCTTACTTCAAACTGTCCGATAACACCGTTAGCATACTTAACCAGGCCAATTGCATGATCTTCGGCAGCGATAGGGTGCACTTGTGTAGCTGCCCAGCACATCACCTCCACAGGCTTAATATCCTTACCGATAAAGTTCCTTGATATTTCAATACAATGGCAGCCCAAATCGACGATAGCCCCACCGCCTGACAGCTCGAGGTTCCAGAACCAATCGCTGTGGGGCCCGGGGTGAGTTTCGCGCGATTTGGCCCAAAGAACCCGGCCAATACTACCTGATTTTACACTTGCCAAAGACTTAAGGAACTTGGGGGTGTAGCAAAGATCTTCCAGATAACCACCCATGATCCCGGCATTTTCAACCAGCTCGAGCATCTTTTTTGCTTCTTCACCAGTGCGGCCCAATGGTTTGGTGCATAATACATGTTTGCCGGCTTTAGCACAGGCTTCAACTGCCGATAA
>Ga0164296_1004829_pt1 | contig 12087 bp, 9 predicted proteins | sample GEODES057metaG_FD_113533 | JGI IMG/M metagenome (GOLD analysis project Ga0164296, IMG submission 113533) | Dystrophic lake water microbial communities from Trout Bog Lake, Wisconsin, USA - GEODES057 metaG | ecosystem: Environmental > Aquatic > Freshwater > Lake | place: USA: Trout Bog Lake...
AAGCCGGAGCACTGCTTGTTCCTTGAACGCGGTCGTGAATATGCGGTTGGTTCGGTCGGACACGTTACCCCCCTGGATACCGTGTCACTCAATTAGCCTGTCTCACGCAAGGGGTGCAGTCCAATACTGTCCCCGGAATCCCTGTCCCCGGAATCCGACGGTGATGGCGTGCAGCATAATCGGCGCGCGGTTGCGGAGATCAATAGTCCGTGCAGTGCTGAGGATTCTCCGTGGAACGCTAACCTATTCTGTTTGTCCGGTTTGAAATTAATCAGTTCTCGAAATCTTCATGCGCCAGAAGTCTGTCCATCTTTCAAGATTGCCACCAACGTGCTGATCCTGACTGTGGCGATGGTCGAGAAAGTGTCGGAAATGGCATAGGGCAGCACGATCCGGCTGCCGACTTTCATCGCGCCGCACGAATAGACCACATTGGGCACATAGCCTTCACGCTCTGATTTTTCGGGCTGCACCAGCGGCACGCGCGAACGGCCGATCACCCGGGCCGGATTGTCCTTGTCCAGCAGTACTGCGCCGATCGAATAGCGCCGGATCGGCCCGACGCCGTGCGTGAACACCAACCACCCCTCATCGAGTTCGATCGGTGACCCGCAATTGCCGATCTGCACGAATTCCCAGGGATATTCCGGCCGCAGGATCGGTGTGCCCAGTGGCCAGTGAGTCAGATCATCGGAATAGATCAGATGCAGGCTTTCGTTGTCATATCGGGCAATCATTGCATAGCGGCCGGCGATTTTGCGCGGAAACAGGGCCATGCCCTTGTTGATTGCCGCCGGCCCCCTTAGCGGGATCAGGCGAAATGATTTGAAGTCGCGCGTTTCCAGCAATTCCGACCGGATCGCTCGCCCGCTGTAGGCAGTATAGGTGGCATAATAGGTTGTCAGCCCGGCATGTTCGAACGCCACAAACCGCGCATCCTCGATGCCGTTGGCCTGTGCCTCGGTGATCGGAAAGATGATCCGCTCCGAAATGTTTGTGTCCTCGGCAAAATCCAGATCGATCGTGTCACCGGCCCGGCCAACGATTTGCGGCAGGCATGCCAGACGCACCGGCGGCTCGATGTCGATTTCACCTTCGAGGCTGATCGTGCCGCGGCGAAAGGTCAGCGACGAAATGTGGCCTTCGCCGACTGCGCGCAACGACAGGATGAAGCGTATGCTACCCGGTTCGACCCCGCTTTGATCAGGATGCCGCACGATGCTGGGATTGAACAGCGCGGCCGCTTCGAAACTGTATTCGTGCAGGAAGTAGGCGCCGATCAGGTTGCGTTGGGTGGGTGAGAATTCCGGATGGCCGGCAAAGATATTGGCCATTTCGGCGGCACGCTGTTCGAAGATTTCCAGCAAGTTGCGGTGCGGGTTTTCAAAATTGTGCAGCACCGTTTCCAGCACCGCGCGGGCCTCGACCTCGCCCAGCGCGAGCACGTGATCGACAATGTGGTTGGCCCGCGACTGGTCGATCGGATTGTAATCGCGTGGTTCGATTGCGGGCCGGAACGCGCGGATGATCACGCGCGACGGATCGGGCCGCAGATGGAGGGGATGGCGGTTGAAAAACGGGCTGGCGCTCATGCTGCCGTGACATTGATCATGGCGTCTGCACGTCCGGTGACAGCAGCAGCCTGGCCAAGCCGGATCGGCACTGCGCCGGCTGGTCTGGTGCCAAGACGATGCATGTCGGCCAGTGACAGCAGATACGACAGCAAGGATTCCGCGCCGCGGTTTTCGTTGGGGCGATCGCGGTGCAGTCCGTCACGGCAACTGCCGGTCGCCGTGTCAACCAGCGCCACGCCCAGATCATTGGCTCCGCCAAACCAGGCAAAGGCGCGCGCGGCTTCGTCATGCCAGAACGGTGCGGGATCGACCGAGTTGCCGGCAAGGCACGCGGCAATCGTGGCGCAGGCATCGACGGGTTGCTGGTCAAACCGTTGTGGTTCGCGCCCGATCAGCATGAAACCTTCCGATCCGACCGGCCGGAAATTCCCCCTGGGCGTAGTCTGGCGCGCGATCAGCCAGCGCAACGATGCCAGACCCGCCCGCACCAGTTCCTGCGCGCCGCAATCGCGTCCGGTGATGATCAGCGCCTCGCACAGGCGGGCATTGTCATAAGTCAGTCGGCTTTCGAACCATTCCCAGTCATCATCGCGACAAGTTCGCAGCAATTCATGCAGCCGTTCGGCCAGCACCAGACCGATATGCCGCGCCCGGTGATCATGCGGCCGTCGCGCGCAATACCCGTGCAGACCCAACAGCGTAAACGCCCAGGCGCGCGGTGCATCAAATCCCTCGACCGCCGGAAGAGCCCTGGCAAACAAGTCGGTTGCCCATTGCACCAGCTGCGGATCGCCACCTTGGCCGGCATAGCTGCCCAGCGCCCACAGGGTGCGGCCATGGCTGTCCTGCGAGCCGATCCCTTCCAGCCAGCGGCGGTCATAGCTCATGAAATTGCGGAACCGGCCCTGGTCGGGGTTCCAGCCGTGCTGGATGAACGCGGCGAATGTCCGGGGGTCGACATACGGCCCGTGCAGCGGCAGGGCCATGGCCATGCCGCTGCACACCAGCAGGGCGCGGGCGTTGTCATCGATGCAATACCCGTGATTGCGGTCGGGCACGCCCATGATCGCGTGCTGCAACAGCCCGGTATCATCGCACATCGCCGCAAAATGGGACAGCGGCAGCGCCGGAATGACAACCTCCGGCGTGCAGCAGGCCGACCGAAACACCTCGCGATAGCGCAAGGCCGTGTTCGACCATGTCATCGGCCGGCTGCGGATATAGGCGTCGTAGCCCATGGCAAGGCGTGCCGGCTCGTCGGTCAGCAGGTCGGCGACGGCGCGGCCCAGTGCCGCAGGATCACCAAACGGCACCAGCACGCCCGAACCATCGGCCAGGAGTTCCACCGCGTGCCAATAGGGTGTCGACACGACCGGCCGACCAAGCCCGTGCGAATAGGCCAGCGTGCCCGAGGTCATCTGCGCTTCAAGCAGATAGGGCGTCACATAGACATCGCACATCGCGATGTGGTCAATCAATTCGGGCCGTTCGGCAAAGCGGTTGAGAAGTACCACGTGCCCATCCAGCCCCAGCGCGTGGACCCGTGCGAGCAGGCTGTTGCGGTAGGTTTCGCCGGCGGATCGCAGCAACGCGGGATGGGTGGCACCCATCACCACGTAAACCGCATCGGGCGCTGCGGCCAGCACCACCGGCATCGCCTCGATCATCACTTCGATGCCTTTGTTGGGGCTGAGCAGGCCAAAGGTCAGGATCACCTGGTGCCCGCCGTATCCCAGTTTCTGTTTGGCATGGTGCGCATTGAGCAGCGGCAGGTCGGGAATCCCGTGCGCGATCACGACAATCCGCGCAGGATCAGCGCCATACGTGTCGATCAGGATGGAGCGCGCCTTGCGCGCCATCACCACGATCCGGGCAGAAGCAGCAAGGATGGCCATCATCACCACGCGCTGCGCCGGATTTGGGCGGTCGAGCACGGTATGCAGCGTGGTCACCAGCGGAATGGTCAGCGCCGAGATCAGGTCGAGCAGATAACTGCCGGCCTCGCCTCCAAAGATGCCGAATTCATGCTGCAGAACGGCCAGGTCAAAGCCTTGGGCGTTGATGAACTGCGCCGCTGAAATATAGTCCGCCCGGTCATCCTGCGCGATCGACCAGCGCACGGAGGCCGGAAAATCGTACTGTGAACCGCCATCGCGCATCGCCACGATCGCGGTTTCGGCGATATCGTCGATCTGGTCGACCGCCGCTGCAAGATCGGTGGTAAACGTTGCGATGCCGCAGCGGCGTGGCAGCGCGTTGCCGATGAATACGATCCGCATCTGCGGTGTCCCGAAGGCGTCCTAGACCTTGCCTTTCGGCGGACAGATGATGGGCCGGCGGCGTGTGTACAGGGGCTGATTGAACACGGTCATGACAGGCTGGTCCTTGTTGGGGCTGCCAAGCGAATGCCAATCCGTGCGGCAGCTGTCTGCCCTCGGAAACTACGCGGGGGTTACGCCGGTCTGCATGCCCGTTGCGCCGTTGTGATCGGTGCAAGGACATCCCGGCTTGGGTATTTTCCGAACCTGTCACGGTTTTTGCCGCCCACTATGGTTCAGCAGCCAAGCGTGGCGCCCGGTCGCAGCATCCTGCGCGAACGGGCTTTTCATGAAGAAGACATGCAATGCGCCGAATCGTTCTGGGCCTGTTGGCCACCACTCTCGTCACCGGGCTTGCCACCGGCTGCACCGCCTATGTCGGCCCCAACCACCCGCATGCGGACTGGAGCCGTTATGATTATGATCGCCCTGATCCGAGCTATGGCGGGTACGATGCCGACCGCTATTATCGCGAAGATGCCGAGCGCTCTCACGAGCGGCAGTTGGCGAACGATGATCGCGTCTATCGCGGTCACGATGGCCGGTATTACTGCCGCCGATCCGATGGTTCGACCGGCCTCGTGGTCGGCGCGATTGCCGGCGGCGTGCTGGGCGAAATAATTGCGCCGGGCGGCTCGGATACCGTCGGCGTGGTGCTTGGAGCGCTTGCCGGCCACGAGATCGACCGTTCGCAAGGGATCCGCTGCCGCTGATCCGAAGGTCCGGCCGACCACCTGTGGCCGGCCGGCCATCCCCGGCCGTATCGGCGACAGGCCGGTATCGCAAAAGCCGGTCGCCACTTGCAGGAGGCGTTCATGTCGCTTGGTCTGATCCTGGTCATTGTACTGGTCATTTTTCTGCTTGGCGGCTTCAGCGGGCGGATCGGCGGCTATGGTTATGGGTTTGGCCATGGCGGCATCGGCGTGATCGGTGTCATCCTGATCATCGTGGTGATCCTGATGCTGGCCGGCCGGATCTGACTGTTCAGGGACACATTGGTGCAATTGCCCGCCTGTGTGCATTTCAATTCCGGAAGGACCCGTTGCCATGCGTTCCATCATCACTCTGGCGGCACTGGTTGCCGCAACTCTGCCACTTGCCCCCGCCGTGGCGCGCACCATGCAAGGCTATACGGTGGGCACCACCCGGCTCTATGCCGGGCCCTTGCCGGATTACCCGACGGTCCGTTACGTGCGGCGCGGGGCAATGGTCAGCGTTCATGGCTGTCTGCGCGACTGGAGCTGGTGCGATGTCACCTATCGCGCCAATCGTGGATGGATCGCCGGAGATTTGCTGGTGATCAGTTATCGCGGACGGCGCAGCCGGGTGGCCCAGGACCTAGGCATCGGCGTGATTGCGTTCAGCTTTGGCGCGTACTGGGACAGCTATTACCGCGGCCGCGATTTCTATCGCGAGCGGCCGCGCTGGCAAGCGACCTATGATTCCCGTTATCGACCGGAATGGGGCGAACGCGATCGCGGATCAGGCATGCCGCAGGGCCAACAGCGCGTCCAGCCGCGTGTCCAGCGCGCGCAGCAGCCCCGGCCGGGCCAAAATCGTCAGGGGCCAAGGCCGAACAGCCAGCCCCGGGTCAGCACCATGCAGGGCCGTGACAATACCCGACATGCGCCCGAGCGCACCGCGCCCGGGCATGACAGCCATCCGGGCGAAAACCACGGCGGGGAACGCAACCACGAAGGACAGCCGCACACTTAGTCTGCGCGCAAGCCCGATCCCCCCCTTCCACGCTTGATCGGGCGCGCGCAACCACGGGACCGTGCCGCAAATTCTTGTTCGCAGGCAATTTCGGCACGGTCCTGGCCGCATTTGCCAACCGGACACCCAGAGGTCCTTGCAGGAGCATTACGCCATGTCATTGGTCAATCTTATCGTCGTCCTGATTGTTGTTGGAGTCATACTGTGGCTGATCAACACCTATTTGCCGATGGATGGCAAAATCAAAGCCATCCTTAACGGCGTGGTGGTGATCGCTGTGGTGCTATGGATATTCCAGGTGTTTGGTGTGCTTAGCTCGCTAAACACTATTCATCTTGGCAAGTAATCAGGAAAAGTCATCAGCTTTGCCGTACGCCAACTGGCTGGTCGTGGCCGCAAGCGAGCCTCGGGATGATGCGCGACGGTGTGCGGGCAGGGTAACGACAGAGGTCGGGAAATGGTGACGGTGGCCGACCAGGCGCAACTCAACCACGTTTTGCTTGAGCACGAGGCGGCGCTGCTCGATCAACTGCGCGTGGTGCGCCGCCGTCAGCGCAAGGCGGGACTGACCGCCGCCGGCGCGCCTTTGACCACCGGGCAGAAAGTTGCCGACATGGTCGCTGAGGCGATGGGGTCGTGGCGCTTCATCATCACGCAGACCACGATCCTGGTGATCTGGATCCTGCTCAATGTCACCGCCTGGGCCGAACGCTGGGATCCCTATCCGTTCATCCTGCTCAATTTGGCGCTGTCGTTCCAGGCGGCCTATGCCGCGCCATTCATCATGATGAGCCAGAACCGGCAGCAGGATGTTGATCGCCGGGAGGCGACCGCAGATTACGAGATCAACATCAAGGCCGAACTGGAAATCGAGCTGCTGCACCAGAAACTGGACGAGCTGCGCGACAAGGAAGTGCTCGCGCTGACCGAAGCGGTCCGGTCGCTGACCGATCTGTTGCTGAAAACCACGGCGAAAGACGACTGACCAGCCGAGCGCCCGATGCCGGGCAGAGTCGGGCGCGGCGGGGTCATTATCGATGGGGTCGTTTGGGGCAGGACATGCTACACTATCTTTCGTTAGGGGGTAGGCATGGCCGCTCATTCGCTTTGCAGGTGCACCTGTTGCCGTGATGGCACCAGGTCGGCGTTGTCTTGGTAGGTCCGCAAACCCCTCCGCCGGTCCCGTCGCCCAGAAAGGACCTGCCGCCGCGCGCCCTGCTGCCGGTCGTGGCGATCGGTGCTTCGGCCGGCGGGCTGGAGGCGACTTCGCGCCTGTTCGATGGTTTGCCGTCGACCACGGGTATCGCGTTCATTGTTGTCCAGCATCTTGAACCCAGCCACAAAAGCCTGATGGTTCCGCTGCTTGCCGGGCACACCGCCATGCCGGTGGTCGAGGCCAGGCATGGTTGCCCGCTGGCGCCCGATCATGTTTATGTCATCCCGCCCGGCCGGTATCTGGCGGTGCGTGCCGGTACCTTGCGGCTGTCCGCACCGGAAGCGGTGCACGGCCTGCGATTGCCGTTCGACTGGCTGATCCGGTCGCTGGCGGTATCGTGCGGACGGCAAAGCGCCGCAGTGGTCCTGTCGGGTACGGGGGGCGATGGCAGCGGTGGTCTGGCGGCGCTCCATGCCGCAGGCGGCCTGATTCTGGCGCAGGCCACCGAAGAGGCGGAGCATCCTGGCATGCCGCAGGCCGCGCTCGATACTGCGCTGGTTGATGCATCGTTGCCGCTGGTGGCCATGCCGGCCGTGCTGATCGCCTTTGCCGCACGCGTCACTCGCCCCGGTTTCGCGCCCAATCCTGTCGCCGCACCTGATGGGGGCGCGGCGCTGGCCGCCATCCTTGCTGTGCTGCGGCACGCCACCGGGCAGGATTTTACGCGGTACAAGCCGGGTACGATCTTGCGCCGGATCACGCGGCGGATGGCGCTGATGACCATGCTGCCGGGGGATCTGGCCAGCTATGCCGAGCGGTTGCGGGGCGATCCTGCCGAATGCGCGCTGCTGGCCAGCGACCTGCTGATCAACGTGACCGGTTTTTTCCGTGATCCCGTGGTGTTTGAGAATCTGGAGACCACGATCCTGCCCGGGATTATCGCCCGATTGGCGCCCGGACAGCCGCTGCGGATCTGGGTGGCAGGCTGCAGCACCGGCGAAGAAGCCTATTCGATCGCGATGGTCTGCCAGGATGCGATCGCGGCGGCTGGGCGCGATAGCAAGGTGCAGATCTTTGCCTCTGATCTTGATCCCGATGCCATCGCCACCGCGCGCAACGGGTTTTATTCGCATGACAGCGTCGCCGCCGTGCCCCCCGACCGGCTCGCCCGCCATTTCACCGAAGAAGAAACCGGATACCGCGTGGTCGCCTCCTTGCGCAGCCAGGTGGTATTTTCGGTGCAGGATGTGCTGACCGACCCGCCGTTTTCCCGGCTGGATCTGATTTCGTGCCGCAACCTGTTGATTTATCTGGACAGCGTGGCGCAGGCGCGGGTCATTGCGTTGTTCCATTTTGCCCTCAACGAAGGCGGCATTCTGATGCTGGGCACTTCGGAAACGATCGGCAAGCCTGATGGCCGGTTCATTCCGGTGGCGCGCGCGGAATGCTGTTATCGCCATGTCGCCAAAAGCCGGCTGGGCGAGGCCGGTTTCCCGTTCAGTGTCGATGGCAAGCTGCCGCCGCTCGTCACGGCGGTGCGCGACACCCCTGCCAGCCAGCAAAACCTTGCGGATATTTGCCGCCGGGCGGTGCTGGCGCGGCATGCCCCGGCGGCAGTGCTGATCAACCGGCAGCACCAATGCCTGTTTTCGATCGGGCCAACGCACCGCTTTTTGCGGGTCATTGCCGGCTATCCCGGGCATGACTTGCTGACAATGGCCGCTCCGGCGCTGCGCACGCGGTTGCGGCTGGCCATCAGGCGGGTCAATGGCAGCACCCCGTGGGTCGATGCGGGCCGGGCCCAGGTGACGATTGACGGGGCAACGATCCAATTCCGGATCGAGATCGAATGCCTGAATGACACTGCCGACGAATTGTTGCTGGTCTGCTTTGTTGAATTGGCGCCGGCTGACACGACTGCGCCCGATGCGCTGACCCCGCAACAGGTGGACCGGATCGGCGAGCTTGAGCGCGAACTGGCGGAGACCCAGGCCGAATTGCAGACTTCGATCGACGAACGCGAGAATGCCAGCCAGGAACAGAAAGCGATCAACGAAGAGGCCCTGTCGGTCAACGAGGAATTTCAGTCGACCAACGAGGAACTGCTGACCTCGAAAGAGGAACTGCAGTCGCTCAATGAAGAGTTGACCGCACTCAACAGCCAGTTGCAGGAGACACTTGATCGCCAGCGGCTGGCATCCGACGATCTGCAGAACGTGCTGTTCAGCACCAATGTCGGCACGATGTTTCTTGATGCCAACCTGAAGATCCGCTTTTTCACGCCGGCAATCAGTCCGCTTTACAACGTCATCCCCGGCGATGTCGGCCGGCCATTGGCCGATCTGCGGCCGATTGCCGACGATCCCGAACTGCTGACCGATGCGCGGCGGGTGCTCAACACCGAGGCAACCATCGAGCGCGAGGTGCGGGCGCCCGGCGATGCCTGGTTCGTGCGCCGGATATTTCCCTATCGCGCGCACGACAGCCGCGTCGAAGGCGTGGTGATCACGTTTGCCGACATCACCGAGCGCAAGATGGTCACCTCGGCTCTGGAAGAAGCCAAGCTTGAGGCAGAGCGCGCCAACGCCGCCAAATCGCGCTTTCTTGCTGCCGCCAGCCACGATCTGCGTCAGCCGTTGCAGGCGCTGGCGCTGCTCAAGGACTTTCTGGCGCCAAGCCTGACCGGAGATCGCGCCGCAGACCTGTTGGCACGGTTTGACAAGGCGCTGGGCGCGTTGTCGGGGATGCTCGACGTGCTGCTCAACATCAGCCAGATCGAGGCCGGCGCGGTCCAGCCCGCGCGCACGGCGTTTCCGGTCGCAGAGATGCTGGACCGGCTGCACGGTGAATTTATCGCGCTGGCGCAAGCGCGCGATCTGTCGTTGCGGTTCCTGCCGAGCACGGCCTGGGTACAAAGCGATCCGCGCCTGCTGGAACAGATGATCCGCAACCTGTTGGGCAATGCCGTGAAGTATACCCGCGCGGGCAAGATCCTGCTGGGATGCCGCCGTCGCGGCGCCCATTTGCGGATCGAGGTCTGGGATACCGGCATCGGCATCGAACCGAGCCAGCTCGAACGCATTTTCGAGGAATTCCATCAGGTCAACAATCCCGCCCGCGAAAGCGGGCTGGGGCTGGGGTTGGGGCTGTCGATCGTGCGCCGGCTGGGGCGGCTGCTCGACCACCCGGTCGATGTCCGTTCCGTGCCCGGCCGTGGGTCGGTGTTCACCATCACCGTACCGCTGCGCGAAAGGGGGCCGCGACCGCCGCCGCCTGCGGCCCGGCCCGAGCCCGAACCGGAGGTCGAGGGGGTCGCGGTTCCGTCGGTGATCGTGGTGGTGGAAGACGACCCTGACCTGCTCGATCTGCTGGCGCAATTGCTCCGCGCCAAAGGCCATATGGTCAGTCGTGCCGCCGACGCGGCAGAGGCTCTGAAGCTGGTCGCCGACGGTGCGATCCGGCCCGACATCTTGCTGACCGACTATAACCTGCCTTCCGGCAAGAGCGGCGTCGAACTGATGGAACGCCTGCGCGCCATGTTGAACCGGCCGCTGCCGACGATCGTGCTGACCGGCGACATTTCGACAGGCGCGAAAACCGCCATCGCCAGCACCGATTGCCTCCATTTGCAAAAGCCGGTCGTGCCGGCGGCCCTGCTGCGGGCAATTGACCAGCTTTGCCCGGTTGCACCATTGCCTGCGCCGGCCGCGCCACCCGGCAGTGCACCGCAACGGCAGCCGGTGACGTATGTGGTCGATGCCGACGCTCGGGTGCGCGCTTCGATCCGCGACCTGTTGACGGCGCATGGCCGCGACGTACAGGACTTTGCCAGTGCGCATGCGTTTCTGGCGGGGTATCGCAAGCGGCAGCCAGCGTGCCTGTTGGTCAATCCCGTGCTGCCCGACCTCAGCGGTGTCGGCCTGCTGGGTGAATTGCGCGCGCGGGGCGACCGGTTGCCGGTGATCATGATGGCCGGTGAAGATGACATAGGCCTTGCCGTCGCAGCGATGCGCGCGGGGGCCTGCGATTTCATCACCAAGCCGGTCGGGCGCGATGACCTGTTGGCGAGTATCGACCGCGCGACCCGGCAATCGCACGATACCCATCTGGCCGATGTCGCCCATGCCGAGGCGTTATCCTGTTACGCCGATCTGACCGTGCGGCAAAAGGAAGTCATGGACATGGTGCTGGCCGGCCATCCCAGCAAGAATATAGCTGCCGACCTGGGCATCAGCCAGCGCACGGTCGAAAACCACCGTGCCGAAATCATGCACCGCATGGGGGTGCGATCGCTGCCCGAACTCGCGCGCAAGGTGCTGATGATCGAGGCGTGATCGCAGTCGGTTTGGTCAGGGCCGGAACAGCACGGTGGTGCGCGATGATACCATCTGCGCCAGCCGCGCCGCATCCCAGTTGGTCAGGCGGATGCAACCGTGGCTTTCCGCCCGGCCAATCGTTTCGGGGTGCGGCGTGCCGTGGATGCCGTAATGCGGCTTGTCGAGGTCGATCCACACGACCCCCACCGGGCCATTCGGGCCAGGTGGCAGCAGGGCCTTTTTCGCATCGGGTCGCGCATCCCAGAACAGGGCGGGATTGTACCGGAACGGCGGATTGTGCACCACGCCCAGAATTTTCCAATGGCCCATCGGCAGGGGATCATGGCGCGACCCCATCGTGGCGGAAAACGCCGCGATCAGGTGGCCATCGTGATCATAGGCGGTCAACATGCCCGACGCTTTGCCTACCACGATCGCCGCCGCCTGTGGCTGGGTGGCGGCGACACCGAGCGAGGTCAGTGTACGCATCCATGCGCCATCGGCCAGCGGCACCGCCGGTGGTGCCGGATCGCCGATATTGGGCACGCGGATATCCTGGCCACCGTGGAACCGCGATGCCCCGGGTGACGGCGGCCCGGCATCCGGATTGAGCAGGGCCAGGATCGCCGGCGTGGTGTGAAACCGTGCCGCCAGTGCCTCGTCGAGCGATTGATAGCCGAGCGCGGGCAGTGCCGCCTGCGCCGCCAGGTCTGCCGGCAGCGCCGCGTAATGGTCATCGGCAACGTCGACGGGGATGCGCACCTGGCGGATTGCGGCAATTTCGGGCCAACGGTTCAACAGCGCCGCGGTTGCCGCGTCAAGCTTGCCGGTTGCGGGAAGGTGTTGCGCCTGCTGGAATGCGCTGATCGCGTGATGCAGCGTGGTGTCCGTCGTCAGAACATTCGGCACAGATCGCGGCGTAGATTAGCGGAGGGCGGGCCTCGTCTGGGGTTGGTTTTTAGGCGGCGAGCTTGCGGTGTTGCAAGCGCCGATGTTCGATGGTTTGT